>JGI12635J15846_10000715_pt1 | contig 28872 bp, 22 predicted proteins | sample BlaSpr_A8_OM2_M2_FD_15846 | JGI IMG/M metagenome (IMG submission 15846)
CCGGATTCACCAACGGATCCCGGCTCCATAGCTTATGACGCGGCTTCTTACGGCTTCTCTTGGTAGCGCTGGTACAGTTCGGGACGGAAGACTGTATCCACTTCTCCGGTAACCGCGACCGGGAAATCCTTTTCAAAGGACAGGCCTTCGATCCCTTCCACCGTCAACCGTACTGTGTAAGTAGCTGTGTGAGTGTATGTGTGCATAACCGAGGTTCCTTCGGCGCTGGTTCCATCCCCGAAGTCCCAGCGATAGGCCAGTGCAGGCACATGATCTGGATCGGAAGAACCTTGAGCCGAAAATGGCGCCGGCTTGCCGGCTTCAATCTTTTCGGGGATCTCTACTTTTACGACCGGAGCCGCCGCCGGGACGGAAGTGTCGAGGATTTTTACGATGCGCACGGACTGCGGCGCTAGTTTCAGCGAAAGCGAAGTAATATTTCCGGCGATGGGCGAGCCCGGAGTGAAAATGTCAATCACTTGGTTGTTACCCGTCGTTAGGCCAAGATCGGATAGCGAGAACTCGTGCGCGCGTTCTTTTTCTGTCCAGTTGAATACGATCAGAATCGACTGCCGCTTGCTCTCCCGCAGCAGGAAGATGCTGGGCATTTCGTCCTCGGGCGCGTAACTCATCAAATCGAACGGCGTGGCGGCCTGCCCATTGCGCGCCATGTTGAGCAGATCACGATTCTGGATCAGGGCCATCCGATCAGCGTCCGCGAACAAAGTGGGCAGATCGTCCCCAATCTCATACAGCCCTCCGGAGACCGCAGCGAGAGCAATCGAAACCTTTGCCTCGTCAAGCGTCAGAGACCGTCGTGTTCGATGAATCTGGCCTTCTGGGAGGACCTGCCGGGATACTGTGAAAGCATCAGGATCGGCCAGGAAGAAGTTCCGATTCATGTAATAGCGGGCGGCGATACCGGGAGCTGCGGTGCGGCTGGCATCGAACGAATGCCCCGTATCGCACGAGATGCGGCCGATATCGACGATGCCCACCGGATTGAGCATTACACTGCCGTCTTTATCTAACAGCACGCCGTCGCCGACCGCCTCACGAATAGTCTGCAATCCAATTCGTTGCGCCTCAAGTGCGGTGGTGTTGGGACGGTAGTAATAACCCTCAATGGCGCTGTCGTCCATGAAATCGAGCTTGATGTAGCGGATTCCCCAATCCTTGGTCAGCGTCGTATAGGTATCGCGCAAATACTGCTGCGCGCCGGGATGGGTGGTGTCAAGAATGTACAGCGGGTCGAGATCGGTTGCGGTGTCAGGAGATTCGGTGACCAATCCGGCATGGATCGGTTGGCCTGAGGCGTTGTGCACCAGCCAATCCTTGTGATTGACATAAACCGAGGAACGCTCGGCTACTTCGAATGGCGCTGTCCAGATTCCAGGGGTCAATCCCAGTCCGCGTATCTGATATTCCAGCACCTTCATGCCATGGGGAAATTTGTAGGCGACGGGCGAAGTGTAGTCGCCACGCGCGTATTGATAGCCTTCGTCGATGTGGAAGAAGTTATAGCCGAAATCTTTCAAGCGCTGGGCAAGAAATTCCGCATTGGTAAGAGCCGTGCCTTCCGTTATGCCGAAGTAGTAGGCAGTCCAACTCCACCAGCCGATTGGCGCCGGAGCGGTGACTCTCGCGCGATGAAGAGTGCGTACGACATTGCCGTAAGACTCGAGTTGATGGTGATAGTCGGAGGAGAAGCTCGCCACGACGCGCTCAGAAGCCAGCGTTTTGCCGGACTCGAGGGGAAGGCTGAGCTCAATTTGGTCTTCCTTGGACGAATTCTTCAAGGAGTTCTGCTTGGCGAGTTCGGTTGTGCCTGTGGAATCGACTTCGTAGCCCGTAAGGCCACCTTGCTTCTCATCCACATGGAGATGCATCACCGTGAGCCAGCGTTCAGAAGTCAGAGCTCCAAGAAACAAGCTCTGGCGGCTGTTCCGGTTGTAAATAAGTTGGCTGCCCACCGCAAGGTGTAGGCCGTCGCTCGCCTGCAAAAGGTCATGAATTTCCATCTCCGGCCGGTCTTCGCTGAAACTATCAGACAGAACCCGATCCGAAGATGGCGGGCCATCGAGGTTCACAACTGGATTGACGGCTTCGAGCACGCGAATGCTTTGCACCGTCGTGGGCGCCGCGGTGCCGTTGCTCACCTGTACTTCGATCTCAGCGAATGCAGGCTGCGAGTGGAGCCGGATCAGACAGATCAAATCCGGATCGCCGGGCCTCCCCCTGTGCGTTACGGTAAGTTGCGGCCCCTGCATATCCTTTGAACCGAAATCACCGGTGAAAGATGTTTGCTGTACCTCGTGATGCGGGTAATTGCTGGAAGAAATCCAATGATGATTGATCTGGGCCGCCACCCGAGCGGTGATGGCGACGCGCGGATTGTCTTTGGAGCGGAGAGTGTAAGTGTCACCTGGCCGATTCGCCTCGACCACGAGCAGCGCATTTTCGATTTTGGCCAAAGCTGGGGTGTTCGCCGCAGTACTCTGGGCTTTCGCAAACGCAAAAGACAATACCACTAGAAATCCGAGAAGCAGGCGATACGGCGCTGTAGAGTGCATGTGCCTCAATCCTTCCGTGGGATAGTTCCTCCGCCCATCGAACTCCATTGCTGGTACAGGAAAGTGGACCAGCCGCCGCGGTCCCGGAAAGCTTCCGAACCTCCCGCCTTGGTTACGGAGTAAGCGGCGGCGGTATTGGCAAAAGCCAGACAGTCTTCGAGTTTGCCTCCACGCAAATAGAGATGGATAAAGCCGGCAGCGAAGGTGTCGCCGGCGCCGACATCATCCACAAAATCTACGCGAGGCGGCGCCAGGCTCCACCGCTCATCTCCGGACCGACAAATGGACAATCCCGAACCACACTTCACCGCCACTACCTTGGATAGCTTGGCAAGCACATTGAGCGCTTGCGTCAGGTCGGTTGTCCCGGCAATTTTTTTCGCCTCACGTTCGTTCGGCAGAAACACATCGACATATTTCAAAAGATCGTGCAGCTCTGATCCCCCAGGCCCAATCCCCCAGCGATCTTCCGGATCATCATTCGTATCCAGCGACGTGGTGAGACCGGTTTCCTTGGCTTGCCGGAACAAATTTATGATTTGCGGCCGCAGAGCGCGGTGCAAAAAGAAAGAGGAAAGATGGAAATGACGGGCCCCGAGGACGTAGTTCATGTCGAGATCGGAATACTGCATCTCGAACATCGTGCCCGGATAGGTCAACATGTACCGATGCTGTGCGTGACCCTGCGTAACAGGCAGCACGACCGTGAGGCCGGTTGGCGTGTCACTTCCCTGCTTCACGCGCGTAGTGTCCACACCTACCAGGGAAAGCCGCTCCAACGCCATCTTCCCCAAAGGGTCGCTGCCGATCATAGATACAAAACCGACCTGCGTACCCAGCGCGCACAAATTGTGCGCGAAGATCGCCGATGAGCTGCCCAAAGTGAAAGCCATGCCGTTGGCCAGAAGCTCTACGTCGGGTGACAGGTGATTGGGAAAACCGTAGAGGATCAAATCCAAGTTCAGCTCGCCCACCACGCAGACCTCGATCACCTATTTTCCTTTCGCGTTTGAAAGCGCCCGGCCGCGTTCGATCAGGAGTGAATGCTGACATTCTGTACTACACGGCTGATCGCACCATTTGGACTTGGGCAATCCGGCCGGAGGTTCGACTGCATCGAAAAAAATAACCCGAGCAACTGCCCGAAGACTACATCGACAGCCGGGCGGTAGTCGTCGGAAATAATGGCTTGTGCGGACAGCGTCAGATAGTGTTCCGCGTAAGAATCTCTAACTGGAATACCTGCGCCCGCCACGACGACTCTAGAACGGACAAGTTGCTTTTTCCCGATTTCCTCGAGCAGATCCAGCTCGTATTTCTGAACGCGCCGATTACCCGAAAGAAAACAGACGAACAGCGAATTCCGGTCCAGAGCTGCCATGGGACCGTGGCGTAAACCCAGAACCGATTCCGACATCGTCGAAGTTCTCCCCGCAGTCATCTCCAGCAGCTTGAGTGCGGATTCCTTGGCGACAGCCCGCAGAGGCCCCGACCCAACAAAGCAGGCTTTGGCATACCCTTCCTTGGCTAATGCCGCTGCGCAGTTTGCGGCGCGTGGCAGTAATCCTTTGCCTGCCTGAACCATTTTCCACAGGACCGTCTCGTACTGGGCGAGATCGTGAACGTGCGCCAGACACTGACCGAAGACCACCATATTGGAGAAGGAACTGGTCATCGCCAAGCCGCGATCGTTCACGGCATCATCCAGGCAAATGCTTAATACTCGGGGATCGCCGGCGCCCTCGCGCATCATTCGGCCGTTCGCGTTACAGGAAACGACCAGGTGATGAATGTTCGCAGGTGTCTTTCTAGCCTGCTCCAGGACCGCAACGCCTTCGGAACTGTCCCCCGATCGCGAAAAGGAGATCCAAAGATATTTCTTCTCAGGAATCAGCAAGTCATCCACGTGCGTCAACAAATCAGTGCTGGGAACAGCAATCACTTCACATTGCCAACACCTGCGAAGAAGATAGGTCAGAGACTGTCCAATGTAGTCGGAGGTTCCGGCGCCGACGAGGAAAACGGTTAACCTGGAAACCGCGTTGGTGCCGAGTCCTGCACCGGACAAAAACTCCGCGATCGTCGCCTGTTTCCTCCGGAATAGGTCGAAGGTGGTTATCCAGGCATCAGGCTGCTGCACAATTTCCGCAGGGGTATGCGCCAATCCGCGAGCGGCCTTCTCGCTTTCCGGCAGCCTTAGCAATTCAGAAAGTGCGTCCACCCGAAAAACCTCTCCTTCATTCGATTTATCGCAGCCCACAGTGCCGTGCCAGCTAGTTATTGTCGTACCAGAACACCGCACTCTTCTCAATGGCCGGCAGCTTGTAACTGATGCCGGCGTCGCCTACAGCGCCGGCTAAGGGCTGGATTTCTCCAAGAAACGGAAGAAAGAATGCATGGCCGTGGGTCGCGCCGGATATCGTGACTTGAACGTCAGTTTGCGGCGTTTGAACGGGATTCACGCCACCTTGCAGCCCGGCAAAGTTCGCCAAAAAAACATGCGGTTTGCCGTCCACTTGGGAGATCGATGTAGCAATCATAGACGAGGCAATAACGCGAACCGGGTTTTCGGATTTCAAGCGATCCAAAAACTCCTGTTCATGATCAACCGACGCTTGGTCGACGCTCTTTTGTAAGGCCGCATAATAATCTTTTCCGGAGAACTTACTGAGCTGAACGAGATTTTGAGGAAGGCCAAGCGGATTGGCGTCATCTCCTGTAAACACTAGCTTCTTGCCGGCTTGCGCGTATTGAGTGAGTAGCGCTCTTTCGTCGTCGTTCACGACCCGCACATCCGGCAGGATCAAGGTCGCCCCGTGAAAATCCGCAAGCGTCCGCGGAGTGACTACTTCAAATTCCAAATGCTTCCGCATAAGGAGAATGAGAATCCCGCGGTAGGCGGAAATAAATTCGTCGGCGTAATAGTTCCGTGTCTGCGGAGAAAAATAAACGCCGATGGGGTCGATGGCGGTGCGCGGGCGATAGAAAGTGTTTTCGTGAGCTTTGATCCAGGCAAAGATTTTCTTGCGAGTCGGGGGATCGTTCGACCCTGCCATCGAGTGTCCAGGTGCATCCCAGAAATTTGACCCAGCCGTGATTTCTGAAGCGGCCAGATTCATCATTGCCTGGCTCCGGTCGACTTTCTTGTCGCCATCCCAGGAGTAATTCAAGATCCACGTCGCCTTCCCTTGCGCGAAAGCACGAAACGAATACATTCCCACCTGGTAGTTGAACCAATTCAGCGGGCTCCTCGACGATGCCGTGTGGTCGCCACTGCCGAACTCATATTCGTGAGCGATGGCGCCGACCACCGGATACAGGCTGTATACATCAGCTCCCACGCGACGCGCTTCCTCTTCAATACCCGGGTAGATTTCTGGAATCGTCTTGAGCGAGGGATTCACGGCCTTTGCATTGGAATCGATTTCCTGCATGAAATCGGTAATAGTTTTGATTCTGAAGTCCACCCACTTTCGAAAATTGTTGTCGGAAAAATCTCCCAGCTTGAGATCTTTCTTTGCGTCAAGGCCTGTTTCCTTGCGGAAGGCCGCCACGGTGTAGTCATCGAAGCTGGCCCAGGTGTCTTCCCAGCCATCGAAGTGTGTCATCCAGTAGGGAATGTCCACGTAAATTCCGTCGATGCCCGTGGCTGCAATCTGTCTCACCCGTTCCATGTAAATCTTGCGCCAGGCTGGAGCGTAGGGACTGACCCACACGTCCTCATCTCCTTTGGCAATCCAGAAAGCCGTACCCCCGCCGAACACCGCCGGTTCTCCGCTGAGCTTTCTCTGTAGCCAATCCGGATGGTCTTTGGCCAGCGTATGCGGAGTTTTATCGCCATTTGCCGTAATGCACTCGGTCCCCGCGATATACACGAACGCCTTGTTGCCAACGGCATGCGCCTGCTGAGCAACGGCGCGGATTGCCTTCAACTTTTCTTCGGGATTAACCAAGCTTTCATAGCGCCCGGGAATGTCGTTATCCACTTCGATGCCGAAAACGCCGTCTTCCTGCGCTCCGCGGACAATCTCCAGCGCATTGGTACTCTTCAGCCCGTAGGCGCCGATACGGACATAGTTGGTCCAATCCTGGTTGGTCCAATTCTGCTCTTCTGAGCCGGAACTGGCTCGCAGGGCCACGACGGAAAGAACGATAGCAGCCAGACCGGCGATACCAACGGGGGAAACTTGCGCAAACTTTCGTATCATTGCGGTTAATAACTTTTACTTTCGTAATAAGGCTCTGTCAAGTGTAAAATAAGTGCGCTGGCGTGGATGGCTGGCACATGACAGCCTTGCAAGCAGCGGCGGAGTCCAGATCCAGCCCCTTTCGGTTTAAACCTCGGCCGTAGACAAAAGCAAAGCGCTCACGGTAAAAAGGAGATGCCTAACGCAACGATTTGAGAGCAATGTTTGTCGAATAGACCTGTGCTGAACGAAGAGCGACGTCGACATATTCTCGACATTCTGAGTCGCGACGGACGCGTTCTAGTCGTTGACCTGGCAAAGCAGTTCCGCACATCCCAAGTCACCATCCGCAAAGATCTGGACATTCTTCAGGCTCACGGGCGCATCCAGCGTAGCCATGGTGGAGCTTTACCGGCCCGAGAGGGCGCGCTGGAAGATCCAACTTTGCGGGAAAAGGAGAAGCTGTATCGAAAAGAAAAACTGCAGATTGCAGCCGCGGCGGCCCGCATGGTGCAGGAAGGCCAAGTGGTTATCCTCGATTCCGGCACCACCACGACGGCCATCGCACGCGCGTTGCGCGAATTCGAGAACCTCACGATCATTACCAACGCCGTAAATATCGCCGCAGAATTGTCCGGCTCCTCTCTCGAAGTGATTCTGACCGGCGGGACCTTGCGGAAAAACTCATTCTCGTTGGTTGGGCCCGTTGCGGATGAAACCTTGCGGCGATTGAATGCCGATATTCTTTTTCTCGGCGTGGACGGTTTCGACGTCGAGCATGGTTTAACCACGCCGAATCTGCTTGAGGCCAAAGTCAACCGTACCATGATGGATGTGGCAAGAGTTGTGGTCGTGGTTTGCGACTCCAGCAAATTTGGCCGCCGATCCTTATCCACTATTGCCCCGCCCTCGGCAATTCACCATTTGATCACGGATCGAGGCATTCGCAAGCCGGACTTGGCCGCATTGAAAAAATCCGGGATTCAGGTAACGATCACTTAAACTCCCGGTTCTCTACTTGCCTGGCGTGAGCACTGCTCCATGAAACTGTCCGGAGATTCGCTGGGCATTCTTGGGGGTAGATCTTCTCCAACACTGAATCCGGAAGTTCCATGCTATAAATCTTCCAACGTCCCTGACCGCGATCACCCCAGTAATCAAAATACTCAGCCCCGGTTTCCGGCCACCGGAAATGATTGCGGTACATGGCCGCGTCAATGCCATTGTCGGTGCCGAACAGGATGCGGTCCGGATACTGGATGAAGAATTCCCGAGCCCTCCGGGGCTGGCGGCCCAACTCGGCTTCGCGCGCTCCGAACTCAACCACCCATTGGGCAGCGCGTCCAGCAGATGCGAAACATCGTCCAGGTTCTCAAGCCAATTCGCCATGTGGAGGGCGACAAAAGTCGTGTGCGGATGTTTCGCGAACAGGCGATCTCGGGCCGCCAGCACGGACTCCTTCGATGGAAATTGTGGCCCGTAAAAACTCCAGTCTGGGTGCTCGGTGAGCTTCTTCGTAACGCTCGTTGGTATGGTGCACCGGGTGAAAGAACGCTTCGGGGTCGGTAGCGTGAATGGAAACAGGAATCCCCCCCGGTCAGAATCACCACGGTCTTGACGTTGGTGTTGTTCATGATATCGACGACGCTCTGGGGCGGCATTGGGATCATCGATCCCCATCGCATCGTTCACGTGATTGTGAACGTCGATTACGTAGTATTTGGCCCGATCCACATTGTGCGCCGGAGCATGCAACATGGAAACAGGCCGGAAGTCCTTCAGCAGAAGTGTTTTTTCTGATCGGCATCGGCAGCGGATTCGTAGCCGATCTCCCCTTGGGACTGGCTTTGTTGGGGCAAGGCCTTCTGCAGCGGGAATGGATCAAAATGACAAGAAAAAAGCAGCAGGAAACAAGTGTTTTGGCGGGCATCTGAATCCATCCTTGTGCCGCTTGGGGGTTCTTTTTACAGTTGCAACAAAACGATACCAAAAGCAATCGTTCGTAATATATGGGAGCTTCCCGGATTTCGGCAATCCTGCATTTGGGCTTCGGTGAGGCACGGGGTCGGATGCCCACTGCCTCGCATTCCGAATTTGGCAGCAAGAAACGGATTTCACCGAAGAGCATGCCGGCGCATGCTGGCCCCATAGGAGACGAAATGATTGCCATTCGTGTTGTAGCTATTTCGACGGAAACCTGCGTGCAAGTGCGGGCTTCGAACAAGTCGCCTCGCTATGGACATCCCGCACATACGGAAGTGGCCGGAGGATACGGTCCTTGTCGCCATTGCCTGCGCACGTTCAAAATCGGCGAGGAGAGACGAACACTGTTCACTTACGATCCATTCGAGGGAATCGAGCGGGTTCCGCTGCCTGGACCAATCTTCATCCATACCGAGGCTTGCGAGCGGTATCCGGAAACTGCAGGCTATCCGGACGATCTTCGGAAACACGCAGCCGTTCTGGACGCCTATGCGAAGGGCCAGCGTCCTGTTGCTCAGCGTCACGCTGCGTCAGGCCATCACGACGCCGTCGTCGAAGAGTTGCTGCAACTTCCTGAAGTGGATTACATCGAGGTTCGAGACCGTGAGGCCGGATGCTACGACTTCCGCATTGAACGCTTGAACGGAGCGGGCGAGGAAATGCCGTGATCGGGGAACCGCTGGTGTTGAAATGCGGAGGTCGAGACGCAGTTCGGTCTTCGCGATCTGGCCTTGGTACCTGGCCCCGAGTGGACGTTCGTAATTTGAAAGTGGGTCCCCGCTGTAGTCAAATCAGTTTGCCCGCCACTTCCACTAGGCAATTTTTTCCAACCAAACGGATAAAAGCATGCCTCCACAAAACCCTCAACCCTGGCCGAACTCGAAGTGTGCAAACCATGATGTCTCGGCGGAAGGCCACGATTCTCTGCATTGACAACCACTCGAAGGGGCTTATCGTCCGTAAGGCCTTGCTGGAAAAAAATGGTTATGAAGTCCTGGAAGCCACCGGCGGCGACGATGGCATGAAGTTGTTCCTCGATCATGCAGTGGACGCGGTGGTCCTCGACCACCAGACGTCTGGAATGAACGATGACGCGGTTGCCGCGAAGATGAAGCGCTTCAAGTCGCACGTGCCCATCATGTTGTTATCCTCCGACGGATTTTTGCCGAAGGACAAATTGGGAGGGGTAGACACCTTCCTGTCTGAGTCTCAGCCTCCGAAAATTCTCCTATCCAAACTTCAGCATCTGCTGGACCGGCCTAAACCGTTCTTCAACCGTTGGCTTGATAGCTGGAAAAGCCACAATGAAGAGGTAAAGCAATGAATTTATTGAAGCGGTTCCTTCCAGGTTGCTCGCATCGATTCACCTGGCCACGCATCAATGCCAATGGCCGTCATTATCAGATCTGCCTGCTCTGCGGATCCGCTTACGAATATGACTGGAGAATGATGCGGCGAACGGAGCGCTTGCTCGAAGCAGACACTCACCACGGGTGGGCGGGACTTTCGTAATCTCTCATTCTCCGTGGTCAAGTTGCATATTAAACCCTGACGCGATGCCCTACCTTCCCCAACAGCAGGCCTCACGGCGTGCCCCGCGGACGTGCTTTGCAGAGACCACGCCGGCGGTGGTGCGGTGCCAGGATGGTTGTCGAGTACCCGGCAAATTGCAGATGATCTCCGTCACGGGCGGATTGCTTTGCTTGTCGAGACCACTGAACCAAGGGTCGCGGGTGAAGTTGATGTTTCTGACCGAAACCGGATCGGTTCTAGGTGCCGCGGAAATGTTGACTCCCATCGCCTGGCATCTTCAGCCCTTCAAGTTCGTCCGGCTATACAACGATGACCAGCAAAGGCTGGAAGCAGCCATTCAGTCCTCACTGGATCGGACTCGCCGCGAGCGCGTGCAGATGGAACAACACAGGGTCTGGTAGTCTCTTCTGTCGGATTATCGCATTCGATACGATTCCGCCCCTCTAGTTGGGTTTCGATCCTCCCGAAATCTTGGAAAGCCAGAGAGCTAACGTTTCCGGGGATTTTTGCAGCCACTTCCAGTGCAGCCGAGAACCGGTTTTGCGCAGCAAGTCGTATTCGTTGACCGGGCGGTCATCCTGCATGGCGGGAGCGTTTACATCTGCCGCGATCACCATGTCGATAGGAACTTCCCTACTTACTATGGCCGCAAACTGCTGTTCGGCGGTTGGGTACGGGCCCCACTCTAAAAAGTCAGCCACGGCACTCAGCGGCATGCGTTTCGCCAGTTCAGCCGGAGATCGGTAGGGTATGGGCTGGTTACTGGCAAGGTAGTGAATGCCCAGGCCGCCGAACGTAACAAACACGCGAACGTAGGGGAACGATTCTTTCAAGGCGCGGCCAATGGCGGCAGTCGTCACCGAATCTGCGGCGGGATTCCATTGCTGCAGGATGCCGTCCGGGCGCAAGCGCTTTTTGGCGGCGGAATAGAACTCGCGCGAGTACAGCAGGCTTGAACCGGCCGCCTGTATGGGCGGGGGCGGATCAATTACGATCACGTCGTACTGCCCGGTGGTGCGCTCCAGGAAACGACGGCCGTCGTCCACTACGACGTGCGACCGCNGCGACTTCAGCAGTTGCGGCGCGTCCGCGTGGTAATACCAGAAAAGCGCGGGAACGCTGGGCACAAGGTCTACCACCGTGGAATCGATTCCCCAAGACAGCATGGAACGGTGAGTCGTGCCCATGCCGAAGCAAATAACCAAGGCACTCTGCGGAGTATGATCCAGGGACGCCAAGGGCAAGGCGGACATCATTTTGGTGATGGGCGTCAGGAAAGTCATACTTACGCCGTTGACGTAAAGCGCCTTCGCCATTCCCTTACCGTCCGCGACGACGGTCGCGGTGCTGTCACGGCGTATCTGCGCCATGGGGATGCCTTGCAGATAAGTCTGCGTCATGAAGATCAATCCGCCGGACACGAATAAAATTGCGGTGGAGGTTATGGCGCCGAGAACCCCAAACCGCTTTTCGGATCTGGCCCGGAATAAGAGGACCACGGCTATCAGCAACCACGGCAGCGCAAGCGTTATCAGTGCGCTCCGTTCGTCGAGATTCGGCAATAAAACAAATCCCCCAGCTAGCGGACCCAAGATGCAGCCGGCGACATTTACGGCGTACCCGATTCCCGCCCGGTTGGGGTCGCCCTCCGAGTAACGGTCGACCAGCCTCGGAGTCAGGAATCCCAGAAGTCCGCTGAAGGCGGCAATCCCCAAAGGTACGCGCACCCACCACGAAAGCATAGTCAGGCGCGGGTCGGCGGTCAGCAGAGGTAGCAAAGCAGCAAGCCATAAAAACAGCCAAATCAAAGCTCCGTCGCTCTTGTGCCGGCGGCTCCAGAATCGGTAAACGGTAGACCCGATGAACATTGCGGCCAGGTAGATGCCCAGGATGTTTGCGAAGGAATAGACGAGGTTCCCGACATAGATCGCAAACTCCCGGGTCCAGATCACCTCTAGGCCCATGCTGGTGAAGCCGGTGGCGAATAGCAGCCAGAGCGTGTTGTTGCTAAGCATCTCGCGTAAGGCTGGCGCGCCCTTATCAGAGCTATCCTGTTCCGGTTCGTTGTCGGCGGTCGCTCGTGGAGATTGCTTGCTCCCGAGCTTCAGGGCAACGCTACATACCAATAAGTTAAGCACCATCCCGAATCGCAGGGTATTGGTAAAACCCAGCAGTTCGATCAGCAACAAGGGAATCAGCGCTCCCGCAACGGCGCCGAGCACATTGGCCAGATAAAGAAAGCTGAATGAACGTCCGGATTCCGAGCGCTTGTCTCGGCGAATAGCAAACATGCCCAGCGGAATAGTTGCGCCCATGCAAGCGCACCACGGAATCAGGGTGCATGCCACCCAGACTCCGGCGGCCACGTAGTAGCCCATCGACGATAGAGAAAGGCTGTTTCCCACGTGCTCCAGGACGAAGCGGCCCGCCAGCAATTCCAAAGGCACGACAACGGCGGAAACGCCAATTCCCAACTCAGCCATCGCGTAAAGATGCAGCGGCGGAGAGGTGAGACGCCCAGCGTACTTGCGCACCAGATGCCCCGCGGCGAGCGAACCAACGCCTAATCCCGCCATGAAACTGGAGAGCACAATCGATATCATGGCCGTGGTGACGCCAAATTGCGCCATGGCCAGGCGAAGCCAGATCAGTTCGTAGAGAATGCTACAGAACCCGGAAATGAAGAAGAAGGCGAAATACCAAGTCGAGCCGAAGCTTCGGCCACTCGTGGCAACCGTCACTTCTTCTCGCCGCTTCGGCCCGTGTTCTGGAGAAAGAACTTCCACCGGATTCGGCATTGTCTCAGTGCTCACAGGTTACTCCTTAAGTGTCGGAAAACTCGAATGATTCGGTTTCGAAGTACTTTGTGGCGAAACCAAAGGGAATGCTTTCCCAAGTCTCGCAGTCACTTACAGATTGCAGGCAGAGAGGACTTGCTGTCACGGTAACGAAAGTCACCGGCGGGATGGACACCCCAAGTTTGCTTCGTGGGAAAACTTATGGGAAAACTTAAGCGGGAGCACCTAAGAACTACGACCAAATCGTCCGCGCCTGAAGTCAACGGACGCCTAACCATTCCTTGCTCGGCTTGCCTATTTTTTGAAATACATCCATGCAGTAAGGGCCAATAGGACTATCGCGATAATCCAGAGGGACGAATTGTTCATTTCTGTTTTCTTAGCCATGAGCTGCATTCTAATATCGACGAAGCGTTTGCGCGAGACCCAAGATTGGCAGCCGTTTTGTCGCAGTTTGCTGATATTGCTTCAAAATGCCATCGTATCGTCTGCGGACGGGCCATAGGTTGCCGGCACCGGTTTGTCGTTCAGCCGCAGATACACGCCAAGTTGAGCACGATGATGCACCAGGTGATTCAGAAACATCTCCCGGTAGGCCAGAAATCGCGATCCCTCGAAAATCGATTTCCCTTGAAAACTCAGCTTCCAGTTTTCCGTCCACGCTCCATCCGGTGTGGCTTTTAGGGCGGCGCGAACCTTCGCCGCTCCCTCATCGAAAGCCTGCACGAGCTGAGCCGGAGATTCGAACGCCAACGGTTTAATGCTGCCCTTGGAAAAATCTAGCTCGGGCGTAGTTAGTATCGTCAAGCCAAAGCCGGCAAGCTGCGCAACGTGAGGCGCCAACTTCTTCAGCGGCATGGATTTGGCATGAGGCGCAAAATCCCCTTTGTCGGCGGGTACCCGCTCCAGAGCCGTGCGCGTTTTTTTTATTTCTTCATCCAGTTCAAGTAGAAGCAATTCGCTCATCGACATGATTTTCTCCGTTGCTGGAGTATAACGCGACGGGTGAAGAGTGGCCAGCACAGGCCCACCCCGGCGAAATTTCTCCCCACACCTCAGGCTGGAGCGACCACCTCATAAGGACGCATCATTTCATTATCTTCGTGCTCGAGGATGTGGCAGTGCCACACGTAGCGTCCGATGAAACCTTCAAAAGGGACAATAATCCGAGTCACCATTTTAGAGTGAGCCCGCACGGTGTCTTTCCAGCCCGCCTCATTTGCATCGGGCGGCTCCGGCGGTCCGAGGAAGTGTAACTCACGCTTGGTTTGGAAAAGCCAGGGCTCGTAGGGTTGCCGGTCGAGAATTTGAAAGCGCACCAGGTGCAGATGAATGGGATGAGAGTCGTTTGTGGGATTGATCAGCGTCCAGATTTCCGTCGATCCCAGCACCGGCTTTTCCGTAACCCGCATCTTCCAGTGGGAAGCATTCAGAAGCAACATGACTGGATTGCCCGCCTTGTTGACATACTCGTCGAGGGTCAACAAACGCGTCTGCACAGCTTGCGATTCCGGGATCTTCGGGACTGGCCGCAGGGCAGCGGGCAGCGAACTTGTCTCGGCGATCTTCTGCGCGGAAACTCGGAATTGCATGACAACAAAAGCGTCGCTCTTGAGAACCAGCTGCGCACCCCGATGCTGGCTGAAGTCGACGACAAGATCGGCACGCTCACCCGGCGCGATTTCGAGATTCGTGAGCGAAACTGGCGCGGGTAACAAACCCTGGTCAGTGCCGATTTGATGAAATGGCACCGCATTGCCCGACCCATTCTCGACGAACGATAAATTGTAGAAGCGCGCGTTCGAACCATTCAGCACTCGGAAGCGATATCTTCTTGGCTCGACATCAAGATACGGGAAGAGTTTTCCGTTGACTAGAATGGCATTTCCAAAAATCTCGGGAACCCAGGGAGATTCTGGATCGGGCGAAACGGGATAGAGAAGCTGCCCATCTCGCGTCAACAGCCGGTCATAAAGGATCAGCGGCAACTCGTATTTGCCCATGGGCAAATTGAGCGCATCCTCTACTCCGTCTCGAATGAAGAACGCTCCCAACAATCCCGCATAGACATTCAGCCGATTAATCCCCAGCGCGTGATCGTGGTACCAGAGCATGGCTGCATCTTGCTGATTGGGGTAGTAGTAGAGTGAAGACTTCCCAGGCACAATCCAGTCTTCCGGATAGCCGTCGCTTTCTGGTCGTGTCTTCGCACCATGCAAGTGCACCACCGTGCGAACCGCAGGTTTGTCGGCCTCGGCTCCGTGAATTGTGTGGTCCACGGGCAAGAAATGTTCGTGGGGCAGAGCATTCACCCATTCCACTAGCAGAGGTTCACCGGAGCGGTTTTCAAATGTCGGACCCGGAGCAGAGGAGCCGAAACTCCAGAATCTGGTGGGCGGCAGATCGCGGTGAACCTTGCTGGCGATGGCCTGGGCCTGGATGCGATAAAAAGGGACGCTCAGCTTCGGATCGGTTGGACTGGGCCGGTATCCCTGGCGTTGCGCGATTTCAGGAACCGGCAGAGAGTCCACGAACTGTTTCAGTGTGCCAACATCAAGCGCCGGGGGCATAGTAGCCACGTCGTGCGCCATCGCATGCAGCAGAGCGCTCTTGCCGGTCGCCAGCGTTGTAGCTAGCAGGCTTGATCGTTGCAGAAACTTTCTACGCGTGATCGCCATGTAACCTTTCGGAATAATATAACAACGGCAAAGCAGGTGAGCGCTGATGCGCCGCACCTGCCTTGCCGTTTATCGACAACATATTTCCAGCTAAACTACCCGCAAGGAGCTAGTTAAGGTTCACAGGTTCGCCGGTCTCTTCATTGAGGATGAACAGATCATTGGTCACAACCTGATGGAAGTCGAACATAGAGCTGATGGAATTCGCGATTCCATCAAACGATCCGCGCCCGATCCGCTCACCGCCGAGCCAGTTGTCCTCGATGAAGCGAATCACCGAGGTTTGGTCGGTGACTGAACTATCCACAAAGTTGTGCTTCGCCCACGGGGAGATGACCAGGAGCGGTTGGCGCGGACCATATCCGCACCGGCCCTGAGCGTGCGCAGCAGTCAAGCCTGGCAGCGCCAGAGCGCCCGTTCCGCAACTTCCAGGTCCGGAGAGAGCATCCGCCGCACTCTTGGACGAATTCACGATCTGGCCGAGCTGATGGTCATACCAGCCATCGGAATCGTCATAGAGTACGACCAGCGCGGTTTCCGTCCACTCCGGTTGTTGCTGCAGGAAGTTGGCTACCCTCACCACGAACGCCTGCTCATCCAGAGGATCAGAATTTCCCGGATGGGCGTCTTGGATCGAGATTGCCTTGAGGAAACTGACCGTTGGGAAATTTCCAGCCTCAACCGCGGCAAAGAAATCATCAACATCATAGTCGTGATTGGCCGGGTCGCCCGAGAAACCAATCGTCTTTACCGAGCGCGGCCGTGCATGAGTAAGATTCGCGGTCGAAGCATAGTATTGGAACGGAGTGTGATGCGGAACATAGTCGCCCTGAGTTCCAACAATCTGCGAGGTTGACTGGCGGTTGCATCCGGTGGTGCCGTCCGGATTTACCGTTTCCAGGTTGAAACCTCCAGCGAACCAGCCCCAGGTAATATTGGCAGCGTTGAGCAGGTCGCCAATATTCTTCCCGCCCATCTGCGCCTGGCCTGTGCCGGAACAAACATCGCCGAAAGGATCGGGGTCACCGATCACTGTAAATCCGCCGTTTCCGTCGCTCACAAACGAACCGGTACCACCGGAGTGTTTCACGACCCCGTTGGTCTGGCCGGAAATCAGATTGATCGCGCCGACTGTGGAAGGACCGAAGTTGGTGCTGTAGGAGTTGTCGCTCATGGCATAGTGCTGGGCATAGTTCCACAGTGCCGTTACGGTGTTGCCGTCAAAGTAGCCCATCACTTGCCCGGTCGTAGACACCACCGCCGGCGGAGCACTGGGAGGCGGACCCGCGCTTCCGGTATTCGCTGGGAATAAGTCCATGACGCCCCCGTCGAAGGCGAGCTGTTCCGCCAAGTAATCATGATCCATATCCTGCGTGTTCGCCTGTGAGCGGTCGAAGCGGAACGGATTGGCCGCACCGCTGCCGTTGAGCGGGTTGAGATTGGGGTTGTTGATCAGGAGCGCGTTGCTCAAACCGTTTACAGTAGGCGTGTTGGAGAGCGCGTGAAATTGCGGCTCTCCTTTTGGGTTCAGCGCGTTCGGATACGTGCCGAAATAGTGGTCGAAAGACCGATTTTCCCCAAAAATGATCACTATATGTTTGATCGGAGTAGCGGTTTTAACGTTGGCGGCGTTTGCCACGGGCGTGAGAGCTGGCCCGACAAACATCGCTGCGGCGAGACATAGAGACAACAGTTGACGCATGGTTTTCCTGTCCTTTCAAATCGGCGGCGAGGGATTCTGCAGCTTCGGGAGATATTAGGCCGCGAATATTACGGCAAGATTAAAAAACAAAAAATCTTGCTGCATAACCATGCGGACGGAATCGCGCGAGATAGAGTCAGTCTCAGCCTTGGCGAACTCGTAAATCCAGAAATGCCTGGGGCTTGCTGAAGTGGAGAATCGGGGTACGATGCGCGTCATCCATTCTAACTTCGCTGGGCATCGCAATCCGAATCGTACCCTGCCCGGTAGCGAGACCGTCAGCAAAATGATTAAGAACTTGCGGGCCAGGTGCTAAGCGGCAAAAACATGTTGCCAGAGTCACGTGGAAAACTCAAGCTGGCCTTGGTCCTGCTGGTCCTGCGTTCTCGCGCAGCTTGCAAATTCGGGGTTCACTGAATATAAGAATTAGGGGCGAATTCTATCACGATCCAAGTCGAGCAGGTACCCATCTCTTGTCTTCCTCACGCCGCGTATTCCTGAAAGCTCTCAGCCGGACAGGTTTGGTCTTTTCGCTGGAAAATGTTCTTAGCAGGGCTAGGCCAAGTTGGCTGCCTGCGGGTTCGACGCTTGACGGGAAGGGCGGCAAGAATTCTGCTGAGGGCAACGAGCTCGGCGTAAGTTTCTTGAATGTCGCCCGGGAATCCGGCTTGAACGTGAAGACGATCTTCGGCGGCGAACATAAAAACAAATATCTGCTCGAAACCACCGGATGCGGCGTCGCGTTCTACGATTACGACAACGACGGCTGGCTCGACATATTCCTGGTGAATGGCTGGCGCCTTGAAGGCTTCCCGGGGGGCAGCGAGCCAACCTCCCATCTTTTTCGCAATAATCGCGACGGCACTTTCACTGATGTTACCGCCAAGGCGGGCGTGGCGCACTCAGGCTGGGGGCAAGGGGTTTGCGTGGGGGACTACGACAACGACGGTTGGGACGATCTCTTTGTGACCTACTACGGAAAAAACGTCCTGTATCACAACAACGGCGACGGAACTTTCACTGACGTCAGCCAGAAAGCGGGGATTGCGGGCAAAGGAACGCGATGGAACACCGGTTGTTCGTTTGTCGACTACGATCGCGACGGGCACCTCGACCTCTTCGTCGCCAACTATATCGACATGGATCTATCTACAGCGCCCGTACCGGAATCGGGGCCATGTCTTTATGAAGGTGTGCTGGTCGCATGCGGGCCACCGGGCCTGCAAGGCGGTAAAAACATTCTTTACCACAACAACCGGGATGGCACATTTACCGACGTTTCCGAAGCCGCCGGAATTTTTCGCGCCAATGGCACGTATGGTCTCGGCGTGCTCACCGCCGATTTCGACAACGACGGCTGGCCCGATATTTATGTGGCCAACGATTCCACCGCGAGCGCCCTCTACCACAACAGGAAGAATGGAACCTTTGAGGATGTCGCCATCGATGCCGGCTGCGCCCTCAGCCCGGATGGCAAACCGCAAGCCGGCATGGGTGTTTCCGCCGCAGACTACGATCTGGATGGAAATCTCGATCTGCTCAAAACCAACTTTGCCGGCGACACACCTTCGCTTTATCACAATCAGGGCGGTGGCAACTTCGAAGATGCAACTTTCACGGCCGGTCTGGGAGCGCACACGCAATTTCTAGGCTGGGGCTGCGGCTTCTTCGACTTCGACAACGATGGCTGGCCCGACATTCTGATCTGCAACGGCCATGTCTATCCCGAGGTGGAGCAGCTGAAAAGCGAAGCCGGTTATCCCCAGCGAAAATTACTTTATCGCAATTTGCGCAACGGCCATTTCTCTGACGTTTCTCTGCAGGCGGGATCGGGCATCTCCGATCCGGCTCCATGCCGGGGCTGCGCGTTTGGCGATTTCGATAACGACGGCGATATCGATGCAGTGGTCAACACGGTGAACGACTACCCCCAGCTCCTGCGTTGCGATTCAAAGCTCGACAATAACTGGATCAAAATCCGTACCGTTGGAACCAAATCAAACCGCAGCGGCATTGGTACGCGGCTGATTTGCACCACTCATCCTGCCGGAGAAGCGAAGCCTCACCGGCAGATCGATGAGGTGCGCAGCGGGGGCAGTTACATTTCGCAGAACGACTTGCGTGTGCACTTCGGCCTGGGCAAGGCTGAAAAAGTTGATGCGCTCGAAATCCGCTGGCCCAGCGGCCGCGTTGACACGCTGAAGGACGTAAAGGCAAACCAATTAATTTTTGTGAAAGAGGGCGAGGGAATCAGCCGCACGACGCAGTTCGAGAAGAACTCAAAACCAAAATAGAATCACACGTCACGGTTTCTTTTGGTCTGTTCCAACTCTTGTACCCGTGCCTTCCGTGACCGTGTTGATTCCATCTACGCCGAGGCCGGAAAACTTCCCGACCAACCGGCTCGGCCAACGAATCTCCACCGATTCGATTTGGGTCGCGGCGCCCCAGTCCGTCAGGATTCGACTTCGTCCCCACGGTGGGCCGAACTGGTCCTCGCCTTTGGCTTTAGTCTTTCTTCTCTTGGTCCTTAGGTTTTAAGTCAAGCGCGGCGGAGTTCATGCAGTACCGCAACCCCGTAGGCGCCGGGCCGTCCTCAAACACATGCCCCAGATGAGCGCCACAGCGGGCGCAACGGGCTTCGGTCCTCACCATTCCGTAACTACGATCTTTGTGCTCCTCCACCTTGCCGTCGTCCGCGGGTTTGAAAAAGCTTGGCCAACCTGTTCCGGAGTCGAATTTTGTGGAGGAATCGAACAGTGGCTCCCCGCAACAAACACAATGATAGGTTCCCGCATCCTTCGTTTTCCAGTACTTGCCGGTAAAAGCTGGCTCCGTTCCCGCTTCGCGCGTCACATGATACTGCTCCGCAGAAAGCTTTTGCTTCCACTCCAACTCGTTCTTTGCGATCTTTTCCGCCATGAATGTATTCCCCTCTAAAATGCCCGTTGGTTTTCAACAACAATTTAGATGTTGCAGAAGCGGAAAAGTGGCGGCTGTTCGTACGTATCGCTACGCTGTGTGACATCCGTCACAATCTCCCTGTGACATCTAACCTTGTCCGGAACATGCGCCACGCCCAAAATGATTCAAACGTCTGCGAGTCTCTCTGGCCCGGCATCCCCTCAAGTGTTGCCGGGCCTTTTCACGTTCCGATCTTCACTTCATCTCCGATATGGCGGTATTTGCCGCGGAAAAACAACAGCGGCTGGCCGTCGCGAACCAACACATCTTCCACTTCGGCAATAAAGATGGTGTGGTCGCCGGCGTCCTGCGTCGACTTCAGTCTGCACTCCAGATACGCCAGCGAACCGCGCAAAATAGGAGTTCCATGCGGGGTGCGGTCGAAGCGGGCTCCCCCATCCCCTTCGGCATGTTCGTGCACGCCCAGGGGCCGCGCATAATATTCAGAAATCAGGCGCTGGTGCTCCGCCAAAATGTTGACCCCAAAGCGCTTCCGGGCGTGCAGATGGGCATGAGTGCGGGCGCTGTGGTCCACGCATACCAGCAGCAGCAATGGATCCAGTGACACGGAGGCGAATGCGTTGGCGGTCATGCCATGAACCTCGCCGTCCAAATCCACCGTGATGATGGTCACTCCGGTGGCGAAGGCTCCCGTCGCTCTTCGGAACTCGATTGGACTGAGGCTCATGTCGTACCTGGAGGCTTTTTCTGCCGCGACAGCCTACATTATCACGCTCGCTTAATCGCCCGCCGGAGTCCGCGGCCACCACGGCTGATGTATGATTCGTTGCATCAGCAGGCCTTCGGAAGTCAATACGGTGACCCAGACTGCCATCCCGACTGTACCGAAGCAACACTCATGGTATGCCGCAGAACTCGCCGATTTGCGGCCCGGCGTGCCGATTTCGCGGGAACTGGCTGTCGGCCTGATCAGGTGCAGTGACGGCGACCTTTCCACACTTTTGGCCTCGGCGCGCGCGGCAAAAGAGAATTTCAAGCCTGACGTTGTCACCTACTCCCGGAAAGTTTTTCTGCCGTTGACCAATCTCTGCCGGGATTATTGCGGCTACTGCACTTTCCGCCGCGATCCCGGAGATCCCGGTGGGCATACCATGACTCCGGCAGAAGTCCTTGCTGTCGCCCGCGCCGGCGAAAGGCTGGGGTGCACCGAGGCTCTCTTCAGCCTCGGCGATAAACCGGAGTTGCTGTTTCCCGAGATGCGGGACACGCTGCGCCATCTCGGCTATAAGTCCACGCTGCATTATCTGGAAGCCATGTGCGAACTGGTGCTGCGCGAGACCAGCCTGCTGCCGCACCCGAATCCCGGCCTGCTCAGCGCCGAGTGGATCGCCCGTCTGGCAGCGGTCTCGCCAAGCATGGGCCTGATGCTGGAAAGCACCAATCCCGCCTTACTTGCTCCCGGGGCGGCCCACGATAATGCTCCCGATAAAGTTCCGGCCAAGCGGCTGCGCACAATCGAAGAGGCCGGGAAGCACGGAGTTCCTTTCACTACCGGATTGCTGATCGGCATCGGCGAAAGCCTTGAAGATCGAGTCGACACGCTGCTCGCGATTCGCCAGTTGCACGACCGCTACGGACATATCCAGGAAGTGATCGTCCAGAACTTCCGCGCCAAACCTGCTATCCCGATGGCTCATACGCCCGAACCAAGCCTGGGCGAGATGCTCCGCACTGTGGCAGTAGCTCGTTTGTTAATGCCCACGGTCAATATCCAGGCCCCGCCGAACCTTAATGCGCCGTATTATGAGGAGTTGTTGGATGCTGGCATCAATGACTGGGGAGGAGTTTCGCCGCTGACCCCCGACTACATCAATCCCGAAAAACCCTGGCCCCATCTGCAGCAACTGCGCCTGCGCACCGAGAGTAAGGGACTTCAGTTGCGCCAGCGTTTGCCCGTCTATCCGGAATTCTTGCCGGCCGTGATGTCGAAAACTGGATTGCTTGCGCAAAAGCTTGACGCAGCGCACGACGGTGAAGGCCTAGCTAGAGAAAAGAGGGCGGCATGATCTGCGTGCTCACCGGCGGAACAGGAGGCGCTAAGTTTGTTGATGGTCTGCGCCAGGTGATCCCGCCGGAAGAAATCACGCTGATCGTTAACACCGGCGACGACCTGATGTGGTGGGGATTGTATGTTTCACCCGATATTGATTCGATCACTTACGTTCTCTCCGGGCTGCTCAGCCGGGAGCGCGGCTGGGGCGTGAAAGGAGATACGTTCCTTTGCCTGCAGGCCATGGGACAACTCGGCGAGCCTACATGGTTCCACACCGGAGACCGCGATCTGGCAATTCATCTGCTGCGTTCGCGACTAATGGCGGAGGGAAAAACTCTTTCCGAAGCCACATCGACAATCTGCGACAAGCTCGGCGTAAAGGCGCGCATCCTGCCGATGAGCGACTCGCGGGTAGAAACTCGCGTGCATACGCCCTCCGGCGAATTCAGTTTTGAAGAATATTTCGTGCAGCGCTGGTATCAAGATCCGGTGAACTCGGTGCGTTTCGCCGGAGCCTCAGACGCGGAGCCGGCGCCGGGAGTGATCGAGGCAATTGTCTCCGCGGAAACGGTGCTCATTGCTCCCAGCAATCCGATCACGAGCATCGGCCCGATTCTTGCAGTGCCGGGAATACGCGACGCGCTCATTCGTGCCCGCGGCCAGGTCGCCGCCATCAGCCCGATCGTGGGCAACGCGGCTGTCGCCGGACCAGCCGGAATTCTGATGAGCGCGCATGGGTTGCCTTGTTCTATCGCGGGCGTAGCCCAAGCATACAGTGATTTTCTCGACTTACTGATTTGCGATACGCGCGATGCCCGCGCCGCGGAAGCTCTCCGCGGGAGCGGTTTGCGGGCGCAGTGTGCGCAAACCATCATGCGCTCCGCCGAAGACAAGGCTACGCTCGCGAGAACCGTACTCTCTTTCATGACGGGCGGACAGCTCTCAGGCGAAGCCGTTTCTGACAAACCGGCGGCGCGCGCCGGCTCCGGCCAGCCGTGATTCTTATCCCCGTAAAAAATCTATCAGCGGCCAAGCAGCGGCTTGCTGGCGTGCTGGATCAGAGCGCACGGACCGAACTGGCGCAAGCGATGCTGCATGACGTAGTAGCCGCGCTTACCGTGTGGCTGCGACGGCCGGCCTGCGCGCTGGTCACCAGCGACCCCTTTGCGCTCGAACTGGCGCGGCAGTACGATTTCGAAATCATCCCCGATCCCGCAAACCCCGGCGAAACCGGCGCCATTGAAATGGCTACCTGCCTCTGCATTTCACGCGGGATCGACAGCACGCTCGTCATCCCAGCCGATATTCCGCTGATTCAGGCCAGTGAGATCGAGCAGATCTTCGCACACGCCCCCGAACAGGGCTCAGTCCTGGCGCCCGCCGCTGACGGGCGTGGAACCAACGCCGTCTTCCGCCGGCCTGCGGACTTATTTCCTCTGCGCTTCGGGAACGACAGTTTCAAGCCGCACCTCGCCGCGGCCGAGGCCACGGGAAAACCTTGTATCGTGCTGCAATTGCCGAGCGTCGCGCTGGATGTCGACAATCCCGCAGACTTGAAACAACTCGTCGCGCATCCCGGCGAAACTCGCACCCAGAGCCTGCTCCGGAGATGGGCGCTCGATAACAGCTTTCTTACTTCGGAGGGCTCGTGAGCGACAAGCGTCGCGTCGACAATCGGCGAGCCTCGGGGATCCGAAAGCGAAAGGGCCCGAATGCACTCCACGCTGGTCTCCGTCTCATTCCGATCCCGCTTCACGATGAGATCAAACGTGGCGATTCGCTGCCGGAAAAGTTGTTGCAGGCGCTGCGAGCAAACGGGCTGAAATTCGAGACGGGCGATATTCTCGTCGTCAAACACAAGATAGTCTCCAAGGCAGAAGGCCGCGCCGTTGATCTTGCTGCGATAAAACCCTCGACCGGCTCCATCGCATGGGCAAAGCGATATGCTCTGGACGCTCGTGTCATCGAACTCGCGTTGCGCGAGAGCCGCTCGGTTATCCGGCGAAAAAACGGCGTACTGATCACGGAGACGCGCAAGGGCTTCATCTGCGCCAACAGCGGCGTGGACGTCTCCAATGTGGATGGCGGCCGCCATGCACTGCTTCTGCCCGTCGACCCCGACCGTTCCGCCCGCAAACTTCTTCGCGATCTCAAGAAGCGGACCAAACGTACTGTTCCAGTTCTGATCGCCGATTCATTCGGCCGGCCGTGGCGCGAAGGGCTCGTCGACTTCTGCATTGGCATTGCAGGCATGAAAGCCCTGCGCGACGATCGCGGGCGCCGCGATCCGGAGAGATATACATTGCAGGCGAGCATTGAAGCGGTGGCCGACGAACTCGCAGCCGCCGCCGGCCTGGTGTGTGGAAAACTCAACCGAACCCCGGCATGCATTGTTCGCGGATTCCCCTACGAACCAGCCCGGGGCCGCACCCGTGACTTGCTTCGCCCCGCAGCCAGCGACTTGTTCCGGTAGCCGCTCGCCAAAAGGCGCGCCTGGGAGTAATTTGGAATATCAGCAGCTTCGGAGGAACGGTGTCCCGCAAATTCTCAGCTTCGGCATTGGAAACGTTCCCTTCGCTGGATTGGTTCGACTTCGCGCCCCGGGTTGCGCCTGCCATTCGCTCTTCGATTGAACGAATTCTCGAAACTCAAAAAGGCGATGCGATCTCGCAAGAAGACGCTTACGCGCTGGCCCACGCCGAAGGCGACGATCTGCTCGGCTTGCTTTCCGCGGCGAATGTGCTACGCCGCGAAATCTGCGGCAATCTTGTCACCTACGTGGTGAATCGAAATATCAATTTCACCAACGTTTGTTTTGTCGGCTGCAAGTTCTGCGCCTTCAGCCGTGGACCTCGCGAGTCTGACGCGTACTTCTTAAGCCCGGATCAAGTGGCGCAAAAGGCGATTGAGGCCGCGCAACTTGGCGCAACGGAAGTCTGCATCCAGGGCGGACTGCCCCATGGCCTGCCCGCGTTTTATTATCGCGACATTCTGCGCGCAGTGAAAAATGCGGTACCCGGCATGCACATCCACGCCTTCTCGCCGATGGAAATTGTTTATGGCGTCGAGCTGACCGGCATGCCGCTCGCCGACTATCTCTCGATGCTGCGCGACAGCGGCTTGGGAACGTTGCCCGGCACCGCCGCTGAAATCCTTGACGACGAAGTTCGCGCCATCCTTTCGGCCAACAAGCTCACCACCGCGCAGTGGATCGAAGTCATCCGCACGGCTCATCGCTGCGGCATACGCACGACCTCGACCATGATGTACGGGCATACGGAAACGCCGGAGCACTGGGTTCGCCAGATGCTGCTGCTGCGCGACATTCAGGGGGAAACCGGAGGCTTCACTGAGTTCGTTCCCCTCGGATTTGTTCACCAGAACACATTGCTGTTTCATCAGGGACTGGCGCGAAGCGGACCGACGCTTGCAGAACATCTGAAGGTTCACGCTCTGGCGCGCTTGCTGCTGGCCGGTGCCATCAACAATATTCAGGTTTCCTGGGTAAAGTTGAGCCCCCGTCTCTCGCAGTTATGCTTGCATGCAGGAGCCAACGATTACGGCGGAACTCTGATGGAAGAAAACATTTCACGCGAAGCCGGAGCCACGGCCGGACAATACACCAGCCCGGAGGATTTTCATTCGCTTATTCTGCAAGCGGGACGCATTCCTGCCGAGCGCAATACTCCTTACACCCGCATCAACATCAAGCTTCCGCTGGATGAGTTCACTGCCGAAGAAATCCGGGAGCCAGAATTTGCGTGAGCAGAATTTCCCGGAACACGCTCGCATGAGAAAGAACCCATGAGCGACTCTGCTTCGCGCCCGATCGCAATTCTGGGTGGGACCGGGCCCGCCGGCATGGGCCTCGCGCAGCGTTGGGCCCGAGCTGGAGAAACCATTATTCTTGGTTCGCGCGATGCGCGGCGCGCACAAGAGGCCGCCGACAGGATCAAACAAAGAGCGGGAGCCCAGGTTCTCGTCTCTGGCTTAGAGAACGGCGCTGCCTGTGCCGCCGCGGATATTCTCGTGCTCACTGTGCCCTTCGAGGGACAAGCAACTTTGCTAAAACAGCTCAAGCCGGCGATTCGCGCGGACAGCATTCTCATCGATGCCACAGTCGCGCTCGCCGCCGGAGTGGGCGGGCGCGCATCACGAACTCTTGGCGTCTGGCAAGGATCGGCCGCGCAGCAAGCTGCGGAACTCGTTCCCAAAGGAGTAAGCGTTGCCGCAGCGTTCCACAACTTATCCGCCGATCTGCTCAACGGGGACGAGGCGCTGGACTGCGACGTTATCGTGTGTAGCGACGACGCCAACGCGATTCAAATTACGCGCAAGCTTGCCGCAAAAATCCCCGGGGTGCGCGCGATTGATGGCGGCAAACTGGAGAACGCCCGTACGCTCGAGCAGATCACCGCGTTGCTTATCGGCCTGAACATCCGCCACAAAGGCCACGGCGGCATCCGCATCACCGGCCTGCCGCCGGAAGCGTATCGCTAGAATTCCGACCCACTCGAATCCTGGGCGAGCATGTGAATCCCGGATTGCCAGTACCCACAAAGAGTATGTTGTTGACTGTGTCGAGCGCTGCAGACGCCCAGACTCCGCCGCCAACCCAGTTAGCCCCACCAGGGCAAGTGGTCTTATCGATGGCGGAAAATCGCCACTTCACGGCGCCGTTCGACAGGTTGACGGCAACTTCCTGACCAACCACACAAGGATCGTCATTCACGCTCGCTAGGCCCACATAGACGAGCCCGTTATACACCGCGGGTGATGCCCAAATCGCGTAGTTCGAATTCGGATTTGCAAGCTGTGTCTTCCAAATCAGCGTACCCGTCACTGCGTTGAGGGCATAGAGATACGCGTTGTGTGCCCCGAAATATACAACGCTAACTGTCGCTCACGGATTGGTGCAAGGGGTATTACTGCTGCTGGGTATCATGACTGACCATCCGGCTACCACGCCTGCGCCCGAAGCGTATCGCTAGAAATTTCGCCCGATCCTAGAACGAATACTTCAACGAGAACTGAATTAGCCTCGGCGTGCCGACGGTTGAGGTAATGGGCGCCGATCCGCCACCAGGGGACGACACTGAGGTCGCCGCCGGAATGGCGAACGAGGGATGATTGAACAGGTTGAAGAAATCCGTGCGGAAGCGGAGATTCTGCCGTTCGCCGAGTTTGAACGTCTTGCCGAGTGTCAAATCGACATTCTTCTGCGGCGGCCCGATGATGCAGTTGCGCGGCGTGTTGCCGTAGAGCGTGCCATCGCTCGGGGTACCGTCGGAAAGCGTCGCGAGCGGGTCTGGCTGATAAGCAGCGGGGTTCACCCAGTTTGCCAGGCGCGCTTCCGGGCTGCCGTGGCTGGGAGCATTGGCACAACTGAACCCGGGATTGAAAGTCGCAGTCGACGACGGAGTACTGGCTAAGGCGTAGACGCTACCACCCGCCGGATCAAGAATCGAGAAGGGTGCGCCCGATTGCAGCGTCAGTACGCCGCTGGCTTCCCAGCCGCCCAGCGCCGTTTTCGTGAAACCGTTGCCATTGGCAAAGAACGGTAGTTGATAGACAGCGCTGGTCACGAAGCGCTGCCTGCGGTCAAAATCAGAGAGGCCACGTGAGACGGCCCCGTTGTTCTGATCGTTAACGCGGGTGAGGAACGCCACCGAAGCGGTGGAGACATCATCGATAGACTTGGACCAGGTATAGGCGCTTTGGAAATACAATCCCTTACCAAAGCGGTGGGCCAGCGTGGCCTGCAACGCGTTGTAATGCGAATCGGAGTTGGGAGCGAAGTCCTCGAAATCCGGAGGTGCAATGCCCAGGAAGGGCGCTCGGGCGCTGGCGTTTTCGACCGTTGAATCCACGATCGTACAGGACTGGCCGTGGGCCTGAAGATTGGCGCACCCCGCGCCCGTAATAATGACGGGATTCTGCGGCGTGGCCAATGTGGCCTGATCGGGATCAAAGGTCGAACGCAAGCGGCTGCCTTTCGTGCCCACATAGCCGAGTTCCATGAACCAATCCCGCCCCAGTTCATGCTGAATCGTGAGGTTCCACTGCTGGGTCGTCCCCGCCACCCAATGCTGCGGCACGGTGAGCTGGATCAAGCCATTCACATTGCCGGAGAACTGCCCTCCACATCGTTCGATTGGGGCAGGTGCGGCATAGGAACAGCCGGTGTAGCTGAATTCTTGCAGGATCGCGGATGTGGGGACGTAAGTCTGCGTGGGGTTTGCGCCCAGCGGCGGAATGCCATTGGGAAATGCGTTACTAGACGCAAACAGATTGGCCAGGGTTCCTGCCCCAGGATTAAAGCCCACGAGGAACGGGTAGGTCGGCGGCGTGATGGCGAGATTGTCCGCCGCTCCCAGGTCTTCCCGTACGCTGTAAATGCCGTAGCCTCCGCGAATCGATGTGGTGTGGCGGCCGCCCAC
>JGI12635J15846_10000717_pt1 | contig 28800 bp, 25 predicted proteins | sample BlaSpr_A8_OM2_M2_FD_15846 | JGI IMG/M metagenome (IMG submission 15846)
CCAACAACACCTTCCCAATCGGATACTCCAGACGCCAGTGCTGATTCTCGGGCACGTAGCGGACCACCGCCATGTTCTCTCCATCCGCTGCCCAGTCCGCGTCCTCCACATTGTCGAGCACTTCTCGCGGCGCTCCGCCGCTCATCGGAATCCGCGCCAGCGTTCCCGCCTGCGCAAAACCGCCCTTGGCCACCGAATTGAGCCGAATTGCCAGCTCTCCGGTCTTCGAGATCGCGAGCAACTCCGCGTCCTTCACCCCGAGTTCGCGCGCGCCATGATCGTCCGCGCGTCCGACATATAACTGATTCTCGCCACCGTCCCACGAAGCGCTGTACACAATACTGCCATCGGGAGTGAATCGCGCGTTTCCGATCGAACCGGTGCGAAACGTAATTGGCTGATATTGCGCCAAAGGTCGACGCCCGCCGCCGCGGCCCCACCACCATCCCACACCGATCATCAAAGCTGATAGAACCACTACCCCCACTAGCTTTCGAAGTTTGCTGCGCGGCGCTTGTTCTTCCTTCGGCGCAGTCATTAGCTCTGAAATCGCCGACTCCGCGAGCGCCGACTGCTGCGTACTTGGGGACTGTCCGATCGCCGACCGCGAGCCGGTCTTTCCCGCCATCGAACCAACCACGGAACTCGCCACCGAAGCCACGGAACTATCGGTCAGCGTTTCGAGATTGAAAGCCAGATCTCCCGCCGACTGAAAACGATGTGCTGGAATTTTCTCGAGACAATGGCGCACGATCCGCTCGAGCGCAGGTGGCACATTGCGCGCCGTCTCCGAAAGCTCCGCTGGCTCTTCTTTCAGAATCGCGCTCATCGTGTCGGCGGGAGTCTCTCCCTGAAATGCGCGCTGCCCTGAAAGCATCTCGTAGAGAATCGATCCAAAAGCGAACAGGTCCGAGCGATGGTCCGCGGCCTTCCCGCGCACCTGCTCCGGCGACATATATCCCACTGTCCCCATTACCTGCCCGGGCTCTGTATTCACCTGAACCGTCGCAGCGTCTGCGTCAGCTTCGGTTTCCGGACGAGTCAACTTCGCCAGACCAAAGTCCAGGATCTTCACCCGATCGTCGTGGGTGAGAAATAAATTTTCCGGCTTCAGATCGCGATGAACAATTCCCTTTTCGTGCGCCGCCGCCAATCCCCGCGCCACTTGCAGCGCGTAGTCAATCGCCTTCCGGCTCGGAATGGGTCCGCTGCGAATCCGCTCCCGCAAAGTTTGCCCTTCCAGCAATTCCGAAACGATATAGGGAGAGCCGCCCTGTTCCCCAATATCGAAAATCGACAGAATATTGGGATGATTCAGCGCCGCCGCCGAGCGCGCCTCCCGCACAAAGCGTTGCAATCGGTCCGCATCCGCTGAAAAAGATGCCGGCAGAACCTTGATCGCTACCACCCGACTCAAGCGTGAATCCCAGGCCCGATACACCTCTCCCATCCCGCCAGTCCCGAGCAGGGACTGGATGTTGTAGGGACCGAGTTTCGTGTCCGCCGCAAGAGTCATGGAAGGTGTGGATTATATCGGACTAGCATGAACGCAGGCAGAATTATGCTCAAGGTAAAAACGTGGCCCAAACCGAAAAAAAGGCCTGCCAACCGGGCAGGCCTCGAAGTACAAACAAGAGTCAGACAGCAGTGGCTCGACGGATTACTAGACTACGGCGCACAGCCACCTGAATTGGCGCAGTTCTCATCGGCCATCCAGATGCTGTATCTGCCCTGATTTCCAGCGGTGCCGTACCAGAAGGGATAGGAAATGTCCTGATAGGAAGCCGCCTCATCAGCCTGCATGGTGATGATTTGGGTCGCGGCCGAGGCCGAACCCGGATAGAACAGCGTGCCCTTGCCGTCATATGCGAAGCTATAGTCAAAAAATTCGTAGACGTAGTTGCCGAGAGGATAGAAATTGCTGCCGTTGCAGCAGGGGCGCTCGACGATATATTCCGCGCTGCTTCCAACCAGCCCCGGCCCGTTTTGGTAGACAAGCCCAAACGTACCAGACCACTGTTGGGTGAGGTCTTCGACAAACACGTATTGCTCGGCGGTTCCAGCGGTACCGTAAGTGATCACCCAGAAATCGTCCCCCGGGCTTACAAAGCAAGCCGTACCAGAGCCGCAGTCGATCGTCAAGATGGGATAGCTTGGAGCCCATTCCACCCATCCGGTGGTTGAAATAGAGCCCTTACAACCGCCCCCATCCCAATAGGAGGAACTGCCGCCCTGAACCACGTCACCATTGCTGAAGCCATCGATACCGTTCCACGTCACCTCCCACCACGGACCTTCCGAACAAGGTAGGTCACCAAATGCGTGGTTTGCCACCGGCACATTCCACACGGATTCAACTTCATCGAAAGAGGTATTGTTATTCCAGCTCTTCAGCTTGTTGGTTTGCGCGATGCCACTCCAGTTGAGGGAGCTCGTCTGAGTCGTGCCATCTACGTTCGCGCTCGCCGGCCGGTTTCCTGGCACCATCGGGAGACTCGAATACGGTAGCGCCGTCACGTCGGAAGCGTGACATGCTTGCGCTGGGGTCGACGTCGACGGCCCCTTTACTGCTTGTCCTGCACGTTGATAGCAAGCCTGCAACGCTGCCATTCCTCTTGCCCAATGGTCAGAGGCCTTCGCGTCGGCACTCTGGTCCGGACGCTGCGGCAGCCCATAGCTAAGTAATTCGCGGTTGGTTGCGGTCAATGGATTAAAGCCTTGGGGCGGTGTCGCAAAAACGGTGACGCCTTTCACACTCGTGGATACTCTGGGCGCCGCAGCAAAAATGGCTCGAACGGTGCTTGCGTCTTCGCGCTGGGCCACCGCCAAAGTTGTGAAGCTCGCGACTGACACTGTTACGGTTGCCATAGCGATTGCTCTGCGCAGGCACCGCCAATTGAGATTTTGCATGGAATCGTCTCCTCCCCCATAAAGGGGACCTGGTTAGGCCAAGAAGAAATTCACTGACGAGCGAACGTTGACCAGGGCTTCTACCCAAAACGGGCAGTCAACGGACGCGCGGGCAAGAATTTCCTACTTCGCGGTTATGTTCAATATTTTTGAAATTGCAAATCCGGGGAATACAGCGAGGCTCCATGGGGAAGAGCAAAAGCCCCCGCTGACTCTCGGAAGATTAGCGCATTTCTAAACTAAGTCAAGTGAATAATCGTGTTCCCGACAAAATAAAAATCTGTGGAAACGTGTAATTTCCTGAAACGAAATGCGGCTCAACTTCACTCTTTGTCTTTTTTAGTGCAACTTATTGCAGACCGATTCGCCATTCAATCTCGCCATTGCGGCCGTCACGCAGGGTGCGTTCTTCCAGGTCGAGGAGAAACGGGCCAAATTGAAAGGCCCTCTTGACGGTCCATACGGCGGTCTGACGCAATCCACCAACGGCAATTTCTACGGCACAACCTACGCTGGAGGGACCGTATCGGGCGGTACCGCTTACGGAACGGTCAATGAATTAAACGAGGGGCTGGACGCATTTGTCACCACGACTCCCACTTCCGGCAAGGTAGATGCGAAGGTCACGATCCTCGGAACGGATTTGACGGGTGCGAACAGCGTCGCCTTTCATGGCACGGCAGCAACCTTTACCGTCGTCTCCGCTGCCGAAATCACCCCCACAGTGCCCACGGCCGCGACCAGCGGCAAAGTCGCAGTCAAAACGCCCGGTGGCACACTGACGAGTAATTTGTCTTTCACAGTAAAACCGTAATGGGTTGAAAATTTGTTGTCGTGCCGACAAGACTGTCCCGCGTCTCACGGCTTTTTTCGAGACGTGGAACAGTTCTCTGTGATTCCTAAGCTCCCGCGCTTCATCTCTTGGAACGAGCCCAAGTATTCTCACATCGCGCACCAACTCTCAGACGTAGAGCCAAATTTGCCAGAACCGAAGGCAAACACTGAGGTAACGTGTTCCCCTGGGTTTTGTTGGCGAAAAGGGATGAGAGACCTGCAAACTGAAAGGAGGGATGACCAGGAAATCGGCGAAACATCCCGTGAAATATGCCTGGAGCCCAGCCCGGTGACCTAACGACAGCAGAGGGAAAGGTAGTCCATCTATGGCAACATTAGGCGCCGGACGCATTCTGGGCTTTTTACTGTTTAGCAACAGGATGACCCCTGCTAATTCCTTTGGCCCGTTGGGGGAAAAAAGTCTACCCTCGAGCGAAGATTCCCAACTCCAAGCAGAGCCTTGAAGGAGATATTCATGCGACTCAGCGTTTTCACAGCGAATCATCTTATAGTGCTGGCTTTGATGTTTGTGGCAACTCTGGCATCGGCACAGCACTGCCGTAAGGTTGATATCGACAAATCGACTGGCTATTGCACCGTCCCCGACTCTAAGCTAACGCCGGGCGAGATGGATGCCTCGCTCGCATGCTCAACCCATGGCCGTCTTCATCAGGTGAGCGATTCTGACAAAGACTTTATTCTTGCGGCGTACGGATTCCCCTCGGATAAAAAGACCAAGTCCTCCGGCGAGTTTGATCACTGGTATCCCGAATGGATGGGCGGTTCGGATGGACCGAAGAACATCTGGTTCGAACCCCACGCAGGAAAGTTCGGCTCCTACGCAAAGGACAAAGTCGAAGATATGCTCTACCAGAAAGTGTGCGTGGATCACACGATGAGCGTCGGTCAGGCGAAGCAGTCGCTCGACCGTGGATGGACAAAACTCGTCCCCCAACAGTGAGTCATCCAATCAGTAAGCGCTCACCAGATTCTTCAGCGCGGCCGACTATGAATAATCAAGGTCGAGCCTTTCAGCTCTGGCAGATCGTGGCGTCCGAACTCGGACAGCAAGCGCATAATCGTGTCACCGCCGGTGCCCACCAGTTCTGAGGTTTCTTGCTGGGTCATGGCTAAACGGACGCACTCTTCTATTTCTAACCTGGCCATCGGCCGCAGTTTCCGGCAGCAATCTCCCGAACCTCTCCGAGACCGAATGCGACCAAGCAACCGCGCGCACCACCCCGTAAGCATCGGCACGGTCTCGCTCCAGAGGCTGCAGCGCGCGCGGAGCAGCCTCCGCATGCTCGCTCAGAAAGTGCAAGATGTCTCCCTGATCAAACCAACGGCAGACTCGGGCAAACCGCAGCCTGTTTATCTTGTCGAAATCCGCGATCGTGTCAGGGGAAAGTCACAAAAACAATTGATTTATCGCAAATGGCAGTGAATGCGGCTCCCACCCTGACGCAAGCCGGACATGCTCCTAGGCGCCTCTTTTGATCTCCTCGCAATCTCCGCCCGGAACTTTCCTTGGCCCGAGGTTTCGCAATTACGCCGTCCGTTGGGCACGCAAGAACGCCATGGCAATCCGAACGGTTGCGTAATGGCCCCGCTGAAATTTCTTGCACCCTTGTGATTCAATCAAAGCCCGTTTACATTCGTGTGCTCGCTCGAAACCGGATTGCAAAGCTAAATCGGAAAATCAATCGAAGGAGATCCAAACCAGATGCACCTCGCGCGTACGGCGAATATGACAGAAATTGGGGCCTCGGATCCACCGTGCGCCGCTTCAGCATCTACTCCAACGGCTTCCAAATGCACACGAGCACTTACGCGCGGCCACAGACTTTCACTTTCAACGCTCGACCTTGCCGCAGCGATCACGATGGCTATACTTCTGGCGCTCTGTTCGCAAACATACGCGGCCAACGTGAGCGTCCTCCACACCTTCACCGGAGGCAATGACGGATCCTACCCTGACGGCAACCTTACTGCCGATGCCGCCGGAAACCTCTACGGGACAACCCAGATCGGGGGCGCCTACGGAGCGGGTACCGTCTTCGAGCTCTCTCCAACTCCGGACGGCCAATGGCGCTTCCACGTGCTCTACACGTTCACGGGCGGAACTGACGGTGGAAATCCGCTAGCAAGTCTGGTCTTCGACGCCGCCGGTAACGCCTACTCAACGACGTCATCCGGCGGAGTCTACGGCTTTGGAACCGTCTTCGAACTCATTGCGCAGCCCAATCACGGCTATGCGCGGGAAGAAAAAGCTCTCTACAGCTTTCAAGGCGGAACCGACGGTGATTCTCCCGCTGGCAGCGTAGTATTCGACGCCCAGGGCAATCTGTACGGCACTACTACGACCGGCGGCACCCCTCATATCGGATGTCCACCGGCCAAAGGCTGCGGCACCATCTATGAACTGTCGCCCACCGGCGATGGCCTCTGGCAGGAAACAGTCCTCCGCCGTTTGTCCGACGCATTCGGCGAAGGTGCCTCTCCCGGATCCGCTCTGGTCTTCGATGCCGCCGGAAATCTTTATGGAACCACTTACATGGGCGGCAATAACTTGGTCTGCAATGGTTATGGCTGCGGCAGCGTCTTCGAACTCATGCCGCCCACCACCGGACAGCACTGGCGCTTCAGGACTCTCATTGACTTCAACGAGAGCAATGGATCGCTTCCCTGGGGAGGAGTAACTCTGAGCGGCACCGGCACTGTCGACGGCTCAACCCTGTATGGCTCAACCAGCTATGGCGGCGCCAATAACAAAGGCACGATCTTCAGTTTCACGCTGGAGTCGGGCAAATGGAAATTCAAATCGATCTATAGCTTTGATGGATTGAACGGGCTTCAGCCCGCCGGAAACCTCGCTCTCGATAATGCGGGCAACCTCTACGGGGCTGCCTACGAAGGCGGAGCCAACGATTGGGGCGCCATATTTCAACTCGTCCCCGGCGAAAACGGATGGACCGAAAATCTACTCTACAGTTTTGTTGTCAGTGGAACGCGATTCGGCGCCAATCCATTAGGAGGAGTTATGCTCGACGCGGCCGACAACGTATACCTCACAACAAACCAAGGCGGTAATCTGAAATACTGTCAGCCCAATTCCGGATGCGGCGTAGTCATGAAGCTAGCCGCAACTGCACCATAAATCGGGGCGCCGTTCTGGAGCGCGTGGCAATATAGCGCGCCTGCTATTGCATTCAATCCCTGACGAGCGATCGTGGAATAACGATCGAGGGTACAGGAGACCTCTGAGTCCCGGTCGAAATGGCCCTTAGAGGAAACTTCTCTTCGTCGGATTCACAAACCCACTTCTACGCAAAAAATGCGATTGGGGTGGGGTTTTGCTATATTGAGCTATATTGTTGATTATAAGGTATATACATTAATTCCACAGCGGGCGCTTGACAACCACCCACTCACATTCCTATAATTGGCACTCGTAGTACTTAAGTGCTAACAGTCCCGATTTCTGAGTCCAAAACCCAAATTGGCAAACCCCTAATCAACCACTCTTGAAAGGAGTACGCAACTATGGCTACTAAATTCACCCCGCTGCATGACCGCATCCTGGTCCGTCGGGTAGAAGAGGCCGACACCACCCGCGGCGGGATCATTATTCCCGACTCCGCGAAAGACAAGCCGCAGGAGGGAGAAGTCATCTCCGCCGGCAAAGGCAAGATCAGCGAAGAAGGCAAGGTTCGTCCCCTCGATGTAAAAGACGGCGACCGCATTCTGTTTGGCAAGTATTCCGGCACGGAAATCAAGATCGATGGAGAAGACTTCATCATCATGCGCGAAGAAGAAGTATTGGGCGTGCTGACCGGTGCAACCTCCGGCGCAACCAAGAAAGAGACCGCCGGATCGCGCAAGTAGTTTGTGGTGGCGGGGCTCAGCCCCGTCTCAACGGTACAATTCCGCAGGCCGAGCCTGCATACATCTTTTAATTTGAGGAGCAAACGGTTATGGCAAAGCAAATTGTTCATGGAGAAGAGTCGCGACAGGCTATTCTCCGCGGCGTCAACCTGCTGGCGGACGCTGTGAAAGTCACTCTTGGCCCCAAGGGCCGCAACGTCGTCATTGAAAAGAAATTCGGTTCCCCGACCATCACCAAAGACGGCGTCACCGTAGCGAAAGAAATCGAATTGCCCAACGGTATCGAGAACATGGGCGCGCAGATGGTCCGCGAAGTTGCTTCGAAGACCTCTGATGTCGCCGGCGATGGCACCACCACCGCTACCGTTCTGGCTCAGGCGATTTTCCGCGAGGGCGTAAAGACCGTGGCTGCTGGCGCCAATCCAATGGCGATCAAGCGCGGCATCGAGAAGTCGGTTCTGCTCATTACCGGCAGAGTCGATAAGGAAGGCAACCGCGAGAAAGGCGAGCTCGACAAGTTCAGCAAGCCCGTCAGCGGCGACATGATTGCCCAGGTTGGCACCATCTCGGCGAACAATGACGAGACCATCGGCAAGATCATCGCCGAAGCCATGAAGAAAGTCGGCAAGGACGGCGTCATCACCGTCGAAGAGTCGAAGACGCTCGAAACTCAACTGGACGTGGTCGAAGGCATGCAGTTCGATCGCGGCTATCTCTCTCCCTACTTCGTCACCGATCCCGAGCGCATGGAATCCGTTCAGGAGAACGCCTACATCCTCATTCACGAAAAGAAAATCAGCTCGATGAAAGACCTGCTCCCGTTGCTCGAGCAGATCGCCAAGGGCGGCAAGCCGCTCCTCATCATCGCTGAGGACGTCGAAGGGGAAGCGCTCGCGACCCTGGTGGTCAACAAACTGCGTGGCACGTTGCAAGTCGCGGCCGTTAAGGCTCCCGGCTTCGGCGATCGTCGCAAGGCCATGTTACAGGACATCGCAACCCTGACCGGCGGCAAGGCCATCACCGAAGATCTCGGCATTAAGCTCGAGAACGTTACCCTCGCCGACCTCGGACAAGCCAAGAAAGTCACCATCGACAAGGACAACACCACCATTGTCGAAGGCAAAGGCAAGCCCGGAGACGTTCAGGGCCGCGTGAAAGAAATTCGCAGCCAGATCGATAAGACCACCAGCGATTACGACCGCGAGAAGTTGCAGGAGCGGTTGGCTAAGCTGGTCGGTGGCGTAGCCGTAATCAAAGTCGGCGCCGCGACCGAAACCGAAATGAAAGAGACCAAGGCGCGCGTCGAAGACGCAATGCACGCGACCCGTGCAGCCGTTGAAGAAGGAATTGTCCCGGGCGGCGGCGTAGCGCTGGCGCGTTGCGTACCGGCTCTCGACAAGCTGAAGCTGGAAGGTGACGAGCAGATCGGTGTCAACATCGTGAAGCGCGCCATCACCGAGCCCTTGCGCCAGATCGCCGAGAACGCCGGCGAAGAAGGTGCCATCGTGATCGGTAAGATCCACGACTCCAAGGACAACAACTACGGCTACAACGCCCTGACCGGCGAGTACGAAGATCTGGTCAAGGCGGGCGTGCTCGATCCGACGAAGGTCGTGCGCACCGCACTCACCAACGCCGGTTCAATCGCCGCGCTGATGCTCACCACCGAAGCCCTGGTAGCGGACATTCCGGAAGAGAAGAAGAATGCTCCAGCCCCCGGCGGCCACGGCGGCGGCATGGGCGACATGTACTAATGCGCGTGGCGCCGGCGTCCGCGCCGGCAAAACGCCGAAAGCAATTCAAGCCCCGCTCGGATTTCGAAAGAGCGGGGCTTTTTTTGCATGTGGCGAAACAAATCGAGTACCACACTCAGCGCACAATCGGCCTCTCACTCCGTCTTCTGCGCAATCGTAATCGTGTACCCATCCCCATCCTCAAAGGCAAACTCCCGCATCCCGTAAAATTGATCCTTTACCGGCATGGAGATTGTCGCTCCCGCCTTCTGCACGCGACCGAGCACCTCCTGCAGATTATCTACCTCCATATAGAGGGTCAGGCTGGCGCCGATCGTGGCGGCAAGTTTCGGATACTCGGCAGCGACCGTCTTCCGGTCATTGAAGAATACTTCGACCGATCCGTTCGAGACCGACGCGAAAACATAGGGAGATTGCTCAGGAACGGTCATAGCTTTTTCCAGCCCGAGTATCTCGCCATAGAACTTCAGGCTGGCTTCCACATTGCGGACAACTAGATTGGGCGTGAGCTTCTTGATCTGCATAAGTCTTACTCTCCAGTGAATTGATTCCGGACGGCGCATGTCATGAAGGACGATGGCACACACTTCCGGTGTGCTCGCATCGCCTCCATCCACGACCCTTGCGAGGAAGGACGTAGGTAGGGGCCCTCATTGTAGGTGGCGCCGCTCCAGTTCCATCTGGGCAAACAACCAGAATCGGCGCGCGGGTCCCGCGAGGTACGAAAAAAGAATAGCACGGCAGGTCAACAATCCCGTGCTCAATCTCGCGTCAAGACAGGCAAGAACGCCAATCCGTGTCGAGCCATACCAAGAGCGCAACGCCGAACGATACAATGACAGCTCTTAGCCAGCCGGAGGCAGAAGGTCGATGGCGCGTGGAAGTATTTTTTTAGGACTCAATCGAGACCACGTTTGGAACTCGATCCGCACCGCCGTAGCGGCAGTGATCGCTCTGCTCCTGGCTCGTCTGGTGAAGCTGCCGGAATCGTACTGGGCTCCGATCTCGACCATCGTCATCATTCAATCCACAATTCCCCCCATGACATTAGGATGGCAGCGCTTTTTGGGAACCGCTCTCGGAGCCGTGCTGGGCATCGCTTTAGCCACATTCTTCAATCCAAGCGCATGGGTCTACGGTTTGGGACTACTCTTGTGCGGACTGATTTCCTGGATGTTGCGAGTCGGAGGGGCCTACCGCTTCGCCGGAATCACCCTCAGTATTGTCTTGCTGATTCCCCACACGAGTCCTCCTTGGATCGTAGGCTGGCATCGCTTCCTGGAGGTATCGTTAGGAATCGCGGTAGCGCTGGTAATAACAGTCGTGTGGCCCGTCCCGACCAAAACACTTTAAAAAAGCGACCTAAGTGGGCAGCGCTCAGACGAGCGCGCGATAGGCATTCACCCATTGTTCGCGAACATTTTCCCAAGTGTATTTTTGCGATTCGTCATGGCCATTCCGCTCGAGATTGGCAGCCAGAGCGGGATCGCGCAATAAACGAATCACATTGGCAGCCAGCGCTTTGTGATCACCCACCGGAGAAAGCAATCCGGTACGCTCGTGCTCGACCAGGTAAGGCATGCACTCAGGCGAAGTGGTAACCACGGGCGTTCCCGCTGCGAAGGCTTCGAGGATCGACAACGGCATATTGTCCAGCCAAGAGGCATTCAGGAAGATGTCAGCACGGTCGTAATATTGACCGATCTGTTGCCGCGACGCTACGCCAGCGAAATTTACCGTGGTCAGATTCAACTCCGCAACCAGTTTTCGGATATCGGGTTCAAGCGGACCGTCGCCGACCAGATCGAGCCGAGCCTCGGGAAATTCTTTTTTCACCTCGGCAAAGGCGCGGACCACGACATCCACGCTGTAATAAGGGGAAAAACCGCGAGTGCAGACAAGATGCGGACGCAGCGGAGCGCGCTGGCGATAGCGAAATTGCGCCAGATCGACAATGTTCGGCACCGCAGATGCAGACAATCCAAATTCCCGAAAAACATCGACCAGGTATCCGGACGGAACGATAATCTTATTGACGCGAGCGAGAACAAACCTGCCAGAACGGAAACGCCGCAGATGGTCGCGCGCTTCGCCACTGTGATAGTTGATCAGGCTCTTGACGCCGCGCAATCTCGCGAAGAACCACGCGGGAGCGGGGGCCAAAAGAAAAGACCAGTACGACGCGGAGAAGATGTGTGCGACATCCGTCTCTTTTAGACCGCGCCAAAGATGCCAGAAATAAATTGGCTCACGCACAATCGTGCGCAGCCCGGGAATGCCCTCGGCCCAAGCCAAGACCCGCGGAAACGGCGGATCGACGGCCAGAAAACTGATCGCGATATCGGGATCGTTCTGCCAGAGACGCAAGAGCAAGTCCGCTTGCGCGGATTGTCCGCCAATGTAGCGCAGGCTGGGCGCAACGATGGCGACTCGCAGGCGCCGGGCTTGGCTTTTTGAGCTTGATTTCGTCGCGCTGGAATCGGCGGATTCGTTCATGCGACAGAATTCCTTCCGCGCTTTCTTCGAAGAAGCTCGAGGTAAAGATCCATGTAACGTTGGCGCACGCGATCGAGGCTAAAGTTTTCCCGCGCGAATTGCTGGGCGTGGTGGCCTACTTGCTCGCGCAGCGGAGCGTCAGCCAGAAGTTTTTCGACGGCACCGGCAAAACTGGTTTCGTTGCCCGCAGGAATCAGAATTCCGCGCTGGCCGGCGAGCAGTTCGGAATTGCCGCCCACGTCATAGGCAACCGTAGGTAAACCAGCTGCCATGGCTTCGAGAATAACGTTCGACAGGCTTTCAGACTCGGAGGTCAGGACAGCAACGTCGATCGAGGCAAGAACAGCCGGCATATCCTGACGATCGCCGAGAAAGACTGTTGAGCTGCCGAGACCGAGGTTTGTCGCTTCCCGTTCGAACTCCTGCCGTAGCGGGCCATCGCCGGCAAGAACGAATTCAGCATTCGGTATGCGGGCATGAATCTCGGCTGCAATCCGGAGAAATCCGGAGTGGTTCTTGTAACGATGATTCATGCGCGCAACCATTCCGACGCGGACAACTCCGGGACGCTTCGGTAGCACTGCGGGCGCGGCCGCAAAAGCCTCGACAGGCAAGGCATTTCCAATCACTGCGATTTTATTAGGGGCGAGACCCGCCCCAATCAGGCGCTCCGCAGCGGCTGCTGAGTTGCAGACCACGGCATCGCAGCAGCGAAACGCGGCAGCTTGCACGCGAAATTGCGCCGGAGTCAAAAGGTCTCCCAGTTGGCGATGGCTGCCGATGACAACGGGAACGCGAGCTAGTTTGGCGGCGGGAATGAGCGTGAGATTGGCATAGAAATCGAAAGCGTGAGCCACTTGCACTCGATGCTTGCGAAGATGACGGCTCAAATTGAAGCGCGTTCGCAGCGACTGCCAGCGATAAAGGCTCCCCCCGAGAGGAAATTCCGGAGCATCCGGGAAGTTATGCGCCAGCGGACCTTGCCGCATGATGCAGCCGACATGGGTTTCGAATTCTGGCGGCGTAAGATTCCGCGCCAGCACCGTGAACTGGCGCTCGGAGCCTCCGGTCTCAAAAGAATTGACCATGAGAAACAGGCGGATTGGAGGATCAGGAGGGCGGTCATCGCCGCGCTGAAGCGACGCGCTCTTCAAGGGACTAGCAGGGTCGGTCGCTTGCACCCGGTCATCCTCCCACCGGAGCGGAGGCTAGCGTGGCGGCGGAATCGCGTGTCTGGCGACGCGAGTCAGCGACGACCGGCAGAGAGAATAGCCCGGCGGGCTTGATATATTTTTCGAGAAAATTGCGATGCCAGAGCTCGAACATCAACAGACGCCAGATGCGTCCAGTCATTGTTTTGCCGCGGACCAGGTGATCGTCCATTAATTTACGGATGCCTGCCGCGGCGAAGTAGCCGCGCTCGAGGGTGCGCGGCTCGAGCAAGATCATCAGCATGTCTTTGAGCTCGTGGCGCATCCAGTGGACCAGAGGGAGCGAGAATCCCTGCTTCTGGCGATAGATGACCTCTCGCGGTACACCGACGCGCTCGGCGAGTTTTCGGAGAATATATTTTTGCTGGTTGCCACGCAACTTCCACTCCGGCGGAAGTCCGGCAACCCATTCGACGAAGACATGGTCGAGGATAGGGACGCGAACTTCGAGCGAGTTCAACATGCTCATGCGATCAACCTTGGTCAAAATATCAGCCACCATGTAGGTTTTCGTGTCTACGTAGAGAAGCTGGTCGACAGGATCTTTGGCAGGCGCCTGCGCGAAGTAACGACGTAATACATTGGCGGGATCGTCACTGCGATTGAGTATCTCGCGGAAATCCTGGGAGAGCAGCGGAGTATCGCGCTCGAACGAGGGCAAGAAGGCGAGGTGGTCGATGTAACGTTCCTGCCAGGGCAGCGAAACGTTATAGCTGAATCTGCGTCCCCGCATGCGGTTGGGCAAACGCGGCAGAAGCTGATCGCGGTAGAACTTACGGGCCCATCCGGGAATATGCTCGAAAACGCGGCGATCGGCGTGAATACGGTAGCGATCATATCCGCCAAACATCTCGTCTCCGCCGTCGCCCGAAAGAGCAACGGTCACGTGCTGGCGCGCCATTTGCGAAACGTAGTACGTGGGCAACATCGAGGAATCACCGAAGGGTTCTTCGAGCGAACTGGTCAGATGCGCCACGGTCTGAACTACGTCGGGCTCCAGAATCATCTCGTGATGCTCGGTGTTGAATTTTGTGGCAACGATGCGAGCATAGTTCGATTCGTTGAAATCATCTTTCTTGAATCCGATCGAGAAAGTCTTTACCGGAGCAGAACTAGCACGCGCCATCAAGGCTACGACGGTCGAAGAGTCAATGCCGCCGCTCAGAAAGGCTCCCAGAGGCACGTCCGAGATGAGGCGGATCTTGGTCGCCTCAAACAGTCGCTGTTCTAACTCTTCCAGGCATTCTTGTTCGTTCTTCGGCGGGTGCGTGTTGTATTCGGGCAGATCCCAGTATTGACGAATGCGAATCTTGCCCTCCTGAAACTCGAGCAAGTGTCCAGGAGCAAGCTTGTGAATTCCGGTGTACGCGGTAATGGGATCGGGAACGTATCCGTAATAAAGATATTCGAGCAAACCCTGGGAGTTGACTTCGGCCAGTTCGGGAACGACCGCGAGAATCGATTTGATTTCGGACGCGAAGTAGAGATTTCCCTGGTGGAGCGCGTAGTGCAGGGGCTTCTTACCCAGGCGATCGCGAGCCAGGATTAACTTGCGCTTGGTCTTGTCGTAGATCGCGAGGGCGAACATGCCGCGCAGTTTCTTGACGCACTCAGCGCCCATCTCTTCGTAGAGATGAATAATCACTTCTGTATCGGTGTGGGAGCGGAAGTGATGGCCACGGCTTTCGAGCTCAGGGCGAAGTCCGGGAAAGTTATAAATCTCGCCGTTGAACACGACCCACGAGCTGCGATCTTCGTTGAAGACGGGCTGATGGCCTCCGGAGAGATCGATGATGCTGAGACGGCGCATGCCAAGCCCAGCGCCATCGGCGACGTAAAGCCCTTCGTCATCGGGGCCGCGGTACACGATCTGCTCGCACATGTGGTGCACGAGAGCTTCGGTAATGTTGCTCTCGCGAGTTGTGCTTACCACTCCGGCGATTCCGCACATGGTCTCTGGCTAGCCTTTCACGCTGACGGGGAGAGAACCGGCTCTTTCCGTCGATATCGGCTGGTCGGCAAGCCGCTTGAAGCGATAGTCCCGGTAGCTGCCGGGATCGCCCTCGCGGCCCTCGCAGGCGGCAAGGACAATGTTAGCCATCTCGCGCGCGGAGACAAAGTGAAGAGTTTCTTTTCTGTCGTTCGCTTCGCCAACCAGCGCGGAAAGAAATTTGCGAAAGCTGTCTCCGATCACCGCATCTTTCTGGGTCGGGTTCATGCCATGGCAAAATAATTTGACGAACAACCAATCGGGGCGTCCGAACACCCGAACCTGTGCCTGCTTCCAGAGCGAGAACCGGTGCATGGTGGGAGGATTGGCTCCCGTGATGCCACCGTTTTCAAGAACGGGTCGCGCGGAACCTAGCGTACGCCGAATGTCGGTAACGAGCGGACCCTGAATGATGAGCGGGAACGTATCGGGTACGCGTCCGGCAATCAACTCGCGACCCTGACGGTGCGGTGCGGGCTGGTCGAGCGGAAGAGCGCACTCGTAAAGCGAATTGGTTTTTCCGATTTGTGCGGGATGCCACATGCCGCTTGGCATGCTCAGGTCGGCGTAGCAGCCAGTCTCGGCAAGAATCTGCATCTCCGAATCGACACCACAAAAACGACCGGCCGCAGAGTTGGCAAGAGCAAAATTTCCATGAACAAACGCGTAGGCCGGACCTGCGCATCCGGCTTCTGTCTCTAGACAGCGATGGCGAAATGCCAACCGATCGCGGAATTCGGTGAGCACACGGCGTGTGTTCTCAGCGCTATCCGGATGCGGAGATCCGTGATGGAGATGGATCTCAACTTCTCCCCAACCGGCGTGGCAATGCTCGGCCAGCCTCTCGAGCAGGCCCTCATCGTATTGCTCGGCAGGATAAAAATAGGTATGCAGCAGTGGGCGGCCGTCGTGGTCTCGCCAACCGTCGACAACTTTCGGGTATTCGGTCGTCCAATATTCCAGGCGACGCTCCTGCTCAGAGTACGAGACGCGCTTACGGCCATCCGCCGGATCGATGGCGGGTTCGAAGTGATCGGCCAAGGCGAGAATCACGTGCAAAGGGCCACGGACAGGCGATTTCAGTGCACGCCAAGTCGCGGACGGCATAACCTTTCTTGCGTAGGCGATTTTGTTTCTGAGACCCATTTGAAATCTGGACTGCCGCACTCTGCTTCCGGGTTCGCCGCCGAGGAAACCCGTTGTTCGATCGGCTCGTTATCCCCGCGCCGGCTTACGACCACGGACGGCGATCGAAATCTCTCCGACACGCATATCTTCCATGCCCATCGCTGCATACCATTTGAACACCTGTTCGTAGGTGTGCTTGGATTGATATTTAGGAGAATACCAGTCGAAGGTATCGAGCATGCGCGCTTCCGGATTTTGTTGCCGGTTCACGGGGAACATATGATGAATCAAACCGGCGAGCGGGGGCCCGATCAGCGGCACCCGCCTCAATCCCCGATTCAGGTTGTAGAAGAAGGGGACGGCAAGCTTCAAAATGCGGTGCAGATTCTCGGGCTTCATCTTGTGCGTGTAGCCCCGCCAGAAATCACTGAACCGGTACCACTTGTTATATCCGCTGTAGAGCCAAACCACGAGCAGTCCCCCGGGCTTCAGATATTTGTCCAGAGCTTTGACGGCAGCTTCGCAATCCGGAGTGTGGTGGAGCACACCGATGCTATAGATGACGTCGAAACTTTCCGGCGCAAAAGGCAGGGCAAAAACGTCGGCCTGGAAGGCGACGAAGTCACGGTCGGCGAGATTTTTGGCGGCGACTTCCGCGGCAGCACTCAGGTCCACTCCGACCACCCGGGCTCCCCAACGCGTTGCGACTTCGGCGAAACGTCCCATGCCGCAACCGACGTCGAGGACCAGTTTGCCCCTAAGATCTTCGGGGCGTAGAGCGGTCTTTGCCAGGAAATGGCGCTCGGACTCGCGCTGCTCATCGTGATCGAGCTGGGTCTGCTGATAACGGTGCCACTGAAAGCCGAAACTGGCAGCGTAGTGTTCGGCCTCGACAAAGCGAGCTACACCCTGCGCGTTGGGATAGGCACGGTTACATGCCGAGCAGAGATAGCCCCGGTTCTGGTCGCTTTCAAGTTTCGATCCGCAACTGAGGCAACGTAAGATTGCCGGCAGCTCAGCGGACAGGTGAGACTGCACGGGTTGTTCCGCGATCGGCATAAACCTCCAGGAAGTGACGTGGCTTTTTCGGTGGTTGCGGGGGCTCCGAGCCGAGTTCTTTCTGCTGCTCTTTCACCGTCTGTAACAAAGTGGCTGTAAATGCCGCAGCAAAATATGGGAAGAATTGGTAAGCTTCGGGCGAAAACAACGCCCCCACAACGAAGCCTACCTGCGAACCGGTCAAGGCCCCCGCAAACAGCCTGACGTCGGGATCGAGATGCTTCATTCTGTGGAGCGCAAACATATTCTGGAAGTCTCGCCAAAAAAACATCAAGTACAGAACCAGCGCCGGCAATCCACATTCGACGGCGATCTGGAGATAGGTCATATGCACTTCGTGCCAGATCAGCGAGTAGGTTTCGAAGTTGCGGCAACCCAGGCCGAGAATGGGGTAATGCTCGATGCCCTCGACGGCGCGCAACATGAGGTACTTGCGGTCCTCATACGATCCATAGGCGGACTGTTCGACGCCACTGTCCCCGGACAACGCGTTAAAGCGATCGTAAAGTCTCCCGCCTACCGTGGACAGGATCACAACTCCGAGAAGCACGCTCGCCACGATCAGCCAATAGCGCTTTCCTCGGATCGCGATGTAGTAGAGCGCTATGCTGTAGGAGCAGACCAAATCGATGAAACCGGCCCGAGACGCGGTCAGAAAAATGACGGTCAACATCAGCATCATTCCGAAGAACCAGAAAATCTTGACCAGGGCATTTTTAGACATCACGAAAAAAGCCAGTGCATAAGGCAGCGATAGCACAACCGCAAATGCCAGATCGTTTGGATTCGAATAAAAGCCGCCCAGCACCTCGTCGAGACGCGGCACGTCGTGGCCTTTGATAATGACCGCAATACAAACCATGACCACGGAGAAGGCCTGAATGAAGATGATTCGTTTCAAACGGGCGAAGGTGGTGATGAGCAGAAAAATGAGTACCCAACAGATATAAATCTTCGAAAAGTCGGTGGTGCGGGTCAGCGCGCCGCCTCTCCAGATCGGAGACAAAAAAGCTCCGATATACATCAGGATAATGATGTAGAGCAGCAGGTTCACCATCTTCGGCAGATCTTTGAAAGTCCGCTTGGACTTGCCGAGCGCATTGAACAGGCCCCACATGGCCATGATTGCGGGAACCTTGGCGACCGGGAGATATTGAAAACCGGGAATGAAATCCTGAAAGCGGGTGCAATAGACCACAAAGAAAGCGGTGAGCCAGAAGAACGGACCCTTCGTCGGGTCCGCCATCTTGACGGACATCCGCCTTATCGGGGATTGTGTCGTTATCGTGTTACCGTTATCGCTGATGGCCACAAATTCCTCGTTTTCTCTTAAGCTTTCTTTTCCGCCCAATGCACCGCAAGCTGACGAGCGTCGGGAGATTTCTTTTCTGCAACCGACTGCAAGACTTCACTAAAGCGTTCACCAATCGCTGGCCAGTCATACCGAGCAGCCGTGTCCGCGGCAGCCTTTTCGTAACGACGACGCAATTCTGCATCGCGCAAGAGCATGATCACGGCCTGTGCGAACGAGCGGGGATCATCGGCCAGCATGATGTCGCGGCCATGATGAACATCCAAGCCCTCGGCGCCGATGGTCGTGGAGACGACGGCTTTGCCGGCCGCCATGGCCTCATAGATCTTCAGTCGCGTCCCCCCGCCAATGCGCAAGGGCACGATCACCACGGCCGACTGGTGCAGGTGCTCGACGACCGACGGCACGCGGCCAGTGACTTCAATCGAACCAGTGGGGTTATTCGGGGTTGAGGCCCATTTCTGAACCCGCCGATCGGGATTGCGGCCGACAATGCGGAATCGCGCCTGCGGTACTTCCGCTTTTATTGCCGGCCAGACTTCAGTGCAAAAATATTCCACTCCGTCGACGTTCGGCTCCCAGTCCATGGCACCGACAAAGGTGATCAGAGGTGCGAAGGCATCGCCTCGATCCGGAGCTGGACGATATTGGGCGAGATCGACTCCTGTAGGGACAACGGTGACGCGATCTCCATCCACCCATTTCGTCATCAGGGCGCGATCGTTTTCAGAGACGGCAATCACATGCTGGAACCGGCAGACTGCGGCACGCTCGTACCGAAGCATCTTCCGAAATTCCATGCCGTAGATCATTTTCTTTACCGGATGGCCCGCCGTGTCGGCGTGACGTCGCCAGATCTCGCTTTCCACGTTGTGCTCGAAGAGCACGCTCGGAATGTTGAGCCTGCCGGGAAAATTGACCGCGGCATCCAGAAAGTCGCAGACGGCGACATCAAAGCGCTGCTCGCGGAACCAGTCCTCGAGCTGCTTTTGAACTCGAGCATCGGCAAAGCGGCTGACGGCATATGGCGGTTCGACGCCAAGATGAGCCAAGTAATCAAGGCCGCGCGCGGCTCCGGCGAGTTCGCGCTTGCCGGTGCAAACAGCCATGGCGCCGGGCAACTGCCTCTGCAATTCGCGTTCGTAATCTGGATTGGGCGCGCCCCCATAGTAAGAGTAAAACGTAAGCTGATGCCGCTCGGACAGATATCGCAAGACGTGGTACGTGCGGATATTGCCGCCGTTCTGCACGGGGAGAAGCTTATCGGCTTTGACCCAGAGAATTCTCATGACAAATCGGCGCTCATCCAGTCAGCGAACCCAAACTGCCTTTCTGCCGGTCACAAAATTGACGAAGGCCACGACGGCGGCGGAATTGAGAACGACGAAAGTACGGGCTGGATCGGCGATGCGCGAGAGCGGGCCGATCTTGACGCCAGCGAGCGCGACCAGGCTGAGGGCGTAAAACGCCAGCTGCGCCCCGAGTGCTGCGCGATAGAACGGTTGCGGCAGAAACATCGAGGCGATCAGAAGCGCCAGCAGAGCAAAAGGCACGGCCAGTCGCGAGAGTTTGTGGCTTATGAATTCGAACCGAATCCTGTCTTGCGAGCTGAGCAGCCAAGGCGCAAGTTGCAGAAGCTGATAGTTGCCGCTTAAGGTGCGCACTTTACGGGAAAATTCACGGCCTCCGCCGAGGTCGGGGGTATCCCAGGCGCGAGCGCGCGAGTCGAAAATTACGCGGTACCCCTGGCGCACAACCTGCATGGGCAAGAGCACGTCATCGAGAATGGTGCCCTCGGGCAACGGCGACGCCGCGACCAAGCTTCGGCGGGCGCAATAGAGCGCGCCGGTTGCGCCCGCGACGGAACCGGAGGCCGACTCCAATTCCCGAATCTTCTTTTCTATGCGCCAATACAATCCCATTCCCTTCCCGGTTTCACCGCGTGTGGGATCGCCGAGCATCAACTCTCCGCTGGCAGCGCCGACATCAGGGTCGGCAAAATTCTCGATCAGCAGACGCAGCGCGCCGGATTCGATGTGCTGTCGGGCATCAGTAAATAAGAGCACCTCGCCCCTCGCCAGTTTGACCGCATCATTGAGGCCCGCGGCCTTGCCCTGGGAAGCCGGCTTCAAGAATGTTCGTACCGGGATTCGAGCGCCGGTCGGCAACTCGGAATCACCAGCGTAATCGGCGAGAATCGCAGGGGTACGGTCGCTCGAGCCATCGGAGACAACCACAATTTCCAATTGGCCCTGGGGATAATCGAGGCTCATCAGATTTTCGAGTTTGCGTGCGATCTCCGCTTCTTCATTGCGCACGACCATGACTGCAGACACGGCAGGTGTCACGGAGTTTTTGCCCGAACCTTTGCCCGAACTTCGCCGCACCGGACGGGGCGACCACTGGCTGCGCAGCCACAACCACGCGGGATAGCCGAGGTACGAATATCCAACCAGCGCGGTCGCGAACCAGAAGACGTATTTCATTCTCACTATTATCGCGCACGGCGCTACCGGGCACCTCATTGGGCACCTCGACGCAGTAAAACGGTCTTCACCGTCTGGAACATGATCAGCAGATCCAGCCCAATCGAAGCGTTTTTGATGTAGAAGAGGTCGTACTGAAGTTTTTCGCGCGCATCTTGCACGGTGCTGCCGTATTTGTATTTGATCTGCGCCCATCCGGTGAGCCCGGGACGCACCATATGGCGCACGTTGTAGTAAGGAATCTCTTTCGAGAGCCACTCGATAAACTCCGGGCGCTCGGGGCGCGGACCGACGAATGCCATATCCCCTCTGAGCACGCACCACAACTGGGGAATCTCATCGAGGCGTGAAGAACGAAGAAACTTGCCGATGCGGGTGACACGCGGGTCATTATCGCCCGCCCACTTCGGACCGCTGGTAGCTTCGGCATCCTGGCGCATGGTGCGGAACTTCACTACCTTGAACGTGCGTCCCGCCTTACCCACTCGCGTCTGCGTATAAAACACAGGCCCCTTGGAATCGAGGCGGATGGCTAGCACGATGAACGGAAGCAAGGGCAGCGCGCAGATGAGACCAATCAGCGAGATGATGATCGAGAGCACGCGGCGAACCGCGATGAACGTGGAGCTGCGGCGAAAGCCCTCGCCGAAGACCAGCCAGCTCGGGTAAAGATTTTCGACCTCGATCTTCCCCGAGATTTTTTCCAGCCAGCTCGTGGCTTCTTCGATCTTGATGCCCTGCATGCGGAGCTGAAGCAGTTCCTTCATGGGGATGGTGCCACGGCGATCGGGTGCAGCCACGATCACGCGATGGACCTTTTGCTTATGGACAACTTCCATCAGGTGCGCGGCCACGGCCTCGCGGGTTACGGCGCCTTCCATCTTGCCCGTCCAGCTGGCAATCTCAACCCCGATTTCGGGATTCTGGCGTAAGCCCTGAACCACGCGCTGGGCGCGCTCGCCGGTCCCGAGAACGTAGACGCGCTCGACCAGAATTGGCAGTTGAACCAGCCAGGTAAAGCCGATCCTCCATCCGAACAGAGCGACCGTGAGGATAAGCAGGCCGACCGCCGAAGAACCGTTGCCTAACAGGTAATTGGGTCGCACGTAAGCAATTCCCGCCAAGACAAAGGCGAGAACGCCGGGAACCATGAGCAAGCGGAAGTACAGCTCTCCTTTCGTGTTGAGGCGAGCCGTGTCGTAGAGATCGAGCCAATGAGAGCACAGCAATACCAGCGCCGTCACCGCGAAGATTTTGATGTAGCCGCCTTCGACGTTGAGCACCAGATAACTGTCTTCGCGAAGTTCGTACACCGCCCCGAGCAGGAACGAGGTCCAGATGATCAGGGCCTCTCCGATCAGCAGGACCAGAGTACGAACTGGATAATAAACATTGAAGAGCCGGATCAACGTGGCCTCGGTTCATCTTCATCTTAAGGATCTAGGCGGGACTGTTCACGGCCTCGCCATAGTAGTACTTCGACTGTGCCAGCTTTCCGGACGGGGCTCCGTTAAGCACAACTCCAAGCAGCAGTTTGTCGGGGAACTCTTCGCGCGCACGGCGCGCTAAATCGGACGGCGTCGCATTGGAACGCACGACCATGAGAATGCCATCGCAGTTGCCGGCAACGAGCGTGGCGTCCGAGACGGGGATCACGGGCGACGAGTCGAGAATGATCCAGTCAAACAAGGGGTCGACGCGCTGTAGGAAAAGTTTCAGACGTCCGTTGGCCAACAATTCCGGAGCACTGCCCGCGACCCGGCCCGCCGGCGTGAAGAACAAGTTTTCCATGGGACCGCGTTGCAGGGCGGCGAACTCGTCGCATTCCCCCAACAGGTATTCCGCCAATCCCGGGGATTGAGCCGCTCCGAGGTGGCGGTGCATGCCCGGGCTGCGCAGATCGGCGTCAATCAGAAGAACACGGCGGCCGTGCTGCCTTACCAACACTTGCGCCAGATTGGCGGCCACGAAAGACTTGCCTTCCTTCGGAAGCGCGCTGGTCACGAGCAGGCGTTTCACCGGCATCTTCTCGCGGATTTGGTACAGGCGAGAGCGCAGGGTGCGGAACTCTTCCGCCCCGACGCGACTGTCGTCATCCTGGAAAAAGAGCATGGTGCGCTCATCGGGCGTCCAGGCACTCGGCGGCGTGCGGGCGAGCAGCGATTCGTAAGTCAACCCGGAGGCCATGCCGGGCATGACCGTGGCTACAGACGAGTGCAGCGCAGGCATGTTCTCGGGCTGCGTTCCGGTTTGATCGAAAGCGGGCTCGACGTGCGTCCCCGTGGAGGTTGCTCTTTCCTGCTCAGCGCGTTTTAAAGCATCATGGATGCGGCTCATAGTTTCCCTTCCTTGGGGAGATCCTGTTGTTCCGATTGGCGCAGCCGGTCGGCCAGCGTCGCTAAAGTGCGCAAGGCTTCGACCAGATCAAATTTTTCCGAGGAGGGGACTGGCGCAGTCATGGCGGCTGCGGCGTTGCCGTCGGTCAGATCGAAATCGCGGGCCACTGAATCGACCACCTCGACCGAGACATTTTTTTTCTGATCGACGAATGCACTGACCAGACAGTGCTCGCAGAGCAGATTGATGATGCGCGGAATACCGAGCGAGTAGCGGAAAATCGCTACCGTGGCATCGGCATCGAAAATCGGATCGCCATTCGACCCTGCGATGCGCAGGCGCTGCGTAATGTAAGACTTGGTCTCCTCCAGATTGAAGGGATGGGTCTTGGCGCGCAGCGTCAAGCGTTGGCGCAACTGGCGTAACTGAGGCTGCTTCAGGCGTTGTTCGAGTTCCGGTTGCCCGACCAATACGATCTGCAGGAGTTTCTCGGTGAAAGTCTCGAGGTTGGTGAGCATGCGAACCTCTTCCAACACTTCGTCGGAGAGGTTTTGTGCCTCGTCAATGACCAGCACCGCTGTCTCGCCGGCGCGATAGCGATCGAGCAGCCAGTTATAGAGACGTTGGAGCAACTGGCTCTTCGATTTGGCATCGCAGGGAATGCCGAAGTCCGCCATCATGAAATCGAGCAACTGGGTTACGTCCATGCGCGAGTTGAAGATGAAGGCGGTAGCCACCTGCTGCAAACGAAGCCATTCCATCAACTTATTGATCAGCGTCGTCTTGCCCGTACCAACCTCTCCGGTCAGCAACACAAAGCCTTTGCGACTCTGTATGCCATAGGTCAGGCAAGCCAGCGCCTCTTCGGTGTGCCGCGTGAGAAACAAGTAACGCGGGTCCGGATTCACGTTGAACGGGTTGGCACGAAGTCCGAAAAATTCTTTATACATAGGCGTTAGACCTCGACGCTCTCGTGTTCTTTCGGCGATTCCGGATCACTGCGCCCCCAGAAACGGCGGCGGCCGTTGCTATTGCCGTTTGAGTCTTCGTCTTCTTCACCCAGCCAGGGCACGGAGATGAGCAAGGGCAGATCCATGATGGCGGCAGCATCTTTTTCGGTGCGGATCGATTTATCGCTGGACTCCAGAAAGATCGCGATGATGACCCCGAACGCCAGACCGACACCTAAACCACCGGCGGCAAAGAGCGGGCGGGAGGGAAAGCTCGGAGAATCGGGTAAGCCAGCCGAACCCAGAGGTCGCATCTGCTCACCCTCTTGCTGGTTCTCCATGCTGACGCCGAGTTCGGAGGCGCTTTTCTTGGCCAGCAGATCCTTATAGAACGCCTGAGCATTATCGTTATCGCGAGTGAGCAGCTTATATTGTTCCTCGACGTTCGGGCTCATCGCGGTACGGCTCTGGTAGACGTTAATATCGCTTTGCAATCTTTTCTGATCGACCGTAGCCTGCTCGATCACACTCTGATACTGGTGAATCTGCAATCGGAGCTGGCGAATTTCCGGCGGTTCACCGGCACTGGCCTTCTCGGTGTTGTCGGTAGAGTTGGCGGTAGCGGAGTTGACCTCCTTCAGCTTTTTCTCAACCTCGGCGATGTCCGCCTTGGTTTTGATTACGTCAGGATGGTCCTCGGTATAGCGCGCTTGCAGTTGCAGCAATTGCGCCTGCAGTTGGGCCAACTCCTGTTCGAGTGTCTGCGGATTCGTACTGGACTGTGAACTCTTCCAGGCGGCAATTTGCTGCGCCAACATACTTTCCGTATAAGCCTTATCCTGCTGGGCACGGCTCAAAGTCTGGGTCGTGGCATCGAGTTGCGTGTTCAGCCCCATCAGCATGCGCATGTTGTTGTCGGAATCGCCGGGCAACTGACCCATGTATTGCTTTTTGAAAGCGGCGAGTTTGGCATCCTGCTCGTCGAGGGCACGCTTCGCGTCGTCGACTTGGCGGCTGAGAAAATCAGTGGTGCTCCGGGCCACCTCGGCCCGGGAGTTCAGGTTTTCGTTCACGATCAGCTCGGTCAAGGCATTGCAGACTTTTTGCGAGCGGAAAGGGTTGCTATCGCTGTAGCTGACGGTAAAGCCGGGGACGGGCTCGTCGGTGATAGAAGGTTTCTTTTTCTTGGCACCCGCAATTCCAGCCGCAGTTTCGGCGGCGCTCATCGAGGTGATCACAGGATCGACCGTCATGGTCTGCTGAATATTTGAGATGATCTTGCTCTCATCCCCGGGCTTGAACAGAGTGGGATTGGCGATCGCCAGCTGCTGAACCATAGGAGTGAGCTTATTGATGCTGACTACCTGCTGGCTGAGCGTCTGGACGCGCTGGGTAAAATCAGCCGTGATCACTGGCTGGACATAGCTGTCGGGAACCTTCTGGCCTTCTACCAGAACTGTGGTCTGGGAGGTGTACTTCGGCGCGAAAGCATAAGAGATGCCGAAGCCTCCGATTACGGCCACCAGCGTCGGGATCAGAATGACTCGAAGGCGCCGCAGCAGCATTGCCAGATAATCGTCCATCGTCAGTTCGCGAGTTTCACTCATAGCTGTTCACCAATCCGGCCACCCGAGGCGGCCACAAAATTATTCGATACGAGTCGGCCTGGGATGCCACTCCACCCCAACGGTGCCAATTTGCCGCTGATTATTCGTGCCGCAACCGCCCTCGATGCAAACCGGGGCTCCAGCGGCAGTATTAAAGGACACCTCGCTGAAGCGGTAAGCGAGAAAAAAGTCGTAGGCTCGCCCCAGGTGCTTGCGGAGGACGGCTCCAGCAGAGCCTTCGTTATAGCTGGTCGCCGGCACGCCGATCGATGCAACCTGAAGTCGCGTATTATGCGAGTAGCTCAGATCACCATAGAAATCCCAGGTCCGCGCCAGGGGACGCTTGTATCCGAACCTCGCAGCCTGGGTTTCGGCACCAGCGAAGAATCCCGAGCCTGCCGAAGTGAATTTCTCGTAGGTCGCAATCAACGACGCGTGGCCTAACTTGTAGTGCAACTGAACCCGCGCGCTCAACGACCAATGCGGTATCGAGCCGCCATCTTCCAAGTCGGTGTATTGGGGACCAGCGCCGGCAATGAAACTCAAGCGGCCGGTGATGGTATGGCTCCAGCGAATGTTGAAAACATGATTAAAAATCTCGCCACCGGTATCTTCGGGAAATTGAAAGAGCTGAAAAGCGTAGAGGGCACCGATCTGATCGTGACGGGAAAGCAAATGGGTATAGCCGCCCTCAATCGTAAACTGGTCGCTGTTCACCAAAATCGGCGGATAATCGTAGAAATGAGCATTGCTGAATCCGCTCGCCACGGTGATCGCCGATACGGGATTAATGGCCTGCACCGCATCGATAATTGCTGTGTTTGCCAGCCGTGGAATGGTTCCAATCGAACCTAATTGAGTGCTGGTAAAATTGTCTGTGCCGGGCAAGCCGCCGCCCTGCAAACCTATACCCATGCCACCGGTCGCCAGACCCAATCCTGGGGCACCGCCATAGGTGCCGATTTCAAAGGAACCGTCCGGTAGATAACTGAAAGTGTCGCGCAACGTCACCTGGCCAGTTCGCCAGCGCGTTACTCCTTCAAAACCAAAGGCCTGCAATTGTTTGACATCGAAAGGACTGCCGTAAAACGCTCCGCCGCCCAGGTACTCCAGAAAGAGGTCGCTCTTCGGCCAGAATTGCTGGAGGTCGAAAGCTCCGAGAAGGCGGGTTATCGACTCTAAGCCGCTATAGCCGAGCTGGTTGCCCCCGTTCGTATCCGCCGACTCACTCACCTGCAAGGCCGGCGAGAAAAAGCTGCGGCTCGCGGTGTGCAGTTCGAGTGACGGTGCATCCAGGCCAGTCACGGGGGGGTTGTCCGGGTTGAGTATCGGCGCATTTTGACCGAAAGCGGGCGCTGGAGTCGTGTCGGGCGGGGACTGGGAATTATCCTGCGCGGCCGAGCAAATGCTCAGGGCCGAGACCAGCAGTGCCCACCGGATTATTTGCATTCTTAGCATGCTTTTCACCGCAAAATTGTCTTAGCTATCCCTTACGGGACGACGATCGTATCCCCCGGCTGCAATTGATAATTCTGCTCGATTAGTTCCCCTTTAACCAGTTTTCGATAGTTCACCGGCAGTTTCTCCTGCTTGCCGTTTTGGGTGCGAAGCACATAGATGCGCTTGGTGTTGGCAAACTGACTGATTCCGGCGCTCGATAACGCTTGCAGAACGGTCATGTTCGGTAACATCGGCATCGCGCCGGCATGCACTACTTCGCCAGTCAGGTAAATGCGCTTGCTATTGATCGCTGTTACCACGACGGTGACGCGGGGGTCGGCGATGTACTTTTTGAGCTTCTCCGTCACCGACACTGCCAACTGCTTCGGAGTCAGGCCCGCCGCTTGCACATCGTCGAGCAAGGGAAGAGAGATTTTGCCGTCAGGACGTACCGGTAGGGTGGCGGTGAGATCGGATTCTTTCCATACAGCAATATGAAGTACGTCATCGGGGCCGATAATGTATTCAGGACCGCCTTGACCATTCGGAGTTTCGGTCGCGATCTTGTCCGAAACCGTCTTATCGGAAGCGGGACTGGCAACGGGCGCATTTTGCGCCAACGCGATGCTGCCGATCAACATAAGTGCCCCGGCCACCGCTTTCCACGTTAGTTTCATATCTTCTCCTCAAAACTCACTGACGCCTTGAACTACCGGGAACCTCAACGCTCAGGACCCGTATTGTTCACAACCGATCTGCTTCAGCTTGTAGAGCAGCGCCTTATAGCTGATCTGTAACTCCTGCGCGGCCCGCCGCCGATTCCAGCGCGTGCGGGTCAACACCTGAAGAATAAGTTCTCTCTCTGCCTCACGAGACGCCGCGCGCGCCGCGTCTTTGAGAGAAATCCGTTCGCCATTGCCACTGTGATCGCCGCGCCGCAAAAGAGAGCGCAGTCCTCCCATGGCAAGGGTTTCGTCGCCAAGGGCAACAATCGCTCGGGCAGCATCTTTGAGCTCGCGAATGTTTCCGGGCCAGCTGTATTCCAGAAAGAAATTTTGGGTTTCGGGACTAAGCGTCGGCACGGCCCGGCAAAAATCACGGGCGGCGGCCGACAGAAACCAGTCGCGCAGAACCGGAATGTCTTCTTTTCGCTGGCGCAAAGGAGGCAAGCGCAAACAAACTCCACTGATTCCGTAATAAAGGTCTTCGCGGAACTTGCCCGCCTTGACTTCGGGCTCCAACTCGCGGGAGGTTCCGCAAATAAACCGTGGTACACGGCGCTGCCCGACACCAGTCAAGGCGATCTGGCGAACCAGTTCCTTTTGCGCCGCAGCCGTCAGGTCCCCAACTTCCTGAAGATAGATGGTTCCACCTTGATCGTCGCAAGCAGCCAGGAGTGCT
>JGI12635J15846_10000719_pt1 | contig 28793 bp, 19 predicted proteins | sample BlaSpr_A8_OM2_M2_FD_15846 | JGI IMG/M metagenome (IMG submission 15846)
TGGCCGAGGTTACGGTTCACGCGCCGGGGCGGTTAGCTCAGCTGGTTAGAGCGCCTGCCTTACAAGCAGGAGGTCGCAGGTTCGAGTCCTGCACTGCCCACCAATTAAATCATCACTTACCGAGTGTACTGTTTAGTTGATGTGCCGTAGGATGCGCCATTCATCCCCGTTCCGGATTATAAGTTGCTATTTGTCCCGTTCAAGACGCGTCAACCTGCTCAAGTTCGAGATGTTGATACTTCATTGCGGTTGATGGGCTCCCGTACTCCATGGTGCGCGTGACGACCGCAAGATTGCCGGTCCCCTGAAGTACCCCGCTTTCGTAATCGCGGCGACCCGGATTACAGGACCAGTTTTTCCGGAAGCCCAGCTTTAAGCCTCGCGTGCGCTCGCAAAACTATCAATTCCGTTACCAACTTTGTGGGGGAACGGTACATCAGAAAGGGCGGCAGTGTCATCCCTTTGGCTCTTGCGTCAAAGTGTCATCAGGTGGTCACGCCATCGCAGGCACGAACACCGGCCCGGTGCCGATCCGATGTGGCTGGTTCCGGCGAATTCTTGGCAGGGTAATTGCTTTGAAACTGATGGATATCTCGGCTGTCGAGAAAGGAGTGTTTCACAAGATGGCGAAAAACAGAGTAGCGGATCTCATCACCAAGGTCCTGGCTGAGGCTGGAATTCGCAGGATCTATGGAGTTCCAGGTGACTCGCTTAACGGGATCACCGATTCGATTCGCGAGCGGAAGGATATCCAATGGATCCATGTGAGGCACGAGGAGACGGCAGCTTTCGCCGCTGGAGCGGAAGCCCATCTGACCGGCAGCCTGGCGGTGTGCGCCGGGAGTTGCGGCCCCGGCAACCTTCATTTGATCAACGGACTTTATGATTGCCAGCGCAGCCGGGTTCCCGTAGTGGCGATCGCAGCGCAGATTCCAAGTGCCGAATTGGGCAGTTCCTATTTCCAGGAAACCCGTCCTGAGCATCTATTCGCGCAATGCAGCCATTACTGTGAACTAGTGTCGAACGTTGAGCAGATGCCGCGGGTGCTCGAAATCGCGATGCAAACCGCGATTTCCAAGCGGGGTGTTTCGGTGATCGCCATACCCGGTGACATCGCCATGAAAGAAGCTGTCATCGATCACCCGCGAGTGCACTACCACGAATTCGCGCCGACGGTTTGCCCCTCCGAGGCGGAACTCAACGTCCTCGCGAACCTGCTGAATCAGTCGAAGAAGGTCACCATTTTTGGCGGTGCGGGTTGTGCGGGAGCGCACGCCGAACTGATCGAGTTCGCCAGCAAGCTCCAGGCGCCAATCCTGCACGCCTATCGCGGGAAAGAATTTATCGAGTATGACAATCCATTCGACGTGGGCATGACTGGGCTGCTCGGCTTTTCTTCCGGCTACCACGCGATGATGAATTGCAATGTGCTGGTGATGCTCGGCACTGATTTTCCCTATCAGCCGTTCTACCCTAAGGACGCAACCATCGTACAGATCGATCTTCGCGGAGAACAGATCGGCCGCCGCACCAAAGTCGACCTCGGCCTGGTGGGAGATATAAAGAGTACGCTGCAGGCCCTGCTGCCGAAGTTGCAGCAAAATTCATACGAAACGCATTTGAAGGAATGTGTTGCGCATTATCGTAAGACGCGCAAAGGCCTGGACGAACTGGCGACCGGACGTCCCGGTCAAAAGCCCATTCACCCGCAATATGTCACTCGCCTGCTCGATCAGCACGCAGCCAAAGATGCCATTTTCATGTGTGATGTAGGAACGCCGGTGATTTGGGCGGCGCGGTACCTCACGATGAACGGCCGTCGCCGACTGCTTGGGTCGTTCAATCATGGCTCGATGGCAAATGCACTTCCTCAGGCGATCGGAGCGCAGGCCACCTATCCTGACCGTCAGGTAATCACCTTGTCGGGGGATGGCGGCCTTGCCATGGGGTTGGGCGATCTGCTGACCCTGAAGCAACACAACTTGCCGGTAAAGGTGATCGTGTACAAGAACGATGCGCTGGCTTTTGTCGAGCTGGAAATGAAGTCTGCCGGCGTTGTGAACTTTGGTACTGATTTGCGAAATCCGGACTTCGCAAAAATCGCGGAGGGAGCGGGACTTCTCGGAGTGAAAGCCGAAACTGCGGAGCAGGTGGAACCTGCAATTGCACAAGCGCTGGCACATGATGGCCCGGCGTTAGTGGAAGTCTCCGTGGCTCGCCAGGAACTCGCCATGCCGCCGACGATCACCTACGAGCAGGCAAAAGGTTTCAGTCTCTTCATGCTGGAAGCCATCCTCAGTGGACGCGGGGACGAAATTATCGATCTCGCGAAGGAGAATCTGCTTCGGTAATTGGGAGTAAAGTGCGCGGTCCCCATACGAGGTCCACAAAGAAACAGAAAGGATTCTTATGTCGAAAAAAGTCGCAGACGTATTGTGGGAGATGCTGGCGAAGGCTGGGGTTAAACGCTGCTATGGAATCGTCGGAGACGCTCTGAATCCGGTGGTGGACGCGCTGCGCCGGAACGGCACAATCGAGTTTGTTCTGGTTCGCCATGAGGAATATGGAGTATTCGCGGCGGTTGCCGAGGCTTATTTCACGGGTAATCCAGTGGCGGTGTGCGGAACTGCGGGGCCCGGTGTCGTCCATTTATTCAATGGATTGATGGACGCGCGGAAAGAAGGAGCTCCCATTATCGCCATCGCGGGGGATGTGGAGTCGAGCATTATTGATACATCTGCGCTCGAGGAACTGAACCCGTACAAGTTTTTTGAGGCGGCTTCTCTCTATACTGCGCGGTTGGTGAATCCGGAGCAGGCCCGCGCGGTCATCACCACCGCCATTGTCACGGCTATCGCGGAGAAAGGCCCCACGGTTCTCGCCATACCTGGCGATATCGCGGCAGCCGACGCGCCCGATGAGCCTACCGACTTCACCATTGCAGGCCCGGCTATTCTGAGACCTTCCGATACAGACTTCGAAAAATTGGTGAGGATGATCGATGAAGCGAAAACCGTGGCGATCTTTGGCGGGGACGGTTGCAGAGAAGGCCGCGACGAAGTGGTTGAACTGGCGCGCAAGCTGAAGGCGCCCGTCGGCTATGCCTTCCGCGGGAAGCAATGGCTGGAGCATGACAATCCTAATGCAGTAGGCATGACCGGGCTGCTGGGTTATGGGGGGGCGTACAACGCGATTCATGAAGCCGACCTCTTGCTTATGCTGGGCACGGATTTTCCATTCTCAGAATTTCTTCCGGGCGACAGCGTGAAAAAGGTTCAGATTGATAAGAACCCGAAGCACATTGGCCGCCGTACCGCGCTGGATCTCGGTCTTGTCGGCGATATCAAGTCGACCGTGAGCGCGCTGCTTCCAGCCGTGCGTGAAAAGACGGATGGAGGATTTCTAGCGAAGCAGATTGCACACACCGAATCCTTCCACAAAATGCTGCAACACTATGTAGAAAAGGGACCGGGGATAAAACCAATACGCCCCGAATTCCTCGCCGCGACGCTCAGCGAGCTCGCCGCGGATGACGCCATGTTTTTTGCGGACACGGGTACGGCCTGTATCTGGCTGGCGCGACATATCTACGGCGGAAAAAACCGCAGGCTCTTTGGCTCGTTCTCGTGGGCGTCGATGGCCAACGCCGCACCGAACGCCTTCGGATGCGCTCTGGCATATCCCGGCAGGCAGTGCATCGCATTATCCGGCGATGGAGGCTTCACCATGATGGGGATGGGTGATCTGCTGACGCAGATTGAACGGCGAACTCCCGTGGTGCAAATTATTCTCAACAATGAGAAGTTCGACTTCGTCCACATCGAACAACAGGAGGCCGGCTTCGTTCCGTTTGGCGTGAACTTCAAGAATCCAAATTTCGCCAAAGTTGCGGAGGCGATGGGGGCGAAAGGGATTCGTATCGAAGAACCTGGGGACGTTCGAGAAGCCCTGGCGGAAGCTCTCGCCTACAAAGATGGTCCCGTTGTTGTCGACGCAGTTGTAGATCCCCTGGCGCTCGCCATGCCGTCTCATTCACCATTCCATACCGTCAAGGGTTTCACTCTCAGTGTTGCCAAGCAAGTGTTGAGTGGCAGGCTGGATACGGTGATCAAGGAGATCGAGCGAAACGTGAGAATCATCTGAGCGCGTAGAAGGATATGTTGAACATGACCAAACCCATCCTGGTGGTAACCACCCGTTATCCGAAGGAAGTGGAAGACCGTATCGACCGCGATTACGAGGCTCGGAGAAATCCGAATCAGCTTCCCTTCAACCAGCAGCAGTTGCTGTCTGTCGCCGAAGGAGCAGCCGCCTTGTTTATCACGCCGGCAGACCGGTTGGACTCCGGGTTTTTCCAGAAAGTGTCACCCACCGTAAAAGTCATCGCCACGTTCTCGGTGGGTTTTGAGCATATCGACGTGGAAGCCGCCGCTCGCAGGAAAATCTCAATCGCCTACACCCCTGGCGTCAACAATGAAGCGACGGCCGACATCGCCATGCTGCTTTTGCTGGGTGCTTCGCGCCGAGCTTACGAGGCGCAGGAACTGGTTCGAACCGGAGCGTGGAAGCAGCCCCTGGGCACGGACATGCTTCTGGGATGGCAAGTCGGCGGCAAAGTCCTCGGCATTTTTGGGATGGGGCGCGTGGGGCAAGCTGTCGCGCGTCGGGCGCGAGGATTCGGCATGAAAATTCACTATTGCAACGGTTCGAAGTTACCTGCCGAAATCGCAGGCGATGCCGTCTACCACGAGGATCCGTCGGACCTGCTTCGTGTAAGCCAGTTCTTGAGCCTGCACGCCCCGGAGACTCCTCAGACCCGCCATTTCCTGAACTCCGAAGCTATAAACCTTATGCCCGCCGGGGCCATTATAGTGAACACGGCTCGCGGCGGATTGGTGGTTGATGTTGACCTCATCGCAGCGCTCAAGAGCGGGCGGATCGCCGCCGCCGGACTCGACGTATTTGAAGGCGAGCCAAAGCTTAACTCGGAATATGTTTCGCTGAAAAATACATTTCTATTGCCGCATATCGGCAGTGCCACGATCGAAACCCGCACGGCCATGGGCATGCTGGCGCTGGACAATGTGGAGGCTGTGCTGAGCGGCAGGCCGGCGCCGACACTCATCAAGACCTAGCCGCAGCCAGGAATCGTCTGGCGCTGCGCGAGGAATGAAACCTGAACCCGGTGCCTAAAAATGTGCCGCGTTGACCGTTCAGACCTTNATCCGAATCGGGTACGATCGCATCGTTCGATACAATCATCATCCGATACAATCGATTGCGACCTGGCCAATCGAGCCGGCAGAAGCTTGTGTCATAGTGTTTTTCAACTTATTTTTAATAGGGGCGCGGGGAATGAGTGCGCAAGACGTACCGACCGTATTCATCGTCGACGATGATGCTGATGTGCGTGAGTCACTTCAGGAACTGCTGGAGTCGGTCGGCCTGCACTCTCAGTCTTTTGGAACTGCAAAAGAGTTCTTGGCCGTTGGACGCAGCGACGCTCCCAGCTGCCTGGTTCTGGATGTGAGACTTCCGGGCATCAGCGGGTTGGATCTTCAGCACGAGCTAAAAAGAGGAAAAATAAGTATTCCCATTATTTTTCTCACGGCTCACGCTGACGTTCCGATGTCGGTCAAGGCCATGAAGTCTGGAGCGGTTGAATTTCTTACCAAGCCATTCCGGCATCAGGATCTCCTCGATGCAGTCCAGCGGTCGCTCACTCGATCTCGCACACTGCGCGAGAAAGAGCAAGAGTTAACTGAACTGCGGCATCGTTGTGAAAAACTCAGTGTTCGGGAGCGCGAGGTCATGAACCTGGTCGTTTCTGGGATGCTTAACAAGCAAGTTGCAGCGGAGCTTGGTGCCAGCGAAGCGACCATCAAAATGTATCGCGCCCAGGTCATGAAAAAGATGCAGGCGAAATCCTTGCCTGAGCTCGTTCGCATGGCGGACAAACTCAGATCCTGATAACCGTTGAGTCCAGCCTGTCAGTATCGAATCGCCAATCGAAAGTAGCGGCCTTACTTACTAAGGTCTAGTTTTGCCCACCCAAAGTTTGATTGCTCCCGCTGCGCCACCGCGCATACCCTCAGAGCATGCCATTGGACCAAAAGTCCAAATTAATTGCAATCATCGATGACGATGAGGCCATGCAAGATTCTGTGCGCGACCTTCTGGAGGCGGCGGGACTTGCGGCACGGTGCTTCGGATCTGCGGAAGACTTCCTCAAATCCGATCTACATTGTAAGGCCGCGTGCCTGATCGTTGACATTCGCATGCCGAAGATGTCTGGCCTGGAGTTGCAAGCCACGCTGAAAGAAGAGGAATGCAACGTTCCTATCATCTTCATTACAGCTCATGGGGATGCCAGGATGCGAATTCAAGCCATGAGACGCGGTGCAGTCGAGTTTCTTGCCAAACCGTTCGATCATCAGTTGTTACTCAAAAGAGTTCGTACCGCTCTGAATATGTGAAGGCTTGCGTTACTGCAGGCGAGTGGCGAGAAGTGTAGAGGTTTCTGTGGGAAATTGTGTAGCAATCACGGACCCTATGACGGATCAGGCCGAGCGTACGTTCGAGCGGATCATCGGCAATAGCGCTGCGCTCGAATCGGTCCTCGATCAAGTGGAGCAAGTTGCTCCTACAGACTCGACTGTTCTCATTGAAGGTGAAACCGGCACAGGAAAAGAACTCATTGCCCATGCCATTCACAATGCAAGTCAGCGCTGCGGGCGCTCATTTATCAAGTTGAATTGCGCGGCTATCCCGCTCGATCTTCTGGAAAGCGAGTTGTTCGGCCACGAGAAGGGCGCCTTCACGGGAGCGATCGCACAGAAGATCGGGCGTTTCGAAATGGCTGACAAGGGCACGCTATTCCTGGACGAAGTGGGTGATATTCCTCCGGCTCTGCAGCCGAAGCTGCTGCGTGTGCTGCAAGAGCAGGAATTTGAGCGACTGGGAAGCGGTAGAACCCACAAGGTTGATGTTCGTCTTGTCGCTGCAACCAATCGAAATCTGGGAAAAATGGTAGCGCGCGGTCAGTTCCGTAGTGATCTCTACTATCGTCTGAACGTCTTTCCCCTCCTGCTGCCTGCGTTGCGCGAACGNCGGGAAGACATTCCCGCGCTGGTAACGCACTTCGTGAAGATCTTAAGTGGCCGCATGGGGAAACAAATCGATAGCATTCCTCCAGAAATGATGNCTGCCTTTCAGTGGCATTCTTGGCCTGGAAATATACGGGAATTGCAGAACCTGGTGGAGCGCGCGGTCATCCTTTCGCGTGACGGCGTGCTCTCGAACCCTTTGCAGCAGAGGCAAACGAGGGCCATTATTCTCAGTTCCAGCTCTCAGTTTTCATCATCGTCGATGACCTGGGAAGATTCAGATCGCGTTCTGGTCATGGAGACGCTTGAGCAGACCGGCTGGATCGTAGGTGGGCCACGCGGTGCAGCGGCCAAGCTGGGGCTAAAGCGGACTACACTTCTCGCCAAGATGAGGAGATTGGGCATCTCGCGGCCTAACGCTCAGGACGGAACTGAGGCGCTTGGCATCGCGCGAGAAGATGGCCAGATTTGAGGGTAGAACTGGCAGGCGCACATGGAACGCCTCATCGGATCCAATTCAGATCAGATCAACCATCCGCCCTCCGGCCGAGATCAAGTTTGGTGAGATTCTGAGCGCCATGGTTGCCTATGTCGATTCAACGTTGCCCCTCGCCAAGTGCACCTCGAGAGCACGAGACTTCCATGTTCCGCGATCGTTTCTGGTTTTCCTGTTATCGCTGTGGCTCACGTTAAGCGCGGCGCACGCATTAGATCCGAACAAACGCCTCACCCAATACGCGCATACAGCATGGCGAATACAAGACGGGTTCTTTCCGAGCACTCCGTTTTGGATTTCACAAACAAAAGACGGATATCTCTGGGTGGGTGGTGGAAGTGGAGCGTTGCGTTTTGACGGCGTCCGTTTTACTCCCTGGTCGGCTCCGATCTCTTCTACACCAATTCTCCGCCCTGTGAGCGTTCGAGTGGGAGAATTTTGGATTGCCACTCGCAGTGGGCTCGCTCACGTTAGGGATAATGTCGTGATTTCCCATTACGATCTCTCGAGAATTCAAGCCATCTACAAAGATACTGACGGATCGGTGTGGGCCCTTTCCTTCGGGAATCCGGACCGAGTTCTATGTCAGGCAACGGATACGCAAATCCGCTGCTTCGGGAAGGCAGAAGGTGTAACGATTAACGTCCCGTCTTCATTCATCCCTGATGGGAAGGGAGGATTTTGGATCGGAGGCGACACGTCATTGCTTCATTGGAAAATGGGTGCAGCCCCTGAGATCTACAACCCTCAGCACCTTCAATCAAACGTGGGCCAGGACGGCATCAGAGGTCTTCTAGAGGATTCCGACGGCTCCTTGTTGGTCGGAATCATGGCGGAGGGGCCGGGACTTGGGCTTGAAAGACTCCGCAATGGTGTCCTGACGCCGGTAGTTCTGCCAGGCTTCGACGGAAGTAAGCTCTTTATCCAACGCCTCATGGAAGATTCCGATAAGAATCTTTGGATTGCGACGTATGGCAATGGCATCTACCGCATTCACGGCCAAGCGGTCGACCATTTTGGACGAGGGGACGGCTTATCCAGCGACACCGTCATCGATCTGTACGAAGGCGACGACGGTATAGTCTGGGCCGCCACGGCCGATGGGATTGACAATTTTAGAGATCTTCCGGTCACCACCTTTTCCTCCACGGGGCTTGGGCCAACCGGCGCCGCTTCGGTGATGGCCGCTCGGGACGGGACGGTCTGGGTGGCAAATCTCGGCACGCTCGATTTTGTTCGAAACGGAGCTGTTTCCTCAGTTCGCGTGCCTGGACAGCAAGTGAGTTCATTGCTCGAAGACCATCAGGGCAACATTTGGGTTGGCGTTGACGACGGCCTCTTCATCTACAGAGATGGCCGATTCCGGCGCATCCCGGAACCTGATCATCACCCACTAGGTCTGGTAGTCGGTATAACGGAGGACATCGACGGCAATATTTGGGCGGAATGCAAAGGCACTCAACGAAGACTCATCCGCATCCGCGATTTCAAGGTGCGCGAGGAATTTTCCGAGCCTCAAGTTCCGAAGGCCAAGGCCATTGCGGCGGACCCGAAGGGCGGAATTTGGCTGGGCACACTCACAGGTGACTTGACGTTTTTCCGGGAAGGTCTTGCGCGCACATATTCCTTGAACCTGAAGGGCAAACACTGGGCCTACCAGATTGCCGTCGATCCCGATGGGTCAGTGATCACGGCATCTCATGATGGACTTGCGATGCTCCGCGCCGGGAAAGTTCAGCGCCTGGGCAAAGAAAACGGACTTCCTTGCGACGAGGTCAATGGCTTCGTTGTGGACGACAACAAAAACCTATGGCTTGCTACGTCCTGTGGATTTATAGAGATTGCAGCCTCGGACGTTCAGCGATGGAGGATTCATCCAGACACCATCGTTCAGACGCGAGTATTCGACATGCTGGACGGAGCGCTACCAAATTCCGTGTCTTTCAATCCGGCCGCGAAATCTCCCGACGGGCGCCTGTGGTTTGTAAACAATGTGGTTCTTCAGATGATCGACCCGTCACATCTCTCTGGTAAAGGGACAGTTGCGCCCGTCTATGTCGAGACCGTTGTCGCTGACCGAAGACAACTTAAGCCAGAAGAAGGTCTCAAACTCCCGCCATTGACTCGCGATCTGCAAATTGGCTACACATCGCCAAGTTTTCTCATTCCCCAAAAAGTGAAGTTTCGCTACAGACTTGACGGGTACGATCGCGATTGGCAGGACGCGGGCATTCGGCGCGAGGCTTTTTATACGGACCTGGGTCCCGGGAAATATCGGTTTCGTGTCATCGGGTCCAACAGCAGCGGGNTATGGAATGAACAGGGCGCGACACTGAACTTCGAGATTGCTGCTGCCTACTGGCAGACGAACTGGTTCCGGGCGCTGTGTGTGGCGGCGTTTCTGGCCTTGGTTTACGGGGCTTATCGATTTCGCGTTCGGCAACTGCGGCGTCAGGAAAAGAAACTGCGGGATGTGGTTGAAACCATCCCAACATTTGCGTGGACCGCTCAGCCCGACGGCGGCCTGGACTTCGTCAATCATTACTGGGTGGAATATACGGGTTTGTCCGCGGAGAAGACGATGGGCTCAGGATGGGAAGCCGCTGTCCATCCTACAGACCTGTCGGGCTATGTGGAGAGACGGGGAGCCGCAGTGGCGTGTGGGGAGCCCTTCGAGCATGAGGTGCGTTTCCGGCGGGCGGCCGACGGTGAGTATCGCTGGTTCTTGAGCCGAGTTGTGCCGCTGCGGGACTCGGGAGGCAAGATCGTCAAGTGGTACGGGATCTCGACCGACATTGAAGATCGCAAGCGCGCTGAGAACGAGCGTGAAAGGCTGCGACAGCTCGAGGCGGATCTAGCCCACGTCAACCGCGTGAGCACGTTGGGAGAAATGGCGGCATCGTTGGCACACGAAATTAAGCAGCCAATCGCGGCCGCTATCAATAGCGCCAACAGCTGCATTGCTTGGCTCGGGCACGAACCGCCGAACCTGGAAAAGGCACGCGCAGCGGCAACCAAAGTCGATGAGTATGGGAACCGCGCGGCGGAGATCATCGATCGGATACGTTCGTTCTACAGGAAGTCACCTCCACTACGCGAGTTCATTGAAGTGAACGAAATCGTTCACGAAATACTCACATTGATGCAGGGCGAAGCTGCTCGATACTCTATTGTCCTGCGCCCCGAACTTCCTGCCAAACTGCCCACAATCGATGCCGACCGCGTGCAACTACAGCAGGTGTTCATGAACCTGATGCTCAATGCCATCGAAGCCATGAAGGACTCGAGTGGAGAACTAACCGTGAGGTCGGAGGTACAGGGTGGTCAACTATTGTTTTCGGTTAGCGACACGGGCCCAGGGTTACCAGCTGAAAATCTGGATCGGATTTTCTCCGCGTTCTATACCACTAAGGCGCAAGGTAGCGGGATGGGGCTGGCCATCAGCCGCACCATTGTGGAGTCGCACGGTGGCCGGTTGTGGGCGACCCCCAATGACGGACAAGGCGCAACTTTTTATTTCACTTTACCAATCCATGCGGCGGAGTCAGCATTGGTCAGCTAAAGACGTTTTTTCAAATTGTTATCATAGGATCCGCCGGGGAATATGTTCGTGTCCCATCCTTATCCGCTGTGGTAGCACGATGTTGCGCATCGGGTTAAGATTTACTCCGATGGCCCACCAGTTAAGCCTCCCCATCAAGAAGCAGGAATCGGCGGATTTGCCAATGGAAACAACGAGACGGCATGGTTCGTCCTTATTGTTGGCCATGCCTCGCCGGATGAATTCCTTTAGCTTGGCTGTGACTCATGGTTGACTTCACGAAAATCGGCGCATTTGTTCAAGATTCTTCTTACCCTGCATGGTTGGCCACGGGCAAAGGCGATTGCGTATATGCCAATCCAGCCTTGGAACGCCTGACTGGCCTCAATTTAAAAGAGATCGTACAAGCNGACTGGCGCAGCTTTCTGCTGGAGGAGGATCGGGCCGCGGCGACGGCTTCCTGGCAGGGCTCTACCGCAACCGGCGCTCCTTATCGCGCACGCGTACGCATGCGAGGAATCGATGGTGTCGCCACAGCCGTTGACCTCACGGCTTTTGGACACGGAACCGATGACGGAGCCGAACTCTGGTTGTTTATTGGGTCGCATGCAAGTGCTGCCTCTCACCAAGGCCCAACGCTCGATGACAACAGGCGCGGCGAAGAAGCTCTGCAATCGATCTCGCGTGACTTGCAGGAAAGCGAAGCCAGGCTTGAAGAAGCTCAGCGCATCACCCATGTTGGGTACTGGGAACGGGACCTCGTGACTGGTCGCATCACCTGGTCAGACGAAACCTATCGTATTTTCGGACTGCAGCCGCAGGAACATCCGGTGGACCTGGGCACGCTACGGCAAAAAGTCCATCCCGAAGATTGGGAGCTTGTCTTTCGTGCATTGAACGACGCGCTCGCTGGGGGGCCTCGCTACAACGTGGAATATCGCATATTGCGGCCCACCGGCGAACTCCGCGCTGTGCATAGTGAGGGCGATGTAAAGAGAGATGCGGCCGGAAGTCCCTACCAAATGTTCGGGACGGTCCAGGACATTACCGACCGCAAGCGCGCTGAGGAGCAGCTTCAACGCGGCCAATTTTATCTTAACGAAGGCCAGCGCCTGGCCCGTATGGGAAGTTGGGCGTTCAACCCCGCGGGATTTTTTGATTACTGGTCGGAAGAACTGTTTCACATTTACGGGCTCGATCCGCAGACGGGAGCGCCAACATTGGACCAGTATCTCGCCACCCTTCACCCGCATGATCGCGATTTTATGGCTAACACCATAAAGAGAATGATCACAGAACATTCCGGTTGCGATGTAAAGAAAAGAATTGTTTGCCCCGACGGCGAGCTTCGCTACATTCGTTGCGTCGGAATTCCCGTGGTCGAAGGCCAATTGCTCAAGGGCTTTCTTGGCACCGCAATGGATATCACCGAACAGGAATTGCTGACCCGGGAGTTGGAGCGGCGGCAAACCTACCTTTCCGAGGCACAGAGGCTCACCCACACGGGCAGTTGGGCAATCAACGTCGCTGCCGACGAGCACTTCTGGTCGGAAGAGATTTTTCGCATTTATGAGTTCGATCCGAAACTGAAGCCCGCGTGGTCCCTGGTTCGCGATAGAGTTCATCCCGACGACCGGGCCAGCCTCGATGAGCGAAAGAGAATGGAGTTTACGCAAACGGACTGGGCGGACTCGGAGGCTGAGTATCGAATCGTTCTTCAGGGCGGACGGATCAAGCGCCTTCACACCATCGCGCATCCTGTAAGGGATGCCTCCGGCCAAATCGTTGAAATCATCGGCACAACCATGGATGTGACCGAACGCAAGCAAGTCGAGGATTCCCTGCGCCGGAGTGAAAGTCATCTTGCCGAAGCGCAAAAGCTGACTCACACGGGCAGCTGGGCTTGGCATCTAGCCGATCGGAATGCGGTGCACCTCTCCGAGGAATGGTACCGGATTTACGGTTTTGATCCCGCTAAGGGAGCCCCGACTTGGGAAGAGTATTTCGAACGCGTCCACGCGGAGGATCGCCTGAGGTTGAAGGGCATTATCGAGCACGCAATCGAGGAAAAAGCCGACTACGATCAGGAGTTCCGTATCCTTTTACCGAATGGAATATTGAAATGGATCCACACGGTTGGCCATCCTGTCCTTTCCGACGCCGGCGATCTCGAGGGCTTCGGAGGCAGCTCGACCGACATCACTGCGCTCAAGTCCGCCGAGCAAGAGCATGAAAAACTCCGCGAGTTAGAGGCCGATCTGGCACACATCGATAGAGTGAGTTTATTGGGCGAAATGGCGGCATCACTGGCACACGAAATCAAGCAGCCGATCGCCGCCGCCATCACCAGCGCCAACAGTTGCATCGAATGGCTTTCGCACGACCCGCCGAACATCGAAAGGGCCCGCGCAACCGCAACTAGAATCGATCGATATGGGAGGCGTGCGGCGGAGATCATCGATCGGATACGTTCCTTCTACAAAAAATCTCAGTCCGAGCGTGAATTGGTTGACGTGAACGGAATTATCAATGAAATGCTCGCATTGCTCCAGGGTGAGGCCACCCGATTCTCTATCGAGATGCATACGGAACTTGACGCGGAACTCCCTAAAATTGTTGCGGACCGCATCCAATTGCAACAGGTCTTAATGAATCTCATGCTCAATGCCATCGAAGCTATGAGTGACTCGGGCGGAGAAGTTATGGTGAGATCGCAACTGCGGGATGGTCAACTATTTTTCTCGGTCAGCGATACAGGGCCGGGACTGCCGGCTGGGAATGTTGACCAGATCTTTTCAGCGTTCTTTACGACGAAACCGCAAGGCAGCGGAATGGGGCTGGCCATCAGTCGTACCATTCTGGAGTCGCACGGCGGCCGGTTGTGGGCGACCGTTAACGACGGACGCGGGGCTACCTTTCATTTCACCTTGCCGACCGAATTGCAGTAGTCATCGAGTTTCGTTACTTATTTCTGGAGCTGGGCGTACTCGGATTTGGCTTGTCGATAGATGGGAAGATCGGGGTCGGCATCTTTCCAAAGGCCAAGGAATTCTTCGTAAGATTTGCGAGCGGATGCTTTATCGCCCATCATCTTTTGCGCGCGGCCGCGTTGGAGCCGGGCCAGTGGGCCGATGACATGCCTCACGCTAAAACCGGGATTGTCAATCAGCTTTTGGAACTGAGCCGCGGCCGATTGGCCATCGCCGAGCCCCAGGTATGCGAGTCCGCGGATATAGGCGGGGTATACAGACTCGAACGATCCCGTAAATGCCAGATCGTACTTGGCAGTGCCGCTGAGCAAATCGATGGCTGAGGCCGGATCGTGTTGCTGCAGCTTGATCGCGGCCCGGATTGTAGGAATGAGGTAATGCTGCACGAGCGTGTCCTCAGGTCTTTCCAAGCTGATCTGATCTGCGAGTCTACCGGCTTCCGCTGTTCGCCCGGATCGCGCGAGCGCGAGCGCCAGGACGATCTTCTTATTGCGATCTAGCGGGCTTCCAGTGGCCTTGCTTTCATAGCGTCGAGCTTGCACATCCTTACCGACTTCGGCATCCTCCAGGGCCGAGAGGACCATCCACGAGTTGGCATTGGTGGCCTTCGAGGTTTGCCCGAAAGCTTCCATGCGCCGACGTTCGGCCGAGTGAAAGTGACCCTGCTGGATGTCGATCGAAGAATGTTCATCCAGGAAGTCTTCCCGATAGCTGCCTTGCTCCTCCTGCTTGAGAATTTTTTCGACGGTGTCCCGGTCGCCTGTAGCGAATGCCACAATTAGTCTCTCCCGCCGGATGAGTGAATTGTCGAGTTTAAGGGCGTCTGCTTCGGCGAGCCATGACTTTGCCTCACTGAATCTGCTGGCGAACCGGATGGACTGTATTGCGCTGCCGAAATAATATGGGCTTGGCCGCAAGCGCGCAGTCTCAGCCGCTTCGTCAGCGGCGCGGCCGGGCTGGCCGAGATACACAAACGCAGCCCGGAGGTTGGCATGAGCGAGCACATCCCGAGGAAATATTTCTAAGAAATGAAGCACCGAAGAATATTCTTTCTCCCAATCGCCCGTCACCCGGCCGTAATAATCGATTTCGTTATTCAACCGGTCTTTCTCGGTCAATCGGTCGCGGAGTTGATACGCACGCGTGTACGAAGCCGCCGACAACTCAGTGTTACCCAGGAAAAGGTAGGTTGCGCCCATGCGCTCATGCATCAGTGCAAAATTTGGATCCAGTTCGACAGCTTGTTGATCGAGTTTGAGCGCTCCTTCAGCGTTACCGGCCAGGAAGAGCTTGCTTCCCTCAGCACCCGTTTGAAGTGCTTCCAGGGAGGCGCTGGTTGCCTTTTCCAGAGGCTGATTGAAGCGTGCCAGCGATTCGGCAGGCTCTCCCAGCTTCCTCCGAAGGCGAATGGCCGCCACCCCCAACTCATGAACTACTTGATTACGAGCGCTAATGTCGGCCCCCTCCTTAACCAGGGTCGCTCCTGATCCGCAGTCGAGTGCCCTGATCTCCAGGTGATATCGGTTACCGACGTCGGCGATTGAATCAGCGATCACCATCCTGCTATTGGTGCTACTGCAAATCTGGCGTGCGATCTCCGGAGTAATCTTGGTCGTTGGGGGAAGTTTTAGCTGCCCCATGGTGGCGGACGTTTTATCCAATCCCAGCAGGTTTAAGTATGGAGTCTGCGCCATTCCATAGCGCAATGCGGTGTTCAAAGCGCCGTCGAAAACAGGATCATTCGTTCGGTTGTCGAGGTCGGCCAGCACGATGGTGTCGGTGGGAGTGAGAGTGATGCGATGGCGGTAAACTTCGTAGCGCCAGAGACTGAGCGCGCCAACCGCCAGCAACACGCCCGCGGCCAACACCCGCCGCCAATGTCCTCTTGGTGGATGGGCCTCCGCAACGATCTCTCCGGGTGCGGTTTCTGGTGCTGGGTCAAGATATTCGATGACCGGCATCAAGCGATAGCCACGCCGTGCCAAAGTCTCGATATACCGTGGATTGTCGGCTGAATCCCCTAAGGTGCGTCTCAGGACCTTGATCGTCGAATTAATGCTGTGGTCGAAATCGATGACTGTATCATCCGACCACAACCTGCTCTTGATTTCCTCGCGGGTGACGATCTTGCCCTCACGTTCCACGAGCATTCGCAAAACCTGAAACACCTGCTCTCTGAGCAAAACCTTATTGCCATGACCGGCCTTGTCAAGACCAGGATGGTCAGAATCGGGCGGGTCAGTCGATCGTAGTTCGCCCGTACTGAGGTCGAGCTCAAAGGCCCCGAACCGAACGCGCTGTGAGGGAATGGTGTGCATGGAATACAGAGTTAAAAAACTTTACCAATGGGAGTCGGAATTGTCGAACGCACTTGGAACGGCGTCATATTATCGCGCCTAGTTGCCTGAATTTTTGAGCTGGGTGTACTCGGCCTTCGCTTCTCGATAGATGGGAACATCGGGGTCTGCGTCTTTCCAAGTGTTGAGGAATTCTTCGTAAGATTCGCGGGCCGATGCGTTATCTCCCATCAGTCTCTGTGCCCGACCGAGTTGGAGCCGGGCCAGTGGGCAGGTGATATACGCCAGGCACAAGCCGGGATTGTCGATCAGCTTTTGGAACTCGCCCGCTGCTGACCGACCATCGCCCAACTCCAGGTAGGCCAGGCCACGGGTGTAGGCTGGGTAGAGGTAATCGAACGACATGGTGTCTGCGAGGTCGTACTGGATGGTCCCGCGGAGCAGATCGATGGCGGCGTTGGGATCGTGCTTGTGCAACTTGACCGCGGCCCGCACTGTGGGAACAAGATACTTCTGCACAATCGTGTCCAGTGGTGCTTCCTGGCTAACTTCGTCTGCGAGCCGTTCGGCTTCGTCCGTTCTTCCTGACCGGGCGAGCGAGAGAGCCAAAATCATTCTTTGGCCGCGCTCCAATTTGTTCTGAAGCGCCTGGTCTTCGTTTTTGCGCGCCTGGATTGCCCTGCCCGCCTCTGCGTTCCGAAGGGCCGAAAGAACAAGGGCTCGGGAAATATCTTCCGGGTCCGAAGACAGCTTCGATGCCTGCAGGCCTAGGCGATCTGCGGAAACAAAGTGACCCTGTTGCGCTTCAAATCTCGATTGCTCCCGCAGGAAGGCGACTCGATCAGGGCCATGTGATTCGTCATCGAAGATCCGGTCGAGAACGCCCCGATCGCCGTCGATGAATGCCAGTCGCAATCTTTGAATCCTCAGCTCGGGACTGTCAAATTTAAGGGCCTCCGCCTGCGCCAGCCATGACCTTGCCTCACTGAACCTACTCGCGGAAATGTTGTCACGGGCCGCCCATGAAAAATAGAGTGAACTTGGCTCCAGCCGCGCCGTCTCATCCTCTAAGTCTGCCGCACGCTTGGGCTGGCCGAGTTTATGCAGCGTATGTGCCAGATCGGTATGAAAGAATACATCGCGAGGAAAGAGCTCGAGCGATCGAAGTAGAACAGGGTAGGCTCTGTCCAGTTCGCCAGTCACTCCACTGTAATAGAGATACTCGGCATTCAGCCTGTTCTTTTCCGTCATTCGGTCGCGCAGTTGGTAGGCGCGTGTAACTGCCGCTGCCATCAGGTCGTAATGGCCGAGAAATCCGTTGGCCATGCCAATTCCTTCGTAGGTAAGCGCAAGGTCAGGGTCAAGTTCGATTCCCCTCTGATACAAGGGGAGCGCCGCCTGGGGGTCGCCAGCCAGGAACAACTTGGTTCCCTCAGCGCCCGTCTGGAGTGCTTCCAGGGATGCGCTGGTCGCGATTTCCAGAGGCTGGTTGAACCGGNCCAGCGATTCCGCCGGCTCCCCGAGCTTTCTCCGCAGGCGCGCGGCCGTAGCTCCCAATTCATGGACCACCTGATTACGAGCGCTAATGTCGGCTCTTTCCTCCGCCAAGATCGCTCCTGATTGGCAGTCGAGCGCCGTGATCTCCAGGTGATATCGGTTGCCGGCATCGGCGATGGAATCAGAGATCACCATCCTGCTATTGGTCTTCCTGCAAATTTGGCGTGCGACCTCTGGGGTGATCCTGGCGGTCGGTGCAAGTTTCAGTTGCCCCATGGTGGCGTACGCTTTATCCAATCCCAACAGGTTTAAGTATGGCGTCTGCTCCATTTCATAGCGCAATGCATTGTTCAAAGCACCGTCGAAAACCGTGTCGCTGGTCCGATTGTCGATGTCGGCCAGCACGATCGTGTCGGTGGGAGTGAGAGTGATGCGACGGTGATAACCTTCGTAGCGCCAGATACCAAGCGCGCCCACCGCGAGCAATGCGCACGTCCCCAACACCCACCGTCTCCGCCCTCTTGTCGGAGGGGACTCCTCGGCGACCTCTCCGGGTGCGGTTACTGGTTCCGACTCCTGGAATTCGATGGCCGGCGTCAATCGATAGCCACGCCGTCCTAACGTCTCGATGTACCGAGGGTCGTCCGCGGAATCCCCAAGAGCCCGGCGTAGGGCTTTGATCGTCGCATTAATGCTCTGGTCGAAATCGACGACTGTATCGTTCGGCCACAGCCTGCTCTTGATCTCGTCGCGCGTCACAATTTTGCCTTCACGTTCCACCAGCATCCGCAAAACCTGAAACACTTGTTCTCTGAGTAGAACCTTATTATTAGGACCGGGATTGTCGGGAGCGGGCGCCTCCATGGATCGTAGTTCGCCCGTGCTGAGGTCGAGTTCAAAGGGTCCGAAGCGAACCCGGCCTGAGGGAAAGGTGTCCATGGGAACCGTGCACAGAATGGGAAGGAAACAACTGTATCAATACGGCTAGGAATTGTCGAAATAAAATCTGAGAGCCGCCGTCAAAGGCACTCGGCAACATCATTAAGAATCAATAGCTTACCTGATTTCACTCCGATTTCATCGCCACGTCACCCCTGTTCCATTTACATCGGCTTTCCCATTCCGGTAAACAGGCAAGCATAGGCGCGATTCATCCAGCGATATTGGGTTCGCCGTAATGGCAGGGGGCCGGACGTCCAAATTGATTGCCATCATTGATGACAATGAGTCGATGCAGGACTCACTCGGTGACCTAATCGAGTCGGGGGGCTTCGAGGCACGATCCTTCGGATCAGCCCAAGCGTTCCTCGAATCCGATTTGCATAGCAGGGCTGCGTGCCTGATCGTTGACATCCGCATGCCGAAGATGTCGGGTCTGGAGTTGCAGGCCAGGCTGAAGCAAGAGGGATGTAATATTCCCATCATATTTATTACGGCGTACGACGATGCAGAGATACGGGCTGAAGCCATGAAAGAGGGAGCAGTCGAGTTCCTCGCCAAACCGTTCGATCATCAGCTATTGCTCAAAAAGCTGCGAAGCGCCCTCGATAGCTGAGCGGTATGGCATTGGCTCACCGCGCTTTGCGATTAGGTCCAGCAGCGCTCAGGTGAGTGCGGTTCCCTCTATACAGATGACAACAACTTACTCATGGCATACTTCCCATAGCATTCAGAAGTTCGTCATGGGCCTGCAAATAGTCCATCTGTGACTGCAGCAAGAGCGCCTTGGCGTCGTATTCCTGAGCCGTTGCGGTATTTGCCTGCGAGTTCAGCGCCGCTCCCCGCGTTAGTTCCTGCTGCCGGACGCGGTTGGACTCAGCGCGCAGGGCCAGCACTTCTTCCGACACCTTCAGCATCTGCTGCGTTCTTTCTAGCTTGTTGTACGCCGTCTCCACTGACAGTTGGACCGCATCCGTCAGCTTCGCCAAGGTCTCTTTTGCCTGGGACAACTGCGCCTGATGTTCACGCACCAAGCCCTTCTTGCGACCCGCGTCGAACAGGTCGTAGCCGAAATGAACGCCAAAGGTTCCGAAGTTGTGCGCCAGGAATAGAAAGGGCACATTGTCCTGGTAGCTATAACGGGCAAAGGCCTCGACCTCGGGGACCCATTCATCGGTTTTGGCCAAACCGATTGCGGCTTGAGCTTTCTGCACTTCGGCACGAGCGGCAAGGATTTCCGGATGCGACGCCTCGGCAGCGGTAACACATTCCGCGCGCGGGCAAGTCTCCGCGAATTCCGGAACAGCAGGATCCAGATCCAAAGCGGTGGCCAGCGGCAGTCCGATCAAGTCGTTGAGCTTTAACTTGAGGTCTGATAGTTGAAGGTCGGTCGTCAGCAACTCCTGTGTGGCTTGCAACTGGTCGGCGCGGCTGTCGATCAGGTTCTCTTCGAGTGTGCTGCCGAGCTTTACCTGCTCGACGCGCTCGCTTACAAGAGCTTGGGAAGCCTTTATCCGCGCTTCGGTGGCGCCGCGGTGCGCCTGGGCAATCAGAATCTGGTAGTAGATCTGATGGACGGAGAGCGCTACGTCGTTTCCGGTAAGCTGCGCCTTTTCACGGGAGGCCTTTACATCGGCCTGGGCAATATCGTTTTCCCGTTTGACCTTGAGCAGATTCGTCAACGGCTGGGTGAGCTGGGTTCCGCTGGTTGTGACGTTTATACCTCCTTGATTGATGATGCTGTTCGCAGGAGGAATTGGTGTTCCTCCCACTGTGCCCAGTTCCCCGGCCTTGAGTTCGAAGAACTCCGTAGTGGTCACATGCGTAAAGAGACTGTCATTTCGGATCGATGGGAAATATGCACTCTTGGCGACCTGCTTCAGGCGCTCTTTTTCCTCGACGGTGTAGCCGGCGATCCGAATATCGTGGTTATGCTGGCGAGCCAACTGAACGGCTTCCTGCAGGGTTATGTGGCGAGGCGGAGGCCCGGTATTGCTTGTTTCCTGGGCCGCTGCAATGCAGGCGGCAAAGGCTGTAGCTGCTAATACGATTCGTGCCGCATTTAGTTTCATTGATGTGACCTCTTCCCAGCGCCGGGAACCTGTTGCGCGGCGCTGAGATCGCCATAGTTCAGGGGAGACTTGCGCAACAAAGCGACAAGGATCAAGGCGCAAAAGCAACTCCAGGCGAGGAGCAGAAATCCGTCAACAAGGCTCAAGCTGTATGCCTGGAGCCGTATTCGGGCTCCAATCAGATCAATGGCGCGCGCTCCCGCGGACGCCATGCCCGACGATTTTGCATAGAGCCCGGCCGTCATGGCATGAATGTTCTGATTGGTGATCCAGTTGTCACCGCTGACGTGAAGTCCCAGAAGGTTCGAATGCAGCTTCTCCCTGTCGGCCAGGAAATGGCCCATGTAAATTGCGCCCGCTGTACCGCCGAACAGACGAATGACGTGAAAGAAGGCTGAAAAGCTCAGAGCCCATTCTGCTTTTGCCAGACCGCCGGAGAAGATTGCCTGGAGCACAATGCAGCCGACCAGGCCGATGAAGGCAAAAGCTTGCCCGACGCCGACCAGCAATTCCGTGCGGTAGAAGTTCTGTGCCGCCCAAGCGGTGTCGTACTGCGAGCACATCCAGGCGGCGAATGCCGTACAGGCGAGGCCCGCGGCGAAGAGATAGCGCGGATCGACTTTGTGCAAGAGCAAAAGCGCTGCAATGAAGGCAATCGGAAGGAGCGGAACCGCGCTCCAGATAATCGCAGGACCAATCTGATCGGCCTCAAACCCGCGAATGGCCAGCGACTGCGGGATAAGGATGATGGTCGTACACAGCGTGAAGCGGAACCAGAAGAGCAGGCAGCCCAGTAATATAGTGTTCCGCTGCGCGAGATAAGGCAGTGCCACCAGAGGATTAGGAGCGCGCAGTCTTCGAACCAGCGAGCACAGGAGAAAAAAAGATCCAGACCAGAACCAGCCGTTGAACACGCCGGAGCGCCACCAATCCAGCCGCTGGCCTTGCTGAAGAGCGGTGAAAATCAGAGCTAGTCCGAAGCTGAGGTAAACAAAACCCACGAAGCTAGGCACAGGGCTGCTTTTCTTGCGTGGTGGCTGCGGCGGAATACCGAAGTAGATGCATACCATCATCGCCGGCGCAATCAGCGCAGAATTCCAGAACATCCACTCCCACGACAGATGGTCCCGGTACCAACCATAGAGCGACGGCGCGACGTTCACGCCTCCATCCACAAAAACTGCGTAGAGAGCGATGGTGAAAGGGAGATACCGCAGCGGAATGTTGCGCAGGGCGAACGTTAGTGTGAGCGGATAAAAAGTACCCGAGGCCATTCCGGCGACGATAAGGGCAACAATAAGAAGACTGTAGCTATGGATGAGCGGGAGAAAGATAGAGGTTACGGTGAAAAGTCCTGCTGCAAACAACAGCACGCTTCGTGGGCCTAATAGCCCGCCAATGTAGACCGTAAACGGGCCGATAAACATGAGCGATGCGTTGAAGGCGCTGTCGAACCACGCGGCGTCGTCAACGCTAACGCCAACGTGGCCTCTCAAATCGGCCATGCCGAGACTGAGCAAGCGGCCGGCAAGAGTGACGAGTCCGGCGCCAGTGACGACTCCCAGGATGCCGAGAAGTGGACGCGTCGATACTTCAGACGGAATCGCCGCGGCGGCTGCGCGCGCGATCTCTGCTGCAGACGGGCGAACTGTGATGGTCGAAGCTGCCATAGATTTCCGGTTATCGTTTGGTGCGGACAGTTGCTACCACAGAAAGCCCTGGTCGGAGCGTCGCTGCGACCGCCGGATCCTCGAGCGCGATCTTGACGGGAATGCGCTGTACAACTTTGGTGAAATTGCCAGTGGCGTTGTCGGGCGGCAACAGAGCAAATTGCGAGCCGCTGGCAGGTGCGATCTCGATCACTTTGCCGCGAATAAGTTGGCCGGGATATTCGTCAATACGCAGTTCAGCGGGGTCTCCGACTTTCACGTTGGTCAATTGGGTTTCGCGATAGTTCGCTTCTACCCACTTGGTAAGAGCGACAAAAGAGATCACGACCGTGCCGGGGGAGACGAGTTGCCCTGGCCGCACCTGCCGTTCGCCCATCGTGCCGTCATCGGGAGCGTTGATTTTGGTGTAGCCAAGGTTCACTTCAGATGCGGCCAGGCTGGCCTGTTTGGCATGCAGATCGGCCTGAAGCTGCGCATCCTGCGATTCGAGAACGACTTTGCTGCGGCGCTCTGCCTCTGCCGTAAGTTCGCTGCTACGCAGCCCGGTTTGCGCCTGATTGAGATCGGCGTCACGGCTGGCAAATTGGGCCGTGAGGCTGCCTTCAGCGGCGACAGCAGTCTCAAGATTCTGCTCGGTCGTCGAGTGGGTCTGATACAACCCTTCCTGGCGCTTGCGTTCTGAGCGTGCGCGAATCAATTCTGCCTGCACAGCATCCTTGCCCGCCTCGGCGGCTGCAATCTGTGCCTTTGCCTGATCGATGCCGGCCAGCGCTTTCGCAATGCGCGTATCCTGCAACTGGCGCTCACGAAGATTCTCCTCAATGCTGGCACGCGCCGCCTCAACCGCCGCTTTGGCCTGATCGACCTGCGCCCGGTAGTCGTCATCCTCCAATTCGAAGAGAAGATCGCCCTTGTGCACTTGCTGGTAGTCCGCGACGTTCACTGCGCGCACAATGCCCGTCACCTTGGTACTAAGCGGAGTAAGGTCGCCGCGAACATAAGCATCATCCGTGACCTGGTCGATCTTGCCACCTTCCCAGGCATTCCAGTTACGCGTGATGGTGATCAAGACTGCCAGAGCGAGAAGTAGCACGAGAACGGGGGCGATATAGTTCCGCCACCCCGGCCCTGGACGAGCCTTATCGGTATCGGTCTTGGGCGGCAGGGGATTGGCGACCGCCCCCGCGGATCCACCGGACACTGGCGACGTGGACATTAGAGTTGCTCCTTCAGCACGCAGAGATCTCGAAGCGCTGGAGTTCTCATGGCTCGGTTGAAGCAACTGCGGTTCCACTCATGAAGATGGGGATTAACAGACGCGATCGCGGGCTTGTGCTCGCAAACGGAACAAATTCGTGTGTTTTTGAAGAGGCTGACCGACGCTTTGGGCTCCATGACCGCCATGTCACATGACGTGACATTTGACACCGTTTGCCGTTCAGGGCTCCGACTTAGGACCGGCCCTTCTCGAAGTTGCAATCAGGAGTAAGTAGCTAAGGGGACGAGTGCAGTCTCGCGTCGATCGAGAGGTCGATGCCCGTGCTGCTCGATTGGAACTGCGCTTGCTGAAGTTCTTTCTCGTTGAAACTGCGTTGGGTATTTGCGCAAAAACTAGTTTCCTATACCTAAAAGGAAGTCCATGAACCAAAAGAAATTTATTGCAATCATTCTGACGTTACTCGTGTTTGCTTCGGCAAGTTCCGTCCTGGCGCAAAATTCGACATCGGCCAAAAGCAGCGCGGTCAAAAGCTCGGCCACAAACGACTCTCAAGCGAGTGCCGACGACTTTGTTGACCTCTTGCGCAAAGATATAAGATCCCAAAAGAAACAGATCATCGCTGAGAATATGCAGTTGAGCGATACCGAGGCGGAGAAGTTTTGGCCCGTCTACGATCAATACGCGGCCGAACTCTCAAAGATCTACGACGTGAAAATTGCGCTGCTGAAGGACTACGCCAATAACTACGGCACCATGACCGGTGAGCAGGCCGAAAGCTACATTCGCAAACGGGCTGATGTAGAACAGTCGATCACGCAGCTACGATTGAAATACATGCCTGCATTCAGCAAAGTCCTTACCGGCAGGGAAACCGCGTTGTTCTATCAACTCGACTGGCGACTTGGTCTCGCGATCGACGTGCAGCTGATCCAAGTGCCGCTGATTAATCCGTAGTTGACACCGTTCCGACGGCTAACTGCCGAGACTTGTGGAATTTCTCAGCCAAGCTCTTGCGGCCATCATCCTCAGCACCCTGACGCTCGCCATCGAGTGCGCCGGAATGGCCGTCCTCATCCATTGGATGCGAGCCTACTTTGCACGTGGGATCAAGATGCAAAGCCTCTGGCATACTGGCGTGCTCATGATTCGGTTCGCGAGCATGACGGTTCTTTTGCACCTCCTACAGATCCTGCTGTGGGCAGCTTTCTATCGGCTCCAATGCTTCAGGTCGTGGGAATCCTGCTTGTATTTTTCCGCGGCCAGCTACTCCACCGTGGGCTACGGCGATGTTGTCCTTCCGCGAGTCTGGAGACTGCTTGGGCCGGTGGAGGCGATTATGGGCGTCTTGATGTGTGGAATTTCCGTAAGTGCGCTGTTCGCCATTGCGACACGGCTGATCGGAAACGAGGCCCAATTTTCGGCGGACTCTCGATCGTAGCGGAGCCGAATGATGCGAAACCAACAGGTGGACACCACCTACGCATATCTCACTCGGCAAGAAAAAATGGCGAAGTGATTCGATTATGCGCCCGCTCTATTCTCCATGTATGCGCCAATATTCCTTCTCAACGTTGCCTTTGTCGCGTCTGCGAGTAAGCAGCCAGGAGATAAACCTTCGTGCACCGATGCGCACGGCGAGTCCAAGTACAGCTGCGCCTGCTAACGCGAGCCAGTCAACTGGGTGGGAACCGAAGCCGTAGCTTGCGGGTACTGCATAAAACCCATCTCAGTGATCACCGGATCGGCTGCGGCGGATCATTTGTTCTTTTGTCTGTTTGAGCGGCAGTTGTCTCGGGTACCCAGTCCGTGGATAACGGAGTTACCAGTTTTTCAATCGCTCGCTGCATCGCGTGATTCATTTCGGAGACGACGGCCGGCACATCGCGCTTGTTGACGTCTCCAATCTCAGAAACAGCATTGCTCCAAACGATCGCTCCGGTGGCGATGCGGGTCATCTGGGCGGAGATTGCAACCTGGACTTTGATACCGCCTTGATAGTCGATTTCCTCAAGCTTTTCCAGGCGGCCGCTGAGCACGTAGTCGACATCACGGCTTCCGTCGTAGGCCTGCACATAGGCAAAGGCTCCGCTGGCACGCACGCGTTCCATGATCGCATTGGTCACGAAATCACGAGGATCCATCGCCCACCGATGGTACGCATAGAAGCCGATCTCTTCCGGAGATGTTTTATAGACAATTGCTCCCTGACGCAGGTAAGTGGGTGCATGGAATTCACGGACGGCGAGACTCGCGTGCGTCTTACCCGCAGCGGAGGGATCTGGCGGCGCTGGCATGTTGAGAGTGTAGTAGTTTGGGGACCTCACCCTTCCGCAACTCGTTAGGATCACGAGTGCTGACAGGGAGAAAACAATCCTCGTCACAATTCTTCTCATACTCGTCCGACGGCGACGCGCTCCCAAACGGGCGAGAGCAACTGTTCCTTCACTCGATCTCATCATTTCGGCACCTTCCGATCCTCAGGCTGTCTGATCCGAATCAGGCTCCACGGGCGCTGTTTCACTGAATTGGTCAGGTCATCCAGGTTCTCGGTTGCTGTCCGCAGGTTTTCGATTGTGTCGTCAATCTTGTAATCGTTGGCTCTCACGAGCATCTGCATGTCACCCAGTAACTGCTTGGCTTGGAGCAAAGTGTTCTGCAGCTCCACTACATCTTTACGGATGGGCTCGCGCACCTCGGTGACGGTACCATTCACGTTCTGAATGGTTTCGTCGGCGTGCTGGCTGAGTGTATTCAATTGATCGGTGAGGCGGTCAATCTTTGGGCGCTCGGTCGCAAGCATGGCGTTAACGTTATCGAGCACTTCTCGTATCTTCCGTTGATTGGGTGGTCCCGTCACACTGTTCAGGTTTGCCAGCAACTTGCGGGCATCTCCGCTGATTCCATGCAGTTCGCCTCGCACCTCGGTGATCAATCCATTGGCATTGTCGGCAACGACCGACATCTTGGCGGTGATCTCATCGAGGCTTGCGGCCTCCTGCGATGGAATCGTGGACCCTGGGGCTAGACGCTTCGCATCGTTGCTGCCGGTGGTGATGGATAATGCCGCGGGGCTCATCACGCTGACCAACCCTAACTTGGCCACAGATTTTTCGTTCAACGGAGTGTTGTCCTTCACGCTCAACAGAATTTCAATTTCGGTAGGGTCGGGAGTGGCGGGCCGTACCGCCTTCACCTTGCCCACATCGATTCCCCCGAACAACACAGACGCCCCCGGTTCCAGCCCGCCGGCATAACGCAGATACGTGTGGTATGGAACCATGTGCCCGCCAAGCTCCGCATTGATCAGGTAGATCAGCGTGAAGGCCAGGAGAGAGAAGCATGCCAGGACGAACGCTCCGACTTTCGCTTCTGTGGTCACTGGTATACCTCCTCGGACTGCATATATTTTTCGAAGTAACCCGCTACGCCAGGCATCTTCGCAATGTTTTCGGGTACTCGATCGAGAAACTGCCGCACCCGCGGATTCTGGCTCGCCTTGATTTCGTCTTTCGTGCCGACCGAACTGAATGAACCCTGATAGAGCATGGCGATGCGGTCTGCGATGCGGAATGCGCTTGGCAGTTCGTGGGTCACGACGATGACCGTCATCTGCAATGCTTCCTTCATGAGCAAGATCAATTCATCGAGTTCCGCGGCGACGATGGGATCAAGCCCTGCCGATGGCTCGTCGAGCACGAGAATCTCGGGGCCGAGCGCAAGCGCCCGCGCCACAGCTGCACGCTTCTTCATCCCGCCAGAGAGTTCCTGAGGGAGCAACTTGCCAAAGTCGGCCAGGCCAACCCCGGCCAGCTTCATCCAAACCATAAGCTTGACGATTGAAGGTGCGAGCCGCGTATGTTCACGGATTGGTAGGGCGACGTTTTCTTCCACCGTTAAAGAATTGAACAATGCCGCACTTTGGAAAGCCACACCAATCGAGCGGAGGACCTTTTTGAGTTCGGACTTCGAGCAACGGGTAATATCCGTTCCCTTCACATGGACGGTGCCCGACTTAGGGCGCTCCAGCCCGATGATCTGGCGCAACAAGGTGCTCTTTCCGGAGCCGCTTCCACCCAGCAAAACCATCGTTTCCCCGTGTTCGATGTCGAGATTCAGCCCATTCAGCACGCGGCGGCCGTCGTATTCGACCACAAGATCGCGGACGGAAATGATGGGCATTATTGTTTCACCGTGAAATAAAAAATCGTGGTGAACACCGCGTCAGCGACGATTACGAGGAAGGTCGACTTTACGACCGCGCTGGTAGTGGAGCGGCCTACGGAATCGGGGCCTCCGTGGACACGGAACCCTTCCAGGCATCCGACGTGAGCGATGATGGTCGCGAACACCACGCTCTTGATGAGTCCGGTGATCACGTCGTGCAAGGTAATGGTAGTCAACACATAATGGCTATAAAGCAATGGCGACAGGCGGGTGCTGAAGAACATGAACAGCCCACCGGCCAAGATGCCGAAGATATTCGCAATGACGCTGAGGCAAGGAACCGAAATCAAAGCGGCCAGATATTTGGGCGCGAGGACGAATTCTATTGGTTCGAGCGCCATGACGCGGAGGGAATCGAGTTCTTCCGTAACTTTCATCGTCCCGATCTCAGCCGCGAACGCCGATCCGGAGCGCCCACTCACGGCGATCGCGGTGAGCAACGGTCCGAGTTCGCGGGTAAAGCCCACCGCGACCAATTCAATAACATAGTGCAAAGCTCCAAAGCGGCGCAGTTCCGAGGCCCCTTGCATCGCGAGGATGAATCCCGAGCAGATCGACATCAATGACACCATGGGCATCGCGTCTACGCCGATTTCCAGCATTTGCTTCACGGTGGCCCGCCAGCGGTAGCGGTTGCCTACAAAGGGCAGCGCTTGCCCCAGCGCCCGCACCGTGGCCCACCACTGAATGTTCAGACTTCCGACGTAATCGAGATGTTCGATTGTTCTTTCGCCGACATTTT
>JGI12635J15846_10000721_pt1 | contig 28714 bp, 25 predicted proteins | sample BlaSpr_A8_OM2_M2_FD_15846 | JGI IMG/M metagenome (IMG submission 15846)
GAAATGACCAGTTCTGCCAGATCGGCTTCAGCCGGCGTGGACGCCCCAAAACTCGTGCCGTTGCAAGCCGCACCCACAATCGCATCGAGAACGTCGGGGGCGGCATGTCCGAGAATCAGGGGCCCCCAGGATCCTACGTAGTCGATGAATTCGTTTTCGTCGGCATCCCAAATATGGGAGCCTTTCCCACGCAGGATGAACGGCGGATCGCCACCCACGGAACCGAACGCCCGCACCGGTGAGTTCACTCCACCGGGAATCATGCTTTCGGCACGCTGCTGCAAACGGCGCGACTGCTCCACCTTGCGAGACGTTGTGGACGGCATCGAGGCTCCCACACCACAAGGATTTCAACCCACGCACTGCGCGCAACCGACTACTATACCAGCGCGTCCCCGAAACGAAGGCCATCGAATTAACCAGATATTCATCGAGCGGCCATCATCTTGCAACATCGCCCCGGTAACCTCAGGTCATCAATTGCCCTTCTAACCGGGAGGGTTAAGGACGGCTTCGGGGGCTCCGGGCTGTCCTTTAAGTTTTTTGGCGCTCAATTCGTCGGCCTGTCATTTTAAGTAGGCGCGCACCAAAGCTGATCAGGTCTTCGGACAACTCTTCCGGCGATTCCATCTCATGTTCCGGATTCATCCTATGCAGCCGGATGTGGTCCTCCAGGATCTCCGCCATGAGCCATTCACGCCCCCACGTATCGCAGCCGGAAGCATCAGAATATGGGGGCATTCGTTTCCCGCGGTAAGCGCGCGCTCCACCGCCGCAAACTGACCGCGGATTCGCTTGATGCGAAATAGCAGATTCTGCTTCTCTTTTGAGGCCACCGAATCCTATCTTGTATTTCTTGCTTTCCTTCTCCGGCCGATTGCAGGTGAGGCAGTCCGCAGCTCGCCTGCTGATCTTGAGGATCAACGCCGCTGTGTTAGGCACCACGGCGATCTCGCTCTCCAGCGCCTGGGCCTACGGGGAAGTAAAAGGCTGGTCGCGCAGCTTGGAAATGCCGGTGAGCAAGGCGAAAGGATTTTACGCAACCTACGCGGTTTGCGTCGCGCTGGCCGCTGCAATCGTGCTGATTCCCGGCACCCCTTTGCAGTTGATCATTATCGGCGTCCAGCGGTTGGCCGGCATCATGCCACCCTCCGCCAGCATAATTTGTACAGTTGCTGCTCAACGACTGTTATTGCTCAACGACAGCTGCTGCTCAACGACAAACAGGTGGTTGGTGCCAGTACGTCGACAACCCCTGGAACAACTGGGTGAACTGGACAATCATCATCGTCCTCTTCATTCTTTCCCTCATTTTGGCGGCCCAGGTGGTCGCCCCCAACCTGTTCCCGGCAAACTAAGGAAAGGCGAGAACTAAACATGACTGTGATGGCTTTTCTCAAACCAGCCACAATTCGCGACGTCTCTCGGGATCAATTTGCCATAATTCATCCGCTCGATGACGTTCTCGAGGAAAAAGTCGACACCTCCTCGCTCGGCCGCATGGCAATGACCCCGAGCGTCAAGGCCTGGCTGCTGGCTCTGCGCGGCTACTTGGCCTTGATGATCCTGCTCGTGTTCTATCACGTGATTGATCTCGCCGGAGCCTTGGTCCCGCGCACGCACTGAATCGCCGATTAAGCAAACTTTTATGAACTCTTTATTGCTTTCGTTCGCAGCCTGACATCGAATCGTATGAGTCAACTTCACAGAAAGGAGGGCAAATCCAATGGCTGGCATCACTCTGCTCCTACCATCAGTCGCGATGGCGACGACGCAGTTCGCGCGCGCAGTCCGTTACGATATTTTCGCTCCGTGTCAATCGCACAAAATCCGGCACGGCAACCTATGCGCATGAATTGGGTCGTGGTCATCGGCAACAATGGCAGCCGCCTGCTCCGCATGCAATGGCTCCCTAACGAGGACTGCTGAAATCCATGCTCGACTTGTAATACTCCTTTAACCAACGCTGCGTAGGCTCGGTAGATTGGCTGGACCGTGGTGGCGTTTGGTTGATTGTCTTCTTATCGGTTGCCGAAACTTTGCCGTTACCCGTGATTATTAACTATAGTTAATAATCAGGAATATACTTACATTCCCTTACATTAATGTTCACTGGAAGTTTCTTTAGAAATTGTCTCGGGAAGGCCCGTCTTCAGTCATGCCGTCCCCAGCCAATTAGGACACGGGCTCTAGCTTCTGAGGATCCGGAAGTCCCTTTTTTCGGTTCGTTTCGAGCTGGCCTCTAGGCAACAGAAGGCCTGTCCGACGCGGGAACATGATACTCATGCTAAGGCAATCTTATCGCACGGTTCTTCAAGGTCGACTGTTGCTCTTGGCGCTCTTGGTGGCAGCCGCGGCCACAATTCTCACTCCTGCACTCGCGCAACAGCCCGACACACCCTCCGCCGCCAAGCCTGATACTCAACCTCAGGCCGACGCATCCAACCCCACCGATCCGCCCGACGAATCCCCCGAGTCCATGCTCCCTCACTTCAAGGACTCCCGCTTCTGGCTCTCCGGTCAGGCGAATTTCATTTTTCAGACTCATCCGCCGTTCCCCGCCGACTATAGCGGCAAGAACAGCCTCAGCCCCAACTACGAGAAAGCTACATCCCGCGTACTGACGCTCTACACCGGAGTGCGCCTCGACAACTCCACCGAGCTTCTGGTCGATATCGAAGAGGCTGGCGGAGCCGCTCTCAGCACAGGTCTCGGCCTCGCCGGCAACACCGATCTCGATATCGTGCGCAATCCTCTTCTAAGCAAAGCGCCTTACTTGAGCCGCGCCCTTTTTCATAAAGTGTTTGCGCTAAGCAAAGACCAAGTCGAAAACCAGCGCAACGCCTTATCCCTCTTCGACGAACTCCCGCGCCGCCGCATCGAGTTCCGCTTCGGCAAATTCAGCATGCCGGATTTCTTCGACATGAATTCCGTCGGCTCCGATACCAAATTTCAATTCATCAATTGGACCACCGACAACAATGGCGCATACGATTACGCCGCCGACACGCGCGGCTACACCGTGGGCGCTACGGCCGATTACGAAGATCGCAACTGGGGCTTCCGGTTTGCCGAAGTGCTGATGCCCAAGGTTGCAAACGGAATCGATCTGGTATACCGGCCCTGGCAGGTGCATGCGGAAAACTTTGAGTACGAACTACGTCACGGCCTGATCCCAAAAAAATCTGGCGTCGTCCGTCTCCTGGCCTACACCAACTACACCAACATGGGCATCTATCGTGACGCCGTGGTTCAGTTTGAAGATCACTCCGCGCCATCCCCGGAAGCGGTCCCGGAGATCACCAACCACCCCTGGCACATCACCCGCAAATATGGATTTGGCATCAACCTAGAGCAGAATCTCACGCAGTACCTCACGGCGTTTGCACGCTTCGGCTGGGATAACGGCAAGACCGAGTCTTTCGCTTACACCGAAGTCGATCAGACTTTCGCCGAAGGCGTAGGAGCAAACGGCGCCTGGTGGCATCGCAAACAAGATCGCGCTGGCATCGCTTTTGTCTCGAACGCTCTTAAGAAGGATCACCAAACTTACCTCGCCGATGGTGGTCTCGGCTTCCTGCTTGGTGATGGCGCCCTCAACTACGGCCGCGAAAATATCGTGGAGACATATTACACTGCCCACGTCTGGCACGGCATCTACCTCGCCCCAGGCCTGCAGCACATCAACGATCCCGGCTACAATCGTGACCGCGGGCCAGTCCTCGTCCCCACGTTCCGCGCCCACGTCGAGTTCTAGCGCCTCATAAGACCCGAAAGCACGCTTGGGGTGAACACTGGCATCACAGGAGTCGATCCAACACGACTGTCTCAAGCTCCTTGATTCGCGCAAAAGCAGCGTCATTTGTGATCAGGCCAGTGGCGTCCGCCCGCAAGGCGGTGGCTGCCTGCAAAGCATCCGGCGTCCGCAGTCGATAAGTGGCCCGCATTCGCGCTGCAACATCCGCCGTTTCCAGGTCGGGTGCAATCCACCGCAAGTTCGGATACGTAGAGAGCAAACCGTAAAACTCGTCAATCGTCCGCTCGTCATTGTCGCCATACGATGGGACCAGAAGTTCCGTCATTGTGATCGTGGAGGTTACTGCCTCATGCCCTGTCCTCTCCACCCAGGAAAAAACAGAATCAGTCAGGGCAAGATACCGAGCATTAGCTTCCATCTGGTAAATAAATATGCTGGTATCGAGGGCGATCCGGCGGTGGCGCCTTAGGAAGAGTCGCAACCTCTCTATTCCCAACTCTGGCGTTCCTTCTGAAGATGCCCGGAGGGATAGACGTTTCTGGCTAAGCCCCGAATAGCTGCCGCGTGGGATCGCGGTTTCTGCAGCACCAGCACTCTTTTCCCCCGAACCACTACCAGGACTTTATCGCCGGCTCGTAGTTCCAGCGCCTCCCGCGCCTCCCGCGGAATTACGATTTGATTCTTGGAAGAGACCGTCGCCTGTGCCATGCTTTACATTGTAGCATAAAGTAAAGCGGCGTTCGCACGGCATCTTCATTTCTCCACCGTCACGCCTTTCCAGAACGCCACATACCCCTTGATCTGCTTCGCCGCGGATTTCGGCTCTGGATAGTACCAGGCCGCGCCAGCATTGCGTTTGCCGTTGACTTCAACATCGTAATAACTGGCCGTCCCCTTCCACGGACAGATCGAATGCGCATCGCTTGGTTTGAAATATTCCTTGTGGATTGCGTCGGGCGGAAAATACTGATTGCCCTCGACCTCCACCGTCGTACCGCTTTCGGCCAGCACCGCGCCTTCCCACATTGCTTTTGCCATCATGCCCATATAGATTCCTGTCAGGCCCAGCAGTTTCAAGAAAACGGTGTGGGAGCAACATGACAGAGGCGACAACGGAAGCGATAGCGGGTGCCGTGACAGCGATTGCCACAACAAAGACGGGTTTCAACGGCCACTCGATGGTGAGTGTACTGGAACGTGTCATGGTATGTTCGCCCCGCACGGCGGATTGGGACCAGCCGGACCACGTATCTCGCTGGCAAGAGCTGGGCTTTCACCACTCACCCGATTTCGCCGAAGCCCAATCGCAGCACGAAGCGCTCTGCCGCGAGTTGCAATCCGCTGGAGCTGAAATCGTCGAACTTCCTGCCGCCTCCGATCTCTCCATCGATGCCGTCTACGCTCACGACTCCTCACTTTCCACCGACCACGGTTTGATCGTCATGCGCCCTGGCAAGACAAACCGTGTAGCCGAAGGCCTGCACCATTCCTCGTTCTGCGTTTCTTTGGAGATCCCCACACTCGGCGTGGTTACATCTCCCGCCACTACCGAAGCCGGAGACATCGTTTGGCTCGACTCGAAAACTCTTCTCATTGGCCACGGCCACCGCACCAACGCCGCCGGTATCCATCAGATTCGAACTTTGCTCGCGCCCAGAGGAATCGACGTTCTTTCCGCTCCATTGCCCTACGGTCCCGGCCCGTCGGAATGCCTGCATCTGATGTCGCTGATCAGCCTGCTCGACGAACGCACGGCATTGGTTGATCTTCCATGGCTCGCGGTCGAGACCGTCGAACTGCTCAAGTCTCGCGGATTCCAATTCATCGAAATCGACTCCTCCGAACGCGACACCCTTGCCTGCAACGTCCTCGCCCTGGGTAACAACCGCCTGCTCGCGATCGAAGAAAATCGCAAAACCAACGCCCGCCTGCGCCAAGCCGGATTCGACCTTCGCACCTTCCCCGGCAGCGAACTCTGCATTAACGGCAGCGGCGGCCCCACTTGCCTAACCCGTTCGCTGCTGCGTGCATGAGTAAGGACCACTCCTTATACCCATCTGTTATTTTCAACTTCATTGAAATTCTTGAACCGAAAAAACATTATGAATCGATGGGTTGCGACCGCGTCATGGCTACTATTTTCCGCCATGATGTACCTTATCCTGGCGGAGATGGTTTCGCCTTGGTTCAGGCTCCCAGACTTGGACAATATCGGATTTACTCTGGTGTTCGTGCTCTTTGCGCTAGCCCATTGCGCCGCGTTGGAAGGCCCGCGGTTCACCGCGCAGGTTTTCTTGATCTCCGCCGTCGTCTCCTAGGGATTGGAGGAGGCCGGCGTGGGAACCAGGCTGATCTACGGCTCATACCACTACAGCGACATGCTTGGAGCGAAACTCGGAGATGTGCCAGCAATCGTTCCGCTAGCCTGGTTCATGATGATCTATCCCATCATGGATGGTCGGACGCGCGATTCTCCGCGGTGTCAATACACGAGGCAAAGGTTTTCGTGGCAAGCTTCTCGCGTTTCTGGTTACCCCAGAACGCGCCTGCCAGCCAGTAGATGACGAACGTTGTAAGGACCCAGCCAAAATAATTTCTCAGCGGTACGCCGAAATAAGGACCACCCTGCTCCCCCAACCCAGTTGTGGGCCATCGCCATGCCAGGATCCATCACCATATCCCACCCGGTTATCGTCAACGCGGCGACAACGGCCAGCGCCGCCCGGCCCGAAAAGGAACTATGCCCTCCGCTATGTCATGGTGAATCGTGTTCCTGCTTTGAAAGCCGTCGCCGTGTTTTCTAGGGGAATGCCGGGCGTGCTGGCGCTAATGCAGCCTTGGATGAAGCGGGAGCCCCATCTGTCCGAGCCTCCATCGCTTTCGCAAAGCGCTCCCTGGACGCGGATGTTCCCCATGCTGGACCCGATGAAGTCCTGCCTTCCTGCTAAAATAACCCTGCATGCTTCTTCCCTTCGTCCGCGACCTCTTCGTGGACGTAGAAAAGCTTCCCGCCTTCGCGCGTGCAGCCTCCCACCTCAAGGAGGGCACGGGGCGCATTCGTGTCTCGGGCCTCACTCCCCCGGCGAAAGCCTTGCTGCTCGTGCTGTTTCAACGTGCCGCCTCGCGTCCGCTCATCTTTGTCGTGAACGACAACCGCGCGGTCGAAGATTTTCTTCCTGTCCTCCGCGGCTTCGCGGAACTCACTTCGGCTTGCGATCCCGGCTCCATCATCTCGCTACCCGCGCGTGACGTGTTGCCATTCCAAAATCTTTCACCCCATCCCGAACTCCAGGAAGAACGCGCCACCGCACTCTGGAAGATCGCCACCGGAGCAGCGTCGATCGTGGTCTCGCCCGTCGCGGCCACGGCAATCCGCCTTCGTTCCAGCGACTACTATGCCGACCTCGCCCGTACCATTCGTCGCGGCGAATCCTTTGATCTCGACGCTCTGCTCGCGCACCTCAACACCGTCGGCTACACTTCCGCTGACGTGGTCGAGATGCCGGGCCAATACGCCCTGCGTGGCGGCGTACTCGACGTTTACTCGCCCGAGGCCGACCGCCCTTTGCGCATCGAATTCTTCGGCGACGAAGCCGATTCCATTCGCAAGTTCGACCCTGCCTCCCAACGCTCCTCGAATCCCGTCGATGAGGCGCTCCTGCTCCCGCTCACTGAAACTCCAATCAGCGAACATCTTCTCGCCGCAATTCATACCCGACTCAGCGGCCAGCGCATCTCCGGTTCGGAGGAAATTGTCGAGGCCGCCGTCCGCGGTGGTGGACTCAACGTGTTCCCCGGCTGGGAGTTTTACACTGCCGTCGCCGGGGCGAACAGCACCATCTTCGATCTCATCCCGCAAGCCGCGGTTCTCCTCGACGAGACCGATCAACTCGAGCAGGAATTCGACCGCTTCTGGACGCGTGTCGCCGAAGTCCATGAACGCAGCGGCGTCGGGAACCTGGTGCGCCCCGAAGACCTCTACATTCCGCCAGACGCATGGTGGGAAGAAACCGCCGCGCTCCCCGGCGCCAATATCGAGCACCTTGGCATCACCCACAGTCTCGACGATGCCTCCGAAATCTCATTCCTCTCGCAGCCCTCGCCTCGCTTCCACGGTGCCGTCCCATCCATGCTCGCCGAAGTGCAAAAGCTGAACGGCGATGGCAAGCGCGTTCTCTTCGCTGTACCCAACATCGGTGAAGTCGAACGCCTCGCCGATGTCTTCACCGAATACAACGTCTCGTTTCGACTGGGAAGCCGCACCCGTGGCGGCGAGAGCTATGCCGACGAGACCAGCTACTTCGCCGGCGAAGTCTTCACCACGACTCTCGCAACGGCTTATATCCCCGAAGGCGTTCTCCTGCCCGAAGCCAATCTCGCCGTCTTCGGCTCACGCGATCTCTTCGACGAATCCGATACCGTGGCCTCGCGTCCGCAGCGATCCAAATCCAAAGTTTCCGCGTTCCTCTCCGACTTCCGTGATCTTCAGGTCGGCGACTACGTCGTCCACGTCGAGCATGGCATCGGCCAGTATCAGGGCCTGAAAGAAATCAATCATGGCGATGGCCCTGCCGAATTCATGCTCCTCGAATTCGCCGAAGGCGCTCGCCTTTATGTGCCGCTGACCCGTCTCGATCTCGTCCAGAAGTACCGCTCCTCGGAAGGCGCCAAGCCGGTTCTGAGTCACCTCGGCACTCAGTCATGGTCAAAGACGAAGGCCCGAGTGAAGAGGGCCATGAAAGACATGGCCGACGAACTCCTCAAGCTCTACGCCGAGCGCAAAACCGCCGTCGGACACGCCTTCCCGCCGGGAAACGAATGGTTCCGCGAATTCGAAGACGCCTTCGAGTTCAACGAAACCGAAGATCAGGCCACCGCCATCAAAGACGTCATCCGTGACATGGAATCCGCCCAACCGATGGACCGCCTGCTCTGCGGCGACGTCGGCTACGGCAAAACCGAAGTCTCCATGCGCGCCGCTTTCAAAGCCATCGGCGACAACAAACAGGTCGCCGTCCTCGCACCCACCACGGTCCTCGCCTTCCAGCACTACGAAACTTTCAAGCAGCGCTTCGCTCCCTTCCCAGTCACAATTGAGATGATCAGCCGCTTCCGCACTCCGAAGCAGCAAAAAGAAATCTTGCAAAAAACCGAAGCCGGCAAAATCGACGTCCTCATCGGTACGCATCGCATCCTTTCCAAAGACATCAAATTCTCCGATCTCGGCCTGCTCATCGTCGACGAAGAACAGCGCTTCGGCGTCCGCCACAAAGAACGCATCAAGCAGATGCGCAAGCAAGTCGACGTACTTACCATGTCTGCCACGCCCATCCCGCGCACCCTGCATATGTCACTCGTTGGCCTGCGTGACATGAGCGTGATCGAGACTCCGCCCAAAGATCGCATGGCGATCCAAACCGTCGTCGCCAGTTGGGATGAAAAACTCATCCAATCCGCCATTGAACAAGAACTCGAACGCGGCGGCCAGGTCTATTTCGTTCACAACCGCGTCGACACCATCTGGGAGATCGCCGCGAAACTTCAGGCGCTGGTTCCTCCGGCGCGAATCATCGTTGGCCATGGACAAATGTCCGAAGGCGAGCTCGAGAAAGTGATGCTGACGTTCATGCACCACGAAGCCGACATCCTCGTCTCCACCACGATCATCGAGAACGGACTCGATATCCCTCTCTGCAACACAATTCTCATCAACCGCGCCGACCGCCTGGGCCTCTCAGAGCTTTATCAACTTCGCGGCCGAGTCGGCCGTTCCAACCGCCGCGCTTACGCCTATCTCATGCTTCCGCCAGAGGTCGAACTCACCCCCATCGCTCGCCGCCGCCTCGCCGCGCTCAAGGAATTTTCCGATCTCGGCGCGGGATTCAAAATCGCCGCCCTCGATCTCGAGCTCCGCGGTGCCGGCAACATGCTCGGCGGCGAACAAAGCGGCCACATCGAAGCCATCGGCTTCGAACTCTACACGCAAATGTTGGAACGTGCCGTACGAGAAATGAAGGGCGAAGCCGCGCCCGATGAGGCCGAAACCCAGCTCAATCTCGGCCTCAACATTCGCATCCCCGCGGATTACATCCCCGAAGAAAACCAGCGGCTGCAGATGTACAAACGCGTCGCCCGGGTCGAAACCGAATCGCAACTAACCGACGTCTCCGCCGAGCTGCAGGACCGTTACGGCCCGCCGCCATCAGCCGTCTGCAACTTGCTGGACTATGCCTCGCTCAAACTTTTATGCATGAAGGTCGGCGTCAACGCTATCGAGCGCAAACGCGACTCCGTCACCTTCAAGTTCCAGCAAAATGCCGCCGTCGATCCCGAGCAGCTGGCCCGCTTCGTCTCCGCCCAACGCGGCGCGCAGTTCACCCCGGACGGAATGTTGAAATTTGTTTTGAAAGCCGCGGCCGCGGAAGAAGTTCTCCGCACTCTGCGCACGGTACTGGAGCAACTGTCGAGCACTGAAACGGCATCAGAAGTTCGCTAAGAGATTCACGCGACTTGGAACCGATATATTGGAATCGGTCTGGCTTTGAAGGAGTGCGGTTTCAGCCGCACCGTAGCTGGCAATTTTTGGTTGCGGCTTTGGCCGCTGAGGTAACCCGATGCAACGCCGGCGATCATTCGAACATCACCATTTACAATTGTTCAGTTAACCCCGAGATCTACCGACACGCACCACCGCTCCTATGACCATGAAACTCCGCAAAGCCGTTTTCCCCGCCGCCGGCCTTGGCACGCGCTTTCTGCCCGCAACCAAAGCCCAGCCAAAAGAGATGCTTCCTCTGGTGGATAAGCCCATCATCCAGTACGGAGTCGAGGAAGCCATGGCTTCCGGCTGCAACCAGATCCTCATCATCACCGGCCGCGGCAAGCAGGCTATCGAGGACCATTTCGATGTCAGCTACGAACTCGAACGCATGCTCGAAGAACGCGGCAAGACTGACCTACTCCAAATCGTGCGTTCCATCTCCGACATGATCTATGTCGCTTACGTTCGCCAGAAAGAGGCCCTCGGCCTCGGCCACGCTGTTCTGATGGCCCGCGAACTCGTGGGCAACGAACCTTTCGCCGTCCTCCTCGCCGATGATGTCATCGACGCCAAAGTCCCTTGCCTCAAGCAAATGGTCGAAGTCTTCGACCAGACCCAGTGCTCCGTCCTTGCCACCCAGGTCATCGAAGGCAAAATGATTTCCTCCTACGGTGTTCTCGACGTAAAGCCAGTCGAAGATAGCCGCTTCGGCGATCGTCTCTTCGAAATAAAAAACATGGTGGAGAAGCCGAAGCCTGAAGAAGCTCCATCCAACCTCGCGATCATTGGCCGCTACATCCTCACCCCGGCAATTTTCGACTGTCTCGCCAACACTCCTACTGGTGCCGGGGGCGAACTGCAACTGACCGATGGCATGCGCATCCTGCTGCAAAAAGAAAAAATGTACGCTTACGTCTACGAAGGCCGGCGCCACGACACCGGCGACAAGTTGGGATTTTTGAAAGCCACCGTAGAATTCGCCCTGAAACGTGAAGACCTGGGCGCCCCCTTCCGCGAATACCTTAAGGGACTGAAGCTGTAGAGTTGACCGAATCGTGTGGGGGCGGATTTTTTCGACGTTTGATTTTTTGGCTTCTGATTCTAGCTTTGATGATTTTTGATTTTGAGTTGCGCAGAACGTCAGCGCTGCGATAAGGCTCCAATAGAATTCAGTGCTTCGGCCCCTGGGGAAACCTTGGTTGGTTGGGGGATACGGTTATGCGAAGTGTTCTGTATTTCCCAATTGGGCCCCACTTATATCCTCAACGGCAGAGAGGTTCACCAACACAGATGGGCAAGCGCAACGAGCCCCGCAAGGAAGTCCAGGCTCCCGTGCGCATCTTCGGCACCGATAGCAACGGCGCAATTTTCTCCGCAAAACTTTTCACCGTCAACGTGAGCCGCAACGGCGTGGAGCTGGCAGGAGTGGAGGCCAGGCTCGCTGTCGACGAGATCATCGGTGTGACCTACGGTACAAACCGGGTGCACTTCCGCGTAAAGTGGATCGGCCAGCCGGGCACTGCAAAAGCCGGTCACGTGGGCCTGCTGAACATCTCGCCCGAGAAAGCTCTCTGGGATTTCCCTCTGCCCCACGTCACCCCCGACGCACATAAGACGGCGGTGGTTGAACGCCGCCGTCATGCTCGCTACCGCTGCCACAATCCTGTCGAGATCCATGTCCACAATGGCGCCTCGTTCTGGGGCACAGTCGCAGACCTTAGCTTGGGCGGATGTTACGTCGAAATGCCAATCCCGCTGGAACGAGGAGTCAAGCTAAGAATCGCCGTCTGGATCGAACAAACCAAGGCTTGGGCGGAAGGTGAAGTTGCCCACAAAACCCCAGGTCTCGGAATCGGCATCAAATTCAACGAGATCTCGGACCCGACCCTCGATCAAATTCGCGCCTTCCTGCAAAAACTCTCGCCCTTGGCCAAAAAGAAGGGAATTGGCACGCCCGGTCCGCGCTGAGGTACTTACTCACCCGCCCAGCGAACTCCGTAGCTTGTTCGACTTCTCCTCTACGCCGCGCGCCAGCTTTTCCTTGTGACTTTCAAGCTTCTTCGCAATCGAGGCATCGCTCAACCCGATCATCTGCGCCGCCAAGATCCCTGCATTCGTCGCCCCCGGCTTCCCGATCGCCACCGTCGCCACCGGAATCCCCGCTGGCATCTGCACCGTCGCCAGCAGCGAATCCATCCCTTGCAGCGACGTCGAAGGAATCGGCACTCCAATTACTGGCAAGGTCGTGTGCGCTGCAATTACGCCGGCCAGATGCGCCGCCCCGCCTGCGCCGGCGATGATCACCTGAATCCCACGCCCCACAGCCTTCCGCGCGAAATCCGCCGTCCGCTCCGGCGATCGATGCGCCGAGGTCACATCCATCTCATACCCGATTCCAAATTCATCGAGCGCCTTCCCCGCCTCGCGCATAATCTCAAGGTCAGAATCGCTTCCCATCACAATCGAAACCAGTATCTTGCTCATCAATCCTCTCTTTTGTTTTTTTTCATCCTGAGCGAGCATTTTGCTTCGCGAACGCGAAGCCAACCGCAGTCGAAGGATCCCTACGACTACCGCAAACTATTTCTTCACCGCCCGCGCCGCAATATCCTTGCGGTAATGCGCCCCATCAAACGTAATCCTCCCACAAGCTTCATACGCCCGCTGCACCGCAGTCTCCAGGTCCGCCGCCCGCGCCGAGACCCCCAGCACCCGCCCGCCAGCCGTATAAAAATTCCCATCTCGCTTCGTCGTCCCGGCGTGAAACACTTTCACACCGTCAATCGCCCCCGCCGCATCCAGTCCACTAATTTTTTTCCCCATCTCAAACGTTCCCGGATATCCCCCCGAAGCCATTACCACGCACACTGACGCACCCCGCGACCACTTGAAATCTCCCTCGCTTACGCGTCCTTTGATCGAGGCCTCCAACGCTTCCAGCAGATCGCTCTCCAGTCGCATCAGGATCGGCTGCGTCTCCGGATCGCCAAACCTACAATTAAACTCCAGCACCATCGGCCCGCGAGCCGTCATCATCAACCCGCAGTAAAGCACGCCTTTATATTCAACTCCTTCTGCCTTCATCCCCTCGACAACCGGCTTCGCAATGTGATGCACCAGCCAGTCCCGCATGGCGTCGTCCACCATCCCGGCAGTCGAATACGCGCCCATGCCTCCCGTATTCGGCCCGGTGTCTCCCTCGCCAACGCGCTTGTGATCCTGCGCGGCCACCAGCGGAGCAACTCGCTTGCCATCGCTCAGCACCAGAAACGAGAGTTCCTCTCCCGTCAAACACTCTTCCAGTACCACTCGCGAGCCTGCCTCGCCCACCATTTCGCCGCCCAGCATTTCGGCGGCGACGCTTGCAGCCTCCTCTTTGCTCCCGGCGATTACCACGCCCTTGCCCGCCGCTAATCCGTCGGCCTTCACCACCACCGGAACATGGAAGTGCGTCAATGCCTCGCGCACTTCCTCGACCGAATCGCAAATCGCATACGCGGCTGTCGGTATCCGGTGCCGCTGCATGAACTCCTTGGCAAAGCTCTTGCTTCCTTCCAGCTCCGCCGCCGCCTTCGTCGGCCCAAACACTGGCCATCCCCATCGCGTAAATTCGTCCACCACTCCCATGGTCAGCGGCAATTCAGGGCCAACCACCGTGAGATCCGGCAGGATTTTCTGTCCCAGCGCCACAATCGACTCCAAACTCTTTAGGTCAACCGGCAGGCATTCCGCCTCACCTGCGATCCCTCCATTACCTGGCGCGCAGTACACCTTCGAAACCCGCGCCGATTGCCGCAGCTTCCATACCAGCGCATGCTCGCGCCCGCCATTGCCCAAAAGCAGTATTTTCATAGCTGGAGAAACTCAAGGTTAGGGCAGAGAAGAAAGCATGTCAAACGCGCACTTCTGATGCTTCCTGACGAAGCCCAGAAGATTCCTAACTGGTCTGCATTCCCCCTGGGTTGCACTGTGCCCTCTGTATTACGCCGTAGTTCTTAGCCTAACTTTCGCGACCATTAACCATGCTTAATCTCTCGTCGTATAATCTCCCCACATGATCACCGTCTCCAAGGAAGACTATCTCAAAGCCATCCTCGAGGCCGAAAGCGAAGGCGAGTCCGTTATCTCCGCCCGCCTCGCTGATTGGCTAAAAGTTTCAGCCCCCGCCGTTACCATGGCCGTGCGCCGCCTGAAAAAAGACTCTTTGGTCCGCGTCCAAAGCGATGGCCACGTCCGTCTCACCGCCGCCGGCCGCAAAATCGCCCGCAGACTCACTCTTCGCCACCACCTGATCGAACGCATGCTGGCCGAACTTTTCGGCATGGAATGGTGGAAGGTCCACGACGAAGCCGAACGGCTGGAGCACGCCGTCTCCCCCGACTTTGAAGCCAAACTTCTCGCCAAACTTGGCAAGCGCGGCATCTGTCCGCATGGCAACATGAGCGAGATGGAAAGCCCCACCAGTCGCCGCCATCGCGGCTTGCTACTGCTCGTCGATGCACAAACCGGCCTTGCCTACACGGTCAGCGGAATCTACGAGCGCGACCGCCGTCTCCTCGAATTCCTCGAAGCCCGCGGCATCCGTCCCGCCGCCAAGCTACGTATCCTCGAACGCAACTACGACCAGACCCTCACTCTCTCCACGACCTCGGGCACCGTCTCCCTGGGGCGCGCCGCCGCCGAGCGCGTCTGGCTGGCTCCCATCGATCAGCGTTCCGCCCGCTAAGCCACATTCCACTTGCCAGTCATGCTCATTGCTTCGCAATCTCCATTACGGCTGCTACACCTGCATTAACCATAGTTTAGTTACTCGTGTATACTTGCGCTAATCTCGGATGTGGATTCCATGCTGAATCTATCGCCAGAGACTATCCATACCCGCAAGCGCTCCAACCTTGAAGCCCGCCGCCCAACCCGAAATTGTAGTGACCCACGAAGATGTCGATCGCGCCCACGACCGCGTCCGCGTCTCCGCCGCCCGTGCCCACCGCGGGTTTTCCTCCCAAGCACGTTTGCTGTGGCTCTTGGCCGGCCCCGGCGTCCTGGTCATGCTCGGCGAGAACGACGGACCCAGCATGCTCTCCTACGCCGCTACCGGCGCCCGATTCGGCATCGGGTTCTTCCTGCCATTCGTCGCACTCACCTTCTGCGTGGCCATCATCGTCCAGGAAATGACCGTACGCCTGGGCGCAGCTACGCATCGCGGACACGCCGAACTTATCTTCGACCGCTTCGGACCTTTCTGGGGATGGTTCTCTATGCTCGATCTCGGCATTGGCAATTTCTTGACGCTCATCACCGAGTTCATTGCCGTCCGCGCCGGCCTGGGCTTCTTCGGCGTGCCTGCCTGGCTCGCAATCCTCGTCGCCCTCGTGATTCTCTACGCCGCGCTCGTGAGTCACCGCTATTGGACCTGGGAACGCATCACCCTCGCCGCCGCCGCGTTTAACCTAGTCTTCATCCCAGTCGCGCTCATGACTCATCCCCGTTGGCACTCGGTCGGCCATTCCCTGATCACTTGGCAACCGCTCCCCGGTTTCAACAAAGACACTCTGCTGATTGTCCTTGCCGACATCGGCGCCACCGTCACTCCCTGGATGCTTTTCTTCCAGCAAAGCGCCACCGTCGACAAAGGCATGACCACCAAAGACATTCGCTTTGGCCGCATCGACACCGTTCTCGGGGCCGCGCTCGCTAGCGTCGCAGCAATCGCCACGATTCTCGCGACTGCCCCACTCTTCGCTCACCAAATGACCGCCGACAATTTTCAAGCCGCCGAATTCGCCCAGGCCCTCCAGCCCATCATCGGCCGCTTCGGCGCGTCCCTCTTCGCTCTCGGCATGGTCGAGGCCGGTATCGTGGCCGCCATCACCATCTCAACTTCTTCCGCCTACGCCTTCGGCGAAGTCACGCACAAGCCGCACAGCCTCAATCTGCCCATGGGAGAAGGCAAGTCTTTTTACGCCGTCCTCACTCTTTGCGCCGCCGCTGCCGCCGGTATTGTTCTCATTCCTAGCCTGCCTCTTGTCTACGTGGTTCTCGTCGTAAATGTAGTCGCGGTCTTGGCCATGCCCCCGGCTCTGGTCTTCCTCTTTATGCTCGTCAACGACAAAGAAATCATGGGCACGTTCGTTAACCCGCTGTGGGCCAATGTCCTCGCCGCAGCAGTGGTATTTATTTTGACCGCCGCCGGCATTCTGTTCGGCATCAGCATCATCGCCCCCAACATCTTTGCGGCTCTCGGAGGGAAGTAGAAATGACCTCATATTTCAGGAGGGTGACAAAGGTGCTGTCGAGATCCGCTCGGCCGGAAAGCCGGGGCGGCTGTCCTACACGGGCTGCCTATGACAAATTATGACAAATAAACGATCCACCCCGCCAATCTCCGCCCTCGATCAGAACCTGGCCCTTTCCTCGCTCGAGCCCGATCAACTCGTCGGAGCCAAGAAGCACCCCATCCCTCGCCGTCATCTCAAAGCCCCCGAACTCCTCATTCTCTGGACCCTCCGCATCTACCTGATATTCATGACGGCCGTTGTCGCCTACCAGGTCTGGTTAGCCGCCCGCTAACCCGCTCCTCGCGATCATTCGTTGTCCGATCTCTATACTTGAAACGAGTGTTTCATTTATGATGGAAACTGCACATGAGTCGAACTGCCAGCCAAACTCGCCCTCGGGAACTTCGAGAAGCCATCGTCCAATACCTGACCAGGCATGGCCTCGCTGACCTTTCGCTCCGGCCCTTGGCGAAAGCGGTCGGTTCCAGTCCTCGAGTTTTGCTGTATTACTTTGGCTCAAAAGAAAAAATGGTAGTCGAGGTTCTGGCGGAGGTCCGGCAGCGCCAGCGCATTCTCTACCACCAGATCGACGCGCCCACTTGGGAAGAAGCTTGCCGGATGGTTTGGAAACACATGAGTGCGCCCGCTTCCGAATCGCTCTTCCGTCTTTTTTTCGAGGCTTACGGCGTTGCCTTACGTCATCCGGAGAGATACAAAGCTTTTCTGCGTGCCACCATTGAGGATTGGCTTGAGCTCATGGCCGATCAACTTCATCGGGAAGGCCACTGGCGCAAGCAAGCCCGCGCTTTCGCCACCATCGTCCTGGCCGGCTTCCGCGGCTTCATGCTTGATCTCTGCGCCACTCGAGATCGTCAGCGTCTGGACCGCGCCGTGAATTTGTGGCTGCACACCCTGGATCCACTTCTTCTCAATAGTAAGGAGGTAACTCAGACCCATGCCCACAAGAGATAGAGATAAGGCGCTGTACATTCCCGCCGCTCTACTGGTTCTCGGCCTGCTGCTCCTGCCCTTGCCCGCGCGCTCCCAAGCCACACCGGGATCCATGGATGTTCACTGGAACGAAGGCGCAGCGGATTGCTCCACCAACTCGCAGCCTTCGATTCAAGTGCATCCCTACAACAGCCGCACATTTATTCTGCGGGAAAATCCCTGCGCCACCGCTGAAGCCCCTTTCCTCTATCTTCTTATCGGATCGACCAGGGCTATGCTAATAGACACCGGCGATGTCGCGGATCCGAACCGCATGCCCGTGGCGCAAACCGTGTTCGCGCTACTGCCAGACGTGGCCTCGACGAAAATGCCGCTCCTCGTCGTCCATACCCACGGACACCTCGATCATCGCCTCGGTGACTCACAATTCGCGAATCTCCCCAATGTCCAGGTGGTTGGGACAGACCTCAGTCATGTCCGTAGTTATTTTGGCTTCGCCGATTGGCCGAATGGTGTTGCTCAGGTCGATCTCGGCGATCGAATCATCGACGTGATCCCAACTCCGGGACATTACCCCTCTCATGTCGCGTACTACGATCGCCAGACCGGACTGTTTTTCTCCGGCGACTTCTTCCTGCCCGGACGTCTCATCATCGATGACGCCAACGCCGATCTCGCCAGCGCCAACCGGGTTGCAGATTTCATCAGGAACCGTCCGGTGAGCTACGTCCTCGGTGGACATATCGAACTCGATGCCAGCGGCGAGACGCTCACCATGGGTTCTCAGTACCATCCCCGCGAGCACGTTCTGCAAATGACCAAACAAGATCTACTATCGTTACCCGCCGTTGTAAGCAGCTTCAACGGCTTTTATAGCAAGAACGGCATCTTCGTGCTCTATAGCCAGACCCGGATTCTGCTGGCCCTGGGATTTTTCCTGCTTGTCATTCTTGTCGCGTCGGTAGTGTTATTGCTTCGCTATCTCCGTCGTCGTAAACGAGCACGCTCCGGCAGTAGGTAGGACTCAGGAGACGAAACAATCGCCCTCAATCCAAAAATGTTATAAGAGAGCACGATGAGAAACCGAGCTCGCGCCGCGACCCTTATCCTGACCGCGCTCTTATTGGGTGCATTCTCTGACTTCGATCTAAGGACTTATGCTCAGGCCCAATCGCCGGGCGGAAATCCAGCTCCAACTGCAACCCGAAAAGGAGCAGCAATGACGCAGCACGCCACCGGACCATTCGATGTAAAAGTGAACCCTCAGACTCCAGACGGCAAATTTGAAGATGCTACCATGGGCCGTATGACCATCGACAAACAGTTCCACGGCGATCTGGAAGCCACCAGCAAAGGCCAAATGTTAACCGCGATGACCGAGGTCAAAGGCTCGGCCGGTTATGTCGCAATCGAGCGCGTCACCGGAACCTTGCGCACTCCCAATGGCGTCCGCAGCGGCACATTCATGTTGCAGCACACCGGTACATTGAACCGCGGCACTCCCCAACTAACGGTGACTGTGGTGCCAGATTCTGGTGCCAGCCAACTGACTGGTCTCGTTGGCAAGATGACCATCAATGTCGTCGACGGGAAACATTCCTACGATTTCGAATACACGCTTCCCGAAGCTCCCTAAAATCTCAGTTTGCAAGATGCTCATGTGGGGACAGCCGACCTCGGCTGTCCGTCGAGCGAAGCTCGGTCTTTTTTCGCGTGGATGGCTTCCTTGTTTGCTCTCGCCGTGTTCTGCTTGATCCATCCACGGGCATTTTCCCAACTCGAGGCGCAGTATCGCAATTCGCCCTCGAACCCCAGACGCTGGACTACGCAATCCGCGGCGGAACGACTAAACTTATAAGTAGCTGGCAACAGTCTCGCAGTACCAAGGACATCCGTACGCTGTTCGCCTACGCCTTCGCTTCGTGTTGAAGCGACGGCATCTTTCATCAGGAAGGCCATCATGTCTCTAGACAGCTTCAAATCCCGCTCCGTCCTAAAGGTTGGCAACAAGCAATACGAAATCTACCGCCTCGACGCCCTCGATGGGCAAGGCATCTCCACCAAACACCTTCCGTATTCCCTGCGCATTCTTCTCGAAAATCTTCTCCGCACCGAAGACGGACGCAACGTTAAAAAAGAAGACGTGCGTTCGATGGCCGGCTGGAATAAAAACTCCAAGCCCGACAAAGAAATTGCCTTTACTCCCAGCCGCGTCCTTCTGCAGGATTTCACAGGCGTCCCCTGCGTCGTCGATCTCGCCGCCATGCGCGACGCAATGCGGCAACTCGGCGGCGATCCCGCCCTCATCAATCCTCTGCAGCCGGTCGAACTCGTAATCGACCACTCGGTTCAGGTCGACGAATTCGGCACCACCAATGCTTTCGACGTAAACGCCCTGCTCGAGTTCCAACGCAACAAAGAGCGCTATTCCTTCCTCCGTTGGGGCCAGATCGGATTCCGTAACCTCGCCATCGTCCCGCCTGATACCGGCATCGTCCACCAGGTTAATCTTGAATATCTCGCGCGAGTAGTTTTCGTGAACGAATCCGACGGCAGGCGCACCGCTTTCCCCGACACCTTAGTTGGTACCGACAGCCACACAACAATGATCAATGGCCTCGGAGTACTCGGCTGGGGCGTTGGTGGCATCGAGGCCGAAGCCGCCATGCTCGGCCAGCCCGTCTCCATGCTGATTCCGCTCGTGGTCGGTGTCAAGCTCACCGGACGCCTGCATGAAGGGGCAACCGCCACCGACCTGGTTCTCACCGTCACAGAAATGTTGCGCAAGCACGGAGTCGTCGGAAAATTTGTCGAATACTTTGGGCCGGGGCTGCGCGATCTCCCACTCGCCGACCGCGCCACCATCGCCAACATGTCCCCGGAATATGGTGCTACCTGCGGCATCTTCCCCGTCGACAAAGAAAGCCTGAAGTACCTCAAGCTCAGCGGCCGCAGCGTGGAACAAATTGCGCTGGTGGAAGCCTACTGCTGCGAACAAGGCCTCTTCCATGATGACAAAACGCCTGAGGCCGAATACTCCGAACTTCTTACCCTCGATCTCGCCACGGTTGAGCCCAGCCTGGCCGGCCCTAAACGCCCGCAAGATCGTGTCATCCTCTCGCTAGCTGCCGACTCTTTCCACAAAGCTCTGCCGACTCTCCTCAAACCTAAGGTGGCAGCGGTTTCCGCGTCGACAACGGCCGCAGGATCTCCCGCCTCGTCCGGCCGCGCAGTTCCCGGCACCGCCGCTCGGCAAATGGACCGCTGGGAACAGGAAGGCGGAAACCCAACCGCCGTCGGCGTAGAGGATCCCGGCGTAAGCGAACACGTCCCCACCAGCGTGAAGAATAGCCTCAGACACGGCAGCGTGGTCATCGCCGCCATCACATCCTGCACCAACACCTCGAATCCTTCGGTCATGATCGGCGCCGGCTTGCTCGCCAAAAAAGCCGTAGAAAAAGGTTTGTCTGTCCCCGCGTGGGTGAAGACTTCGCTCGCACCCGGCTCAAAAGTCGTCCGCGATTACCTGGACAACGCCGGCCTCACTCCTTACCTCGAAAAACTAAAATTCCACATCGTCGGCTATGGATGCACCACCTGCATCGGCAACTCCGGCCCGTTGCCTACCGAGGTCTCAGAAGCCATCGACGAAAAAGATCTGGTCGTCGCCAGCGTCCTCTCCGGCAATCGCAATTTCGAAGGCCGCATCAACTCTGAAGTCCGCGCCAACTATTTAATGTCGCCCCCGCTGGTGGTCGCCTTCGCTCTGGCTGGACGCATCGACACCGATATGCGCAAAGACCCCATCGGCAAAGGCAAAGACGGCAAATCCGTCTACCTGGCCGACATCTGGCCAACGCAACGCGAAGTCGAAGAAGCCGTCGAGCACTCCCTCACCGCAGAGATGTTCTCGAAAAGCTACGCCGAAGTTTTCGCCGGTGACGAGCGCTGGCGCGGACTCTCCGTTCCCAAAGGCCAGACCTACGCCTGGGAAAAAGATTCCACCTACATTCGCCGCGCTCCGTACTTTGACGACATGAAGATTCAGCCCTCGCCCGTCGAAGACATCAAAGACGCCCGCGTCCTTGCCGTCCTCGGCGACAGTGTCACCACCGACCACATTTCTCCCGCCGGATCGATAAAAAAAGATGGACCCGCCGGAAAATATCTGCAGGAGCACGGCGTCAAGCCCGCCGACTTCAACTCCTATGGCTCACGCCGAGGCAATCATGAAGTCATGGTCCGTGGGACATTCGCTAACGTTCGCCTGCGCAACAAACTCGTCTCGATCGAAGGCGGCTTCACCCGCCACCTGCCTACGAATCAGGAAATGTCGATTTACGACGCCTCCGAGAAATACATTGGCGAAGGCACACCGCTCGTAATCCTCGCGGGCAAAGAATACGGCTCCGGTTCTTCGCGCGACTGGGCCGCCAAAGGCCCGCGCCTCCTCGGAGTCCACGCTGTTATCGCCGAAAGCTACGAGCGCATCCACCGCTCGAATCTTGTGGGTATGGGAATTTTGCCGCTGCAATTTTTGGCGGGACAGAGTGCCGAATCGCTGAAGCTGACGGGAGAGGAAGTATTCGAGATTACGGGAATTCGGGATGTGGTCGAACACTTTGCGGCGGGACGGCAGATTAAGGTCCGCGCTGCGTCGAGCGGGAGCAGCGGCGGAGGTGGGAAAGACAAGCCGGTGGAGTTCGACGCTGTCGTGCGCATCGACACGCCGCAGGAGGCGTTGTACTATGCGAACGGCGGGATTCTGCAGTATGTGTTGAGGCAGTTGCTGGCGACGAAGCCGAGCGCACAGACTGTGGGAGTATAGAAAGACATCGGGCCTTCAACAACGTGGTCTTTATCTCCTTGAGACTTAAACTTTTGGGAGGGTCTTTTTTGCATAACGGGTAACGTCTCGGGCCGATGTTTTACATCTCTAGCTATTTGGAGGCGAATCGGGACGAGTATGTTGATAGGCTCCGAGGTTTGGGGAAGCCCAAAAGCTGGGACCGCTGGATAGACTTCTTTCTGCGCGCTGTTGTCGAGCAGGCAAAGGCCAACGCATCGACGGCCCGGGCCAACATCGAGCTTTACGAGCGGCTGAAGACCAATCTAATCGAACTGACGCACTCTCGATATGCCGTACCACTCTTGGACCGCCTATTCGATCAGCCAATTTTCCAGAGCAGCCACCTAAGCCAATACAAAAATGCCAAGCATACCCACAGTTATGCAAATGCTGAGAAGACTGCGCAAGGCCGGCACCTTAAGACGGTAGGCAAGGGACGCGAACGAAGGGGAGAAATGTTCGCTTTTGTAGAGTTGCTTAATCTGTGCGAACAAGAAGCTACTCTAACCTGGGTATAGCACCGCGCGCCGCATACTAAAACATGCATGACACCTCCATCCTCACCGGCCACCACATCCGCCTCGAACCCATCGTACTCAGCCACATTGACGGTCTCGCCGCCGCCGCAACCGATCCCACTCTCTATCAGTGGAGTCCCGTCCCTCAGGGCAAAGCCCAAGCCACAAGCTACGTCCAAACCGCCCTGGTCTGGCGAGACGCCGGCACCGCCGTCCCCTACGCCATCGTCAGCATCAATGACGGCGCGGTCATCGGCTCAACCCGCTTCTGGAACATCGAGCGCTGGCAATGGCCGCAAGGCCACCCGCGCCAGGGACGCCCCGCACCCGACGCCTGCGAAATCGGCTATACCTGGTTTGCCCGCTCCGCAATTCGCACCGCCGCCAACACCGAGGCCAAACTCCTCATGCTCACGCACGCCTTTGAAAGCTGGCAGGCGCTGCGCGTCTGCTTCCATACCGACGTCCGCAACCAGCGCTCTCGCTCCGCACTCGAACGCATCGGAGCAAAGCTCGAAGGCACCCTCCGCGCCCACCGCATGGCCGCCGACTTCATTCCCCGCGACTCCGTGCGCTATTCGATCGTCGAAGCTGAGTGGCCGGAAGTGAAGCAGCGGCTCACCGAACTCCTAAATCGCCGCTGAAGCTCGTGTAGAACGGGCGCCCTCGCCCGCTGCCTTTGACCCAGGCTTCGCCGGGAGCCCCGCACCGCATCAGCCGAGCATCGAAAAGCCTCAACAGTTCGGACGCCGCAGCCACATCATTCATTCCGGGATCGAGCCACAAGTCGTAGGCATCGGGATCAAGGATCACTGGCATTCGGTCGGGGACGGCTGAGGTCACCGCATTGGGGGCCGTGGTCAGGATCGAACAGGACTTGACCCACTGTCCGCTCGGGTCTTTCCAGCGATCCCACAGCCCCGGGGAACGCGAACAACTCGCCCTCATTGACTTCAAAACAATATGGCTGCTTTGTTTTCCCAGTGCGCGACCATTCGTAAAATCCGTCTGCCGGGATCAGGCACCTGCGGGATTTCATGGCATCGCGGAAGGCGGGCTTTGTGGCCGCCGTTTCAGACCGCGCATTGATCATGCTAGCAGCAGCGGACGAGCCCTTCGATCATGAAGGAATCAATCCCCATCTCATCAGCGACAACTGTCGGATGGGTTCCTTGGGATTCTGGCGGATGACTGGAATGGATTGGGTGGGGGCAATGTTGTACCTTGGGCTCCAGTCCTCCTCGCCCAAGGCAGTGTCGAAATGCTCCTCAATGATCTGCTTTCGCCGGGATAGTCGGTAGCGGCCGCACATGGGGAGATTATGGCAGATTGGATGACCGACAGCACAGTCGCGATGGGCAGCGAGGTCAGCGGACTGGGACAGTGTCAAGAAGATTTCGGTTCGGGGTGTATGTTAGGCGACAGGTAGATACCATCTGACTCCCTCCTGACGATGGCATTCAGTCCGAACCTCTTCAAGATCGCAGCGACTCGTGACCGTCGATGCGTCTTGCGTTCGGATAAGGGGAACACCACTTTTGGAAGCGCTCGCGGGACCGGGGTCCGACGGGCTTGGCAAGTATGGCCTGTGCCAATGCGCGGATAGCGTCCCAATGTTCGTCCACAAGGATTTGCGCTTCAGCCGTCAGCCTAACGTCCTCGTTGACCCATTCCCGCCCACCCTGAGGGTACATTTAGTTAAGGAGTGCGATCTCTTCTTTTCTGTCGTCGGAAGCTACCGCCGCTGGTGCGGCGGGAACAATTTGAGGTTCGCCCCGTAGCCCGCCTTAATCATTACGATGGATCGTTCCCGCTCTTCTACGTCGGCAGGAGTGTTGTTCGGATCACCCGGCCTGCGGTGAAGATTGAAAGTTATCCCGCCATCGACTGTATCGATGTGAGGCCCAGTGTCTTGCAAGGGAAGCCCGAGGCTAACGGTGGCAACGGCATGGGCTGCTTCGTGATGTGCTTCCGAGGATTCGTCCACGGATGAAGAGTATATCGGTAGGCATCCACTGGTAGAGTCTAGTAGTCGATCGCCACGGATAAACCTTCATCATCGCGCTCCGGCGAGCAGACGCAAACGGCTTGACCTCGGTGCCGCCTGAGCGCCGTCCACGCTGCAGCCGCATCCAGCAGATCGTCTTTCCCGACCCCCGGTGGTCGGTTCAAGTGTTGCTGGATGCTAGGGAATTCAGTGCTTAAGAGTTTGAGTCTTTCGTTCTTGCCCGGTTCAGTCTTAATTTGTTATGCGCAATAGGCGCTTCCCGGTCGGGCTGTCAACCAAGTTTCTTGCGGACCGGACATGCACAAAAAGCGAAATGACCGCCGCCCATGTTTCCGCAGAGCGGACAAACGCAAAAGCCATAGTGATCACCGCCAAGGCTCTTGCAGGTGGCGCATACAAGAGCCGTAGTGATCACCACCTACCTTACGGCAGACGGGGCACACACAATAGTCGTAGTGCTGTCCGCCAAACTTATGGTCGCTCATGGCTAGAATCCTAACGTGGAGAAAAGAGTCTCGTTGGCCCAGTTCATTGGATGAAAGATTGAATGATCACGGATGCTCCGTGGTTTCGGTTGTGGCGGCAGTTCGGAGTTTGCTGCCGTGCCGAGGTGAAGCCGAAGGCGGGCTTCGGATTCAAAGCTAGTGCCGCCTACCCGGTCTCTCATTTCTGACAAAATGCACAATGACTCTTGTTCCGAGCCCTTCTTGACTTCGGCTCTACTGGCAGCTTAAATCCAGCCATNCCTCTGCTGACTATCGCCGATTCGTTCTACATTGGAGTGCTGGATGTTGAGTCTGCGACTTCTTGGTACATCGAGAAGTTGGGGCTCCAAAAGGTTCCTGCGGAAATCGACAACCCGGAGGTGTGTCGCGTTGGACTTCTCCAAGAAGGATCAGACCTGCATCGCTGTCCTCGGGCCTCGGGGCAAACCGACTGATGGAACGACGCCGATCCTCTACACCTCCAACATCCGGAAGGCGCGGGAAGTCTTGGGTTTTCGGGGCGTGAATGTCGGAGAGATTCAGGAGGATCGGCAAGGCACGCACTACTTTGAGATGCGGGACTTGGAAGGCAGTGTGATTGAGGTTTCCGAGGAGCATAGGAACAGGGCCGCATGCCAATGCTGATAATCTTCGGCGGTCTGCCGGGCACGGGAAAAACCGCGATTGCCCAGCAATTAGCTCGCGAGCTTGGCGCAGTGTTTGCGCATCGATTCGATGGAGCAGGCCATCCGCGACTGCGGTGTCGTCAGCAAGTCTCTTGACGATGCGGGCTATCGGGTCGGTTACGCGGTCGCCGAAGACAACCTCCGTCTCGGCAAGACCGTAGTCGCGGACTCAGTCAATCCACTTCGACTCACACGTGATGCTTGGATAGGTGTCGCGGATCGGGCGCGGGCTAAAGCCATCGAAGTCGAGGTCACATGCTCTGATCCTGCGCAGCATCGAAACCGGGTAGAAACAAGGAGCGCCGATATCAAGGGATCGAGACTACCGACTTGGCAAGAAGTCGTTTCTCGGGAATACGAACCTTGGGAGCTCGACCATATCGTCATCGACACTACGAGCGAAAGCGTGGCAGCCAATGTCAACGAACTTCTGAAGGCCATACAGAGGCAACGGTCCGGGTTCGTTGCAGGATTAATCCGGTGTACTGCATAAGGTTTAGTGCTCGCCACCCAAACAGCGTCATCGGTTATCAGAACCAGTCAGCGGTTCCGCCAACCTTGATCGTCGCGGAGGGCTTTTAAGGAAGCAAATGGAACCTGGACTTCCTTCACTCCCGGCTTCGGCATGTTCGATTCCACGCTAGGCGTTTGAGCCGCCGTAGTTCCTCTTGCTGCCAGAATGATAATGAGGAGTGTTGTCGCAGCGAGGATGCAGTTCGAACGAATCGCGATCATTTGCGCCGGATTTCTCACTTCGCGTACCAATCCGAGTGTGCCGACCACTGCTTACAGGAGAGGCATTGCGTCGAAGTCCATTGATGGAGGCAGGCGGGGCAGACACCTCCCGTGTCGAACGTATTCCATTCGTTTCCGCAGCTACAAGACCATCGGTCTTCTTCGCGGGGCGACCAACTGCAGAGCGGGCACCGAATGCGAGGACCGGAAGGGTCGAGGCTTTTCTCTTGTTCGGGCTCGCGATCAATAACAGAGGGGTCATCCGAGAGTGCGCACATGTTCGATTATTATCACCCAGTTCGGATCGACCTATGTGGCGGAAAATCCTGTCACTTCTGCGGAAGAAGTCTCGTCCATCCTGTCAGATAGTCTGTCTTCGCCTGATCGAGCGTCATTGTCGTTTTTCACGCATACCTTTCGCCACAGCAACAGTTCAATTTTATCTTTCGTGCGCGATCCGAATTTGCCTGCGTGGGGCTCAAACCAAATGTTCTTCGGCCCATCCGACCCTCCCATCCGGTGCGGAAACCAGTGATCGAATTCGCCCGTGGACTTATCTGTATTCGCCGGGTATCCATAGGACCAGCAGGGACCAGCGCATGTGACCAGCATGGTCGGATGTAATGACCAGCCGTTGACCAGCGGTAAGCCCCGACGCTACAGGCGTCGGACCACGGATGCGCTTTGTGAGTGCAATCGCGGTGTTAGTGCGCCGGGATAAACCGGCATGAAGTAGAGGATGAAAGAGCCTGTGCAGCGATGCTAGCTGACTTTCCAGTGGGTGAAAGTCCCATCGGTGGAAGCGCTCAGTTGCCACCGTAGTTATACCCGACGATGAGAAGGGTGACCGACTCGCCGGAAGCTCGGGAGTAAAAGTCCCCGTTGGCTGGGGGAAATTCCTGGTCAGATCCGTACACGGGGGCGAGCAACTCGACAGGCCGCAGCGAAGCAGCGAACCAGTGTAGCCGCGAAACCATCCCCCATCGGAAACGGATGATGGGAATTTCGGGAGTGCCGAGCCGCTAGGCTTTCGGCGAAGGCCAATGTCATCGGTGAAGGAATTGAGCGAGTGCAACCGATGAACTCCTCGCGGTCATAGAGGGCGGCATGTGGAGAAGGAAAGTACAGTGAAAGCACGGAACCACTCAAGGGTCGCCTAGGCGGAAACGCACAGCGAGGGCATCAGGTATAAGCCGCAAGGCGGCGAAATCAGGATGTGCCCATGAGTGGGGTGGATGGGGCCGATTAAGCGTTGATGGACCGGAACAGAATAACCCGGACCGGAGCGAGGGCCCCTGGGGTAGAGCGGTTGGGTTCGCTCGCGCGGAATTCATGGAGATAGGCAATCGCATGCTCCAGCAATGGGAGGGAGGTGTCGCGCTTTCGCTTAAGGCGGCCTGAGCAAACCGCCTGCTCTTCGGCGATTAGTAGAACTACTTCCGAGTGGCCGACAAACGGATAGTCAGGTTGGCTCGGAGGTGGGTGTTGGGAAAGCTTGCTCGATGGAGCTCAGCTTGTTAGCGGCGCATTTGTGAAAGTGTCACGAGTGGTCGCCCTTGCTCTAAGAGGTGCTTTGGATAGAGGGCGTGTCAGCATCTTTGCGCTACTGACGGCGAGCAGGATGGTTGGGGTTGGTGAATTCGAGCAGTTCGATGGGCGCGCCGTTTTCGACTATAAACGCGACGCGGACGCCCTCGGATGGGCTGTTGGGAGAAATCAGGATTTCGCGGCCAGCAAGCTCGGAGGCGAGATCAGCCACTTCAAACGCGACGTGCGGAACTTGTCGGACGAGATCAGGGACCATCGCGTCCGCTTCGAAACGCATCCACTCCACGCCAAATTCGCTTTTCTCGTGGCTGACGACAAAGAGTTTCAGGTGTTTCAAGTGGGTCTCGCCAGGCTTCGC
>JGI12635J15846_10000723_pt1 | contig 28658 bp, 21 predicted proteins | sample BlaSpr_A8_OM2_M2_FD_15846 | JGI IMG/M metagenome (IMG submission 15846)
TCAAATCCCCCCTTCCGCACCATCATTTTGATTCCTGCGAACTGGTCGCGCACGTCGCTTAGGGATATTGGAATTTGAAATCGGGCGCTGCCCGGACGGAGTTGTTTTGCAATGACTATTTTGATCATCGTGATTCATGTTATTGTGTGCTTTTTCCTGATCGCGGTCGTATTGCTGCAGAGTGGCAAGAGCGGAGATTTGGCGGCGGCTTTCGGCGGTCAGGGTAGCCAGACGGCATTCGGGCCACGGGGCGCGGCTTCGGCTCTTTCTCGCGCAACGACCTGGTCGGCGGTCATTTTTATGGTCACGTCGATTCTGCTTTCGATTTCCGCGGCGCGGCACTCAGGACCTACGTCTGTTTTTTCGGGCGTGAAAACTACCCAGACGAAGTCGCAACCGGCGACACCGGCTCCCACAGCGCCGCCAACAGTTCCGCAGAACCAGGCGCCGACGCAGAAGTAAGCAGGTCTTGGGCGCTGCTCTGTAGGTCTGAGGCAAACTCTTATTTACCGCTCAATATTCCGCTCTGGCTATGTCAGGAAGGGATTGTCTTCCCTTTCTTCTCCGATGGTCGTTCGCTGGCCGTGGCCCGGAATTACAACCGTGTCATCGGGCAGGGTCAGGACACGGTCGTGCAGGGAGCGCATGATTTTCTCGAACGACCCCCCCGGAAGATCCGTGCGTCCGATGCTGCGGGCGAATAGAGTATCGCCGGCGATCAGTAATTTTTCCGCCGGGAAATAGAGGCAGACGCTTCCCTCAGTGTGTCCCGGAGTATGAAGCACGTTTGCCTCCAGGCTGCCGGTCTGTAATTTTTCGCCGTCCGAAATGCTTGCTTCGATTGCCACTTCTCCGGGCGCGGCCATGCCTAGCCACGAGGCCTGCACATCCAGCATTTTTAGCAGCGCATAATCATTCTGATTGAGGAGGATCGGTGCGCCCGTTGCTGCGCGCAGCTTCATCGCTCCGCCCACGTGGTCGATGTGGGCGTGAGTGATGACGATCTGTTTCACTTGTAACTTTTGCTCGCGGATGATGGCGAGGACGTCTTCGATGTCGTCGCCGGGATCGATCACCATGGCTTCGTGCGTGGTCTCGTCGCCGATGATGGAACAGTTGCAATGCAGTGGGCCTACGGGCAGGATTTTGTGAATCATCGAAACATTCTCGCTCAGGGCGAGGGAATTCACCACTTCGGCGGTCTCCGTCAGCGGCTAAAGCCAGTACCGGAAACGTGCCATTTATCGCGGCGGTGAACCGCTGCGCCACCCAAAACCAGAAACTACGATGCCGCGGCGATCCGGCCGCTCCGATTCTGGTCAGAGCGGAAGCGCAGAAGCGCGGCAATGTTGCCGGCACGATCAAGATCGTCGTTATCTTTCAGATAAAACAATTCGATATCCCGGCGGATAGCAATAGGGATAATGGCGTCGCAGACGTCGGCGAGTTCGCGGGTGCGGTGTCCGCAGGCGACGCACGATCCGATCAGGTGCGCGTCGAGATGGCCGCAGTGCGGACACTCGATGGCCCGTGCGGAATAATTTTCTCCGAGAAAAAGGCTTTGCACTTCGCCGCCTTCGAGCGCTTGCAATACGCGACGCAGGCCCGTGACGCCTCGACCGTGGGCCTTAGCGAAGCTCACCGCCTCGCTCGCTTTCGTCGCCGCACGCTCTGTGATCCAACGATTCAGGATCGCTGCGGCGTGATTGCGAATCTCTTCATCGGTGACGCTGGCGACGTCGGCTGAGAATCGGCCAATCAGGCGCTGTCTGACATAAGGATGAAGATGGGGCTCGAACTCGGACCAGTTCACATCATGGCAGCCGATGATCAGCCGCTCCCAGATGCCTTTCTCCAGATCGGTTCGCAGCCGCTCTGCGACCGCCTTGAAGTGTTGGAGCGCTTCCTCGGCTACGCGCCGTTCCGCGTGGCCGCCTTCGTAGCCGTTGTAGCCATAGTTGGAGGCGCTGCGCGAGAGCATATGGACGATGGCTCCGCGCTCGTGGAGGTCGTCGAGGCGAAGATCGAAGATGCGCGCACGCTGGCGATCGACGACGGCAACACAGAGCGCGGGTTGGGCTCCGAGTAAGGCTGCGAGTGGTTTCAATTGAAAGCGGGATTGGAGATATATCTGCGTCGTTCCGATCTGCGGCGGCAGTTCATATTCTTTCCAGAAATTTTGTGCGGAACAAGCGAAGACGGCTCTGCCGCGAACGTGACCGCGCAGGTTGGTCGCGACATCGAGAACGCGATCGAGGTCGGCATGGAGCGATCCGTTCTTGCCGACCGCGGCGGCGCTTTTCAGCGCCTGTTTGATGACGTCTTTGGCGACGATGGCCTCGCGGCGATGAGAACGATCCTGCGGCGGATCGGGTTGAAAATAAAAACTGAGGGCGCACGCGCCTCTTTTGTCGTCTGCTTGAAAAGCCGCCAACTCTCGGATTTCGTCCCGGGTCATCATCTCGAGGCTCCTTAGTGAATATTGAGATGCGGATATTGACTAAGATGTTTGGATTCGGATTTAGCTGCGCTGCTTAGCTTCGATGTTTGACCAGGAGTTCGTGGTGGAACTCGCTGGCAATCGAAGGCGCGCTGCGCACGCAGTCGCGGGCGCGTTGAACGGACTCGCGCACGGCCTCCAGATGCCGCCCGGTAATCGCGGCAATTTCGCCGAGAGAGAAACCCTCGATTCCGTAGAGGAGAAAAGCTTCGCGGTCGGTGCGATCGGCGGCGCGAAGTGCCGCTTGCACGAGGGCAATCACTTCGTCAGAGTAGGCGGCCTGCTCGGGGGTTGAAACGCGTCGATCGGGAATGGTGCTTTCGCGAGTCCAGGCTTCGTCGGGCTGATGGAATTGCAAGCTCGCTTCGTCGGAGGCTTCGACATTCTGACGCCGGCGACTATCTTCGAGATGAACCGGAGAATCGAGTTCGTGAAGCCGCGTGGTCATCTCGTTCATGGCATCGAGGGCGAGGCGGTAGAGCCACGGTTCAAGCGCTAGCTTTTCTGGACGATCATGATCGCCGAGGGCGCGGGCAATGACTTCGTCGACAACTTCGGTAGTCGAGAGACCGTCTTCGGAAGCGAAAACAGGGATCTCCTCGTCGGTGCGGCGAAATCGCAGTTCGCGGTCGATGAAGCGCTCGAGGCGCGCGAGATTCGCATTTACATAAGAGCCGATGTCGTCGGCCGAAATCGTGGCCGGCATGACGGCGGCCACAGTCTCTTCAAAGGGGACGCCGGGCTCGGGAGATTCCGGCGAGCCGCCGCGCCAGTGACGCCACTTGTGGCGGGAGCGCAGCATTTCTTTGTGTCGCCCGACCTGTTGGATGAGTTCATCAAAGGCAGCCTTGACGGCAGCAGTAGGGCTGGTTGCTTTTTTCTGAGCAGCGAGCTGGCCGGAGTGTAGGCGCAGATTTAAAGAGACGAGTGTTCCCTCGCGCGCTGAACTTTCGTCAATAACGGCTTTGAGATGAATCAACTCGGGGCGGAAGACTTGAAGACGCTTTTGAATTTTCTCGATCTGGTGGCTGACTTCTTTTTCAATGTCGGAAGTTTTGTGGACCTTGTAGCTGACGTGAACGTTCATTTTAAAGCCTCGAACGTAGAGAACAAAACCGGGTGAAACACGGTCGCAACGAAACAATTGTACACCCGCTCGGAACGAGCGAAATAACCATTAGTCCCGTTTAGCTACCTTGATGTCGAACGCTATTTCACATAGACCGAATGCTTTTTCAATTCCTCCGGAACTGTCACCGGGAATGGAGGAAACTCATGAGAAGCGCCTTTGAAAAGAAAAACGGTAGCCTCGGAGCGGCGCGTGCCGTCGTGGACGGCGATCGTGTGCGGCTCCTTCTCGGAATAGCCTTGCCATAGCGAGACGCCGGCATAGGCGCCGTCTTTGCGCAGGATGTAGTAGGTCATATCGATGAACTGAAGTTTGCTCATGTCGGTGTTGTAGTTGCGGACGATGCGCTTCAGAGCATCCAAGCCGGCATCGAGAGGAGACATGCCGCGGCGCATATTTTCGACGATCGTGTGCGCGCCTGCGACTTTGATATTTTCCTCGCCACTGCCGGTCGCGCCCGCCGAGCCCACATCCTGATCGGTGTAGCATCCGGCGCCGATGATTGGCGAATCGCCGCAGCGGCCGGGGAGTTTGAAGGCGAGTCCGCTGGTGGTCGTGCAGCCGGAGATTTCTCCTTTGTCGTTGAGCGCAGAGCAATGGATGGTGCCGGTGGGCGGTGAGAGAACGCGGCGGATCGCGGCCATGCGAAATTCCGGCTCGATGCCGAGGTCGGCGGCATGGGCTTCGAGGCGCTGGATGCGCTCCTTCCACAATTCGGCTTGGGGAGATCCTGGCAGTGACGGTGCTTTCCAGTGAGGATCGGCGATGCCTGGTCCCCACCAGTCATCGCTGGAGTTATTTTCTTTCCACAGCAGCCAGATTTTGCGCGAGCGTTCGGTGAGGAGGTTTTCGCGCGGAAAACCTACGGCGACTGCGAAGCGTTCGGCGCCCTCGCCGACGAGCATCACATGGCCGGTGTGCTCCATGACAGCTTTGGAGACCAGCGAGACATTCTTGATGTTGCGAACACCGCCGACGGAGCCAGCGCGGCGCGTCGGCCCGTGCATGCAGCAGGCGTCGAGTTCGACGACTCCTTCTTCGTTGGGCAGGCCGCCCAGGCCAACGGAATCGTCATTGGGATCGTCTTCGGGGCCTTTCACCACGCGGAGGGCCGCGTCGAGTGTGTCGCCGCCGCTCGTGAGGAAAGCAAATGCATCGTCGAGATAAGCCACACCATTATGGGCGGAGATAATAATCGGGCGCTTGCCGCTGCCGAAGGGATTGGCGGGGCTTGACGAATTCTCTCTAGCTTTCTCTTGCGCATTGAGATCGTGCGCGTTCAGGCCTGTGGCCACGGATGCAGCAATTGCGGAACCCAGGAACCCACGACGACTGATGGACATGAAATCTCCGTTATCAGGAACGGGCAGAAGGATAACAGAGTCTGGCAATGGTGGTCGCTCGTCGGAAGCCGTTCGCCAAACCCATTTGCGATTGATGGCTGCTAGCGACCGATGATTTGCGGGCTTCTATTCGACTATCTTCAGCAAGCGTGCTACGCCTTCGCGAAAATCTGCAGCTCCTGTGATGAGGCTGAGCACGAGAAAACCTTCGCTGGGAAAATCATAGAAGTGGCCAGGGTGGACGCTCACCGCCGCGTCACGTAACGAGCGAATTGCGAGATCTTCGTCGCTCTCGATGGCGGGAACGCGCAGGATTACATACCATCCGCCGTCGACTTGTAGGCGCGTACATGACGAGTGGGCGACGAGCTGAGTATCGAGTTCGGTGAGATTTCTGCGTAGGCGATCAAGAAGGACAGGCTGAATTTTCTTGCGCTGATCTAGCAGCACGCGCGCTGCCAGTTGAATGGGAGCGTTCATGGAGAGATAGGTGTCAGCGATGATTTCGAGGCGCGCACCTGCGTCCTCGACTATTTCCGGCGGGCCGCTGGTGGCGACCCAGGCCAATTTCATTTGCGGTAGCGCAGAGATTTTAGAGATTCCGCTGAGGGTGAACGTTAGTGCGTCTTTATTGCTGATGAAACTACGGCGAGGCGTGCCATCGCGCGCATAGTCGAGAAAAACTTCGTCTGCGATCAAGGCCAGGCGGCGATCGCTGCAGAAAGCATTGAGCGCCGCGGTCTCAGACGCAGAGACGTAGGAGCCGGTGGGGTTGTTGGGATGAACCAGAATCACCACGCGCGCATTCGGCGTCGCTGCCTTTTCGAGTGAATCGAAATCGATCTGCCAGCCATGATCGTAGAGCAGCGGATAAGGGACAAGCTTAACGTCGGACAGCTCGGCTAAGAAATCGAACAGTGGGTAGCTTGGTTTGGGAACAAGAATCTCGTCGCCGGCGTTGCAGAGCAGGCGGAACACGTAGGAATAGGCTTCGCTGGTGCTGGTGGTCAGAAGGATGCGCTCGGGACCGATGTCGACTTCGTGCGACTCGCGGTAGTAGTGGCAAACGGCTTGGCGCGCCGCGAGGAGTCCGCGGGGCTGCGGGTCGTAGTCCATCGCTGTCGGGTTGGCCAGGGCAGCCAGTACCGCTTCAGGCTCGGGGCGAATGCCGGCTTCGGTGGGGTTCGAGATGGTGAGGTCGAGAATCTTCCGTCCAGAGGAGCGCGCCTCTTCGATCGCGCGAGTGAGCGCGTTTGGGGTGAGCTGCCAATTTGTGCGGCGCGAGAACATAGCCTCAGAGGATGCAGATTCGTTGTTCAGTTGGCGAAAGCTTCACTACTAAGGGCACCAAGTATCGCGAAGGAACACCGGGGCGCTAACTTTCGTGAACTCCTTGTCGCAGCCATGATCACTTTTTGTCTCAGCGCAAAACAGATCTACTTCAGAAAGAATCCTAACTGCTCTGGAGCAGGCAGCGTTTTTGTCGCCTCAAACTGACGTTCGGCGCCTTGCACGGCGACGATCTTTGCTTGTACCTCCGACGCGAGGTCATCGTAGCGAACCAAAACATTATCCAGCCAGTAGGAGTTGTTCTCGCGCGCCCAGCCTTCTTTGTAGAGCTTTCGCATTTCGGTGATGGCGTCGCGTAGGCTTTCTAACCTTCCGTTAATGTCGACGATTTCATCAAGGTCGTTTTGCACCCGGACGGAGTCGGTCTGGTTCTGATACGCGTCCCAATAATAGTGGCCGATTTCGGATGTGAACTGGATCTTCATGCCGAGCGTGTCCAAATGCAAAGCCGCGAGCACAATGTCATCTAAAGTGTCGAGGTGAAGATGGGCCTGAGCACGATTGTGCACGAGCGATTCGGCGGCGTGTTCCGCGCCAAGCCGCAGATCATGCGTGGTTGGCAACGCCTGGGCAGACATCTGGGCGCCGGATTCGCTGAATGGGTCAGACCAGAAGAGTTCATTGCTGGCGCCGTGCAGCTTCGCGGCGATCAGCAGCGTGTGGGCGCGATCTAGATTCTCGATTGCATTGGCGAAAGTCCGGCCATCGCCTTCATTGTTGCGGTAGAAGGCCCAATCGTAGCTGCTCTTGAAATCGTCGACACTGGATTCGCCAGGTTGCCAGCCGGCAGCCGCTCCGAAGATCAACGCCGGCCAAGCCATGTCGACAAGAGATTCGCCGTCATCGTTCCAGGTCGTGTTGAGCACGCCCAGGGCCTGATGCTTTTGCCCGTCGCGCACAAAGTTGCGGATGTTGACGAATGCGCTGTCGAGGTCGGGCCAGATCACGCCCCAGTTGCCGGCTCCGGGCGACACGACGACGCGGAGGCCAGCGTTGGTGTAGGGGGTAATGATGTTTTCATAGCTTGGCTTCGGGTCGTACTCCCAGGGAACCGCGATCATATCTTTCGGGAGGATGGTGAGCAGTTCGGGATATTTGACCGCGATGTCTCCCCAAAACATGAGTTGCTTGTGAAAGGGCTGCATAATCTCGAACGTTTTCTGCAGGTGTTCGAGATAGACGCGGCCTAGGCCCTGTTGAGCGGCGAGAGCTTTCGTCTGTCCGAGGCCGAGCTCGAAGGTTTCGTCGGCACCTATATGAAAGAAGGGGCCGGGAAACAACGGAACCACCTCGCCATAGACCCGGCGAATGAAATCGTAGGTTTTGGGATTGGTGGGAGTGAGTACGTGCCCGTGCGGAGTTTCCGCGAGATCAGAATAGATTTCATATTTCAGGAATTGATGAAGATGGCCAAAGGCCTGCTGCTCGGGCAGGATGGTGATGTGGTAGCGGGCGGCATAGTCGACGAGTTCTTTTATTTCTGTGGCAGTAAGCTTCGCTTCTTTTGGCGCAACTAAGGCTTGAGATTGGAAGTCGAAAACATGTTCCATGTTGAAGCCGAGCAGATTGATCTTGTACTCAGCCAGCGTGCGAATCTGCGTCTTCAAGTAATCGAGCGTCGGGATGGGGCCGCGGCTGATGTCGTCAGAGACGCCGCGCCATTCCATGCTGGGCCAATCCCGGATGACTAGCGCCGGGATAGCTAGCGTCTTTGATCCAGCGCTTTCCGGGCGCAACAACTGGCGGAGAGTCTGCACGCCGTAGAACAGTGCCTGCGCGGTATTGCCGGCGACAATAACGCCGGAGTCGGATGCGCGGACTATGTAGGCTTGGTCGGTGACTTCGCGACTTCCGAGGTCGTCGATTTTCACTCCTTGCGATTCGAGATAGGAGCGAAGCCCGCGATCAGTAAGTCGGCCGAGCGAGATGTGACCCGTCGACTTCGGAGCGGCCGTCGCGGATTCGATGGATAGCCTTATCCCGGTGCGGTCGTGGATTTCTTTCTGCAGGGTTTCGGCGGCGAGGCGGTCTTCACTATTGCTGATCAGGATGATCGTCGACGGCTTGATCACCAGGCGGCCTTCGGCGACCTGGACTTCCTTGGGTGCAGGCAAGAGCTTGAAGGCGCGAATGGCGTCGGTGACTTGCGCCGGAGAGGCGAGCGGCAGGATGGTAAGGCAGGCGAAAATCCATTTGATAGTCTTCATGACGGGGCGAATGGCGAGAGTAGCAGGTGAGATCGAGCGGCGACAAGTTTTGCATAAACTCTACTTCTGAAACGCCTCCTTATTCACCACATAAGGCATTTGCGTCATGTCCCCGTCGTAGTTCCCTTCCAGCACGTCGATTAATCCCTGGACACAGCGACCAGCCATGCCTTGGTTGGGATCGGCTGACAGACGGGTGATACGCGCGGCGCTGGCGAAGTGGGGCTGAAGGCGGCAGCGATCGGCGATGGCGGGATCGCGCAGCGGCGAGTCGGCGGGCAGAGGTTCTTTCTCATAAACATCCAGAGCGGCCCCGGCGATCCAGTCTTCGCGCAAGGCACGCGCCAAAGCCGCTTCGTCCACCACCGGACCTCGCGAGGTATTAATGAGCATCGCTGTTGGTTTCATCATGCGCAGCGTGGTTTCGTCGATTAGATGATAGGTCGGCGTGGGGCTCTCGCCTTGCCGCAGCAGCGGAGCGTGCAGGCTGATGAAATCGGCGTTGCTCAAGGCTTCGTTCAATGGCGTGTAGCGAATCGTCACCCGCTCGCGGCTGATACCACGCTCGAAGCGGAGATCCAATACTTCTTGTATCGCTTTAACGTAATCGTGATTTTCGTAGGCTGGATCGAAGCACAGAATGTTCATGTCGAATCCGGCGCACTTCTTGATGAAGGCCTGGCCAATGCGGCCTGTGCCGATGACGGCTACCGTTTTGCCGGTGACCTCATCGCCGAGAAAGGGCAGGTAGGGATGCCAGTACCCCCAGCGATTTTCGCGGGTGAGATGTTCGGCGGGCCAGAGTTTCCGGGCCAGCGTGCCCATCAGAAAGAAGGCGAACTCGGCGGTCGCTTCTGTTAGAACGTCAGCGGTATTCGTGAATGGGATCTTGTGCTTGTTGGCGTCGGCGCGGTTGATGTTGTCGAAGCCCACAGCATACTGCGCGACTACTTTCAGCGTGCCTTTTCCGGCGGCGAAAATCTCGGCGTCGATCGGATCGCGAAGGGTAGTAATCAGGCCATCGATGCCCGATTTCACTTTCTCGACGACGAGGCTTTTCGGCGGAGCTTCGGGCTGAGGATAGACTTCGAGATCGTATCCCTTCTGGCGAACAATGTTGAGGGCCTCTCCGATGTCGCAGGTGGCAAAAACGCGGATTCTCTGGCTCATGGGCTCGAACAGTTTAACGCAGGGGGGCTAGCGGCGGTACTGCTGGCATTCACGCCTCCCACCCCCCGCAAGGGACGCGAACGAGGGGGCACCCTGAGTTTGCGGAATGCCGGCTTTTACTGTTCGCGTCTTTCGGGGCGTGGGGCTACGGAGGCGGCCTGCGCGTGATGACGGACGTCGGCGCCCAAGACCCAAAAAATGACGTCTTCGGAAATGTTCGTGGCATGGTCAGCTACCCGCTCTAAATTGCGGGCGACGAGGAGGGCATCCAGTGCCTGCTGAGTAATTTGCGGCTGTTCGTTCATCTTTCGCACAAGCACTATGAAGGCTTCGTCGCGCATGCGGTCGACGACGTGATCCATTTCGAGAACGGCTTGGGCGAGTTCCGCTTTGCCTTCCACAAAGGATTCGAGGGCGCGGCGCACCATAGCGCTGACAGCGGTCGCCATGCGCGCGATGTCTACGGGCAAATCGACAGCGGGCAAATCGATCATGTCCATAACGCGCTCGGCAATGTTGACGGCTTGATCGCCCACGCGTTCCAAGTCGGCGTTGATTTTGGTGACCGCAAGGATGAAGCGCAGGTCGGTGGCGGCCGGCTGCTGCGTAGCGAGGATGTCGAACGCGAGCTCGTCAATTTCGCGCTCGGCAGCGTTGATGAGGCTTTCGTTTTCGAGGACCAGCTGACAACGGGTGAGATCGCGCTGGGTGTAGGCTTGCGTAGCGCGGTCGACTGCCACTTCCGCCAGACCGCCCATGCGGAGCAGTTTTTCGCGGAGATCCTCCATCTGCTGCTGAAAGCGCGTGCGCATTATCCGAAACCTCTATCCGAAGCTTTTATCCGAATCTGCCAGTGACGTAATCTTCCGTCCGTTTGTCGGAGGGATTGGTGAATATCTTTTCCGTTTTATCAAATTCGATCATCTTGCCGAGAAGAAAAAAACCGGTGAATTCCGCGACACGGGCAGCCTGCTGCATATTATGCGTCACAATCACGATGGTGTATTGCTCTTTTAATTGAAAAATAAGTTCTTCGATCTTGCCGGTAGAGATGGGATCGAGCGCGGAGCAGGGTTCATCCATGAGGAGGACTTCGGGCTGAACGGCGAGAGCGCGTGCGATGCAGAGGCGCTGCTGCTGACCTCCAGAGAGGCTGGCGCCGGATTTTTTGTGGAGATGGTCCTTTACTTCGTCCCACAATGCGGACGCGTTCAAAGATTTATGCACAATTTCGTCGAGTTGCTTGCGCTTTCGAAAACCATTCAGCTTCAGACCAGCAGCCACGTTGTCATAGATCGACATGGTAGGAAACGGGTTAGGCTTCTGGAATACCATGCCTACGCGGCGGCGGAGTTGGGTGGCGGAGGTTCCGTTATAAACGCTGAGGTCGCCGATTCGAACCGCGCCATCGACGCGCGCCTCGGGGATGGTTTCGTGCATGCGATTCAGGCAGCGAATGAACGTGGACTTCCCGCAGCCTGACGGGCCGATCAACGCGGTCGCGTGGTTGGCAAGCACGGCGATGTTAATGTCGAACAAGGCCTGCGTCTTGCCGTAGAAGGCATTCAGGTGCTCGACGGTAATTCCCACGCCCATAGCTAACTAAGCTCCTGCCAAAGTTCCGTGCCGTACTGCGATGCGCACGGCGGCTACCGCGCCAACGATCAGGATAATCAAAACCAGAGCGCCCGCCCATGCCTGCCGATGCCATTCGTCGAAAGGCGAGATGGCGTAGGTGAAAATTTGCAGCGATAAAGCTGCGGTTGGCTGATCCGTTCTCCAATTCCAGAATTGATTGCCAAAGGCGGTAAAGAGTAGCGGAGCGGTTTCTCCCGCAACGCGGGCGAAGGCCAGCATAACTCCTGTGATGACGCCGGAGGTGGCCGTGCGCAGCGTAATAGAGAGCGTGGTGCGCCAGCGCGACACGCCCAAGCCGTAAGCCGCTTCACGAATCGCTTGCGGCACCAGGAGAAGCATCTGCTCGGTGGTGCGCGCGATCGTCGGAACCATCATGATCGCCAGCGCCACCCCGCCGGCCAGGGCCGAGAAATGCTTTTGGCGCATCACCACCAGGCCATAAGCCACGATGCCGACCACGATCGAAGGCACGCCATTGAGCACGTCCGAGACAAAGCGCACGATATCGCCATAGCGGTTGCGGCCGTACTCCGAGAGAAAGATTCCGGCGCCGATTCCGAACGGAACGCCGAGCACACTGGCGATGGCAAGAATGACCATGGAGCCGACAATGGCATTCGCCATGCCGCCGCCCGCTTCGCCTACCGGCTTCGGAGTCTGAGTGAGGAATGCGAGATTGATGGAGCCGATGCCCTTGTACACCAGATAAGCAAAAATGGCGAAGAGCGGTAAAAGTACGAGAACAACGGTAAGTATGGCGACGGCGGTCATGGCGCGATCAGTTACGCGACGGCGCAAACTGATGGGCGGAACGCTCACTTGCGGAATCAGTACCGCGGTCGAATTGGAGCTCGTATCGGGCATCTGAGTCTATGCAAGGCTTCTCGCCGGTTGGCCTCGCGTCACGCTCCATACGAGAAGGCGCGCCAGCGCGTTCACAACGATGGTGACGAAGAACAACGCCAGGCCGATCTCGATCAGTGCGGAAAGATAAAGATCGCCGGTCGCTTCGGTGAATTCGTTGGCGAGAACGCTAGCCATGGTGTATCCGGGAGCAAAGAGCGACTTGGCAATCTCGGGACGATTGCCGATGACCATGGTTACGGCCATGGTTTCGCCGAGCGCGCGACCGAGGCCCAGGATGATGGCGCCCACAATTCCGGCGCGCGCGTTGCGCAGAACGCCCATGCGAATCATCTCCCAACGCGTCGCACCCAGCGCCAGCACAGCTTCACGCTGGTGCTGAGGGACGACGGTGAGCACTTCGCGGGTGATCGACGAGATAATAGGAATGATCATGATGGCTAGAATCACGCCTGCCGCCAGCATGCCGATGCCGTAGGGCGGACCGCTGAAAAGACCGGTCCAGCCGAGCGTATGGGCTAGAAACGGTTGTACATATTCGCGCAGCAAAGGGACCAGGACGAAGATGGCCCAGAGCCCATAGACCACACTAGGGATGGCGGCCAGAAGTTCGGTTGTGAAGGACAGCATCCCGCGCAGATTGATCGGACACATCTCGGTCGTGAAAACGGCGACGCCGAGGGATAAAGGCACCGCGATCACTAATGCGAGCAGGGATGAGACGATCGTCCCGAACATGAAGGGCAGCGCGCCGTATTGATCCTCGACTGGATTCCAGTCGGAATGCCAAAAGAACTTCCAGCCAAAAGCGTGCCACGATAGTTCGGAGCCGACGATCAACTGATAGACGATCAAGCCGAGGAGAGCGACTACAGCCAAGCCGCAGAGGCGCATCACCCAGCCAAAAACGGCATCGGGGATTTCGCTGACTCTCCCTTGCAACAGCGGCGTCGTTCTGGTTTCGATTTTCAGAGCAGCCTTGGGACCCCGCTCCGGTTCGGGAGCGTTGAAACGCGGCCGGGGCAGGGCTTGGTTAGACATTCCTTTTGAGGTTAACAGAGGCGTGTTACAAATCGGTTAAAAGCTGGCGAGGGGTGGTGTCTGAAATCGTTACCACAAAGGGCGCTAGGGTGCGCAAAGGAAATATCAAGACAAGTTTTCACTTCGTGATTGTTTGTGGCCCAGATGATAACGGTCTGTTCAGGTTGCGCGGTACCGGTTATTTGTGAGAATACTGTCAACAACAGATCGCCCTCTATGCCTACTTTTGCCGCCATTGATATCGGATCGAATTCGGTGCGGTTGAAAATTTCGCGGCTGCAAGGTGGGCGGCTGAAACAAATCCACGAAGACCGCGAAGTCACACGATTGGGGGAGGGCGTATTCAGCGGCGGATTGCTTTCGCCGGAGGCGATGTCGGAAACCGTTCGTGTGCTGCGGCGTTTCAATCGCGCCGTCCAAGAATGCGTAACCGATTCGGTCAAGGTGGTGGCGACGGCGGCGCTGCGCGACGCTCGCAATTCACGCGCATTTGTGGAATGGGTGCGTTCCACAACCGGCTGGACCATTGAAATTATTTCCGGGCTGGAAGAAGCGCGCCTCATTCATCTGGGAATTGTTTCGGCAGGGCGATTGGGAGCCCAGAGCGTTCTGTTGCTCGATCTCGGCGGCGGCAGCTGCGAGGTTACGTTGTCGCGCGGTGGGCACCTGCGGGACACCGTGAGTTTGCCGCTGGGCGCGGTGCGACTGACGGGTGAATTTCTGAAGCACGATCCGCCTCGCAAAAGCGAACTCAAGCGAATGCAGGAATTTGTTGCGCGCGAGATTACACGCATTCAAGATCGAATCAAAGCGGCGCGAGTGGGTGCGGTCATCGCCACCTCCGGCACGGCGGCCGCTCTGGTGGGCGCGGCCAACCGCATGACTCGGCCAAAGAAGAATCATGCCCTAACATACGGCAAGCGGAGTTACGCCACGCGCGACATGATTCGGCGGCTCGCCAAACAAATTTCGCATTTGTCGCTCGATCAAAGGCAGAAGGTTCCGGGAATTGGCCCGCGGCGCGCTGAGATTATCTGTGCCGGTGCGATCGCCTATGCGGAGTTGCTGGAGCGCTGCCATCTTCCGGGATTCCGCTATTCTGCGCTCGGCTTGCGCGATGGCATTCTGGCGCAAATGGCGGCGGACTACGATCGCAGCACGCGATCGGGACGGGCGATTGAATCGGAACGGTGGGAGTCGATCAAACGGGCGGTGGAACATTACCGCGTCGACATGCATCACGCTTTGCATGTGCGCGACGCCGCTTTGTTGCTGTTTTCTTCCTTGAAATCGGTGCATCATCTGCCGCCGGAGTATCGCGAATGGCTGTCGGCCGCGGCCATGCTTTACGAAGTTGGCGACTATGTGAATCGCAACGGACACCATCGCCACACTTACTACATCATCGCGAATTCGGAAATTCTCGGCTACACGCCGCAGCAACGGAAGATCATTGGCTCCATCGCGCGTTATCTGGGAAAGTCGCGACCGGCGGCGGGGGACGGTCCGATGAACGCGCTGAGCCCGGAGGAGCAGGAGAACGTGACGAAAGCGTCGGTGCTGCTCCGCATTGCGCGTGCTCTGAATATGGGTCGAAGTCAGTCGGTGGCGAAAGTTACGGTTGCAGCGCGCAATGGACGGGTTTCGATGAAACTGATGCCGCGCGGTAAGGCCAGTGTGGACCTTGAGGTTTGGTCGATCGAGAAAGATCGTTCTTACTTCCGCGAAGTCTTCGGGCGCGAACTTTCTGTAGCGGCTGCGTAAAGCGCGCGCAGGATTCGCGGTGTAATACACCAACTGAGCGATCCGGCATTGCGCCGCGTTTCGACTTTCGCCACCGCGCCCTTCTTGAGTTCCACCACCGCCTCGCAGCCACTATCGCCGATCACGCGGCCGAGGAATTCGCGGAGATTGGGATTGTGACCCACCAGCAAAACGGAATCCTGCCGGGCGTACTTTTCCAGCATCTTTTGAAATTCGGAGAACGTAGCCTCCGGGCGCAGCGCGTTCTCCATCACTAGTTTGCCTTCGTGCCCCATCTCGTTGCCCACGAGAGCGGCGGTTTGTGAGGCCCGTTTCAGCGGGCTCGAAACGATAATTTCGACCTGCACTCCGAGAGCCGCCAGAGCGCGGCCAATGTATCCGCATTGTTCGATGCCGTCTTTATCGAGACCGCGCTTTTCGTCTTTCTTTGCAGAAAGCAAACTTTGCCCGGCACTCGCGTGGCGTAGAAAATATAGAAACATTGCGAAGCGATTATTCCTTTCCGATCACGTCTTGACCGATCATACCTCGTCGGCCATAAGCCGACCGACCGGCGCACGTCCCGTGGCGTGCCGGCGGCTGCCCGTTCGACGCGGAATGGAGGCCGGAATGTCCTCGGGCGACTTCGTGCCTTCGGCCACACCGATAAGAAACTCCTGAGCATTGAAAGCGGCCGCACCTCGAGGAGGCCGCTTGCTGCGCCCCTTGGGCGATTGCCAGGAGCGTAGGTAACGGCCATCCTTTTGCAGAAATCTTGCTTTCACATTGTCGGCGAGATAGGCGGCCAGAATCTCGTGCCGTACGCGATCGCGCAGCAGCGGATTCTTCAATGGGAACAGAACTTCAACGCGCTCATGCAAATTTCGTGGCATCCAGTCGGCGCTGCCCAGGTAAACTTCAGTATCGCCACCGTTCTCGAAGTAATAAATGCGGCTGTGTTCGAGAAACCTGCCCACAATGCTGCGCACGCGAATGCGGTCGCTGAGGCCGCGAATTCCCGGCCGCAGCGCGCAGATACCCCGCACCAGCAATTCAATGTCGACTCCATCCTGCGAGGCGCGATACAGAGCCTGGATGATATCAATATCGAGAAGCGCATTCATCTTGGCGATGATGCGCGCCGGGCGGCCCATTCGGGCATGCTCGGCCTCACGTTCAATCAGGCTCATGCACTTTTCCGCCAGGTCGAGAGGCGCGACCAGGAGCGGCCCATAATTGGGATGCTCGGCGTAAGCGGTCAGAAAACTGAAAACATCGTGCACTGAACTGGTAATTTCCGGGTCGGCGGTGAGCAAGCTCAGATCGGTATAAATGCGGGCGGTGGTCGCGTTGTAGTTTCCGGTGCCAAGGTGCGCGTACTGCCGGGTGACGCCATCGGGGTCGCGACGAACCAGCAGCGAAAGTTTGCAGTGTGTCTTCAGACCCACCAATCCGTGGAACACCTGTACGCCCGCATCTTCCATATCGCGCGCCCAGCGGATGTTCGAGGCTTCATCGAAGCGCGCTTTCAACTCCACAACCGCGGTAACTTCCTTGTGGGCCGCAGCGTCGATCAGCGCTGGGACAATCAGCGAATGTTCGCTGGTTCTGTAAAGAGTCTGCTTGATGGAGAGAACGCGCTCGTCATCGGCTGCCGACTGAATGAATGACATGACCGCATCGTATGAGTCATACGGATGGTGAAGCAGAACGTCGTGGCGGCGCAACTCTTCGAAGAGGTCGTGTGACTTCGCGGTGAGGCGCAACTCGCGTGGCACGTAGCCGTGAAATTTCAGATCGGGGCGTGCCGCTTCGTCGTAAATATTGAAAAGCCGCGAAAGGTTGACCGGGCCGTGGACCGGAAATATCTGCCAGGGGTCAAGCTCGAAAACCGTGCCCAGGCGCTCGATGATCTCGGGGTCGGCTTCAGATTCGATCTCCATGCGCACGGCATCGCCCTTACGGCGATTGTGCAATTCAGCGCGGACGGATTCGAGGAGGTTGCGCGATTCTTCCTCCTGGAGATAAAGATTGCTGTTGCGAGTGACTCGAAAGGCTGCCGACGAAACGATGTCATAGCCCTGATACATGCGCACGGCGTGATGGACTACAAGATCCGCGAGAAAAATGAAATCAATGGTCCCCTGCGACGGCACGCGGACCAGCCGGGGCAACGACCGCGGCACGGTTACGACTCCCGTGTAAGTGAGTGAAGAGCGACGACGGCGACGCAACAAGAGCGCCACGCAGGTCGCTTTGTTGATCACGCGCGGAAAAGGATGCGCGGGATCGACGGTCACGGGCGTCAGCAGCGGGTCGAGCTCGCGGGCGCAGTAATTGTTCGCGAAGGCCAACGCTTCCTCATCGAGCTCGTCAATCCCAAGTACGCGAATGCCCTGCTCTTTCAGCTCCGGCCGCAGGCGCTCGTTCCAGCAAGCGTACTGTTCTTCGACGAATTCGTGGGTCGCGTCCTTGATCAGTCCCCGCTCCTCCATCATGGTGATGCCGTCGGGAGTAATAGCGTTGTGGCCGTCTTCGAGTTGCTGCAACAGGCCGCCGACACGTACTTCAAAAAACTCGTCAAGATTGCTGGCGGAGATGGCCAGAAACTTCACTCGCTCGAGCAAAGGATTGTGGAGATCGAAAGCCTCTTCCAGCACGCGCCAATTGAATTTAAGCCACGAGGCCTCGCGGTTGAGAAGAGTGGCGCGGTTGTTCGGAATCTGTCGAGCCATATCGTAAGAGGGGGGAACGTCTTGCTGCGGTCCGGAGGCAACTTGAGCGGCAACTTACCCCAAAATAGTATACCAACCCGGCGGCAACGAGATTTCGCCGTGCGTGCGTCCGTGAGCAGTCGCGCCGGGAAGGATTCGTCTTCACCGATGTGCAAGTGGATGCACATATTTTCGTGCGGCGGGATTCTGGCTGATCCTATAACTCAATCAAAACACAAGGTCTAGGCGGCGCCACGGCGAGCGGGCCGGTTGGCCCAAAGGATGCTATGTCTGTAATGTTAATAAAGTCGATTAATACAATAGGCTTTATGGCATAATGACCGTCCCCCTAGGACCTCTGCACAAAGTGACGCATCGGTGCCAGAGGTTTTTCTTTCAGCTGTGGCGAATGTGCCGGCGTATCGGCGTGTTTTTTGCGTTATGAGTTCGACTCACGAAAAAAAGGAGAGGATTTAGATTTATGAAATCAACCAAACGCAGGTTTTTCACGGCCCTAATGTTGGCGGTAGTTGCGGTTGCCGCTTGGGCGCAAACTTCGGACTCTGCCACACCGAGTCCAAAAAAGAAAAACAAACCCACAGCGGCGAAGACGGCGCCGGCAGCGATAACCGCGGCCGACGTTCAATCACTGAGAGACGCGCTGGCCGCACAGCAGCAGCAGATTCAGCAACTCTCTCAGCAACTGCAACAGGCGCAACAGAACTGGCTACAGGCGCAGTCTGCGGCAACGGACGCTGCCAACAAGGCCACAGCCGCTCAAACCCAGGCCCGCCAGGAGCAACAAACGGTAAGCGACCTAAAGAGCGACGTAGCCGATCTCAAGACGGTGAGCAGTTCCCTCTCAAACAACTTCATGTCAAACGACGGGACCCCTGGCGCTCCTGTGTTGAGGAATGCTCTGTATTCCTTACAAGAACCCATGCCGAGTGGCAATTCGGAACCGACGCAGATTTATAACAAGCAAATGGAGAGCCCCATAACGCTCCGCTTCCGCGGGATCAACATTACGCCCGGCGGATATGCTGCCGGTGAATTTGTGCGCCGTTCAAGGGCTCTGGGTGCGGACGTCTCCACTCCTTTTAACTCTCTGACCATGCCGGGCGCGTCGCAGAGCGAGCTCTCAGAATTTTACGGCTCAGGCCGCCAGTCTAAGGCCACCGTTTTCGTTAACGGCAAACTGGCCAATGTGGATCTGTCCAGCTATATCTCGACGGACTTCCTTTCGGCCGGCGTTACTTCTACTCCCACCTCAACCAATAGTTACACGCTTCGTCTCCGCCAGGCATGGGCGCAAGCCAAATTTGACAATGGCTGGAGCTTCCTCGCAGGTCAGGCGTGGAGCTTGGCGACGGAGAATGGCTACGGAATCTCCCCGGACGATGACATGGGGAAAACGAACGATGCCCGGCCTAAGACGATTGATGCATCCTACAATGTCGGCTTCGATTACGTGCGCCAATGGGGACTTCGCCTGACCAAGAGCTTTGACAAGGTGGCGTTCGCGGTTGCATTGGAAAATTCGCAAGGCACGGCGACCAGCCACGGCAATGCGAATAATTACCTGTTCAGCCAGGCGGGTGCCAGCAACAGCTATAACACCCTCACAACTTACTCCTTCAATCCTTCGCCCGACATCATCGCCAAGGTCGCGTTCGATCCCGGTTTCGGGCACTACGAGATCTTCGGACTTTATGATCGCTTTACCGATCGCGTATTCCCCTGCGAAGACATAACCTCAACCACCGTGTGCGGCACCAGCACGACTCCGGGCCCGAATCCCTCGGACGCTTACAACTATTCCAAAAATGGAGGCGGCGTCGGTGCCAGCGCGCGCTGGCTCTTCGCCAAGCACCTTACTTTTGGTCTGAAGGGCTTCGGCGGCAGCGGAATCGGACGCTATGCTCCGGGCGGCCTGCCGGATGCCACCGTCAATCCCGACGGCACGCTTCGCCTGGTCAAAAACCTTCACGGAATCGGCACGCTGGAATTGAAAACCAAGCATATCGACTTTTACAGCTACGGTGGAGTCGAGTACGCCGATCGTACGTGGAGCGTTGACCCTATAACCGGCAAGCCAGTTGGTTATGGCGCACCCGGGTTCAACAACACAGGTTGTTACACTGAGGTCCCGCCCGGGACGAGCGGTGTTGTTTCGGGTCCTGTAGCCGGCACTCTGGCCAATTGCACGGGGGATACACGCGCGCTCATGGAGGGCACCATCGGCTTCTGGTACCGCTTTTACAGCGGGCCCAAAGGCAGATTCCAGTATGGCACGCAGTACTCGTACGTTACGCGCAATACCTGGGTAGGAGATGGACGGCAACCGAACGGGGTTGACAATATGATCTTCACTTCGTTCCGCTACTACTTGCCGTAAGAATCAAAATGGTCCCGCGCCACGGTTGACGCGGGACCATCGGTTTTCGCGACCGATTTTTGCAACCGGTTTTGCCAAGACGTGTAACCTCCGCTCAATTTTCTGAGGGGCATTTTCCCTTCAGAATCACCGCTGGCTCGGTTATGGCTTACTCTCCTTTCCGGGCCGGCGGTGTTAACTTTAAATCTTCGGCGGCATTCTAAACCGGAATCGTAGTGGCCAATGGCTAGCCCGCCAAAACCACGGACGTTCCAACGCTTTAGTGAACTTGCTTAATCGCCGCCTTAACTTTCTCCGCAACATTGGCTGGTAGTGGCGCGTAGCTCAGTTGGTTTGTCATCTTCTGGCCATCGTTGACCATCCAAGCCAAGAAATCGGCGATGATCTTACCTTTTTTCGGATCCTTCGCTTGCTCTGGAATCAACAGCCAGGTAAAGCTGGAGATGGGATACGCCGCTTTGCCGGGCGCGTTGGTGATGGAGACGCGAAAATCCGCGGGCATGGACGCTGAGGCGGCGGCTTCGGTCACTCCGTCGAGCGAAGCCTTTACAAAATTGCCGGCGGCGTTCTTCACCGATCCGTAGGTGATTTTATTTTCGACGGCATAGATCAGCTCGACATAGCCGATCGATCCTTCCAACTGCCGAAGCTGTCCCGCCACGCCTTCATTGCCCTTGCCGCCCAAGCCGACGGGCCATTTCGGCGAAGGCCCCTTCCCTACCGTCGACTCCCACTCTTGGCTGACCTTCGAGAGATAGTCGGTGAAAATAAAAGTGGTGCCGCTGCCCTCCGATCGGTGAATCACGATGATCGATTTGTCGGGAAAGTTGACACCAGGGTTGGCCTGCGTAATGGCGGAGTCGTTCCACTTCTGGACCTTGCCGAGAAAAATTCCCGCCAAAGCTTCAGGCGTGAATTTGATTTCGCCGCTGACGCCCGGGACATTGTAGGCCGGCACGACCGCACCGAGGACGGTCGGGATGTGGAGGATTTTGCCTTTGGCTTCCTTTAATTGCTCATCGGTCATGGGGACGTCGGCGGCTCCGAAATCGACGGTGCCGTTCAGAACCTGGCGGATGCCGCCGCCGCTCCCGATCGATTGGTAGTTGATCTGGACCTCGGAGTGCAACTTGTTATATTCGCTGAACCATTTGGAATAGATGGGATAGGGAAAAGTGGCGCCCGCTCCGTTGAGTTGAGTCTGCCCCATGACGGGCAGCGCGAAGGCAAGACCTGCCAACAGCAGCGCGATGCGACGGTTCACTCGATGACCCCTCTGGACTTTAGATTTAAGTATGCCATTTTGTTTTATGGCGGCAATATTAATGGAAGATTACAACTCCGTAAATTTCTGATGAAACTACTTTGTTTTGCAAGCACTTACGGCTTCGTGCCAGGCGCGCTGAACCTGACGTGACCGCGGCCCTGACAAAGGTTTTTACCACGAACGGCTCGAGGGTTCACCAAGGGAAACTAGGGGCTCTCGTTTTTGCCCAGACGCGCCAGTTCGCGGCCGCCCGAAGTCGAGCAGAACTTTTGATCTTCTGGCAAACTGCTTGACGAAGAGAATGACGACATTCTGTGGCCGATGATCCGGTAAAAAACGACCTTCGAATTGCGCCCGGCTGGCCGGGGATCGAGCCGCGCTGGACCTCGAGCGCCAAGACCGGCATAGGCACCGCGTTGAATCTTCACAGCCGGGTTTGGTTCACGCTGAGCCACGGCATTCTCAATGAGGTTTATTTTCCGCGAGTTGACCAAGCCTGTCTACGGGACTTTGGGCTGATTGTGACAGGCGGTAACGGCTTCTTCTCCGAGGAGAAACGCCATTGTACCTTCAAGAATCTCCCGATTGAGCCCGGGGTGCCCGTCCATGAACTCACCAACACCGAAATGCAGGGCCGTTACAGGATCGAAAAGGAGGTGCTAACCGATCCCTGGCGAAACGTAGTTTTGCAAAAAATCCGTTTCGTGCCGCTCCAGGGAAAGCTCGGCGATTATCGGCTGTATGCGTTGCTGTCGCCGCATTTGGCCAACGCCGGCTATGGCAATACCGGTTGGGTAGGAGACTACAAGGGAACGCACATGCTCTTCGCGCAACGCGCCTCGGCCGCCCTTGCGCTCGGCTGCTCCGCGCCATGGCTGAAACGTTCGGTCGGATTTGTCGGCGTATCGGATGGCTGGCAAGACCTCGAAAAACATTTCCAGATGAATTGGGAGTATGACCGCGCCGAAGACGGCAACATCGCGTTGACTGGCGAAATCGATCTCGCCGCTTGTAATGGTGAATTTATCCTGGCGCTCGGCTTTGGNGAAATGTGGGCGGAAGCTGGACAACAGGTCATCTCTTCCCTGCTGACCCCCTACCAGAAGACCAAGAGAGATTATGTTTCGCGTTGGCGGAATTGGCAGCAAACGCTCAAGAAGCTCGACCAGAAGCCGCGGGAAAAAGATTTGTATCGCACGAGCGTTGCGGTTCTGCGCTCGCATGAATCAAAAGATTTTCTCGGCGGAATCATTGCCAGCCTTTCGATTCCTTGGGGTTTCAACAAGGGCGACGAGGATCTCGGCGGCTATCACCTGATATGGCCGCGCGACTTGGTCGAAAGCGCGGGCGGCCTGCTGGCGGCGGGCGCAGAGGACGACGCACTCCGCGTATTGCACTATCTCGAGGCCACGCAGGAAGCCGATGGACACTGGCCGCAAAATATGTGGCTCGATGGCCGCCCCTACTGGAACGGCTTGCAGATGGATGAGACCGCGTTTCCCGTTTTGCTCGTCGATCTGCTGCGGCGCGAGTCGCCGCGCTGCTTCGGCAACGAACGTCGCTGGTGGCCCATGGTGCGCAAGGCGGCGACCTTCATCGCGATCAATGGCCCGGTTACGCAACAGGATCGCTGGGAGGAAGATGGCGGGTATTCGACTTTCACTATGGCGGCGGAAATCTCTGCCTTGCTGATCGCTGCCGATATGGCGGAGTCGCTCGGCCAGTCCAAGGCTGCTGGATTTTTACGGGACATGGCCGACACCTGGAACTTCAATATCGAGCGCCGAACGTACGCGGTGAATACCGATCTCGCGCGGCAGATTGGCGTCGAAGGCTATTACGTGCGCATCGCACCGCCGCCCTCGGGAGACGGAGTCGCTTCCCCGCTGCAAGGATTCGTTCCTATCAAGAATCGCGCGCCCGGGAGTTCGGATCGCGCGGCGGTAGAGATTGTCAGCCCAGACGCATTGGCGCTGGTGCGCTTTGGGTTGCGCGCGCACGACGATCCGCGCATGCTCAACACCATCAAGGTCATCGACGAACTCTTGCGCGTGAAACTGCCGCAGGGGCCAGCGTGGTATCGCTACAACGCCGACGGCTACGGCGAGCACGCGGACGGATCGCCCTTCGACGGGAGCGGGACGGGCCGTCCGTGGCCGCTGCTGGCGGGGGAACGAGCGCACTACGAACTGGCTGCTGGGCGCATCGATGTGGCTGAGGCTTTGCTCGGCGTGATGGAGAATTCAACGGATGCGAACCGTCTGATTCCCGAACAAGTGTGGGATGCGCACGACATCCCCGAGCGCGAGTTGTTCCTGGGAAAAGCTTCAGGTTCGGCATGCCCGCTGGTCTGGGCGCACTCGGAATACATCAAGTTGCGGCGCTCGCTCATTGACGGCAAGATTTTTGATCAGCCCTCGCAGACCGTCGAACGCTACCTGGTCAAGAAAGTTGCGGCGACGTATTTCAATTGGCGCTTTAATAACAAACCGCGCGCCATGCCCTGCGGCAAGAAGCTTCGGATTCTGACGATCGAACCGGCATTGGTCCGCTGGAGCTTCGATATGTGGCAAAGCAGCCAGGATAGCGATTCCATCGACAGCGGATGCGATATGCAGCACGTCGATTTGTCAACAGATATGCTCGTCACCGGTCGCCGAATCGCTTTTACGTTCTACTGGACAAACCACGCGCGATGGGAAGGCCGAGATTACGAGGTGACTGTGGAGTAGCGTGGAAGAACGTTTATCGAGAGACGCACCCGCTGCGCGGTTTCGAGCGCCTTCAATTGCCGGACGCGCTGGCCGCTCGGGCACGCTGTCCAGGTTCAATCCGTCCTGTAGTTCGTGCTGCCACAAGCAACGTGCCTCCCCTCCCGGCGAAGGACCCGAGCCAGACTAGCGGCAGCAAGAAAAAAGAAAAGAAGGGAGCGGATATTCCGCTGAAGATCCTCTCGGTCAGCGTCCCCCGCGGCTTTTTCGCGGTCAGAAAATCCAAGAGTACATTGGGGGTCGGCAACAACGCGTTGAGCGCGCTCTGCCACCAGCCCATCAAGTCGTATTCAAATTCCTGGTGCCAGTGAGCCACCGGAACAAACTCGGTTTGATGAAGCATCCCGTCAATGGATGCGGTGGTAAAGTGATAGAGGTGGCGGGGAAGATCCAAATGCAGCCAACTCGATCCAAAAGTCTCGGACTGCAGTCCCCCAAAATCTGGAACGGCGATCAGTATCAGCCCATCCTTCGCTACCAGGCGTCGAATGTTAGCAATCACCGCCCAGGGATCCGGCATATGTTCCAGGCTGTGCCAGAGGGTAACGCAGTCGAATGGGCCTCGATCGGCACACTCCTCCAGGCTGCTGAAGACTTCCAGTCCCAGTCGCTGCGCGGGCGCTGAATTCAACTCCGTCCCCGTAGCCTCCCAGCCGCGCTTTCGAGCTGCCTGGAGAAACGTTCCTTCTCCACAACCGATATCGAGAAGTTGTCTGCCGCGCCCCGGCCCCGCCATCCTGGTGACAAGGGCAATCCGGCGACGATCGCAGAAACTGGCTGTGATCCCGTGGCGAGCCCCGTAGTATTCGGCGTAGTGAGACTGCAGTTGATCTGGGGCCGGATCTGTGACTCCGATTCCACATACCGCGCACTTCAACACGTCAAATTGCAGCCCGGTTACCGGGTCCGAGATTCCGCTAAAGTAGGGCTCAAGCCGGTTGGAGCAGACCGGGCATGCGCCGTCTCGGTCTGCTGGTAGCCCCATGAGCCTGATTATCTGGGAAAAACCTATCCCCCCAGCGCACGAAGGTCTTGGACTCGTAACCAAAGGTTGTGTTACTCCAAAGGATTTACCCTCCCGGCCCGGAGTTCGATGCCTGCCCCGCAGGCACGAGACTCAATCTCATCTTAGAACTGTGCCTGTTAAACTTTGCCATGCTCGCGAATCGATCTCGAAGCAATATGCGCGTCCCTGCTCCCTTTGTTATGGTCGTACTGAAACTGATGATGATGACGACGATGAGTATCCTCGCAACATCCCAAACTCTTCCTGTGCCCCAAGCCATCACTGACCCCAAGCAAATCGTCTCCAGGCCTGATGCGAGAGTGGAGAAGAATCTTTCTGTCGAAAAGCTTTACATGACGCGCCAGGTCGGCGGCGCCACCTGGTCCCCGGATGGGAAGACCGTCGCCTTCGTCAGCAATCTGAGTGGGCGCAATAACATTTGGACGGTCGCCGCCGATGGTGGATGGCCGATGCAACTCACGGTGAGCAATGAGCGCCAGACGAGTCCGACTTGGTCGCCCGATGGCAAATGGATCGCCTACATGTCGGATTATGACGGCGACGAGCAATGGGATATTTTTCTCGTTTCGCCGAAGACCGGGCAAGCCGTAAACCTGACGAACACGCGCGAGATCGCGGAAGAGAATCCAACATGGTCGCACGATGGTCGCTATCTGGCTTATATCGTGAAGCCGAAAACTTCGTCGGTGTTTGAGATTGACATTTACGACACGCTGATGCGCGATGTTAAACATCTGACCTCCGGTACTCCCAATGACCGCATGAACGTTGCGCCCATCTGGTCGGCGGACGCTGCCTTCATCGTCTATACGCAGGAGCAAGCAAAGGGCACGGACTCGAATGTGTTTATGCTTGATGTGGCGAGTGCGCGAAGCACGTTGCTGACTCCGCATGAGGGCGAGCACCTGTACGCAGCGAATGACGTTTCGCCGGACGGCAAGAGCTTGTTGATTACCTCGAATGCCGCCGACGGCTACGAGAATGTGGGATTGCTTGATATCGCGAGCCAGAAAATCCGATGGTTGACGCACGATAAGTGGGAGATTTCTGGCGGGAAATTTTCTTCTGATGGCAAGTATCTGACTTACTCCGCCAATGTCGATGGCAATACTGACGTTTATTTATATGACCTTGCGTCAGGAAAGGCGCGTGCGCTGGCCGTGCCCAAGGGAGTGAATCAGGTCGCAGGCCGGCCTTCGCCATTCGCTCCAGATAATTCGCAGCTGCTGATTAACCACACCGGGCCAACTGCTCCAGGCGATTTGTGGGTCTATAACCTGGCCGACGGGAAATCGCATCAACTTACTCATTCGCTCGTGGGCGGAGTGCGCTCCGAGGATATGGTCGAACCATATCTGGTTCACTATCCGAGTAAGGACGCTAAGTGGACAATCTCCGCGTTCGTCTATATGCCTTACAACTTACCGCATAACCCAGAGCATCCGGCGATCGTATACGTTCATGGCGGCCCTACGGCGCAGACGATGAATACTTTCAATCGCTTTGTGCAATATATGGCGAATCAGGGCTACATCGTGATTGCGCCTAACTATCGTGGATCGACGGGGTATGGGAAAGATTTCCAGCAGGCGAATCTTTTCGATATGGGCGGCGGCGATCTGCAGGACGTGCTGGCCGCGGCCGACTTTATAAAACAAACAGGCTATGTCGATCCCAAGAAGCTGATTCTGATGGGTGGCAGTTATGGCGGTTACTTGACCATGATGGGAGTTACAAAGGCTCCTGATGTGTGGGCGGCGGGCATTCCCATTGTGCCTTTCGTGAACTGGTTCACTGAGATTCAAAATGAAGATCCGGTGCTGCAGCAATCAGACCTCGCTACCATGGGCGACCGGGTAAAGAATAAGGCTCTGTATGAAGATCGCTCGCCGATTAATTTCGTTGACCGCATCAAAGCGCCGCTTTATCTGCTGGCGGGCGGGAACGATCCTCGGTGCCCGAAGACGGAAGCGCAGCAGGTCGTCGATGCCGTCAAAAAGCGCGGCGGCGTAGCCGAATACAAAGTTTATGAGAATGAGGGGCATGGCTTTTCCAAGGTTGAAAATCAGATTGACGCTTACCGGCGGGTGTCGGAATTTCTCAAGGCGCACGTGCCGCCGGCGGATTGCAGTTGCTCGCTGAACTAACTGGGCGGCCACCTGGGCGGGGGGCTTCCCCCCTGGATAGAGGAGGACGTCTGTCTGTCCTACGGGAGACTTGCGCTAGGTTAATGATTGGCCCGACTCGGCCTGCCTTGCTGCATGGTGCTTTTTGATGGCTTCCAGGCGGAGCTTCAGCATGTAGAGGACTATGCCTACATTGATTGTCACTACCAGCAAGCGAAGCACGTCCGGGCCCCAGCGCAGAAGATCGGCCACTTCGAAGGGGATGTAAAGAGAGCCGGAGAGGATGGCTAACCATTCCGCCCAGGGGCGCGTATACCAGAGGCCATAAGCTTCGATGAAGCGCAGAATTACATAGATGGACGCGACGAGAGCAATCTTCCAGAGCCGCACATCGCTCAGGCGATAAACGAGGTTGATGAAGACGCCTACGTAATGGTGGTAGGGGTTAACGTGGAAGAATTCGAGGAAGCTTTCGGCCACTCCCCAGATATCCTTGTGGCGCATGGAGAAGACGCCAAGACCGGCGAGGACGACCACGATTCCTTTAAAGAACTCTAGAGTGGCTACGGTGCGCACGCCTTTGATGTGCGCCGGATCGTCGATTCTGGGATGCGGGAAGTGCGGGTGGATCAGGTGTAGATTGGACTTTGGTAGCCAGGGCATGGGCGCGGGTTTAATTCTAAAGGGGAAAGCGATTTCCTGATGGCACTTGAGGACAGCCGCTGAAGCTGTTTTCAGCTTTTTGTGCGCTCATGGCACGGGTGAACCCGCACTCCTTCCCAACAAAATATCTTTGCGTCCAGCTAAAATCATGCCTGTTGGCGGACGCTGGCTCGTAATTCTTCTACTATTTCTTGCGCGGCTTTGCGAGCCTCCTCGCTCTGGTTGACTTCGAAAGAGATGGCGCCTACTCTCGCATGCCCTCCGCCGCCGTAGCGCTCGCACACTCTTGCGAGATTGACGGTCGGTTCGCGCCTTGACCATGGGTTGGACCCCACTGAAACTTTTACGCGAAATGAACTCTTACTCAAGCCGATGCTATAGATCGAATCGGGATGGAGATAGTAGGGGATGAATTTGTTGTAGCCTTCGAGATCGAGGTCGGTGATGTCGAAGAAAATCGTGCCGTCTTTTTCTTCGGTGCGCTGGCGCAGTATGTCGATGGAACGGCGGTGCCGTTCGAGAAGCGGGGGAAGGACGGCTGTCACGAAAGGTTCCTCAAGAATCTTGGCCAGCGGTTGGTAGGCGAGAAGCGGGATCATGGTCTTGACGAAATTGCGGTCGGTCGAGGCTTCGATGGCCATGGTGAGTTTCATGGCGGGAGCCTGCATTTCGACGGCGGATCGGGCATCGTCGTACATGGCGCCGTC
>JGI12635J15846_10000725_pt1 | contig 28599 bp, 26 predicted proteins | sample BlaSpr_A8_OM2_M2_FD_15846 | JGI IMG/M metagenome (IMG submission 15846)
GAGAAATCCGCCGCGGCCCGACGCGGCGGCTTCCGCCTTGGCTCGGCTCACTGGGCGAGTCCGAGCGCGCGGCGCACCTCCGAAACCGGAAGCGCCTTGCCGAACAACGGCGAGCCCGGCGCCCACTCGCGGGCGCGCGCGAGCGGCACCACCACCGGCTCGAAGCCGGCGTCGCGGACGAGCTGGGACGCGACGCGCACGGCCTCGGGGTCATCGCCCGCAAACGGCATGCCGATCTTCTCGCCGGGGCGATTGGATTCGTTCAGGAGGTTGCGCGTGCCTACCGAGTTGAACGTGCGCACGAGATGCTTGCCGAGATATTTCTCGGAAGTGGCGCCGGGTCCCATCTCCTGCGCCTCCTTGACGATTTCGCCGTCGCGGGAAGCGATCGGGTTGCTGGCATCGATCACGATCTTGGTGGAAAGCACATTGCCGAAGTCGCGGCCGATCTGCGGCAGCGCACCGTAGGGCACGGCAACGAGGATGGCGTCGCCGAAATTCACCGCCTCCTGCACCGTGCCGGCACGCGCGCGCGGTCCCAGCTTCTCGGCAAGCGGTTTCAGTTCTTCGGGATGGCGCGAGGACAACAGCACCTGATGACCGGCCTTGACCCAGAGCTCGCCCAAGGTTCCGCCGACCCGACCCGAGCCGACGATCCCGATCTTCATGCCGCCCGACTGGGCGAACGCCGGGAACGACAACCCGGCCATGGCAAGAAGGGCCGCGGCGCTGCCGCCAAGCATGAGAACTTCGCGACGGTTGATACTGCTGGTCATGATTGCGAACCTCCATGCCGTCATTCGCTTATCGTTGAACGCCGCAACAGCGAGCGTATTCCCCGCAGGGCAACTGACGCCGGCGATGCGGCAGCAGCGTGGCGTGCGGCCTGCGACCGGAGCACGGTAACGCCGGCCCCGAGNGGGATGGGTCTCCCCGGCCAAATNCCNTGCTAACCGGAAAGTCAACNAGGAATTTGCATGTTTGCATGGANCGGGGAAATCACCACGCAGGGCTTTACGTTGAAGCTGGGAAGTCGNGATGGTACGAACGAGCGCAGTCTGTTGGCGCGATCGTGAGGCTCGAAATGGCGAAAAGACCAAGCCGCCCGCCGAATGACGACATCGGCGAAGCAATGCGGCTCACCCTGTACCGCTTGCAGGTCGAAATCCGCGAAGCCGAACAGCGCGCCTACGATCTATTTCTGCAGAACCTGGTGAAGGGCACGAGCCATCTCTCGCTTGGCCAGGAAGCGGTCGCCGCCGGATTTGCCGCCGCCATGAAGCCGGGCGATCTCAGCTTCTGCACCTATCGCGGCCACGCTCACACGCTCGCGCGCGGCGTCCCGATTGAAAAGGTGTTGGGCGAGCTCATGCAGCGCAACAACGGCCTCATGCGCGGCAAGGGCGGGTCCATGCATCTGACCTCCGAGGAGCACGGCGTCATGGGCTCCTACGCCATCGTCGGCGCCCACATGCCGATCGCCTGTGGTGCCGCCTGGCGCGCGCAGTATCGGGGCGACAAGGACGTGTCGGTTTGCTTTTTCGGCGACGGCACCACCAACATTGGCTACTTCCACGAGGCGCTGAATTTCGCGGCNGTGTGGAAGCTTCCCGTCGTCTTCGTATGCGAGAACAACCTCTACATGGAATACACGCCGATCGGCGAAGTGACGGCGGTCGAGAATCCCGCCGCCGACCGCGCGCGCGCCTACGGGCTCGAATCCATCGTTATCGATGGGCAGGACGCCGATGTTGTTTATCGCGCCGCGCGCGCGGCCTACGAGAAAGCGCGCGGCGGCGGCGGGCCGTCGCTAATCGAATGCAAGACCTATCGCTATAGCGGCCATTCGCGCGCCGACCCGGCCAAGTACCGGCCCGCCGGCGAGCTGGAAAAGTGGCGCGAGCGTGACCCGATCAAGATTTACCGCGAGCGTCTGGTTCAGTTCGGCATCGGTAAAGACGCGATCGACCGGATCGAGGCCGAGGTCAAGCGCAAGGTCGACGAGGCGACCGAGAAGTGCAAGGCCGCCCCGCCGCCGCCGCCCGATATTCTCACCACCGACGTCTACGCCGATGGAGGCTGGGCATGGCGGAACTGACCTATCGCGACGCGGTCGCCCGCGGCATCGCGCAGGAAATGCAACGCGACCCGGATGTGGTCTTCTTCGGCGAGGACGTCGCCGCCGCCGGCGGCGTGTTCAAGACCACCGTCGGTCTGCTCGAGCAGTTCGGGCCCAAGCGCGTGCGCGACACCCCTATCTCCGAACAGGCGATCCTCGGCGCCGCCATGGGCGCAGCTATGACCGGCCTCAAGCCCATCGCTGAGATCATGTTTTCCGATTTCTTCGCCGTCTGCTTCAACTACATCGCCAACGAGTTCAGCAAGCACCGCTACATCTCCAACGGCCAGACCAAGTGCCCGCTCGTCGTGCGCACGGCGAACGGCGGCGGCGCGCGTTTCGGCGCCCAGCACAGCCAGAGCGTCGAGAACTGGTGCATGATGATTCCCGGCCTCAAGGTGGTGGCGCCGTCGAACCCGCGTGATGTAATCGGTCTCCTCGCGGCGGCCGTACGCGATCCCGACCCGGTGATCTTCCTCGAGCACAAGTCGCTTTACCCGGTGAAGGGCGAAGTGCCGGACGGCGAAATCGTGGATCGGCTGGGCATCGCGAACATCGTCCGCCCCGGTCGCGACGCCACGATCCTCGCGCTCGCGCTCATGGTCCCGCGCGCCGTCGAAGCGGCGGAGGAGCTGAAAGCGGAGCACAACATCGACTGCGAGGTCATCGACGTGCGCTCGCTGGTGCCGCTCGACACCCAGACGATCCTCGGCTCGATCGCCCGCACGCACCGATTGTTTACGGTCGAGGAGAATCCGCGGCTCTGCGGCTGGGGGGCGGAGATCGTCTCGATCGTCGCCGATGAAGCCTTCTATGATCTCGACGGGCCGCCGGTGCGGATCACGACGCCGCACATTCCGCTCCCGGCCGCCGAGGTGCTGGAAGACATGGCGTTGCCTTCGGTCGATCGCATCGTCGATCGGATACGGCGTTCGCTTTGAGGTCGAGTCATGTACGACAATCTGCTCGCCAAGGTTCCGACTGATCTATGGATCGGGGGCAAGTGGACGCCCTCCTCCGACAACAGCCGTTTTGACGTCATCGATCCGGCCACCGAGAAGGCGATCGCCTCGGTGGCGAGCGCGAGCATCGCCGACGCCAAGGCGGCGGTCGATGCGGCGGCCGCGGCCTTTGACGGCTGGGCGGCCAAGAAGCCCCGCGAACGCGGCGAAATCCTGCGCAAGTCGTACGAGCTGATCATGCGCGACGCCGAACGGCTCGCCAAGCTGATCACGCTCGAAAATGGCAAGGCGCTCTCCGACTCCCGCGGCGAGGTCGCCTATGCGGCCGAGTTCTTCCGCTGGAACGCGGAAGAGGCCGTGCGCAACATCGGCGGCGCGTCGCGCGCGCCCTCTTCCGGCGCCCGCATTCTCGTGCAGCACAAGCCCGCCGGGGTCGCGGTACTGGTGACGCCGTGGAATTTTCCCGCCGCCATGGCGACCCGCAAGATCGGGCCGGCGCTGGCGGCGGGTTGCACGGTCGTGCTCAAGCCCGCGTCGGAAACCCCGCTCACCATGCTCGCGCTGATGCCGATCCTGGAAGAGGCGGGAGTGCCGGCCGGCGTCGTCAACGTCATTCCCTCGCGCCGCTCGGGTCCGGTCGTGGACACCATGCTGCACGATCCGCGAGTTCGCGTGATCTCCTTTACCGGCTCGACCGAGGTGGGACGCAAGCTTCTGCACGCCGCCGCCGACAACGTGCTGAAGCCCGCCATGGAGCTCGGCGGCAACGCGCCCTTCATCGTGTTCGAGGACGCCGACATCGACGCGGCAGTCGACGGCGCCATGATCGCCAAGATGCGTAATATGGGCGAGGCCTGCACCTCGGCTAACCGATTCTATGTGCACGAGAAAATTCACGACGAATTCGCTGAGAAACTTACCGCCCGGATGAAGGCGCTGAAGATGGGCAACGGCCTTGATGAAGGGGTTGCGCTGGGGCCGCTGGTGAATGCGGAGACGCGCGACAAGGTGACGAGCCTCGTCGACGATGCGGTGAAGAAAGGAGCCAAGGTCGAGACCGGCGGCAAGGCGCCGGCAGGCGCGGGATTCTTCTATCCGGCGACCGTGCTCACCCGGGTGCCCGACGGCGCCAAGATGCTGCGCGAAGAAATCTTCGGCCCGGTCGCCGCACTGCAGACGTTCAAGACGGAGGACGAGCTCGTCAAGCGNGCCAACGATACGGAGTACGGCCTCGTTGCCTACCTCTACACCAAGGACGTCGGACGCGGCTTGCGCGTCTCCGAGCGACTCGATTTCGGCATGATCGGCCTCAATCGTGGCCTGGTCTCGGATCCTGCGGCTCCGTTCGGCGGCATGAAGCAGAGCGGCATCGGCCGCGAAGGCGCGCACGAGGGGCTGATGGAGTTTCTCGAGACGCAATACATTTCATTGAGCTGGTAGACGGTCGCGAGTGGGGACGCCGAAATGGAAGTGCTGATGCCGCAGCTCGGCGAGACCGTCGCGGAAGGCAAGGTTACGAACTGGTTCAAGGGGGTCGGCGACACGGTCAAGGCCGGCGAAAATCTGTTCGAGATCGAGACCGACAAGGTTTCCATGGAAATCCAGGCGATCGCCGGCGGCGTGCTCACCGAAATTCGCGTTCCGGTCGGCGATGTGGCGCCGGTCGGGGCGGTGGTCGCCGTCATCGGCGATGGCAGCCGCGCGACCGCAAAGCCCGCGCCGGCTGCGGCCCGCCCCGTGCAACCCGCGCCTGCGCGCACGCCTGCGGCGCCGGTCGTGCCGGCTCCCGCCGCGCAACCGCCTTCGGCGCCAAGGCCGAGAATAACGGCGCTCGATCCGTTCTTCGAGGTACGCACCCCTGAGGGCAACTATGGCCCCGCCCGGCTTCCCAGCGGTGTGGTCACAACTCCGCTCGCGCGCCGCCTCGCCGCAAACGCCGGGCTCGATCTTTCCCGGGTACCCGGCTCCGGGCCGCATGGCCGCATCGTCGGGCGCGACGTCGAAACCGCAGCGGCCGGCGGAGCCGGCAAAGTCGCCGCTGCTGCGGCGCCGGTCGGCAGCCTTTCCACCGCGCAGGTCAAGGCGCTCTACCCGGACACGCCGTACGAGGAAATTCCGCTCGACGGCATGCGCCGGACCATCGCCCAGCGCCTGACCCAGGCAAAACAGATGATCCCGCATTTCTATCTCGTCGCCGACGTGGAGATCGACGCGCTCACCAAGGTGCGCGAGGAGGCAAACGCAGCTGCCCCCCGCGACGAGGATGGGAAGCCAAGCTTCAAGTCCTCGCTCAATGATTTCGTCATCAAAGCCTGGGCGGCGGCGCTGCAGCAGGTGCCGAACGCCAACGCCGTGTGGGCCGAGGACCGCATTCTTCGCTTCACGCACTCGGACGTCGCCGTTGCCGTCGCCATCGAAGGCGGCCTGATCACGCCGGTGGTGCGCAAGGCCGAGAGTAAGACCGTGCGAACGATCTCAACGGAAATGAAAGACTTGGCGGCCCGCGCACGCGAGCGTCGCCTCAAACCGCAGGAATATCAGGGCGGCGCTTCCGCGATTTCCAACCTCGGCATGCATGGTGTGCGCGAATTCTCCGCCATCATCAATCCGCCGCACGCCACCATCCTTGCGGTCGGCGCCGTGCGGCGACAGCCGGTGGAGAGACCAGACGGTGGCATCGCCTTTGTCAGCGTCATGACGGTGACGCTTTCCTGCGATCACCGCGTGGTGGACGGCGTGCTCGGCGCAGAGTTGCTGGCCGCCTTCAAGGGTTTCGTGGAAAATCCGGTGCGAATGCTGGCCTAACCCCACATCGCACTAGAGCAGGGAGACTCGTTCCGTGAGCACACCTTCGCTTGAAGAAATCCTGCCCATGGAAATGAAGGAGCTGCGCACCCGGCCGCTGTTCATTTTCCTGCTGCACGTCGAAAAAGCGACCGTCATCGGCAAGACGCCAAGCATCGATCGCCGTGTTGGCGTGATCACCGGTGGCCGTTTCGAGGGCGAGCGGTTGCGCGGCCGATTGCTTCCCGGCGGCAGCGATTGGCAGACCGTCCGCTCCGATGCTGCCTGGACGCTCGATGTTCGTGTCGTCATGGAAACCGATGACGGGCATTTCGTCGGCATGACCTATCACGGCCTGCGCCATGGCCCGCAAGATGTGCTGGACCGCATCGCCCGCGGCGAACAAGTTAGTCCCGCTTTGTATTATTTGCGCGCTGCGCCATTTTTCGAGACGTCATCGGAAAAATATGGCTGGCTAAATAACATCCTCAGCGTTGCCGTTGGGCATCGATTGCCGGAGGGACCGGTCTATCGGGTTTTTGAGATTCTTTAGTAACAATAGGCGAGGCCCGGAACCGCGGCAGTGCGAACGTACCGTCTTGCAGCCTATCGCCGCAGGTTTGCCTTTGGCAGAATGGTTTTGCTGAATGATTGCGATAGGCGGGGCCGGCAAAGAAATGGACGGCATGCAAGGCACTCTACCCTGGACCAGTGACGTGGTGGTGGTCGGCGCCGGCAACGCCGCGTTCTGCGTGGCGCTCGCCGCGGCCGAGCACAACGCGTCGGTGCTCGTGCTCGAGCGCGCGCCCGTAGAGGAAGCCGGCGGCAATAGCCGTTTCACCGCCGGCGCCTTCCGCTGCGTTTACGACGGCGTCGAGGACCTGAAGGCGCTCATGCCCGATCTCACCGAGGAGGAGATCGCCAACACCGATTTCGGGACCTACAGCGAGGAAATGTTCTTCGACGACATGGGCCGGGTCACCGAATACCGGACCGATCCGGAACTCTGCGAGCTTCTGGTCAAGCGCAGCAAGGAGACCATGCGCTGGATGCGGAGCAAAGGCATCCGCTTCGCGCCGATCTACGGCCGCCAGGCCTTCAAGGTCGATGGCAAGTTCAAGTTCTGGGGCGGGCTCACGGTGGAGGCGTGGGGCGGCGGGCCTGAGCTCATCGCCGGGCTCACGCGCAGCGCCGTCAAGAATGGCGTGAAGGTCGCCTATGAGGCGCGCGTGCTGTCGCTGATCGTCGACGACGACGGCGTGAAGGGCGTGCGCGTCCGGCACAACGGCCACACTACCGACGTTGCGGCGAAGTGCGTCGTGCTCGCGGCCGGCGGCTTCCAGGCCAACACCGAATGGCGCACCCGCTACCTGGGCCCAGGTTGGGATCTCGCCAAGGTGCGCGGGACGCGGTTCAACACCGGCGACGGCATCAAGATGGCTCTCGACATGGGTGCAATGCCGACCGGCAACTGGTCCGGCTGCCACGCGGTCGGTTGGGACCGCAACGCGCCGGAGTTCGGCGACCTCTCCATCGGCGACAACTTCCAAAAGCACTCCTATCCGTTCGGCATCATGCTCAACGCCGACGGCGAGCGCTTCGTCGACGAGGGCGCGGATTTCCGCAACTACACCTACGCCAAGTACGGCCGCGTCATCCTCGGTCAACCGGGGCAGTTCGCCTGGCAGGTTTTCGACAAGAAGGTCCTGCACCTCCTGCGCGACGAGTACCGCATCAAGCGCGTCACCAAGGTGCGCGCCGACACACTCGAAGAGCTGGTGCAGAAGCTCGACGACGTGAACCCGGGACGCGCGCTCGCCACCATCAAGGCCTACAACGCGGCCGTGAAGCGCGACGTGCCGTTCAATCCCAACGTCAAGGACGGCCGCGCCACGATCGGGCTGGCGGTCGCGAAATCGAATTGGGCGAATACCATCGACGAGCCGCCGTTCGAGGCCTACGCGGTCACCTGCGGCGTGACCTTCACCTTCGGCGGGCTGAAGATCGACACCGACGGGCGCGTGATCGACCTGGACGGCCGGCCGATTCCAGGGTTGTTCGCCGCCGGCGAGTTGGTCGGGGGACTGTTCTACTTCAACTACCCGGGCGGCACCGGGCTCATGGCGGGCGCCGTGTTCGGCAAGATCGCCGGCACCATCGCCGGGCGCCGGGCGGCGCAGATACCCTAGCGGCATGCGCGAGGAAGTCTTCGACGTCGTGGTGGTGGGCGGGGGCGGAGCCGGGCTTGCCCACAACGTGCTACCTAACTCGCGCGTCGGCACCCCTACAACGGTCGNGCAATGAAAGATTACGCCTCCTTCAGCTATTGGCTCGAGACCTGCGGCGACGATCTCGCGCCGCGGCCGGCCTTGAGCGGATCCGTGAACGTCGACGTGGCAATTTTCGGCGCCGGATATTCGGGGCTATGGACCGCGTATTACCTGTTGGCGCGGCAGCCGTCGTTGAAGATCGCCATCGTCGAGAAGGAGATNGCNGGCTTCGGCGCCTCGGGGCGCAACGGCTCCTGGTGCACGGCCCACTTTCCGATCAGCCTGGGAGCGCTCGCAAAACACCATGGGCGGGAACAGGCCGTCGCGCTCTACCGGGCCATGGCNGCCTCGGTCGACGAGATCGCGCGGATCGCAGCGGCAGAAGGGATCGATATCCATTTCGCGAAGGGCGGCGGCATGTCGGTCGCGCGCGGGCCGCAGCAATTGCCGGCGGTACGCGACACGCATGCCGAATTCGAGCAGCTCGGGCTCGGCGACCGGGTTCAATTGCTGGACAAGATGCAGACCGATGCGCGGGTGAAGATCGAAGGCGTGCTGGGAGCGATCTATTACAAGGATGCAGCGAACATCCATCCGGGCCGGCTCGTCCGCGGCCTGGCGCGCGCCGTCGAGCGGCGCGGAGCGACGATCTACGAGCAGACGGAGGTAACCGATTTTTCGACAGGTGCCCGTCCGGCGCTACATACCGCGCGCGGCGACATCCACGCGAAGACGATCGTGCTTTGCGGCGAAGCCTATCTCACGCGATTGCAAAAGCTGCACCGGCAATTGATCCCGGTCTATTCGCTGATGACCCTGACAGAACCGCTCGCAGCGGCCGATTGGGCCGAGATCGGCTGGAAAGGACGCGAGTGCGTCGATTCCTGCCGTCTTACGATCGAGTACATGGCGAAGACGGCCGACGGGCGCATTCTGTTCGGCGGGCGCGGCGCGCCGTATCATTTCGGCTCAAAGATCGAGGACGAGTACGACCGTCATGGGCCGACAATCCAGATGTTCCGCGACAACGTGCGGAAATGGTTTCCACGCCTGAAGGACGTGCGCTTCACCCATGCCTGGGGCGGTCCGCTCGGTGCCCCGCGCGATTTCATGCCGACCATGATGTACGACCCGGCGCGCGGGCTCGCGAGCGCGCGCGGCTATGTCGGCAACGGCGTCGCGACGACGAACCTGTCCGGCCGCGTGCTTGCCGATCTCATCGCCGGCGTGAAGTCCGAGATCACGACGCTGCCCTGCGTCAACCACCGCTCGCCCAATTGGGAGCCGGAGCCGTTCCGCTATCTCGGCGTGAGCTATATCCAGCGCGCCTACTGGCAGATCGACCAAAAGGCGGAGCGGACCGGCGTGCCGCCGAGCGGGAAGACACTGGCGGAACGTCTGACGAGGCACTGACTACGAGCGGCCATAGACCGGCGTCACCGCGCCGCGCGTGACTTTGTTTTCGGGCGAGGCGAGGAACAAAATCGTCTGCGCCACCTCTTCCACCTTGGGCCAGGCGGCGTAATCCGCCTTCGGCATCGCCTTGCGGTTGGTAGGCGTGTCCATGATCGAGGGCGCGACCGCGTTCACCAGAATGCCGTCCTTGGCGACTTCCTCCGCGAGCGCGACCGTCAGCGCCGCGACCGCAGCCTTGCTCGCCGTGTAGGCGGCCATTCCGGCGCCGGCTCGCCATTCCAGCGCCGGCCGCGCCGCCACATTGACGATGCGCCCGCCCGCCTTGCCGCGCGCGATCGCCTGCACCGCCGCGCGGCAGCACAAGAAGCAAGTGACGAAGTTGGTGTCGATTTGATGCATGAGGGCGGCCTTGTCGGTCTCGCTCACCCGGCTCATGGCAAACCCGCCGACGAGATGGATCGAAGCCCATAGATTCGGAACGGCATCGAACAGCTTCGCTACCGCCGCTTCGTCGGCGAGCGTGGTGTGGGGGATAAGCCGCACGCGCGGGTGCGCGTGATAGGTAAAGCGCTGTCCCTTTGCCTCGCTCGTGCAGGGGACATGGCAGTAGGCGCCCGCGTCGAGCAGCGCGCCCACCACGGCAACACCGAGCGCGCCGGTCCCGCCGGTGACGACGGCATGACGATCGCGAAAGTCCACGAGTCCTCCGGAAATCGTCGCGTTCTGCCTTGCGGGGCTTACTCTATATTGACACGCCCGCACATCAAATATTCGATGACTCCACCCCACCGGCGATAGGAGGGCTGGGAACATGGTCCGACCGATCCTGATCAACGGCAAGTTCGTCGAGGCGAAATCGAACTCGGCGATTCCGGTCCATAACCCGGCCACGCTCGAGGAGCTGGACAGCGTCCCCGCCTGCGGCGAAGCCGACATCAACGCCGCAGTCAAGGCGGCGCGCGCGGCGCAATTGGGCTGGTGGAGGACGGGAGGCGGCGAGAAAGCGGAGCTGCTCCATGAAGTCGCTCGGCGGATTCGCGAGAAGCAGAAATCCATCGCGACCACGATGACGCAGGAGACCGGCAAGCCGCTGATCGAATCCTTCGACTGCGTCAAATGGGTGGCCGAGGCTTTCGACTACTTTGCCGAGGTCGGCCGCTCGACCATGGGCGTCACCGTGCCGCCCGGCGCCGTTCATCAGGTGAACTTCGTCCGCAAGGAGCCCTACGGCGTCGTGGCGTGCATCGCGCCGTTCAACTTTCCGCTCCTGCTCATGGCCTGGAAAGTGGCGCCAGCGATCGCGGCCGGCAACACCGTGGTCTGCAAGCCGCCGCACCAGAACCCGCTCGCCGGGCTCCTGCTCGGCGAATGCTACGACGGGCTGCCGCCGGGCGTGGTCAACATCGTGACCGGCGCCGGCGACACCGGCAAGGCCATGATCAACCATCCCGACATCGACATGATCGCGTTCACCGGCTCCACCGCTGTGGGCAAGAACATCGCGTCGGTGGCGGGCTCGCAGTTGAAGAAGGTCAATCTCGAGCTCGGCGGCATCGACCCGCTGATCGTGTTCGAGGACGCCGATCTCGACGTGGCGGTGCCGGGCGCGGTGTGGGCGCGGCTCTTGAACGCCGGCCAGGTATGCACCTCGTCCAAGCGCATCTATGTGGTCGAGCGGCACGCCGAGGAATTCACCAAACGCGTGGTCGAGCACGTGAAGACCCTGAATGTCGGCAACCCCATGGATCAGAGGACGGACATGGGACCGCTGATCTCGGCGGACGCCGTCGAAAAGCTCGAGCAGCAGGTCGCGACCGTTCTCTCCGAGGGCGGAAAGCTCCTTGCCGGCGGCAAGCGTTTTCAGCCGAACGGCCTCAAGGGTCATTTCTTCCAGCCAACCGTGATCGCCGGCGTGAAGCACGGCGGCATCGCGACCACCGAGGAGCTGTTCGGCCCGGTGATCTCGATTTTCTATGTGAAAGACGCGAACGAAGCGATCGAGAAGGCGAACGATTCCGAGTATGGCCTCGGCGCCACGATCTATACCAAGAACCTCGAGGTCGCGATGAAGGCGATGGAGAACATCAAGGCGGGAAGCTTCTGGATCAACGACCCCTTGAGCGACAATAACGCCGCGCCCTTCGGCGGCATGCGCCACAGCGGCATCGGCCGCGAGCTCGGCTCAGAAGGGCTCGATGCTTTCCGCGAGCCGAAGCACGTCCATCTCGACTACGTTCAGGAACGAAAGCCCGACTGGTTCCCGTATTCGAAAAGGCCTATTTCGTAGGACGGCATGAGCCGCCGATACCGCTAGTCGCGGTCCATCGTGTCGGCCATGACCGGACGGCCCTTGAGGCCGCCGCGATGGACCATCGGCAGGGTCGGTGCCGCTTCGATGAGTCGGCCGGCCATCTCCAGGCAACGCTCGGCGAGCGCCGCGGCGCCTTCGGCGAGCGATTTTGACTCGCGGACGATTCGCACATTGTTCTCCATGTCCTCGTGCGACCAGCCACGCGAGTGGGCGATGTAGGGAAATTTCGGAAACAGGAATCCAAGTTCCGCGAAGAAGCTGAGCATCTGTCCGGCCACAGCTTGAATGTTGTCCTGGCCGCCGACGATGATGAAGCCTGCCACCTTGTTGCGGATGATCTGCCTTTCCTTGGTGGCGATGTCGACCTGCACGCAGTTCAGCCGCTCCACCATTTTGAAATAGAGCGAGGAGGCGGCGCCCCAGCGGATCGGCGTCGCAACGATGATTACGTCGGCCCAGTGCACGAGCGCCTCATAGACCTGATCCAACTGGTCATTGGGGTCCATCTGGGTGATCGAGCAGGGCCAAGTGCAGGCGCGCAGGCTCTTGGAGAAATAGCCCTCGCAGTGGCGGAACTTGAGATCGTTCAGCCTGATCAGCCTGGTCTCGGCGCCGGCCTTGCGGGCGGCCTCGAGCGCGAGATTGAGCAAATGGTCGGACCCCGAAAAGCGCGGGTTCGCATTGTCCATGACGGTCGTCGAAATGCCGGCGAGGCGCAGCGGACCCGGCGCGCGGACCGGATCGCGCGCGAGTGGATGCGGCGCGTGCGGCTTCCTGTTGCGTTTACTCGGATTAGCCACGTCGACAAGCACGCGGCCGTTATCGACCTTCACGGGGAAGCCGGGCACGCAGTCGTCCTCGAAACCGGGTTCACCCAGACCCGTGCAGTGATGGAATTTCCATCCGTGCCACGGACATTGGATATAGCCGGCCGCGTCGACGCGGCCCTCACCGAGCGGTCCGCCGACATGGTTGCACACGTTCGATATCGCACCGAACGCACCGTCCTTGAAGGAGACCGCAAGCGGAGCATTCTTGACCTTCATCGGCCGGCAAGAATATTTGGCGAGTTCCTCGGCGGCGCCGATGTCAATCCAGTCTGGGTCGCGAGCCATGGGGCGCACCTCCTCAATTCGTTTTGCGTGGAACGGTGATCGCCGCGCGTGTGCCAGGCGGCAGCGGCCGCGGATCGACCTCGACCAGGCCGTTCTTGATCCGAACCCGGTAGGTCGTCAGTTTTTCAGTAAACGGCGGCGGCGCGCAACCATCCTCTAGGCGGTACTGAAAGCCATGCCAAGGACAGGTTATGCAACCGTCGATGATACGACCTTCACCGATCGGGCCGTTCTGGTGTGCGCAAAGATTAGTGAGTGCACCGATCTGCTCGCCGTCGCGAAAGACGGCGATGCGCTCGCCGTGCGGCGCCGCAATGATCCGCGCGGCTTTGTCGGGGATGGATTGCGGCGGTCCCACGACGAGCCAGCCGTCGCTACCCGCGGCACGGCCGCGGTCGCCGGCCCGCTCGCGCCACCCGGCGAGCAGCTGGAGGACCGTCACGCAAGCGAACGCGCTGCCGAGCATGATCGGGATGATCGGATGACGGTCGGTCTGCATGATGCCGAGGGCGACATGCAGCACCACCAGCCCATAGGCGACGTAGACCGCCATGTGCAGCCACTTCCAGACCGGAGGCGAAAGCAAGTTCAGCCAATAGTCGTGACTGGTCGATGCCATGAGCAATAGAACGAACAGTGCGGCGAGACCGAGCGTCTTGAACGGGAAGCCGATGAACTTGCCGTAAGTAGGCCAGTTCGTCATTTCCGTGACGAGGCTCGGCAACGCATCCTGCACGTAGAACCATTGCACCATCGACAAGGCGTGCGCCAATGCTACGAAGAACGTGGCCACGCCGAAATGGCGCCGGTTATACAAGAGCGGCAGGAAGCGGCGATCGAGCCGCGCCAGCGGGCCGATCATGAGGATCAACGACAGCATCAGGAACGCGCAGGTGCCGAGCGCGCGAATGCGCAGATCGATCCACTCCGCTGCGTTTTTAGGCGGCGCAAGCCACGATCCCACGATCATGAAGGCGCCGAGATAGAACACGATGCCGACGAGCAATACGCCATCGTAGGCGTACTTGGCGCGGTTCCACTGCACTGCCTGGAAGCCGACGCTCATCGCCGGCCCTCTATCGCTTGGGGCGCCTCGATAGCAGCCGGTGGCCGCAGGTAAAGCGCCATCGCGAAGCCCACTCCAATCGCCAACGCCAGGATGGGCCAAAGCACGCGATGGATCGATCGATGTTTCCGCGTCATCGGGGGCTTCGGGATTTCAGCCAACGGCCGAGCAGGTACGGCCAGAGCAGAGCGGCACCGGGTAGGAGAAGGATGCGTGCGCCGATCGTCACCGTTACCGGATGGGGCAGCACGCGCGTGACGCCGAAGAGCACAAATGCAAGGCCGACGACGATACCCGCCGCGATATAGAGCGCGAAGGCGGAAAATAGGATCGTGGCAATGGAGCTCATCCGACATTTTCCCAGGTGGAAGGGCCGAACCCTCCATCGCTGCGGAATTCTGCCTCACTCGCCGCGCGCTTACAAATGCAGAGCGCGGCCCACATGGTGGGCCGCTAGCGCAAGGGGTGCCGCTAAACTAACATTCCGGCTGGACTACTTCTCGGCCGTAGGTCGCTGCCTAAGGCCCGATTTTCCGTTCGATCCATCTTGGGCGATTGATCAAAGACATGACGACACACGTCGCGATCATCTTCGGCGCGAGCGGCTATCTTGGTTCTCACCTGAGACGCAAACTCGTTGCTGCTAAAATTCCTTACATTTCCGTTTCGCGACGCAAAATAGAGGGCGAAACTTCGCCGTCGCTTTCGTTCGACTTCCCTGCCCTGCAGAATTTCGTCAAATCCTATCCGGCACCGCACGATTTCATCGTTTTCAATCTTGTCGGCAGCGGGCGTGAGAGTTTTTCGCGTCCTTTGTTTGAAACCAACTTCGAGCTCGCCAAACAAATCATTTCGTTCTCAGAAAGTATTGGAGCGAAGAAGATTATTCACATCGCTGGCTACGGCATTCCCCACGGCAGCCATCTTTCGCTGGAGACCTATTATTTCTCGAAAGGAGCAACGATTGACCGCATGATTTCGTCCGGCATGAACGGCGTCGTGCTGAATCCTTCTTATATCGTGGGCAAGGGGGACGAGCTTGAAAGGCTCGGTCGAAACGCTGCCGCTACGGGCAAATTTGCGGTCCCCTCCCTCGAGTCCATCTATATACAACCGATATTCGTCGATGACGTGATCGAGGTTTTGGTTTCAGCGATGGATTTGCCCGATGGCTTTGCCGTAATCGACGTTCTGGGCGAGGTCATCGAGGTCGAAGACTTTTTTTCGCGCGTGTTTAAGCGGTTGAATCATTCGGTTCGAATCGAGCGTATTCCATTGGAAACAGCGATAAGATCAGCGTTGTTCGACCCCGATCCTGCATTTGGAGTATCCGAGCTGTGTATTTTGGCCTCGAATCGGTTGGGCGAATATTCAGGAAATGTCCTGGGGGTTCGCATCCGACCGGTCGACGAACTCGTTGCCTGTCTGTGACCGGAGATCAGAATGAAAAAGCCTAGCAAGAAGAGCCGCCCGGGACTCGGGCGCGACTCGGAGCCAAAGGCGAGAAAACGAATCGTACGCCCTTCTCGCGCCGCGGCCACGGAGGCGGTGCGTACCCTCATTCGATGGGCCGGCGATGATCCTGAGCGCGAAGGATTGCTCCAGACGCCGTCCCGCGTCGTGCATGCATATCAGGAGTGGTTCTCTGGCTACGACCAGGATCCGCACCAATATTTGCAGCGAACCTTTAAGGAAGTCGCGGGATACGACGAGATCGTGTTGTTGCGCGACATTCAATTTGAATCTCATTGTGAGCATCACATGGCGCAGATCACTGGCCATGCGCACATCGGCTATCTGCCGCGCAATCGGGTCGTGGGCATTTCCAAGCTCGCGCGCCTCGTCGAAGTCTATGCGAGACGGCTTCAGATTCAGGAACGACTCACGGCGGAGATCGCCAATACGCTGGATGCGGTGCTAAAACCGCATGGCGTCGCCGTTGTCATCGAAGGAGTACATAGCTGTGTGTCCAGCCGAGGCGTACGCAAGCATGCGGCGAGTATGGTGACGAGTTGCATGCTTGGGGCATTCCGAGATCAAGCAGAAACACGGCGAGAGTTTTTGTCGGCGATCGAGTTGCGAGGAGCGGGTCGGCCTAGAGGCCTTTGAACAGGCAGCGATCGGCTAATAGCCTCGGAATCGCGGCAACCGAGCGCCTATCGGACCACCTGCCCTTGTGCACGTCGCGATCCTCACCGATCCTGCATGCCAAATTGCAGAAAGGAAAATTGTCATGGGCACGTTGGATTGGCGTCCGCTCCATAACGTCGATCGCGGCCGGCTGAGCGAGGCGCGCCTTCAAGCCCACCATGCCGCACAATGGCTCGCGCGGGCAGCACGCGCCTATATCCCGCCATGGCCGGACGACAGCCACACGAACCTGGGGTGGGACGACGGACTCGACGGCTTTACGACGCACCCCCTGAAAGATGACGTGCGGCTGGGTTTGAAAGTAATCGATCTTACGCTTGTATTTCTCGGCGAGGGGACGGCGCACACTCAATCCTTCCTGTTGAACAACCGTTCGGACATGGACGCACGCAAGTGGCTTGGCGAGCAGCTCGGCGCAAAAGGGTTGGATACGCGCGCCCTCGACGCGCCTTCGCCATATAAAATTCCCGCCCACGCGATCGCTATGGGTGCCCCCTATGGCGCTGCTGGGTTGATCGATGCTTTGGCCGAGCATGCGGCCTGGTTTGCCAATGCCGACCGTACGCTCGGCGGCATCCGAGCAGACATGATCGGGCGTAAGCTCCCGACCTCACCCGTGCGCTGCTGGCCGCACCATTTCGATCTGGCCACCTTGATCTCGCTCGATGAAGGCAACTCCGAGAAAGCGCGCACCGTGAATGCCGGCCTGTCGCCGGGAGACGAGCATTACGATGAGCCTTATTTTTATGTGAGCCCGCATCCTTATCCCGACGCCGCGGCGCTGCCGCGTCTGCCGAAACTCGGACATTGGCATACGCGCGATTTCACCGCAGCGATCGCGCCGGGAAGACGAATCATCGAGGCGAAAGATCGCCAATCCGCGACCGAAGCTTTCCTGCACGACGCAATCGAAGGAGCCATCAAAGCCTTGAGTTGAAACTGACACGATGGCCGATCGTCCAACTCTCATTTGTTAGCGCACCTCGGTCTGTCAAGCGGTTGAGATCGGCGCGCGACGAAGCTGTTGCACTCCGGCCGCCATGCGCCATACCATGGATTGCGTGCCGGCTTCGCGGGCAGACCGCGGAAGCAAGCGGAGGCTTGCGCTCGCCTAGCACTGACCCTGATGCGATCACGCCGAAGCGACCTTATCGACGTACCCGTTATTTTGCCGCCCGTGAACTCTCTAGGCGCTGTCTGGATACGTTACGGGAAGCAAACCCTACTCCGATAACCACGGCGCAGATTGCCGTGATTGTCATGCTCGCCAAGGGCTACCCGGCCGACGACGATGCGCTTAAAGCCGTTGTGATTGAAATGGTGGTTACGGTTCTAAGGCGACTTTGCAAGTACAGTTTGGTCGTGAAATCAGGTACAAGCCGCGATGCTCAATGGACGCTCGCACCTTCGCTTTTGTGATTCTGGTGATCGGAGCGATCCTTACTTTCCGTAAACCATATTACTCGAACGGAGTAGCAATCGCGAGCTTTCGTCAAAATCGTCATCATCGTGGAAAGTCCGTGTTAAACGATGGGGGCTACTACGGACGGGCAATGACCAAACTGCGAAACTTCCTCCGTGACGAGAGTGGCGCGACCGCTATCGAGTACGGCCTGATCGCGGCCTGTATCTCGATCGCCATCGTCGCCGTCGTCGTGGGCGTCGGCAGCAAGCTCAACAGCACGTTCACACAAGTCCAGAACGCGCTTCCAAACTAAGACACTAGGGCGGTTCGACATTTAGCGTTCCCGAGCTAGTTGCATTATAGCCCGGGGCGCCTTTGTGGCGTTTGCGCCATAATACCGGGAATTTTGCAAATTTGTAGGCATCGACGGCCGAAGCCCGTCGAAATGCTAGGCGATTTCAATACGTTTCAGATGAATTCCCTCCTCCGCTGAACAGGGAATTTCGGGATGCGATCAGGGAATTTTGCCCTGTGAAGGTACGGGAGGCGCGGGAAGTGAGCAATTGAGCTCGTAAGCTAGCTCCAAGCTGGCATTGGTATCGCAATGTCAATCTCAGCGATGACCACGACTTGATCCTGTATTCGGTGAGTGATCTGCCAGCGCTCGAGAAGCTCGGCTATGCGCGCGCCCAAGCACGCACCGACGACGGTCGATTGATCGAGCTCGATCCGGTTGTGCAGGAGGTGGTATGAAGGTCCGCCACATCTCGCCGAAGGAAACCAGAACCGCGCCTAGCCGAGGAATGCACCGCCGTTCACGTGAATGAGCTGACCGGTTATGTAGCGGGCTCCGGGCCCGCACAGGAAACGCACGGCCGCCGCGACTTCCTCGGGCGCACCTTGCCGGCCGACAAGGGTCGCATGGGTTTGATGATGCTGTGGCTCGGGGGTGCCCGCAGCGCGGGCGGTGGCGATGAGGCCGGGGGCGATGCAGTTCACAGTGATCTTATCGGCCGCAAGATCGTGAGCGAGCGCGCGCGTGAGCCCGACGATGCCGGCCTTGGCGGTGATCACGTGCGCGCGGTCCTTGGCTCCGGTGTGCGCGCTCAATCCCCCGATATTGACGATGGTGCCGGCGCCGCTTTTCTTCAGATGCGGCAGGCACNTCTTCACACAATGGAACGCGCCNTCGAGAATCACCGCCATGACCTCCCGCCAATCGGCGATGCTCATGCGATCGATCGGCTTCTCTTTGCGCAAGGCGGCATTGTTGACGAGGACATCAATGCGGCCGAAGCGCTTGATGGTCTCGGCCACCATGTTTTCGACCGCCGCGGCATTGCTGACGTCGGCGAGGATCGAGAAAGCGCGCCCGCCTGCCGTCTCGATCTCGCGCGCGACCGCGTCCGCCTCAGCGCGGTTCGAACGCGCATTTATTGCGACCGCAGCACCGCCAGAGGCAAGCGCAAGTGCGATCACCCGGCCGATGTTGCGCCCGGCTCCGGTCACGATCGCGACCCTACCTTTTAGTTCCTGTTCGTTTCCGTCTGTAGCCATCGTTCACCCGCGAAGCGCCGATAGATCGATTGGACCCTCGTAAAGCCCGGCCGCCAGCTTGAGCGCAGCATTGATCCGATCCGCACTCCAACCGCCGTGCCGCGCGTTTTGCATGAACTTATCCTCGATGTCTTTTCGCGTTAGCGGCTCACGGCCGCCGCCGCGCAGGTGGGGCTGGCGTTCCTCGATGGTGCGTCCGTCTCGAAGTATCGCCTGGACATGGCCGGTAAAGTTGTTCGGATAGGGATTGTCGGGATCGATCTCGTAGCGCACCTTGGCGGCAAGCGCGAGCACGTGCGGGTCTTTAACCGCTTCGTCGGTGAAGGCATCGAGCCTGACCGCGCCGCGCACGAATGCCGCTGCGATGCAATAGGGGGTTGAGAACTTGGCAGCGTAACCGTTCGGTGGTCGCCGTTTGTCGGCGATCGGCTCCCATAACCGATGCACCGTTCCCTCGGCGACCTCGCAGACGAGTTCCTTGATGTCGTCGGCCTTGAGCGCGCGTGCGGCGAGCCTGCGCGCGCAATCGATATAGGGATGGGTCATGGTTCCGCACGGATAAGGCTTGAAGGCGAGCGTCTCCAAAACCCAGCGCTCGCCGAAGTCGCCGATCAGCGCGCCATAGTCGCCGTCCTTGGTCTGAGCGAAGCCGTGGAACAGGCCGTGGGCGCCCTCGAACACCGTGCGCGGCCCGACAAATCCGGCGCGGCCCAAGAGCGCCGCGCGCAAGCCCGATTGCGCCGCCCAGCCCGCATGCAGGCGCTTGGTCCACGCGCCCTCGGCGAGATATTCGATGATCCCGCTCGCCATACTGCCGGCGATGCCGAGCGCGTTGACGATCTCGCTCGCCTTCAAGCGGAGCGCCGCGCCAACGCCGGCGGCGGCCGCCATGGCGCCAAGCACCGCGGTGGGATGGAACCCGGCGCGATGAATCGCCTTGGGCGCGACCAGGCTCAAGCGGCATAGCGTCTCGACCCCGACGGCAATGCCGAAAAGCGCCGAAGGCCCTTCGGGATGATGCCGCTCGCAGGCCGCGAGCACGGCCGGCACGATCACGGCGCCGGCATGCACAGGGCCGCCCTCGAAAGTGTCGTCGAAGTCCTCGCCATGAGCGGCCGTGCCGTTGACGAAGGCAGCCGCACCCGCGCTCATGCGCCTTTCATGTCCGATCGCGGTGCAGGGTCCCTCGTCGTCCCAGCCGGTGAGCACGCTTTTCACATAATCCGCGTTGCGCGCGGCGACGCAGAGGCCGATCACGTCGAGGGTCAAGTCTTCGCATTTCCTCCGTACGCCTGCAGGCAGAGGCCGCGCATCGACCGCAGCGATCCGCGCCGCCAGATGCTCGGCGACCGATAATTTTGAAGGATTCATTGGCGCGGTCATCGCGCGTTACGCAGACTAACGCCGCCGCCGAACCCCGGAATCCGGTTCGCTAAGATGACGACGCCGAAGGTGACGAGCAGCATGAAGACGCCAAGCACGGAAATCGCGGCGAGGTCGCCGCTCTCGTTCAGGTCAAAGATCAGGACTGAGACGACCTTGGTCTCCGAGGTGAACAGCATGATCGCCGCCGACAACTCCCGCATGACTCCGACGAAGATGAAGCACCAGGTCGCGATCACGCTGGTACGCAGGAGCGGAGCGGTGATCTGCGCGAGCACCTGCAACCGGGTTGCGCCGAGAATGCGGCTCGCGTCCTCAAGATCGGTATGGACGGACCGGAATGCGGATTGCAGCTGCTGGTAGGCCGCGGGCAGGCTGATGGTGACAAAGGCGATAAGCAGGATCCACAGGGATCCATAGAGGACGAGCGGAGGCCGCGTGTAGCTCAGAAACAGGCCGACACCGAGCACGATGCCCGGGATCGCGACCGGCGCGGTGGCGAGAAATCCGAGAACGCGGTGGCCGACGACCGCCTTGCGGATGGTNAGATAGGAGATCACCACCGCGATCAGGGTGCCGATGGTCGCGGCGGCCGCGCCGAGAATGAAAGTATTCTTCAGGGCGAGCTTNGTGGCAGAAAGCTCGAAGAATACGAATTCGATGTTGTGGAGCGTGAAATTGTCAAACGTGACGAACTGGGAAGCGACACGCGAGAAGGTCGCGTTCAAGAGCGCGCCATAAGGAAGAAAGACCGGATTGAGCAGCACGAAAAGGCATAGCCCGAGCGCCGGCCATTTGAACGCGCCGAGGCGGACGAGCCGCGGATCGCCGCTTTTCTCGCCGACCACGGAGAAGCTGCGGCGGCCGAGAATAAAATGCTCCGCTCGCAAGAGAACGACGGTGAGCACCAAGAGCGGCAGGGACGCTGCCGCAGCGAGTTCGAACTTGGGCGGGGATTGGAACAGGCTCCAGATCTTGGTCGTCATGGTGTGGAAGCCCGCCGGCAAGGCCAGGATCGCCGGGGCACCGAACAGTGTCATCGATTGCAGGAAGGCGACGAGCGCGCCGGCGACGAGGGCGGGAAGCGCCAGCGGGATCGTCACGCGGCGCGCCGTCATCCAGGTGCGGCCGCCGAGAATCGAAGAGGCATCCTCGAGATCGCCCGGAATGCGGTCGAGCGCATTCGCGATCAGAACGAACACATAGGGGAAAGTGTAGCAGGCGATGACGAAAGTCAGGCCGGGGAACGTATAGATATTGAATAGATGCTCGTCCGGCGGCGCGCCGGTGAGCAATCTGTAAACGCGATTGATGAGACCGCTGTTGGGCGCCGCCAACAGCTCCCAGGCGATGGCGCCCAAGAACGGCGGGGTCACGAACGACGCCATCACCAGGAAGCGGACCGTTCGGCGCAACGGCATGTCGGTACGCGCGATCAGCCAACCCATGGGTGCCGCGACGGCGCAGCAGGCGACGCTCGCCGTAGTCGCGAGGATGAAGGTCGTGATCAGCGGATCGAGAAAGGCGGAGCTCGCGACGACCTGGCGGAAGTTCTCGAGCGTGAAGCCCCCACTCTTGTCGGTGAAGCTGAAATAGACCAGCCACGACACCGGCAGAACGATCAGCGCGCACAACACCGCGGCGAAGCCGACGAGGATCGGCCAGGACAAATCGAGGCTGGCCCGCCGCGGCTCCGAGCCCGCTGACAATGTGACGCTCAGCGTGCTTCCCCTCGAAAATATGTGTGTATGGCCATTTCAAACACGGAAGTTCAGACGCCGAAAATTTTCGCGTAGCGAGCCCTGATCTCCTCGCCACTCTTTTCGACCGCTGAGGGATCGTCTTTCATAGTTTTGATCTCGCGGAACGGTTTGCGCCCCGGCTTCTCCCTGGTATGCGGATGGACCGAGCGAAGTCCGCCCGTATCGATGATCAACTGCTGGGCTTCAACCGTGAAGGAGTAGCTCTGGAACAGGCGCGCGGCGTTTGGGTTCGGCGCGCTCTTGAAAATACCGTTGGGACCCACGATGAGCGGGGAGCCTTCGGTTGCATAAACCGGCTCGACCGGCTGGCCCGATTCCTTCAATTGCAGGACGTTGTACTCGTTGCCGTCGGCCATCAACGAGCGCTCGCCGAGCGCAAGCTTCTTCGGCGGATCGGCGGAAGATTGGACCTGCATGACTTTCTGCTTGGCCAGCTTTTCGAAATAGTCCCAGCCGAGGTCGCGCGCCATCTGGAAAGTCGCGGTCATGATGGTGCCGCTGTAACCCGGATGCGCCTTGACGATCTTGTTCATCCACTTCGGATCGAGGAGATCGGCGAAGCTTTTCGGCGCCTCCTCTCGCTTCACCAGATTGGCGTTGTAGGCGATGATCGAGAGCCAAACGCGGAAGCTCGCGAACATTCCATCGTCGTCCCTGTGTTCGGCCGGGTAATGCTGCGCGACGTCCTCAGGTACATAGGGCGCGAGCCAGCCGTCGCGCTTCCACACGATGAAGTGGGCGGCGTCCGACGAGTTGACCACGTCCACCGCGCGAATGTTGCTCCCATATTCCTGGCTAATGCGCTGGAACACGCGCTCGGCGCCCGCGCGTTCGACGCGAACGGCGATGCCGGAATATTTGGCCTCGAAGGACTTGGCAACCTTCTCGGCAAGGGGCAGGTCGACGGAGGTGTACCAGACGATTTTACCTTCCTTCTGCGCGGCTTTCACCAAATCCGGCGTGATCGCGGTCGGCGGCGGAGCGGCGGCGCTGATCGGCGACGCATAGACGGCGAAGGCGAGCGCGCTCGATCCCTTGAGCACTTCGCGTCTCGAGATTTTTCCCTGNCGCATTGCCGCGTCCTCCCTGCTTTTTTCCGTTCTATTTTCCTCAACTAGCCTATCAGCGCCAGGCAGCGGTCGGGCGGCAAAAACAACCAGACCNCGGACCCCGGCGGGATGTTTTCATCCGCCGGCGCGACCACGCGCAGCTGGGTTCCGTCCGCAATCTCGACCATATAATCGCGGCTGTGGCCGAGGAACACCTGTCGTATCACCTTTGCCGGCACGACGTTTTCCGTATTCTGCGGCGCCGCGATCGAGAGCCGAACGTCGTGCTGGCGGATCGAAACCGAGGTCACGTCCCCGGGGGCGAGCCGCTCCCCCGTGCAGCGCAGCGCCACGCCTGCAAGCGCGATGTGACGGTCGTCCAGGTTCTTGCCCTTCACGATGTTGCTTGAGCCAATAAAGCGAGCGACGAACTCCGAACGCGGCTTGTCGTAGATTTCTTCCGGCGTTCCGGCCTGCTCGATTTTTCCCGCATTCATCACTGCGATGAGATCGGCGGTGGTCATTGCCTCGGTCTGGTCGTGGGTCACATAAACCGTGGTGTAGCGGTACTGATCATGCAGCCGCCGTAGCTCGAAGCGCATCTCCTCGCGCAAGTTAGCGTCGAGGTTGGATAACGGCTCGTCAAGTAGAAGGGTCTCGGGCTCGACGATCAGCGCACGTGCGAGCGCAACGCGCTGCTGTTGACCTCCCGACAGCTCGCCCGGATAGCGGCCAGCGAACGCCTCGAGGTGCGTGGTAGCGAGCATAGCCGCGAGTTTTTGCTCCAACGTCTTGCGATCCACTTTGCGCAGGCGCAGGCCATAGGCCACGTTCTCCGCGACCGTCATGTGCGGCCACAGCGCATAGCTCTGAAAGATCATCGACATGTTGCGTTGTTCGGGAGGCAGCGTGCGTGCGGGCGAAGAGACGGTCCGCTCGCCGACACGGATCTCTCCCCCCGAGGGTTCGATGAATCCTGCAATCAGTCGCAGCGTCGTCGTCTTCCCGCAACCCGAGGGCCCGAGCAGACACACGAGCAAGCCGTGCTCGATAAGCAGCGACACCTTGTCGACGGCGGCGATCGAGCCGAAATACTTGGTCAAGCCTCGCAACTCGACGATTGCCACTTGCCTCCCCCTGGCCCGGCCGCCAGCTATCTCCCGGGTCAGCTCCCAGTGAATTGCGGCTTACGCTTCTCCATGAATGCCTTGCGGCCTTCCACATAGTCCCGGCTCTCGAAGCATTGCCTGACGAGCTCGGCGCATCTGTTCATGTCGCGCTTCGACTCGTCCTTCAGGGCCTCACCAACGATGTACTTGGCCGAGTTCACGGTCAGCGGCGCGTTGGCGGCGATGGTGTCGGTGTAGTCCTTGACGTAAGCCTCGAGCTCGGCGTCGGGCAGCACGCGATTGACTAGCCCCATGTCGCGCGCTTCGTTCGCGTCGAACTGGCGCGCGGTGAAAAAGACCTCCTTGGTGAAAGCAGGGCCGATCGCGTCGACGAAGCGCTTGATGCCCGGAAAATCATAGCCCAGCCCGAGCTTCGCCGCCGGCAAGGCGAAGCGCGCATTGTCCGAGGCGATGCGGATGTCGCAGCTCATCGCGAGACCCAGGCCCCCGCCGATGCAATAGCCGTGGATCATGGCGATGGTGGGTTTTGCGAATTGATGGACGCCGGAATAAATCTTGTCGACCGCTTCGTTGTAGCGGGCGACCGCCTCCTTGCTCGCCCGCTCGTCTTCGAACTTCGATATGTCGGCGCCGGAGACGAAGGCCTTTCCGCCGGCCCCTGACAGCACGACGACGCGCACATCGTCGTCAGCCGCAAACTCGTGGAGGATGCGCGCGGTCGTCTGCCACATATCGAGCGAAACGGCGTTGTGGCGTTCCGGGTTGTTGAAGATGATGTAGCCGACGCGGCCCGCCTTGCGCGAAAGCATCTTGTCGGTTTCACTCATGGCCCGGTTCCCTACCTACGTCGCCTCAGATAACCTTTGACTGGCGCAGCGCGGCGACCTCGTCCGCNCCGAAACCGAACTCCTGCAGCACCTCGTCGGTATGTTGACCAAGCCCGGGCGGGGGCGCAACGACCCGGCTCGGAGTGCGNGAGAGCGTAACCGGCTGCCCCACCACTTGAATAGATTTCCGTTCTTGCGTCTCTACGCTCTTCACAATACCGAGATGCTCGACTTGCGGGTCGGCAAACATCGCATCGATCGAATAGATCGGCCCGCACGGCACGCCGGCCGCGTTCAAGCGATCGATCCATGCCTTGCTCGTGCGGCCGGCGAGACAGCGGTCGATCTCGGCGTTGAGCGCATCGCGGTTTTTCAAGCGCGTACCGGAAGTCGCGTATTCGGGCCGAGCCATCAGCGCAGTCGCATCGATGGTGCGGCATAGCCGCTCCCATGTCTTTTGGCCGGTGGTGGCGATGTTGATGTAGCCGTCCGAGGTCTTGAACACGCCGGTCGGAATGCTGGTCGGGTGGTTGTTTCCCGCTTGGCCGGGCACCTCGCGCTTAATCAGCCAGCGCGCGGCCTGAAAATCGAGCATGAAGATCTGCGCTTGGAGCAATGAGGTTTCGATCCATTGTCCCTCGCCCGATTGCTCACGTTCAATGAGCGCAACGAGAATGCCGAGCGCGCAAAAGAGACCGGCCGAAAGATCGGCGACTGGAATGCCTACGCGCAGCGGACCTTGACCCGGCAGGCCGGTGATCGACATAAGCCCGCCCATTCCCTGAGCGATCTGATCGAATCCGGGCCGATCGCGATAAGGCCCGCTCTGGCCGAAGCCGGAGATGCTCGCATAGATCAGCCTGCGGTTGATCTTGCGCAGGGTTTGGTAATCGATCTTGAGCCGCGCTTTCACGTCGGGTCGGTAGTTCTCGACCACCACGTCTGCCTTTTCTACCATGCGTCGAAACGCAACGAGCCCCGCGGGCGCCTTCAGATTGAGGGTGATGCTGCGCTTGTTGCGATGGAGATTTTGAAAATCGGGACCATCACGCGGGCCGCCGGGCTGCTCCCCGCTCACGAGATCGGCCGGCGGCTCGATCTTGATGACGTTCGCGCCCCAGTCGGAGAGCTGACGCACCGCGGTCGGACCCGCTCTGACCTGGGTCAGATCGAGCACGGTGAAGCGCGCGAGGGCGGTTGAGGCCCTGGGAACCGGCATTTGGTTAGCTCCGGCGAAACTTTATCTGCGGCCCCAATCAATCGACATTCCCCAGATGACCACTAGATCGACGTGAACGCTAGTAGGAGAGCACGCGCCCGCCGCGCAGTGTTCGCTTGTGGCAGATTTTGTTGCAAAAGTCGGCGATGAGAAGGGCTTAGATCACCGGTGGAGTTGAGGCGAGCCCTTTGTCACCGCTCACTCCGTAGGAGCGGCGGCCAACGCACTGGCCCTGACGCGATTCACGCAACATGTGCACGATGAACGCCTAGGCGATGCACTCGGCGGCCTGAGGCGCAGGCCGGCCGCGATGCACGCCTCGACGACACGCTCGAATACGCTGCGAAAGATGCCGCTGTCGCTGAAGCGCTCATTACAGGCGTGGGAAAATGCTGAGTGATCCGGAATCTTGTCTTCGAGACCCAGGCCACAGAACCATCGATACGCAAGGTTGACCTGGACTTCCCGGCAAATCTGACGCTCCGATCGAATGGCGAAGACGTAGCCGGCGATCAGCATCCGGATCATGAGCACCGGGTCGATCGACGGCCGGCCGAGCGGTGAGTAGTAGGGCGCCAGCTCGGAATGGGCTCAGGATAGGTCCAGAACGGCGCCGATCTTGCGCACCAGATGATCTTCAGGGACAACCTCGTCGAGACGAAACTCGTAAATCAGCTGTCCTTGGTCCCGATTGAGCCGCCCCATCATGGCTCGCCTCCGCTGCCGATCGCATCACGGCCACGGAATCACCGTTCGCAACAACCCTCTAATGTCCGCTTTTGGCACTAAGCGGACGTCACCTTAACCGCCGAACAAAGTCGCTTTCTCACCACTCGTTATGAAAGCAGTATTTCCTCACCACTCGTTACGAACTCAGCCCTTCATCATCAGTCCGCTTATGTTGCCTGAATGATCTTTTCCGTTCCGGCGTAAAAGTTGGGATGCCGCTTTCCGAAATAATCAACCGTTGAGCATTGCCAACGCTGCTCTGCGGTCTCCTGGCTTCAGCTTAATAAACAACGCACGCGCATTCTTGATATCTCGTTCCCTACCGGTCTCCGCCGCCAACCGAAGGGCAACCGTGGTTGGATGATCTTTGCCGCAGATGAAAACCAAGACTTTCGCAAGGCGCCCCATTGCTGCTTGGTCGATAATCGTTTCTTCCATTGAATGCCCTTTCAAAGGGAAGCCGCTACAGCTTCGGTGTCCAGGCCTACTGGTGGTGTGCGCGTGTATCGTGGCCTAAGCTGGACGCCCCCTAAAGGTCAAAAGCAGAACTCACCGGGAATCTAGCTTTTCGTCGCCAGTTCATCAGTTGCTGGGACCGTGCGAACCGACCGCGCAGTCCAAGATCGAACGCGCCTCTGCCGGCTGTCTCTAAGAATTCGGGAACATCGCCGCAATCGCGCAGAGACTTTCCGCAAGATTAAGCGCCTGAACCGCCGTTTGGCCCCTCAGAGACCGCGAGCCTGAGCCGGAAAGCCCCCGCAACGGCGGATTCTTTGCGCCATTGGCGTAGCCAAACGCAGAGACCGGACTGGTTGGCTGGCGACACTGTGCAGATGGTCCCCTGCTCTGCACGTTTGCTCTGCTAACAGGGAATTTAACAGGTAATTTTGCAAAATCTCCGCTCTTGGTGCGCCAGGGACTCTAAATAGTGGCGCCCATGCGGGGTGTTAGACGCAAATTCCCTAAGCAACGAAACAGGGAATTATTTCGGCGTAGCAGGGAATTTTCTCCATCAAACAGGGAAATTGAACAGCAATGGACCTAGGCCATTTTTTCGACTCGAGTTTTTTGGTGGGAACAATCGCATAACATCAGTTCAGCATCTGCGTGTCACCGCAGACAGAGATTGCCTGGCCGGAAATGGTGCGCCCACGGGGCGAGCAGATGAACAAAATCGCGTCGGCGAGTTGCTGCGACGTCACGGTGGTCCGCATCGAGACCAACGACAAAGCTTCCTTCCGCATCTGCTCGAATGAAATTCCACGCGCCTTGGCCTTGGCCTCGAATACGCGCCGGATGCGGTCACCTTCGACAATACCCGGCAGGATCGCATTGACGCGGAT
>JGI12635J15846_10000726_pt1 | contig 28566 bp, 30 predicted proteins | sample BlaSpr_A8_OM2_M2_FD_15846 | JGI IMG/M metagenome (IMG submission 15846)
CAGGCTCGTCCGCGTCGCCCCGGTCGCGGAGCTGCTCTCGGCGCCCGGAGTGTTCGAGGTGAAGGTCGACAACACTCCCGAGCTCGTCGCCGCCCTCCGCCTCCTGCCGTGGGCCGGCGATGCACGAGCCGAGGACGGGGTGGTCATCACGTCCGCGCCCGATGGACGGGGCCGCGACCTCATCCGTTACCTGGTCCAGAACGGCTACAGCCCCGACTCGGTAAGCCCGAGGCAAAAAGACCTCGAGGACATCTTCCTGAGCCTGACCGGAGGTGACACCTCGAATTGAGCGTGGCCGTTCTGCGTCCCAGCTTCCCGGGCACCTTGCGCGGCGAGGTGCTCAAGCTCTCGCGCCAGCTGAGCTTCTGGCTGTCGCTGGCTGGAGCGATCGTGCTGCTTGCCGTCATCGTCCTCGCCGTCTCGGGCGGCGTGAACATCAAGAACCTGCTGGTGGCCGACCCGACGCAGTGGGCCTACGACCAGCTCGAGACGTTTGGCACTGTCTTCCAGATCGGTGCCGGGATCTTCGTCCTGATCTTCGGCTCGCGGCTGTTGGGCATGGAGTACTCGTACGGGACGATTCGCATCATCTACGCGCGCGGAACCGGCCGCCTGCGGCTGCTGCTGGCCAAGCTGCTCACCCTCGCCGTGGTCGGGGTCGCCCTCATGGCCGGGTTCGTGGTCCTGGTCGGAGCGATCCTCGCCCTGATGATCCTGTCCTTCACCGGCAGCCTGGACGCCGCGCACAAGATCACGAGCGAGTTCTGGGGCGACGTCGGGCGATGGGCCATCGTCCAGGGCATCAGCATGGGGATCGCCCTCCTCATCGTGGCCGCGGCCACCTCGGTGGGCCGCTCGCTCGCGTTCGGAATCGCCGCGGCCCTCGCCTTCTACCCGGTGGACAACTTCCTCAACATTCTCGAGATCCTCGGCATACGCGCCACCGGCCACGATCAGCCCTGGACGGCGATCAGCCAGTACCAGCTCTCGCCGAACCTGAACGTTCTGCTGCAGCTGATCGAGCCCGGGCACCACGCGCGCCCTGCCTTCTCGTCGCCCCTCGCGCCGGTGGATGCCACGCATGCCGTCGCCGTGATCGCCGTCTACGCGCTTGTGCTGGCCGTCATCGCGGTCGCGCGGACTGTGCGGCCCGATGTCCTCGAGTAGAAGTTAAGGAGCGGCCGGCGCTCTCCGGCCTGTATCCTTTTCGGGTTGTGCGAATAGTCGTCAAGGACCCCGAGGAGTTCGAGCAGGCGCTGCGCGAGTTCCGCCGCAAGGTGCAGGAACAGGGACTCGTGCGCGAGATGCGACGGCGCTCGCACTACGTTCCCCCGGCCGAGGCTCGCAAGATCAAGAGCCTGCGCGCCAGGCGCCGCCGCACCCGCTAGGGGAGACCTCTTTCCCGGCTCGGTATAATCCCCCTGTTCGGTGGCTATGGCGGAGGGGAGACACCCGTTCCCATTCCGAACACGGAAGTTAAGCCCTCCAGCGCCGATGGTACTGTCGGGGTAACCCGACGGGAGAGTAGGTCGTCGCCGAGCACTTTTAAGTCCTGTCGCCCTTCGGGGTGGCGGGACTTAAATATTTTCGGTTAGGTCAGCGCCGGCTCGGTTCTCCCACGCTGTCGGCCCGCAGCCTGGGCAGCAGGACGTAGCACCGCAAGCTCAGCAGCACCAGCAGCCCGACCAGCGCCACCAGCACGTCGGCCACGATCTCGCCGACCCGCGCGTGGAAGAGGAAGATCAGCAGCCCCTCGGCAGCCACGCCGAGGGCCAGGATCGGCACGAAAACGCGGTCGTGCACCGCCATGAAGAACTGGACCAGCAGGTTGTCGAGCGACAGCGCGAGGCCGACGACGCCGATCGGGACCACGAACGGCGTGGCATCGCGAAAGCCGTCTCCGAACAGGACGCCGACGACGACGCCCGGCGCGACAGCGAAAACGAACAGGGCGCCAAGGCCGAGGGCGGTCAGGATTCCGGCTGACGCGAGGAGGATCCGGCCCGGGTGCTCCTCCTTGGCGACCGCCTCGACGACGCGGGGAAACAGGACCTGGCTGACGCTGAGCGTCAGGAAATACACGATCGTGCCGATCTTGTTCAGCCCGCCGTAGATGCCGCCGTCGTGGCTGCTCAGGTAGTGCTCGGCCAGGATGACGTCCTGGTTGTAGAGGATCTGCACGCCGATGATCCCGGCCGCCGCGGTGAGCGAGAAGCCTGCCATGACTCGAAGGGGCACGCGCGTGCCGACGCGGCGGAAATGATCGCGCAGGGTGTAGAGACCGAGGCAGAAGACGAACACGAGCCCGACGAAAACGGCGGCCATCGCCCCCGAGACGGCGTAGCCGGCGCGCAGGAGGAGAAAGACGACCGTCGTGCGCACGATCAGCTCGAGTGAAAGGTTCAGCGACAGCGAGGTGAATCGCTGGAGGCCCTGGAGGATTCCTCTCGGAATCGCGACCTGCCAGATCAGGGCGATCGAAAAACCGAGGATCAGGATCGGGATGGTCGAGCCAAGGTGCTCGAAGGCCGCGATCGGGCGCGCGAAAAGCGTCGTCAGGAGGAGGAGCAGGAGGCACGGGATGGCGACCAGCCGGGCCGTCCTGGTCAGGAGCGAGCGCACGCCCGGGTCCCCCCGCGCGGACAGCATCGCCGTGTAGCGGGCAAGGACCACGATCAGGATCAGGGCCGGACCAGTCCCGACCGCGTAAACCGCGATCAGGAACGCGACCTGGCCGTAGATGGCCGGCCCCAGCACGTGGCCGGCGATGGCGTGGTAAACGAAGCCGCCGATGCCGGCGACCAGGCCGCCGGTGAAGAGGACCAGGTTCTGGCGGATCAGCCGGTTGCGCAGAAGCAGGCCGAGGCGCCGACCTGGAGCCAGTGTCGCGCCGGTCTGCACTCGGGGGATTGTAGGCGGGCGCGTCCGGGGATAATTCCTTCCCGATGCCAGAAGGTTCCAAGCCGATCGTCTCGGCACTGATCGTCAGCCGCAACTCGAAGGAGGAGCTCCTTCAGTGCCTGAAGGCTTTCTTTGCGAGCGCGGACGTGCCGGTTGAAGCGGTCGTCGTCGACAACGACTCCTCCGACGGCTCGGCCGCGGCAGTGACCGATGAGTTCCCGCAGGCTACCGTCCTGGTGCAGTCGAAGAACCTTGGCTACGGCCGCGCCGCGAACGTCGGCCTGGAACGCTGCCAGGGGCGCTTCATCCTGCTGCTGAGCACCGACGTCGTCGTCGACCCGCAATGCGTGGGGCGGCTCGCGGACTTCCTGCTGACGCGCCCCGACGCCGGCGCGGTCGGTCCGCGTCTGCTGCTCGCCAACGGCAAGCTCGACCCCGACGCCCGCCGCGCGTTTCCGATCCCGAGCACGCTCTTTTTTCAGACGGTCGGGCTGAGCAAGCTCTTTCCCAAGAGTCCGCGGTTCGGCCGCCACAACATGGGTCACGTCGCCGACACCGACGTGCACGAGATGGACGCGGGGACGGCCGCGTGTCTGATGCTTCGCACATCGGCGCTCGACCGAGTTGGCTTCTTCGACCCCCGCTACTTCATGTTCGGCGAGGACCTCGACCTGTGCTACCGCCTCAAGCTCGGCGGTTGGAAGATCTTCTACCTGCCGGCGGCGGGCGCCACGCATCACCTCCGGACCGCTCCGCCGGACAACCAGCGGCAGATGTCATACGAGCGCCATCGCGCGATGTGGGCTTACCACTTCAAGCACCACTCGGAGGACGTGTCGGCCTTCGGCAACGGCCTCGTGTGGGCGCAGATCTGGGGCCGTTACGTCGCCGATCGCGTGCGCCATGTCGTCGGTAGAGGGAGGCAGGAGCCCACCTAGCGATGTATCACCAGATCGCGCGCAACAAGCGCAACAGCATCATCGTGACCGGCGCCTTCCTGGCGGTCTGGTTGCTCGCGGGAGCGATCATCGGCGGCCTTGCCTACGGCCAGAGCGGCATCGTGGCCGGGGCCATCGTCCTCGGCCTGCTCGGTGTCGGGGCCGCGCTGTACGCGTACTTCCTCGGCTCTCAGACCGTGCTGTCGGCGATGGGCGCGCAGCAAGCCGACCCGCGACAGTTCCAGGTGCTCTACAACGTCGTCCAGGCGCTGGCCATCGGAGACGGGCTGCCGATGCCGAAGGTCTACGTGATCAACGACCCCAGCCCGAACGCGTTCGCGACGGGCCGCGACCCCAACCATGCCGCGGTCACGGTCACGATGGGTCTGCTCCAGATGATGAACAGGGAGGAGCTCGAGGGGGTGTTGGCCCACGAGATGAGCCACGTCAAGAACTTCGACGTGCGCCTGCTCCTGATCGTTACCACGATGATCGGCATGGCCGTTCTTATCGCGAGCGCGTTCTGGAACACCATCGGCCGCGCGCGCCTTCGCGGACAGGGGGCGCTGATCGTGCTCGCGATCGGCGTCATCTTCACGCTCATCGCGTTCGTCGTCGGACCGATCATGCAGCTGGCGCTGTCTCGCCAGAGAGAGTCGCTCGCCGACGTGAGTGGGGTGGAGCTCACACGCAACCCGACCGGCCTGATCTCTGCGCTGAAGAAGATCGCGCAAAACGACAAGCCGCCCGAGCGCTTCAACCACGCGGTCGCGGCCATGATGATCGACAACCCGGAAGAGCATCACGGCAGCTTCTTCAGCCGTCTGTTCGACACCCACCCGCCCATCCAGGAGAGAATCGCGGCGCTGGAGAAGATCGCAAGCGTCCAGCAAACCTAGCTCCTACCAGTCGGAAGCGGTCTCGCCTCTCCTCGCGAAGCTCCTGCACGTCCGGCGGACGGAGCTTGCCCGCACTCTGCAGGTCGCCGGGTTCGCGATCGTCCTCGGGTGGGCCATGTACACGGCATTCAACGCCGCCCAATCGATCTTTCTGAACAAGGCCGGGCCGCACGCCTACCCGCTGTTCTTCATCGTCCTCGCGCTGGCCGTGTGGCCGATGGTCGCGCTGCAGGGAGCACTGACCCGGCGGTTCGGCGTGGCGCGGACCTTCCGCATCACTTTGCTGGCCAATGCCGTCGCGGCGATCGGCGTGTACGTCGCATTCTCCATACGCGAGGACGCGACCGTCGCGTTCGCCGTATACGTGCTCTACTCGGTCGCCTTCGAGCTCGTGATGCTGAGCTTCTGGAGCTTCGTCTCGCAGCACTTCAACGTGCTGGAGGGCAAGCGAATTTTCCCAGTCATAGCGGCCGGATCGAGCGTCGGCTACATCCTGGCTGCTCCGACCACAACCGTCGTGGCGATCTACGCGACCGAACCGCTGATCCTGGTCTGGTCCTTCGGGTCCGCCACAGCTGCGCTGCTCTCGGTCGGACTGGAGCGGACGCTATTTCGGCCGGCGTTCGTCGACGAAGCAGACCAGCTGCTGGCGGAGCACGAGGTCGAGCGGCACACCCGCGGCATGGTGGCTGTGCTCAAGGCTGCGGTCTCCTACGTGACCGGCAGCAAGCTCGTCCTCGCCCTCATCCTGCTCGCGCTCGTCCTGCAGGTCGCGAGCCGCATCGGCGACTACCTTGTCGCGACCATCTGGGTCGCGGCGACCCACAACAACCTCCAGGAGCTGACCATTCTGATCGGCAACGCGTGGCTCGCCAGCTACGTCGTGCAGCTGGTCGTGAGCCTCTTCATCACGCCCCTGGTCCTGAACCGCCTCGGCGTGAAGAACGCGATCCTCATCCTTCCTGTAGTCATGCTCGTCGGCTTTGGCGCGGTCGCGGTCAGCCCGATCCTCGCGACCTCGCTGGTCCTCTTCGTCGCTCGCAACGGCCTGCAGACCGGGCTCGACGACCCGACGCAGAACGTGCTCGGCGGCGCGCTGCCCGCGCAGGTGATTCCCCGGCTCAACTTCCTGCTCGCCAACCTCGTCCTGCCCGGCGCGGCCGTGCTCAGCGGCGTCGGCCTCCTGATCGTCCAGCGCGCTACGGCCGCAAGCGTCGAGGTGCTGGCACTGATCGGGATCTGCGTAAGCGTCCTGTTCCTCATCGCGGCGTGGCGGGTGCGGAGCCTCTACGTCGGCGCGATCTACGCCAGGCTGCGGACTCATGCCCTGAGCCTCGCGGACTTCCACCTCGCGGTTGGGCGTCCCACATCCGAGCAGGTCGTCGAGCTCCAGGGGTACGTCCGCACAGGCGACGAACGGACGCGGGAGTTCGCGGCGGCGGCGCTGGCGAAGGCGTCTCCGGAGGCCTTCGCGACGATGATTCCTGAGCTGCTCGGGTCCGCCGACCCGGTCGTGCGCCGGCTTGCGCTTCAGATGGCGCCGCCGGAAAGCGTCACGCCCGCTCAGCTCGCGTCAGCCGCCGGCGACGAGGATGGCTGGGTTCGCGCCGCGGCGGCCATCGCGGGCGTGATGCGAGCGGACCGGTGGGAGGGCGCAAACGAGATCCTGCGCGCGCTGCATGACTCGAGCCTGCCCGACGAGCGGGCGGCGGCCACCTGGGCCGCCGCGTTCGTCGCCGATCACCAGGTGGTGATCGACGCGATGCGGGATCCGGAGCCCCTCGTGCGGCTCGAAGCCATCCGGAGCTTCGCGAGGCTCAAGGGCGATGTGCCAGGCGTCGCCGCGGCGCTGATCGCCTCCATCGGGGACGACGACGTCGGGGTCCGCCGCGCGGCTCTGGCTCAGGCCGTCCGCTGGACGGCGCCTGGGGACTGGCAACAGCGCTATGCCGAAGCGCTCGCCGACGCGCTGGCGTCCGGCGATCGTGACGTCCGGCGCCTGGCGGCCGAGGCGATGGCGACCCAGGCGCCGGAGGCGATGGCGCTCGCCCTGCCGCTGCTGCTGACCCGAGACGAAAGCGCTGCCGCGGCCGTGGAGGCGCTTGTCCGCAGCGGCCGCCCCGAGCTCTACAACCGCGCGCGCGGCTATCTCGAGGCGCAGCTGTCCAACGGCGTGCAGCTGGCCCAGCTTTCGGCCCGGGTGGCGGCTGCCCAGAGGCGCGTCGATGGCGATGTGGCCGCCGGCTACGCGCTGCTGCGCATCGGTCTCGACGACTACGCGCGCAGCGCCGCCGCGTCGGGGCTTGCCGCGATGCGGGCGCTGCACGGCAAGCGAGGCTTCGCGACCGTCGAGAGCGGCCTCGCCTCCGACAGCGCGCAAGCAAGGGGGGAGGCGCTGGAAACGTTGTTAAACTTCGGCCCGCGTTGGCTCGCCGGGCCGCTGTCGCGATTGCTCGAGCCGGAGTCGTTCGACCCGGTTCGGGCGAGGCCGCTATCCCAGGCCGAGCTGGAAGCCCTCGCGAGCCACTCCGACAAATGGGTGCGCGAAACAGCCGAAGCGGCGCTGAACGGGTTCAGTGAAGAGATGAAGGAGCTCATTGCGCTGAAGAAGGTCCCGCTCTTCAGCACGCTGACGCTCGAGCAGCTTGCGAGCATCGACCGTCTGATGGTCACGCGCCATTACGTGAAAGGCGAGTCGATCTTCCACAAGGGCGACCCGGGGTCCGAGCTCTACGTCGTGGTCGACGGCGAGATTCGCGTGCACCTCGACGGCGGCGGCCGCGAGGTGACCCTGGCGAGGCACCCGGGCGGCGGGGTGGTGGGCGAGATGTCGGTCTTCGACGAGCAGCCTCGCTCGGCCGGCGCGCAAGCCACCACCGACACGACCGTGCGCGTCCTGCGCCGCGACCGTCTCCACGCGATCGTCCACGAACACCCGGAGGTGCTGCTGGAGTTCATCAAGAACTTGAGCCAGCGGCTTCGCGAGATGGATCAGAAGCTCGAGTCGAAGGCGCCCTCGGCTCAGGAGGCGGCGGCGGCCTCGCTCGACTGACGCCTCGGGCGTTGCGTGCTATGACCCGCGGGAGCCGGCACTCACGCTTTCGTCGAGACCTGGAAACCCGCGGGAGCCGGCACGCGCGTTATTGCTCGGGTTCGGTCTCTCCGCGGACCTCGATCTTCTTTCTGGCGGCATCCAGGCGCTCGGTGCAGATCTTGAGGTAGACGCGCGCCTCATCGACCGCCTTCAGCGCATCCTCCAGCGACAGGTCGCCGTCCTCCAGAAGCTTCAGCTTCTCGTCCAGCTTCTCGAGCGCCTGCTCGTACGTGAGGTCCAGGCTCATGTCTCCACCTCCTCGATCCGCGCCCCGAGCCTTCCCGAGCCCAGTCGAATGCGGAGGCGGCGATTCACCGCCGTCGCCGCGGCGGCGCGGACCACCGCGCCCGACTCCGCGTCCTGCGTGATGCTGTAGCCCCGGGACAGGACCCCGTCCGGACTGAGCGCGAGCAGGCGCTCGCGCCGGTGCTGCAGGCCGCGCGACGCAGCGGCGAACCGGTCGGCCAGCGCCCGTTCCACGCGGGCGGACGCGCGGCGCGAGGCGAGCGCGGTCGTGCTGCGGGTGAGCCTGGCGAGCGCGGCGCTGTCCAGGCGGCGCCGCCGGTCGCGCAGGGCCTCCTCGCGGCGGGCGACCTGCGCCACCGGGCTCAGGCGCCCCAAGTCGGCGGCGGCCCGGGCCAGGCGTTCCGCGCGCTGGCGGACAAGCGCCGGCAGGAGCAGGAGGACTCGCTGCCTCTTGGCCGCCAGGCGCTCCACCTCGCGGGTGAGGCGACGCCCGATCTCGCGGTCGAGCCTGCGCCCGCGGTCATGCAGGTGGGCGAGCAGATCGGCCTTCTTCGGCACGACCCTGGCGCCGGCCTCGGTCGGGGTCCGGCACTCCGCGTCGCCCACCATGTCGGCCACAGTGCGATCCGAGGTGTGACCGAGCGCCGTTACGACCGGCAGCCGGGATTCGAGGATGGCGCGCGCCACGAGCTCCGTGTTGAAGGCGTACATCTCCTCGAAGCTCCCGCCGCCTCGAGCGAGGACGATCACGTCGGCGAGACCCTCCTGGTTGCAGCGGCGAAGCGCGCGGGCGACGCTCATCGGCGCGCCCGCCCCCTGGACCTGCACCGGGTAGACGGCGATGCCCATGTTCGGGTAGCGCTCCCAGATGGTCTCCTGCAGGTCGTGGATCACCGCACCGGTCGGCGACGTCAGCAAGGCGACGGTCTTTGGCAAGAACGGAAGGCGACGCTTGCGCTCGGGCGCGAATGCGCCTTCTGATTCGAGCTTTCGCTTCAGCTCCTCGAGCTGGGCGCGCAGCTTGCCGACGTCGTCGAACTCGACCTGGTCGACGATGAACCGAATTGATCCGTACTGAGTCCAGAAGTCCACGCGGCCGCGGAAGATGAAGACCTGGCCGTCTTCCGGCAGCGTAGTGACCCGGCGCGCATCGTCCGCGTACAGGAAGCCGTTGATCAGGCTCTGACCGTCCCGGATGGCGAAGCTGTAGTGGCCCTTCGAGCCGCGCTTCATCCCCGTCACCTCGCCTTTCAGCAGCAGAGCGGTCAGGGGGCGCAGCTCGCGGCGGATCTCGTTCGCGAGCTCGGTGACGGTGAAGGGCCGCTGTGCCTCTTCGGGTTTCAGCACGCGGTCAGCTTAGGATCAGCCTCCGATCTGCGACATGCTCTTGCCTGGCTTGATGAAGCCTGGCTGGTTGATCAGGTGCCCTTCCTCTTTCCGCCAGATCGCCGTCTCGATGACGCGTCCAAGGTGGTCGTCCGACACGCCAGAGCGGATCAGGTCGCGCAGCGGCGTCTCGTGCAGTGAGAAAAGGCACGTGCGCAGACCGCCCTCCGCGGTGAGCCGGACCCGGTTGCACGTCGTGCAGAACGCCTGGCTGACCGAAGAGATGAAGCCGACGCCTCCCGGGGCGCTGTCGGCGAACTTGTAGCGCGTGGCGGGCCCGGGCCTCGTGTCGTGCACGGGGACGAGAGGGAACTGGTCCTCGATCTGCTCCTGGATCCTGCGACTTGGAACGACCTGCTCGTTGGTCCAGATGTTGTCGCCGTCCAGCGGCATGAACTCGATGAAGCGGACCTCGTATCCCTCCGAGTGCGCGAGGTGCGCGAAGTCGACCACCTCGGTGTCGTTGTGGCCTTTCATGACCACCATGTTCAGCTTGATCGGCCACAGGCCGGCTTCCCGGGCCGCGTTGATGCCGTCCATCACGCGCACGAACGCGTCGCTCCGAGCCATCTCCTTGAAGGTGTCCATGTGGAGCGTGTCGAGCGAGATGTTGATGCGCTTCAGGCCCGCGTCTTTCAGCACCTGAGCCTTCTGGCGCAGGAGTACGCCGTTGGTCGTCATGGTGATGTCGAGCGTGGGGTCGATGTCGTTGATCATCCCGACGAGCTCTTCGACCTTCACGCGGACGAGCGGCTCGCCGCCCGTGATGCGGATCGTCCGGACGCCGTACCGCTCGACGAAGATGCGGGCAAGCCGCACGATCTCTTCGAACCGGAGGATGTCGTCGCGCTTGAGCCAGTGCAGGCCTTCCGCGGGCATGCAGTAGATGCAGCGGAAGTTGCACCGGTCGGTGATCGAGATCCGAAGGTCGTCGGCCACCCGCCCGTACGAGTCAACCAATCTGCGATTGACCATTTAGCCGATGATAGCCGCGATGGGGTACGAGCACGTCCTCGTCGAGATCGAGCCTCCGATCGCGACCGTGACGCTCAACCGGCCCAAGGTCCTGAACGCCCTGAGCCCCGCCCTGATCGGCGAGCTGACTGGGGCGCTGTCCGAGCTCGATGCCGACGACAGCGTGCGGGCGGTGGTCCTGACGGGCGGGCCGAAGGTGTTCGCGGCGGGGGCCGACATCGGCGACATGGCGGAGCAGACGGCCGTCGATCAGCTTCTTCGCGATCAGACCGGACGCTGGGCGCCGCTCGCCGGGTTCCGCAAGCCGCTGATCGCCGCGGTCAACGGCTACGCGCTGGGCGGCGGGTGCGAGGTGGCGCTGATGTGCGACCTGATCATCGCGGGGGACAACGCCCGTCTCGGCCAGCCGGAGATCAACCTCGGCATCATCCCGGGCGCCGGCGGAACGCAACGGTGGCCTCGTACCGCCGGCAAGTACGCCGCGATGGAGGTAACGCTGACCGGAGCGCCGGTGACCGCGCTGCGCGCGTACGAGCTCGGGATCGTGAACAAGGTCGTACCCGCGGAGATGACGATCGAGGTCGCGAAGCGCATGGCCCGCCAGATCGCCGAGAAACCTCCGCTCGCGGTCAGGATGGCGAAGGAAGCCGTGCTGAAGGCTTTCGAGGGGCCGCTTTCTGACGGCCTCGCGTCTGAGCGCAAGAGCTTCTACTTCCTGTTCGCGACCGAAGACCAGAAGGAGGGCATGCGCGCCTTCCTCGAGAAACGAAAGGGCGTATTCAGAGGACGATGAAATGACGACTGAAGTCGAGCAGCACGTCAGCCTGGATGTCGAAGGCGGGATCGGCTGGATCCAATTCAACCGGCCCGAGAAGATGAACGCGATCGGCGCTTTGACGCGCCGCCAGCTCGGCGATGCGGTCAAGCAGGCGGAGCGCGATGACGCGGTCCGCGTGGTCGTGCTGACGGGTTCGGGCCGCGCGTTCTCATCGGGCGCCGACGTGACTGAAATGGCTGCGGGCGCGGGCATGCGCTCGCCAGAGGACGTCGGCAACGTACTGCGCACTGAGTACATGCCGATCCTGATGCGCCTGCGGACGATGCCGAAGCCGGTGATCGCCGCGATGAACGGTCCCGCGGTGGGCATCGGGGCCAGCTTTGCGCTCGCGTGCGACATCCGCATCGCAACGCCCGAGGCCTACATCCTCGAGGCGTTCGTCAACATCGGCCTCGCTCCTGACGGCGGCGTCAGCTGGCTGCTGCCGCGGCTCGCCGGGACAGGCGTCGCGTACGAGATGTTTTTCAGCGGCAAGCCGCTGCAGGCCGCCGACGCGCACCGGCTCGGGGTGATCAACCGGCTCGTTCCAGCCGACCGGTTGGAGGAAGAGGTGCGCGACCTCGCCACCCATCTGGCCTCGCAGCCGCGCCAGGCCATGGCCGGCGCCAAGCGCGCGCTGATCCATGCGCTCAACTCGACCTTCGAAGAGGCCATGGACTTCGAGTCGTACCTGCAGGAGGCGCAGGCCTCAAGCCCGGAGTTCGCCGAAGGCGTGCAGAACTTCTTGGCTCGCCGCGCGAAGAAATAGCTTGCCCGAAGCAGTGATCGTCGCGACGGCGCGGACGCCGATGGGGCGCTACGGCGGCCAGCTCAAGGACGTGCGTCCTGACGATCTCGCCGCGGTCGTGCTGAAAGAAGTCTGCGAGCTCGCCCACGTCAAACCGTCCGAGGTCGATGACGTCATTCTCGGGTGCGCGAACCAGGCGGGTGAGGACAACCGCAACGTCGCGCGGATGGCCCTCCTGCTGGCCGGCTTCCCGGTCGAGGTGCCGGGGCAAACGGTGAACCGTCTGTGCGGCTCCGGCATGCAGGCGACGATCGCGGCCGCGCGCGAGATCCAGTCAGGAGCGGCCGACATCATGGTCGCGGGTGGCGTCGAGAGCATGACCAGGGCGCCGTGGGTGATGCCGAAGCCCGACGCCGCCTTTGCGCGCGGACCGCAGACCGCATACGACACGGCGCTCGGATGGCGGCTGGTCAATCCGCGGATGGCGGCGATGTACGGGACGCTGCAGATGGGGGAGACCGCGGAACGCGTGGCGCAGAAATACGAGGTGTCGCGCGAGGATCAGGATGCGTTCGCGCTGCGCAGCCATCAGCGCGCCGTCGCCGCGCAGCAGTCGGGCCGGCTCGGCGAGGAGATCGTGCCGGTGCAGGTCCCTCAGCGGAAGGGCGACGCGCTCACGCTGACCGCCGACGAGGGACCCCGCGCCGACACGTCGCTCGAGGCGCTGGCCAAGCTGAAGCCCGCTTTCGCGGAGAACGGTTCGGTGACCGCTGGCAACGCGTCGCCCCTCAACGATGGCGCGACCGCCCTCGTCCTCATGTCCGATTCAAAGGCGAAGGAGCGCGGCCTGAAGCCGCTGGCGCGGCTCGTCTCAGCAGCGCCGGCGGGCGTGCATCCCGATTACATGGGCATCGGCCCGGTGCCGTCGTCGCTCAAGGCGCTCGATAAGGCCGGGCTTCAACCCTCGGACATGGGCGTCGTCGAGCTCAACGAGGCGTTTGCCTCGCAGTCGCTCGCGTGCATCCGGCTGCTGGGCCTCGACGAGGAGAGGGTGAACGTCAACGGCGGCGCCATCGCGCTTGGCCATCCGCTGGGCAGCAGCGGGGCCAGGCTTGTCGGCACGCTTGTGCGCGAGATGGCGCATCGCAATGCGGAGTACGGCCTCGCGACGATGTGCATCGGCGTGGGGCAGGGCATCGCGTCGATCTGGCAAAAGGTGTAAGTCTGGGCGAACGCGATCCTGCGGCCGTCCGGTCGATGTTCGACCGCATCGCGCGCCGTTACGACCTGGTGAACACCGTCCTCTCAGCGGGAATCGACGCCGGCTGGCGGCGCCGCGCGGCGCGCGAGACGGGCATGGCGCGCGGCGGGTCGGCGCTGGACGTCGCGTGTGGCTCCGGCAAGCTGACCGCGGAGCTGGCGCGACTCGCCGGGCCGGCGGGCCGCGTGGTCGGCCTCGACTTCAGCGCGCAGATGCTCGACATCGCGCGTCGCGAGCACCCGGGCATCGAGTTCATCGAAGGCGATGCGTTGAACCTGCCGTTCGACGACGCCGCGTTTGACGCCTCGACGATCGCCTTCGGTCTGCGCAACCTCGCCGACCCGGTGCGTGGCCTCCGCGAGATGCAGCGGGTGATCCGGCCCGGCCGGCGCGCGGTTGTGCTGGAGTTCGTGCGGCCGCCGCACGGGCTCACCGGCAGCGCCTATCGCATCTACCTGCGCACGCTGCTGCCGGCCATCGGGGGCGCGTTGTCCGGAGATCGGAGCGCCTATCGCTACCTGAGCGACACGATCGACTCGTACCGGACGCCCGGCGAGCTTGGCGACATCGCGATGCAGGCGGGCTGGGCGGATGTCAGATATCGGGGCCTGGCGATGGGGACGGTGGGAATCCTGTCGGGCGCTCGACCGTAACGTTCCGTTCCGTCACACGGTTGTAGCGGCAGCTTGGGAATGATGTCGGCGCAAACCCGGCTGCTGGTCGTATGCGGAGTCCTGATCGCAGTGACCGCCGCCAGCGTCACCACTCTTGCGATCAATCTTTCCCATCCCGCGACTGGCGCGCCGCCCGCGCAGGTCCTCACGCTGGCCGCCTCGGCATCAGGCAACACGATCACGGTCGTGGGCGTGGGTATCGGCTCCGCGACCCCCAACCAGGCGCTGCTGAACCTGGGCGTGACGGCGACCCGGCCCAACGTCCGTGACGCGGTCACCGCCGCGGGGTCCGACATTAATCGCTTGCTGGCCGCCGTTCGCGGCCAGGGCGTCCAGGACAGGGACATCCAGACCACCGCTGTGTGGGTCCAGCTGCAAACCAACTGCTGCCCCCAGACCCTCATCGGCTACAACGCGGCGACGCAGATCACCGTGACGGTGCACAACGTCAACAGCGCCACCGCGCTCATAGAGGTTGCTGTGGACGCCGTTGGGAATGACCTGCAGATCAACGGGATCACGCTTTCCGTGTCCGACCAGACCGCGATGCTCAAGGCTGCGCGGGCCAACGCGATGAGCGACGCCAAAGAGAAGGCAACGGACTACGCGCAGCTCTCCGGGCATCACGTTGGAGGCCTGGTCGGGATGTCAGAGGTCGTCTCGACGACGGGTGGCTTCTCCTGCGACCAGTGCGGCGGCAAGGGCGCAGGCGGCGGCGGAATCCCGATTCAAGCCGGAGTGACCTCCATCACCGTGAACGTCGCGGTGACCTTCGAACTCGCGGCGTGACTAACTAAGCGTTTCGGTCGACTGCGGAGCGCGCCAGGCCGACCAGTACCGGCCGCAGCCCGTCCAGCTCGATGGCTTCGAGCTCGCGTACAGCCTCCTCGACGAGGGCATTCGCCTCGCTCCGCACGCGCGCGAGCGCATCACTCGAGGTGACGAGCTCGGTGACCCGCCCAACCTCGCGATCGCCCAGGGTGCCGGCGAGGAGCTCCCGCACCTCAGGACCGACCTCGCGGTCCTCCGCCGCGTAGATCAACGGAAGCGAAAGCACCCGCTGCCGTATGTCGAGGCCGACGGGCTTCCCCGAGCTCGGGCTGAAGTCGACCATGTCGTCGACCATCTGGAATGCGGTGCCCAGCAATTCGCCGTATCGTCGCAGCGCGGCGACAACCTCGGGCGTCGCGCCGGACAGCAGCGCACCCGACGCGCATGCGGCCGCAAAGAGGGATGCCGTCTTGCCGCGGACGACGCGGAGGTACGAGTCCCTGTCACCTGGGTAGGCGCCGCGCAGCGCCACGTCGTCGATCTGCGACGCGCAGACCGCCTCGAGCGCCTCGGCGATGGCCGAGGTCACGTCCCTGTTGCCGATCTCGGCGATCATCCGGGTGGCCTTGGCGAAGTAGTAGTCGCCGACGGCGATCGCACGTTCCGGGCCCTCGGCCGCCGCGACCGTCGGTCTTCCGCGACGATGCGTGCTCTCGTCGACGTAGTCGTCGTGGATGAGCGTCGCGTTGTGCAGCAGCTCGACGGCCGCCGCCAGCGCCGCGGCGCGCAGGGGCTCGCTGCGAGGACCGATGGCCGAGGTGAGCTGGACAAGCTTGGGCCGGAGGCGTTTGCCGCCCGCCTCGACTAGACGGCGCATCGGCGCGGCGACCGGCTCAGGATCGACGAGAAGCTGCCGCCCCAGCTCGAGCTCGACGAGCGCCTCGGACGCCTCCCTCGACGGCCGGACGAAGTCGCCATCCAGCTGGACGGCCACCTCTCGGTGCCGCGGTCCGTCGAGCTCGACCGCGAAGATCGATTGCCACCTACCCAGGACCAGGTCGCCGTCCTCGACCAGCAGCGTCGACGCCGAGGTCAGCAGGAGCTGGCGGCAGTGCGCGTGCCCGTTTTCGGGCTCATCCAGCGGGACGGCGACGCGTCGCGCGAAGTCGTCGTGGTGGTACCCGGCGCCCTGCGGAGCGATTCGCTCGAGCAGGTCCTGGAAGTCGCGCAGCAGAAGCGGCTCGTTCTCGTTGACAGCGAGGCCGAGGGTCGTGTGCAGGGACTGAAGGTAGACGCGGCCGGTCCGAAGGCCTGCGCGCCGGATCTCCTGGCGGAGGCGGTCAGTGAGGTCGACGAACTCAGTGGCGTGCTTGGTGTCGAAACGCAGGCGCGCCCTGATCAACGTGCGAGCGCCCGCTGAAGGAGCTGACGCGTCGACGGCACCGACGACTCGGCCGCTGCGGCGGAGGACATTGCCTGGATCGCCTCGGCGAAAGCGACCTGCACCTCGAGCGAGGCGTTGTCGGCCAGGAGGCGTGAGCCGCGCGCGAGGCAAAGGTCACCCACGAGGAGGACGGTTGGCGGCGCCGCGCGGCCCCCGAGGCCCTGCAGCCGGATCCCGATCTCGATGAGCGCGGCGGCCAGGGCGAGCTTGGGCTGAGCGTCGGCATCGAACCGGCCCACGTCTTCCTGGTAGGCCCGGTAAGCGTCGGAAAGGCCGTCCGACCAGAGGCCCTCCAGCCGCACCAGCTCGCGCTCGGGGACCTCTACAGGCACGGGTGGAGCCCTCGGCGAGAGATTCGGTGGCCAGGTGGCCGAGATCCTAGGCGCGGCCGAGCACCGCAGCGAGCGCATCGACTGATTCGTGAGCGAGGAGCGCAGGCCGCAACAACGGAGATCGGCCGCATGGGCGCCGAAGATCCGCCGCGGGTCTCCGCCCGGGCCTGTCGCATTATTCGACGACCTCGATCGCGTTGCCCGCGAGCTGGCGGAAGGCGGAAAGGGCGCGCAGGCAGGACTCGTCGTCCCGCGTGACGACGTAGTACAGGCCGAAGCCGAGCACCGTGTTCAGGACGAGCGGGACCAGGACGTCGCGCGGGATGGTGAGCCGGATCCGGCCGTCCTTCTCGAGCCGGTCGAGCTGCTCCTGGATGACCTCGCGGTAGCGTGTGAACAGCTCGGGCAGGTAGGCCCTGAGGCGCTCGGTCCGCGGCGCCTGGACCAGGAGGTCGAAGGCGGCCAGCTGGACGTCGCCGAGGCGGCGAAGCGAGTCCCACAGTGACTCCACGCCGACCTCGAGCACCTCGAGCGGGTTGGTCAGCTGGTTGAGGGCTGTGCGCAGCTCTTCGACCGAACGGGCTGTCAGGAAGCGCCAGGCTTCGACCAGCAGCTCGGACTTGGTGGGGAACCAGTACTGGAGGTTGCCGATGGCCACGCCGGCCTTCGAGGCGATGGCCCGGACGCTGGTGCCGGAGTAGCCGTTCTCGAGCAGGGACTCGGCTGCCGCGTGGATGATCTGGTCCCGGGTGCTCTCGGTCGCGGTGGCCCCTGTCATACGTATGTACCAGAGTACCAAGCACGAACTCTCCGTGTAGCCAATGCCCGCTCCCCTTCAGGAGAGAGGGTCAGGGTGAGGGCTAGCGGGAGGGGCGAGCCCACAAGAACAACCCCGTCGCCTGCCCGATGCGACAATCTCGCTGGCTTGCGCTCCATTGCCGAGGTCTTTCCCAACCGTCTCTGCGGCGTGCTGCGCACCGACAACGCCGACGCTGGTTTCCAGGCCTGCCTGACCGCGATGGAGGGCGGCATCCACACCATCGAGGTCACCAAGACGGTGCCCTCGTGCTTCGATTTGATCCGCGGCCTCATCGCTACGACCATGGGCCGATACCCGGTCGGGGTCGGGACCGTCTGGGATCCTGGCGCGGTGCACGAAGCCAAGGAGGCGGGCGCGTCGTTCGTCGTCACTCCCGTCGTCCTGCCCGAGGTCGCCGAGGCGTGTCGCAAGGAGGACATCCTGTGCGTCNTGGGCGCGTTGACGCCGACCGAGATCTACCAGGCNAGGCTGGCGGGAGCCACACTCGTGAAGGTCTTCCCGATCCAACCGGTCGGCGGCCCCAGCTACGTCGAGGCGTTGAACGGNCCGCTCGGCGGCGTCCCGTTCTGGGTTTCAGGTGGCGTGCCGATCGAGGACATCGGCGCCTACCTGCGGCTCGGCGTCAAGGCCGTCGGTCTGACCGGCGCCCTGTTCCCGGCGGAGGCCCTGGCGCGGGGGGACATGGCGCTGATCCATCAGAACGCACAGCGGGCGGCAAAGGCCGCCGCGGAGGTGATCGGGGGCTAGGTCTCCGGGGGTCCCTCAGCAGCCCACGCGGTACTGGCACATCGTGGCCGTGATGTTCGAGTAGAGGTTGGTGACCTGCTTGCCGGTCAGCAGCAGGGCGATGATCACGATCAGGATGATCAGCGCCAGGATCAGGGCATATTCGACGAGCGCCTGGCCTCGCTTGCCGCTTCCGGCTCTGGCTAACACCCCACGTGGTAGTTGCACATGGTGGCCGTGATGTTCGAGTACAGGTTGATCAGCTGGTGGCCAGTCGTGATCAACGCGATGATCACGATCAGCGCGATCAGGGCGAGGATGAGCGCGTACTCAACCATTCCCTGGCCTTTCTGTTTTTGGATGAATCGATGATGAATCAACGGGGTTACAGACCTGAAAGCTTAACCACCGAGCCCCCGGTGCTGGTCGCTGTTCGTTCCAAAGCCTGCTCGACGACCACCCGGACCATCCGTTTGCGCCAGAAGTGGCTCAGGTCGGCGTTGTCCAGGGGTTTGGCCGGTTTGGCGGCCAACTCAGCCGCTTCGCGGATCGTGTCCTCCGAGATCGGCTTTCCCTTCAGGAAATCCTCAGCCGCCGTCGCCTCCAGCGGGTGGGACGCCACCCCGGACAGGACGATCCGGCACCTGACCACTGTCTCCCCGTCCAGCTCGAGGGCGACCGCGGCCCCGGCGATCGGGAAGTCGATCGAGCCCCGGCGGCGCAGCTTGACGTAGGCGCTTCGGGTGGTCGGGGTGGCCCGGAGCCGAAGGCCCGTCAGGACCTCCGCCGGCTGCTTCGCCAGGTAGTCGATCCCGTCGTCCCGGTACAGGTCGCGTACGTGCACCTCCCGGTCGCCGTCGGGNCCGGCGAGAAGGGCGATCCCGTCGAGCGCGATCGCCATTGGAGCCGTGTCTGAAGAGGAGACCGCCCAGCAGCGCGGGCTGCTCGGCGCAACCAGGCAGATGTCGCCGTCTTTTTTCAAGCAGAACCCGGCCGCCTTCCGCCATTCATAGGTCATGTCGTAGTAGTTGCAGCGGGTGTCGACGCAGAGGTTGCCGCCGATGGTGCCGGCATTGCGCAGAGGAGGTGACGAGACAAGGCCCGCAGCCTCGGCATAACCCTGGAAGCGGGCGTTCAAATGCTTGTCGCGCGCCGCCACCGCCAGGGTCACGCCCGCGTCGATCGTGCACTCATCGGACCCGTTGCGGATCTCGCCTGGCAGGAAATCGAGACCGATCAGGGTGTCGATCTCGAACTGGCGGCGCTTGAGCTTCGGAAAGAGGTCGGTGCCACCCGCGACGAACATCGCGCGCGGACCGAGCTCCGCGGCCATCCGCGCGGCCTCGCGAGCGGTCTTTGGCCGCAGGTATTTCAGGCGAGGCAGCCGGAGCATTCAGGAATCCCTCGGCGGCGGCTGGACCTTGATCACGGGCGGATACGGGATGTCGGGAAAATGCGGCGGGCCATAGCGCGGCGGCTCGCCTTTGTCCTTGCGGCGCAGCGCCTCGACCACTTTTTCCGGCGTGACCGGAATCTCGTCGATCCACACGCCGAGCGCGTCGTGCAGCGCGAGGCAGACCGCCGGCGGGACCGGCAGCAGCGGCCCCTGTCCGGCTTCCTTGGCCCCGTAAGGACCTTCGGGGTCGTTCGTTTCGACGATGAACGTCTGGACGTCGGGCATGTCGAGGAACGTCGGTGATTTGTACTCGAGCATCGAGGGCCACTTGTGGAGGCCTTTGCGNAAAACCTGCTCCTCCATCAGAGCNTCACCNAGNCCCATGTACACGCTGCCCTCGACCTGTCCCTCGACGAGGAGCGGATTGATCGCGCGGCCNACGTCGTGCGCGATCCAGATCTTGTTGACGTGGACGAGCCCTGTCCGCGCGTCGGCGTCGAGGTCGACGACGCACGCCGAGTAGCTGTAGGCCGGGCTGGGTCCGACGCCTGAGCCCTTGTATGGTCCGGCGATCTTCGGCGGCGTGTAGCTGCCTGCGCTGGTCAGCGTGCCGAACTTCGCCTCGGCGAGGATGCTCGCTTCTTCGAAAGTGATCTGGTCGATGCGATCGCCGGCGGCCTCGACGAGCATGGCGCGCATCTTGCGGGCCGCTTCGAGCGCGGCGTTGCCGGCCATGAACGTCACGCGGGACGAGTAGGAGCCGAGGTCGATCGGCGTGGTGTCCGTGTCGGCGGTGACCAGGCGGATGTCGGACGGCTGCAGGCCGAGCTCTTCGGCGACGATCGTCGCCAGCACGGAGTCGGAACCCTGGCCGATGTCCATCGCGCCGCAGTAGACGGTCACGCCCCCGCGGTCGACCTTGATCTGCACCTCGGAGTGGGGCATGTCGTTCCAGTAGATCGCCGTGCCGGCCCCCGACATATAGCTGGAGATCGCGAATCCCATGCCGTGGCCCGGCCGCCGGGCGCGCGTACGATACCCGGACGCCTCCATCACGCGCTCGGTGCATTCCTCGAGCCCGCATGAGGTGACGCGGAGCCAGTTGACCGTTCGCGTGTTCGGCTTGACGAAGTTGCTTCTCTTCAGGTCGGCCCCGTCGAGACCCAGGTCGGCCGCCAGCTTCTCGAGGTGCAGCTCGATGGCGAATCGAGGCTGAGGCGTGCCGTGGCCCCGCTTCGGCCCACATGGAGGCTTGTTGGTGAAAACCCGGCATCCCTCGAAGCGATAGGCCGGGATGTCGTAGGTCACGGGCTGCAGGGCACCCGTATAAAAGGTCGAGGCAACACCGTACGAACCGTAGGCGCCGCCGTCGAGCGCGCTTCGGAAATGCATCGCCGTGATCCGGCCGTCCTTAGTCGCGCCTGTGCGCACCCACATCAGCACCGGGTGCCGGCCGCGGTGCGCATAGAAGACCTCTTCGCGGGTCAGCGTGCACTTCACCGGCCGGCCGGTGAGCATCGCGAGCTTGCACACGATGATCTCGTGCGCGAAGGGGTCGGTCTTCCCGCCGAACCCGCCGCCGTGCGCCGCGCCGATCACGCGGATCCTGTGCATCGGCAGCTCCAACACCTTCGACAGCGCGCGATGCACGTAGTGCACGACCTGCGTCGAAGACCAGAGCGTGACCCGTCCGCCGACATAGGTGGCGATCGCGCTGTGCTGCTCCATCGGGAGGTGCGTGTTGCCCTGGAAAAAGAAGACGTCCTCGCGGATCTTGTCCGCGCGCGCGAATCCCTCGTCGACGTCGCCGAACTCGAGGGCGACGAGCTTGTGGACGTTGTTCGGGCCGCCGTAGTCCTGGATGCGTTCGTCGTTCGGCTCTGCCAGCGCCGCCTCGATCGACATCACCGGCTCGAGCACCTCGTACTCGACCTCGATCGCGTCGCACGCCGCGGCCGCGATCTCCTCCTCGGTCGCGGCCACCGCGGCGATGGGGTCGCCGACGTAGCGCACCTTCTCGTGCTCGAGGGCGCGCTCGTCCTGCGTCACCGGCAGGATGCCGAACTTGATCGGCAGGTCTATCCCGGTGATGACCGCCTGGACGCCGGCGATGCGCCGCGCGGCCGAGGTGTCGATGGCAAGGATCCGGGCGTGGGGGTGCGGGCTGCGCAGGATTTTGCAGTGAAGAGTGCGCGGCAGCAGCATGTCGTCGGCGTACATCGCACGGCCCGTGACCTTGGCTGCGGCGTCGACCTTGGGCAGCGGCTTGCCGACGACCCTCATTGGATCCGCCCGGCCGCCAGCTCTACCGCCTCGAGGATCTTGATGTAGCCCGTGCACCGGCAGAGGTTGCCGGCCAGAGCCTCGCGGATCTCGTCGCGCGAAGGTCGAGGATTCTCTTCGAGAAGCGCGCGAGCGGACAGAAGTATGCCCGGCGTGCAGTAGCCGCACTGGGCGGCCCCGAGCTCCGCGAATGCGACCTGCAGCGGGTGGAGCTCGGACCCATGCGCCATGCCCTCGATGGTGGTAATCGCGCGTCCCTCGAGCTGGATCGGCAGGGCGAGGCAGCTCAGGTGCGGCTTGCCGTCCACCAGGACGGTGCACGTGCCGCACTCGCCCAGCTCGCATCCGTGCTTCGTGCCTGTCAGCTGCATGTCCTCGCGAAGGACCTCGAGCAGCGTCTTGTGCGACGGCACGAGCACGTCTCGCTTCTCGCCGTTGACGTCGAGAGTCAGCACGACCCGCTCGACGTCGCGCGAGACCTCCCGCTTCACTCTGAGGCGAGCATATCCCGAAGGGCTCTGGCGCACTCCCAGAGGTCAGGCGCGACGGCGTGCGCGCGACTGCTCGCCGGCTTCGGGTCGTCGGGATACACCAGGATGGTCCGCATCCCCAGCGACAGCGCGGGCTCGATGTCGTTCTCCTCGCGGTTCCCGATCACGACGCAGCGGTCGGGCGGCACGCCCGCCCACCGCGCCGCCATCTCGAAAACGGCCGGGTGAGGCTTCAGGTGGCCGGCGTCCACCGACGTGATCACGCCGTCGATGTGCTCGGCCATGCCGAGCATCCGGAAGTCGTCCCAGTAGCTGTCGGCGTCGCGCCAGTATGTGTTGCTGGCGATTACCGTCCGGAGGCTGAGCTCGTGAATCGTCTGCAGCAGCTCCAGCGCTCCGGGCAGCGGCTTGAATCGGTCATGAACCGGAATTGCCATGGCGCGGCGGATGCGCGAGACAGTCTCGTGGTCTGCCGGGAGCCCTTGTCGCGCGAGGCAGTTAGAGATCAGCTCGACAGCCCCGACCACCATCACAGCTTCGGTCGTCACGGTCCGAGCTTCGTCGCCCGGCTTGCTGCTCTGAAGCAGGTCACCGACCAACATGTCGATGACCTTCGGGTCGTGGCCGGCCATTGCCGCTGCGATCCGCCGGCGGCGGCCCTCGCCGTCGGTCTTGCGGATCGGCCACGAATTCGGCCACAGTGTGCCGCCCACGTCGATGAGGGCGACCTCAAGGGCTCTCGGCACTGCGCTCTATCATCGCCTCCATGCTCAGGTGGCTGACGTCAGGCGAGTCGCACGGGCCCCAACTGACCGTGGTGATCGAGGGATTGCCTGCGGGCCTGGAGATCTCCGAGGACGATCTCCGGCGCGACCTGGCGCGGCGGCAGGGCGGTCACGGCCGGGGCGGCAGGCAGAAGATCGAGACCGACGTCGCGCGCATCGTCAGCGGCGTTCGCGGGGGCTTCACCATCGGCAGCCCGGTCACGCTCGTCCTCGAGAACAAGGACCACGTCAACTGGACCGCGCAGATGACCGCGGCCAAGGAGGGGTTCGAGCCCAAGGTGGTGACGCGCCTGCGACCCGGCCACGCCGACCTGGCCGGAGCCCTGAAGTACGGCCACACCGACATCCGGAACGTGCTCGAGCGGTCCTCGGCGCGCGAGACCGCGACGCGGGTGGCGGCGGGCGGCGTCGCGCGCAAGCTGCTGGGCAACTTCGGGGTCGAGATCGTGAGCTTCACCCAGTCGATCGGCACGATCGACATCGGCTTCGATGGCTACGACCCCGACACGGTCACGGTCGAGGATGTCGAGGCGTCGCCGGTACGCTGCCCCGACCCCGAGGCTTCGCGCCGGATGGTGGCCGAGATCGACGAGGTCGCCGAGCTCGGCGACACGCTGGGCGGGACGTTCCGCGTCATCGCGCGCGGCGTGCCGCCGGGGCTCGGCAGCTACGTCCACTGGGACCGCAAGCTCGACGGCCGCCTGGCCCAGGCCGTTCTATCGATCAACGCCATCAAGGCGGTGGAGTTCGGGTCCGGATTCCAGGGAGTGGCCAGCCGGGGATCGGAGTTCCACGACCAGATCGACTACGAGGGCGGCCGGTTCCGCCACCTGACCAACCGCGCGGGAGGCCTGACCGGAGGCGTCACCAACGGCGAGCCGATCGACCTTCGCGTCGCCATCAAGCCGATCTCCACGATGAAGAAGCCGATGCAGTCCATCGACCTGAAGACCAAGGAGAAGACGGAGGCGCACTACGAGCGAAGCGACGTGTGCGTGGTGCCTGCTGCAGGTGTGATCGGAGAGGCGGTGGTCGCCCTCACCCTGGCGGACGCGTTCCTGGAAAAGTTCGGCGGCGACTCGATGAGCGAGCTGGAACGCAACTACCGCGGCTACATGGAAACGATCGCGCAGTAGCTCGTGAAGGTCATGTCGATGGCGGAGGCCATTGCCCGCCGGTGCCGGCCTTTGCGGGTTTGAACGGGCCCGCAAACCCGCGCGCGCCGGCACTCGCGGATATTCCCGGCGGCGTTCAACGCCGCGTCCGTGACCGCGCGGCCATCGCTATCTGTTTCCACTTCTTGCGATCCTCGATCCGCAGTCGCGCGTCGCTCTTCTTGGCGATCGCACGCAGCTCGCGCTGCAGCTTGCGGTAGCTGTCGAATCGCCCGCGGTCGAGGCTGCCATCTGCCAGCCCGGCCTTGATCGCGCATCCAGGCTCTGACACATGAGCGCAGTCGCTGAACCGGCATCGGAGCGCGAGCTGCTCGATGTCGTCGAATACGTTGCCGAGGGCGTCCTCGCCCTCCCACAGCTGCGCCTCGCGCAGGCCCGGTGTGTCGATGATCATCCCGCCACCGGGCAGCTGGACCAGCTCACGGTGGCTCGTCATGTGGCGCCCCTCGCCCGAGCGGTGGATCTCGCGTGTCCGCATCACGTCCGCACCGACGATGCGGTTGATCAGCGTGGACTTGCCCGCGCCGGACGGGCCGAGCAGGACGCCGGTCCTGGCCGGCCGCAGCAGCGCCGCAATGTTCTCGATGCCCTCGCCGGTGATGGAGCTCGTCACTACGACCGGCGTCCCCGCGGAGGCGGCCTCGAGCTCTCCGCGCATCTCGGCCGCCACGTCCGTGACGTCTGCCTTGGTGATCACGACGACGGGGACCGCGCCGCTCTGCCAGGCGATGGCCAGGTAGCGCTCGATGCGCCGCACGTTCACGTCCGTCGCCGCCGCCACAACGAAGGCGAGGTCGATGTTGGCGGCCAGGATCTGCTGCATGGTCTCCGCCCCTGCCGCGCGGCGCGAGAACACGGTTCGCCGCTCGACGACCTGGGTGATGAAGCCGCCCTCGAGCGCGACCCAGTCGCCGACCGCGGGATCGGTGCGGCGTGCGGAGGCACGCCGGGTCTCGAGGCCAGTGTGCACCAGGTAGTCCGCGCCGTAGTCGGCGATGACGCGTGCGGGGACAGCACCAGGTGGCGCCGTCTGTTTGAACTTCTCATCGAAGTACGTGTCCCAGCCCAGCGAAACGAGCAAGGCGAGCTGGGAGATGATGGGTGACAACGCAAATCCTCCGGAATGACGAATGCGGACATGCCGGTCCGCCCGAGCCGGAGGAGCTAGATGGACGCTCCGGAGGCGGCCGACGGCCAGGCCGTGCTGATCACAACTTCAACCATTCGAACGCCACCTCCTTCAGGAATTTTCGAGAGCGCAGCCTACCACGAGTTTCAGTCTTGCGGCGGCTCCCAGATCACTTCGCTGAAGTCGACCACCAGCTCGACGTCGATCTGGTTCAGCTCCTCTGCTGGTTTGTCAGGCACGCGCACCTCTCCGCTCCCAACGCAGATTGCGTCGTTGAGCCACTTGTACTTTTCGTGCGAGCTGGTGTGCCATGCGGCCACCACGATCTGCCGCCTGCCTTTCGGGTAGGCGCGACCATACCCCTGGTAGTCAAACAGGATCGTGGCGCCGTCCTCCGTCTCGATCACGCCCTGGAAGTCTGGAGTGAAAGTGAGATCCGTCCTCCGCCGAGGATGGTTGGCGCCCCGAAACGTGCCCGCAAGCGCTCCCGTGCAGCGGCCTTCGGCCAGAAAGAAAAGCTGCTCTTCCTTGCCTGCGGGTCCTTCCAGCGCGACTTCCCAATCGGCTGGGTATACGAATCGCACCGAGTAGAGCGGCTTGAGGATCAATTACTGTCCTTTGAATTCCGCCTTGCGCTTTTCGCCGAAGGCCTTGATCCCTTCATTTGCGTCCTCGGACACGAAGACCCTGGCGATCGCTTCGCGCTCCAGCGCCAGGCCGACGTCGAGCGGCGTGCCGTAGCCCTGCGTGATCGCCACCTTGGCGTGGCCGAGCGCGACGCTCGGTCCAGCCGCGAGCTGGGTCGCGTATTCGATCGCTCCCTGGCGGCAGGCCGCCGCGTCGGGGAAGAGCCTGTCGACCAAACCAATTTCCTTTGCCTGGTCGGGACTCATCGTGGTGGCGCTCAGGATCAGGTCCATGGCTTTCGACAGCCCGACGAGTCGGGGCAGGCGCTGTGTGCCGCCGGAGCCCGGAAACAATCCGAGCTTCAGCTCTGGGAGGCCGATCTGATACGTGCCTTCCGCGGCAAACCGAAGATCGCACGCGAGCGCAAGCTCGAGCCCGCCACCGAGGCAATGCCCGGCAATCGCCGCGATAAAGACGATCGGCGTGTTCTCCATCTTGCGGAAAGTCTCGTGCGCGAGGAGCGGCGTCATGACGCGGGAGCGGGTCGTGCCCGCCGCGAAGGCGCTGACGTCCGCGCCTGCCGAGAAGAACTTCTCGGACGCGCTCGTCACGACGACCGCACGTATTTCTTCGTCCGCCCGCAGGTCGTCGACCGCGCTCGCGAACGAACGCAGGAACGCGTAGTCGTAGGCGTTGGCCGGCGGTCGATCCAGCACCAGGACGCCGACCCCGCCCTGCTTCTCCAATCTGACTGGCATGTCTCCGTCTAACCTTATCGAAGTACCGCAAGAACGAACTCACGGGGGTGCCGCATGGCGACGATGATCATCGAAGGCGAGAGGACAAAGGCCGCGTCCGGCAAGACGTACGAGGTCCGCAATCCCGCCACGGGCGAGGTCATCGACGAGGTCCCCGCCGGCGGCGCGGCCGATGTCGATCGAGCGGCGCAAGCCGCGGCCAAGGCGTTCGCGACGTGGTCGAAGCTTCCCTCCAACCAGCGGCGCGAGATCCTGCACAAGGCCGCGCAGCACATGCTGTCCAAGGTCGAGGAGATCGCGACGATCCTCACCAAGGAGCAGGGCAAGACGCTTCTCGAGTCGCGGCTCGAGGCCAGGCGCTTCGGCGAGAACATCGGGTGGTTCGCCGACCTCGCGGACAAGATTCACGGTCAGTACGTCCGGCTTCCGGACCTGACCACGTACGGCCTCGTGGTGCGCAAGCCGATCGGCGTTTGCGGCGCGATCGTGCCGTGGAACTTTCCGCTGACCCTGGCCGCGAACAAGGTCGCTCCCGCGATCGCGGCCGGTAACACCGTCGTTCTGAAGCCCGCGAGCACGACGCCATTAGCGACGCTTGCGTGCATCGAGGCCTTGATCGAGGGGGGGCTGCCGGAAGGCGTCGTCAACGTCGTGATCGGGCAGGCGACCGGCGAGGCGATCGTCGAGCACCCGCTCATTCGCAAGATCGCGCTCACGGGGTCCACGCCGACCGGCAAGCGGGTGATGGCGAAGGCAGCGGAGCACCTGAAGAAGGTGACCCTCGAGCTCGGCGGCAGCGACCCCTGCATCGTGCTCGACGACGCGGACCTCGAAGGCGCCGCGCGTGCGATCTCGGTCGGCCGTTTCTTCAACTGCGGCCAGCAGTGCCTTTCGACGAAGCGGCTCTACGTGCAGGAGGCCGCTTTCGACGGTCTGATCGAGAAGCTGGTGGCGCGGGCCTCGAAGCTCAAGCCCGGCAACGGCCTGGACAAGGACTCGCGGATGGGGCCGATGCATTCGCAGACCCAGCGTGCCGAGGTCGAGGCCCAGATCAAGGACGCCGTCGACGCGGGCGCGAAGGTGATCTTCGGCGGTGGAAGGCCGAAGGGGTCGGACTACGAGAAGGGCTGGTTCATCGAGCCGACGATCCTGACCGACGTGCCGGACGGCGCGCGCATGTGGAAGGAAGAGGTCTTCGGTCCGGCGCTTCCGGTGCGCAAGGTGAAGGACCTGGACGAGGCCCTGCGCCTGGCCAACGACTCGCAGTACGGACTCGGGTCATCGATCTGGACGAGCAACATGGCGGCCGCGCATCGCGCCGTACAGGAGCTCGAGGCCGGATACACGTGGGTCAACGCCCTCGTGATCGCTCATGACGAGCTGCCGTTCGGCGGCACCAAGCAGTCAGGCTTCGGCAAAGAGCATGGGGTAGAGGCCTTCATGCAGTACACCGAGGAGAAATCCGTGGTCTATGGGGGCATGTGACTTCGTTGTCGGCAGTGCCCTCTCCCCCTTCAGGGGAGAGGGTCAGGGTGAGGGGCGAACAGAGCGATATGGTGCCCGCGGGTAACCAACCCCAGTAATGTCGGGCGTGAGAATCGGGCTGACTGTCGTCGGGCTGCTCGTCCTGCTGGCGGGAGCGGTGTTCGCCGGGCAGGGGCTGGGCTACATCCCGGGGAGCTTCATGACCGGGGACGTCCACTGGTTCTGGATCGGGTCGGCGATGGCGGTGTTCGGGGTTGCCCTTGGAGTGGTGGCGCTGTTGCGACCGGCTAGAAGGGCGTAGGTCTTCTTCTTTCTCGCCCCTCACCCTGACCCTCTCCCCTGAAGGGGAGAGGGAAGAAGACCTCGAGGGCAACTGCTTACGCCGGTTTTAGGCGGTTCTCCCGT
>JGI12635J15846_10000727_pt1 | contig 28560 bp, 19 predicted proteins | sample BlaSpr_A8_OM2_M2_FD_15846 | JGI IMG/M metagenome (IMG submission 15846)
GGACTCGATCGACGGCCTAAGCCCATCGATTTCAATCGAGCAGAAGACCACCAGCCGCAGTCCGCGGTCGACGGTTGGCACGATTACCGAGATCTACGATTATCTGCGTCTGCTTTACTCATCGATCGGTGTGCCCCATTGCCCGAACTGCGGCAAGCCGATTACGCGCCAGTCGGCCGAGCAGATCGTGCAGCGCGTTATGGCGCTCACGCCCGACGATCGGGTCATGATCATGGCTCCGATCGTTCGCGGCCGCAAAGGTGAATTCAAGAAGGAGATGGAGAAGCTGATTCAACATGGCTTTTCTCGCGCCCGCGTCGATGGCGAACTGGTGAATCTGGAAGACGATCTGGCGCTCGACAAGCGCAAGAACCACACCATAGAAGTTGTTGTCGATCGATTGCTGGTAAAGCCGGGGATTGAGCATCGGCTCGAACTGTCAGTCGGGTTGGCCATGAAACTTGGCGGCGGCCTGGTGTTGGTCGCCGTAGTCAACGGCGACGAGACGCTTTATTCCTCGCGCCTCGCCTGCCCCGATTGCGGCATCAGCGTTCCGCAACTGGAGCCGCGATCTTTCTCGTTCAATAGTTCTTATGGAGCTTGTCCGGAGTGCCACGGCCTGGGCAGCCGCTACGATCTCGATCCGGCGAAGGTGATTGTCGATTGGTCAAAGCCGCTGCTCGATGGAGGATTGGGGCCCGGGTCGTCGTCGCAGAATCTGGTTCGCAGCATCCAGTTGGTGGTGCAAGCCTACGGTTTCGATCTGGCTACGCCATTCGAAAAATTTCCCGACAAGATTCAGAATCTCTTGCTGAATGGCGAACCGCAGCGCGGCGGCAAAACAGGATTCTTGGGGATTCTCGGCTATCTTCGGCAGAATCTCGAAGCCTCGACCTCCGATACCTATCGCGACTATCTGCTCGATTTCATGTCGGCGACGGAATGTTCGGTGTGCCATGGCAGGCGGTTGCGTCCGGAGAGCGTGGCGGTAAAGGTGAATGGCATGTCGATCGCCGATTTCACCAGTCTTCCGATTGCGCGCGCGCTCGATGCCGCGCGCAAGATTAAATTGACGGGCCGGGAACTAACCATTGCCGGTCGCATCTTGCACGAAATTACGGAGCGCCTCGAATTTCTCCACAACGTCGGGCTCGGCTACCTGTCACTCGGCCGCTCGGCCGCTACGCTTTCGGGTGGAGAAGGCCAGCGTATTCGCCTCGCTACGCAGATTGGATCGAAGCTGCGCGGCGTTCTCTACGTGCTCGATGAGCCCTCGATCGGCCTCCATCATCGCGACAACGGTCGTTTGCTGGCCGCGCTCGAAAACCTGCGTGACTTAGGCAATACCGTGCTGGTCGTCGAGCACGATGAAGAAACCATACGCCGTGCCGACTACGTCATTGATCTTGGCCCTGGCGCCGGCCGGCACGGTGGCGCGCTGGTCGCGAGCGGAACGCCCGCCGAAATCATGGAGTCGCCCGATTCGCTCACTGGCGCCTACATCGCCGGACGCCAGCAGATTGCGATGCTCTCCGAGCGGCGCAGTCCAAACGGAAAAGCGATCGCCATTATGGGCGCGCGCGAAAATAACCTCAAGAATCTCGACGTAGTCTTTCCGCTCGGAGTGATGACGGTTGTGACCGGCGTTTCCGGCTCGGGCAAATCGACTCTGGTCAATGACATTCTCTATCGCGCGCTCGCCAAGCAGCTTTATCGTTCGCGCGAAGAACCGGGGAGTCACAAGGCGATCACGGGAGCGGAGTTGATCGACAAGGTCATTCGTATCGATCAGTCTCCCATCGGCCGCACTCCGCGCTCCAATCCCGCGACTTACACAGGAATTTTTTCGGCGATTCGCGACCTTTATGCCATGCTGCCGGAATCGCGCGAGCGCGGATACAAGCCGGGACGTTTTTCTTTCAACGTTTCCGGCGGCCGCTGCGAGGCATGTCAGGGTGAGGGGCAGCGTCGCATCGAAATGAATTTTCTGCCCGATGTTTACGTGCAGTGCGAGGGGTGCGGCGGGCGGCGCTATAACCACGAGACGCTGGCCGTGCGCTACAACGGCTATTCCATCGCCGACCTGCTCGAGATGCCGGTGTCGGATGTGCTTCCTATTCTCGAAAACATTCCGCAGGTGAAGCAAAAATTGCAAACGCTGGTCGACGTCGGCCTGGGATACATTCACCTCGGTCAATCTGCCGTCACTCTTTCTGGAGGCGAAGCGCAACGCATCAAACTCGCGCGCGAACTCAGCAAGCGGCAGACCGGAAAAACCCTTTATCTATTGGACGAGCCAACCACCGGATTGCACTTCGACGATGTGCGCAAGTTGCTCGACGTTCTCCACCGGCTGACCGATCTCGGCAACACGGTCATCATCATCGAGCATAATCTGGACGTGATCCGCAACGCCGATTGGATCGTCGATCTCGGTCCAGAGGGCGGAGAAGAAGGCGGACGCATTGTGGCGCAGGGCACGCCCGAACAAGTCGCGCGCGTCAAAAAATCTTATACCGGCCAGGCACTGACGGCGTATTTCGATGGATCGATCAAGGATGGTTCGGCAAAGAATGGCTCGGTAAAAAATGGTTCCGCGAAAAATGATTCGTTGAGAATCGGGTCGGCGAATAACGGGTCAGAGAAAATTCAATCAGGAAGAAATGGCTCGTCGAGCAGCGCACTCGCGCCCACTGGCACCGGAGAGCATGCGTGAGTCTTTCGCCCGACGGACAATCCGAAACTCAAACGCCGGCGCCACAGTCCACTGAAGTGCTCGACGGCAGAAGAGCGTCATTGCCCGTTGAAGCAGCGCGAGCGGCCGGCGACCATAACGATGCCGGAGTCCCTTTAACCGCAGGCAATCTTTCTAACCTCCAACCTGTCGAAACTGCTCGACCCGCGCCCGATCCCGCGTGGAATGTCTGGGACGTTCTCCGCCTGACCTGTCTCACCATCGCAGCGCTCTTCGTCGGTGTGTTTGCTGCGGTGCTCATCGCTCGCGTTGGGATCTACCCCCACCGGGGCCTGGGCGAGATCGCCCGCATGCCTCTGGTCGTGGTCGCCGGACAATCGTTGGCTTACCTCCTCGTCCTCGCCTATATGTATGTGCTCGTGCGGTGGGAGCGCGGCCGGCCCGATTTTCTCGCTGCCATTCATTGGAACTGGCCGCCACGCAGCGTGCTGGCCGCGTGCTTATTTGGCGGCCTCGTGCTCTCGGTTGGGTTGCAAATCCTCGCTCATTTTTTGCCGATTCCGAGAGAGCTGCCGATCGACAGCTTTTTTCAAACCTCCGCCGAAGCCTGGGCGCTGAGCATTCTCAGTGTTACGTTGGCGCCGCTGATGGAAGAACTTTTTTTCCGCGGCTTTCTTTATCCGGTGCTCGCGCGCAGCCTTGGGCTGCCGGTGGCTGTTTTTCTAACGGCGCTCGGTTTTGCAGCGCTGCATGGAATGCAACTGATGTTTTCGTGGGGACCGGTGCTGGTGATTTTTCTGGTCGGCGTGGTTCTTACACTGGTGCGAGCCCAAACAAATTCTGTGTCGTCGGGCGTGCTCGTTCACATGGCGTACAACGGAACGATTACCGCGGCGATGTTCGCGGCGACCGATGGATTTCGGCATCTGGAGAAACTGAATCAATAGCGAATGAGAGGTTGTCGGAATGCAGGGCTTCGTATCAGGGCATCGCTTTCGCGATGCCGAAAAGATACAAAACAGGGTTACCCCTTTAGGGGCTGAGTGCGTGCTATCGTAGAAATTTATGTCGACCGCACGACAAGAGCTATTGGAAGTGCTGGCGCGGAAATCGTTCCGGCTGGGCGATTTTCAGTTGTCGTCCGGCGGTACGAGCGACTATTACATCGACTGTCGCACGACGACACTCGACGCTCGCGGCGCCCAACTGGTCGGCGAAGTTTTTCTCGATCAGATCCGCGAACAGGGCTGGGAGGCCGACGCCATCGGTGGATTGACCATGGGCGCTGATCCAATCGTCGTGGCCGTTGCGGTTACGAGCGGCAAGATGAATGGCTTCCTCGTCCGCAAGTCGGAGAAGCAGCATGGCACGGGGCAGCGCATCGAAGGCTTCCGCGAAAAAGGCGCGCGAGTGGTGATCGTCGATGATGTGTGCACCACGGGATCGTCAACCGTGCAGGCGATCGAAGCGGCGCGAGAATTCGGCTTCGAAATCGTAGGCGTGATGTGCCTGGTCGAGCGCCAGGATGCTCACGGGCGTCCCCATGTAGAAAAAGCCGCCGCGCCGGCAAATTTCGTTTCTATATTTACAGCAATTGCTGTGCGCAAGGAGCACTTGTCAGTGAGCAGTTAGCACTTAACCAATCGCGAACGACGCCAAGCGAACCGCGAACGGCCAACGACTAAAGTCTAACGACCCGACAACGACCAACTCATGATTCAAACTCTCGAATGGACATCCCGCGGCGTCGTTTTTATCGATCAGACGAAACTGCCTACTGAGGAAGTGTATGTAACCTGTACCACGCACCAGCAAGTTGCCGATGCGATCCGCAACATGATTGTGCGCGGCGCGCCCGCCATCGGCGTCGCCGCTGCCATGGGTATCGCACTCGGCGTGAAGAATTCACAGGCAGAAAATGTTGCCGATCTCAAGCCAGAGTTCGACCAGATTTGCGAAACCATTCGCCAGACGCGCCCAACGGCGGTGAATTTATTTTGGGCGATCCGGCGTATGCAGGAGAAATTTGAAATTCTCCGCGTCCGCCCCACCGCGCAAATCAAGCAGGCGCTGATTGAAGAGGCGCAGCGCATGCACGCCGAGGATATCGCCGCCAATCAGGCCATGGGACGCCATGGCGCAACGCTCATGCCCTCAAGCGGCGGTGTGCTCACCCACTGCAATGCCGGAGCGCTTGCGACAGCCGGTTACGGCACCGCGCTCGGTGTGATTCGCGCGGCGGTCGAAGCGGGCAAGAAGATTCACGTCTACGCCGACGAGACGCGGCCTTTTCTGCAAGGCTCGCGGCTCACCGCATGGGAGTTGATGAAAGACGGCATTCCGACGACGGTCATCTCCGACAATATGGCCGGAGTCATGATGCAGCAAGGCAAGATCGGAGCCATCGTAGTCGGCGCCGATCGCATCGCCGCCAATGGAGACGTCGCCAATAAAGTCGGCACCTACACTGTCGCCGTCATGGCCAAAGAGCACGGCATCCCGTTCTATGTGGCCGCGCCCATCTCGACGGTCGATCTCGACACTTCTGACGGCAGCAAGATTCCCATCGAGCAGCGCAACGCCAGAGAAGTCACGCACATCGGCGGCAGGCAGATGACGCCGGATGGAGTCGGGATCGAGAATCCGGCATTCGATGTGACGCCGGCGAAATACGTAACGGCGATTATCACGGAGCGTGGTATTGCGCGCCCGCCCTATGACGAGTCGCTGCGCGAATTCGCCACTCAGGTTCAGGAGACGTGCTGAACTTAGGAACCAAACTTCATGCGCATCATCATCGCGGGTGGAGGCACTGGCGGCCACGTTATTCCGGCCTTAGCCATCGCCCAGCAACTCAAAAAGCGATTCGCCGCCGAAGTTCTTTTCATTGGCACCGCTCGCGGCATTGAGACCCGCCTGGTGCCGCAGGCAGGCTTTCCTCTCGAGCTGATTCAGGTCGGCGCGCTGAAAAATGTCAGCCTGATGACGCGTGTGAAGACGATGTTTGATCTGCCGCGCGCGATTGCCGCTTCTTCTCGAATGCTTACTGATTTCGACCCCGAAGTCGTGATCGGAGTGGGCGGCTACGCTTCGGGCCCGGCGATGGTCGCTGCGATTCGGCGGCGGCTTCCTACTCTGGCCTTTGAGCCGAACGTCGTGCCGGGATTCGCCAACCGGATGATCGCGCGCTGGGTTTCGGCAGCGGCCGTACACTTTGAAGAAACTTGCCGCTACTTTCCGCACTGCCAAGTGACAGGCGTGCCGGTACGCTCGGCTTTTTTTGATATGCCGGCGAAGGCCGGCGGCACGCCGACGCTACTGGTCTTTGGCGGCAGCCAGGGCGCGCGCGCCATCAACCAGGCCATGATTGAGTCACTGCCCGGTTTGCGCGCGAAGGTTCCGGGCATCCACATCATTCATCAGACGGGGCAGCGCGACTATGATCGCGTACTGGCCGCGTATCAGCAATCCGGAATTTCAGGCGAGGTCCACAAGTTCATCGACGATATGCCGGAGACGTTCGGACGCGCCGACTTGCTGGTCTGCCGGTCGGGCGCGAGCACAGTGGCTGAGATAGCAGCGGCGGGCAAGCCGGCTGTCTTTGTGCCGTTCCCGGCGGCGGCCGATGATCATCAGAACGTAAATGCGCGGGCGCTCGAACGATCGGGCGCAGCGGTGGTGGTCGAAGAGAGCAATCTGGATGCGGCGTATCTGGTCGAGACCATCGCTGCTTTGATCGGCGACGGCCGCCGGTTGCAGAGCATGTCGGCGGCGGCGAAGTCGTTGGCGCATCCGAAAGCGGTCGAGGAGATTGCGGAGATGGTCAGAGAACTGGCCAGCCACGACCAAACCCTGTAACCGCAGAGGACGCCGAGTCCGCGGAGAATTTACGGAAAATGCTGGTTAGCTTTTTACTCTGAGCTCTCCGCGTTCTCCGCGTTAAATAGACTATCATCAGCATTCATTCGATTAATTTTCATGTTCGGCAAGATTCAGCGCATACATTTCGTGGGCATTGGCGGCATCGGCATGAGTGGGATCGCCGAGGTGCTGCTGAATCTTGGCTACCAGATTTCCGGCTCTGATTGGAAGCATTCGACGGTCACCGAGCGGCTTGCTTCTCTGGGCGCGACCATTTTCGAGGGACACGCTGCCGCGAACATCGCCGGTGCGGATGTGGTCGTCACCAGTTCGGCAATCTCGGTCGACAATGCTGAAGTTGCCGAAGCGCGGAGAGTGCATGTTCCGGTGATTCAGCGGGCGGAGATGCTGGCGGAGTTGATGCGGCTTAAATATGGCATCGCGATCGCCGGGATGCATGGGAAGACGACGACCACTTCAATGGTCGCGGCGGTGCTGGCGGCGGGCGGCCTCGATCCAACGGTCGTCGTCGGCGGGCGCGTCGACGCGATGGGCTCGAACGCGCGGCTAGGCAAGTCGCAATATCTGATCGCTGAAGCGGATGAAAGCGACCGGTCGTTTCTCAAGCTTTCGCCGATCCTATCAGTAGTCACGAACATCGACCGCGAGCACATGGATTGCTATCGCGATATGCGCGATGTACGGCGGACGTTTCTCGAATTTATGGAGCGGGTTCCGTTTTATGGCACTGTCGTCGGCTGCAAAGATGACGCCGTGCTGCGGCGCTTGATGCCTCGCGTGCACCGCCGCGTGACAACTTATGGCACAAGTCAGGGGTCGGACTTTCTGACCACCATTGTGCCGCAAGGTAAATCTTCGCCGAGTTTTGAAGAGCGCGGCCCGTTCAGTCGCTTTCGAGTGAACTATAAGGATAAGGACCTCGGAGAGTTCACGCTGCGGGTGCCGGGCGCGCACAACGTGCTCAACGCTACGGCGGCGATTGCGGTCGGAACCGCGCTTGATGTCTCAGTGGAACAGATTCGCGCGGCGCTTGACGGTTTTCGCGGCGTGGATCGGCGGTTTCAGCTGAAGGGCAAGGTCGCCGGGGTCAGCGTGATTGATGACTATGGGCACCATCCGACGGAAATTCGGGCGACGCTGGCGGCGGCTCGGCAATGCGGATTTCGGAGAGTGCATGTAATCTTCCAGCCGCACCGCTTTACGCGGACGCGGGATCTGATGGATGAGTTTGCGACTGCCTTCGGCGATGCCGACACGCTTTGCCTGCTCGATATTTATCCAGCTAGCGAGAAGCCGATCGAGGGCGTTACGGCCGACGCTCTCGCCGACCGCATTGCTGCGGCGGGGAAACGGAGCGTCACGTATGCCCTCTCAACCGCGGATGCGGTTGCGGGGGTCGCTGCGCTGGCGCAGCCAGGTGACATGGTGCTGACGCTGGGGGCGGGCAGCGTTTCGCAGCTGGGGCCGATGATTCTACAGAAGTTGGAGACCGCCGCCAGCCGAGATGCGCTGGTGTAAGGCGCGGGTTGCCGGAGCCCGGGCAGGGCTCGAAGTTTTGTCTTGTTGACGTTTTTTCGCGCCGTTCGTCCAAATCCATACCAAGCGAGGAGCACCGCATGGACACGAACAAAATCGCTTACTGGGTCGCGCTGGGAGTATTGGCGTTGGGATTGAGTCGCGAATACCGGCACGGGAATTTTGTGGCGTTGCATCAGGCTGTTGAACGCGCCGATCTCGCGCTGTGCGGGATATCCGCGCGCGCCGAACGAAGGTTGGCGGGCGCAATCGGCATGGCGGGAAGATCCGACGTTGTGGCGGAAGCTCGATCGGCATCGGCCGCTCGATTCGCGGACGCGAGGCTCCAGAGTGATTTGCTGCGCGAGCAGGTCCGCGATCAGGCGGAAATCATGGGGGATGAGATTCGAGCGCAGGCCGAGGTTATTCGGGCGCAGGCCGAAATGCGCCGCGCGGAGATGGAGCGGGTTCGATCGCTCACTCGGTCGCAGTTTCAGTTCGTCGACGCCGGCGATCGGGGCATGATGGGGTTTTGTCCAAAGACGCGAGCAAGGACGGGAGCAAGAGTCGTGGTTAGCCGGACGATCCACCGGGTCGGTCTCTCCGATGATTCGCCGGAGGTAGAAATCAGCGACTCCTACTAAAGCTTTTGGAGACGGCCCCAGGGAATGTTTTTCCAAACTCACATTTGAACCAACTTCGCACTGTCTCATTTCTCTGAAACCAGTTATAGTAATTTTGCTCAGCGGTTTTCTGTCGACAACTGACTCGAAAGAGTGGCGCGGAAATCAAGTTCCACCGCAGTCCAGGAAGAGTTGTATGCTCTTCCGCGCGATGTTTCGCAGCACGAGGCTCCCGAGCGCGAGCCTTTCGACGACGCACGGCTCGTCGATCTGGAAACGGAACAGGAATCCCCATTTTTGCGCGGGCAAAAGCGCGTCTCGGTGAGGCGCGGTTCACTTCCTAAAAAGACTGCCAATCGATTGCTGTGGGTGGGCGCGGCGCTAATAGCGCTGACGATTATCGGCGTCGCGGGGCTGAGCCTCTACCGCTATGGCAAGCACTCCTGGCGTTTTCGCATCGATTCGAGCGATCAGATCGAGGTGGCAGGCGCCGACCACGTGACACACGCGCAGATCATGGAAGTGATGGGCGGCGATATCGGGCGCAACATTTTCTTCGTACCGCTGGCGCAACGCAAACAGCAACTGGAGCAGATTCCGTGGGTGGAATCGGCCAGCGTGATGCGCTTTGTGCCGAATCGTCTGCGCATTGAGATCCATGAACGAACGCCGGTGGCCTTCGCCCGCATCGCATCCCATATCTCGCTGATCGACGCTGGAGGGACGCTGATGGAGCTTGCTCCGGGCGGCAAGCGCAAGTATTCATTTCCGGTAATTGCGGGGATGAACGCGGGCGAACTGCTCTCCACGCGCACGGCGCGAATGAAGAATTACAACGTGCTGGTGCGCGAACTCGATTCGACTGGCGCCCATTACTCGCAGGAGCTGAGCGAGGTGGATCTCAGCGATCCGGAGGATGTGAAGGTGCTCGCAGCCGACGCGAATGGCGAAGTGCTGGTGCACCTGGGGTCGGGAAATTATCTGCAACGTTATAAGACGTACGTCACGCATGTGCAGCAGTGGCGGCAGCAGTTCGACAAGCTCGAGTCGGTCGATTTGCGCTATGACGGGCAGATCATTGTGAATCCCGATCTCAACGGGATGGCGCGTCAGCCGGTCCTGACGCCGGCAGCTGCGAAAGCGGCGATGGCTGCGGGCGTGAAAACCGCAGCGCTCGTGAACTACGAGAAATACGTGACCCATCCCACTACGCCGCCAGCTCCGGCGAAAAAAGAAGTGAAGCCCAAGGTGAAGGCCGCGGTGCATCATGCTCCGGCGAAGGGCGCCCCGGCAAAGCTAGCTGCAGCTAAAACAATTCCCGTTAAGGCCGTGGCAATTAAGCCAGCGCCGGCCAAGCCCGCGCCGGCGAGTCAAGCGCCGCCGAAGCCGAGTGGAAACACGCCGCGGGTCTCGGTCTCTGCCACTAGCAATACGCCAACGCCGCATTTGGCGCCGGCGGCCACCGCTGTCACAGCAAAAAAGCCGAGTGCGGCAATTCCTAAGGAGAGTCCGCAAAACTAGCGATTATTGATATGCCGAGCCTTACTTATGCCCAATCATGACCCCAATTTTGTTACCGCCATCGACGTAGGGAGCGCCAAGACTGTCGTGCTGGTGGCGGAGTTGAGTGAGAACGGGCTGCGATATCGCGGCCACGGCATCAGCGAATCGCGCGGGCTGCGCAAGGGCGTGATCACCGAACTCGACAAGGCGGTGAGCAGCATTCAAAAGGCGGTCGAGCACGCGGAAGATGTGGCGGGCATTGCGATTGAGCATGCGCTGGTGGGAATTGCGGGGGCGCACATTCGCGGGATGAATAGCCACGGCGGGATAACTTTTGGCGCGCGGTCGCGCGAAATTGCGCGCGAGGAAATTCGCCAGGCTGTGGACAAGGCGCGCACCGTGCCATTGCCGGCGGATCGCGAAATTCTTCATCTTCTGCCGCAAGAATTCATTCTCGACGATCAGCCGGGAGTGCAAGATCCGACGGGGATGATGGCGACGCGGCTCGAGGTGCGCGTGCACATTGTCAGCGCTTCGTCGAGCGCGACGCAGAACATAGTGACGGCGGTGAATCGGGCCGGCGTGCACGTTGACGATACGATTTTCGAGCCGCTGGCGTGCGCGGATGCCGTGTTGCGCTCGGACGAGCGCGAACTTGGAGTTTGCCTTGTGGATCTTGGCGCGGGATCCTGCGATCTGATTGTTTTTCAGCAGGGCGCGGTCGCGCATACGGCGGTCATTCCGATCGGAGGCGATCACTTTACCAGCGATCTTTCGGTAGGCATGTGTACGGGGCTGGCGGCGGCGGAGACGCTGAAGAAGAATTTTGGCAACGCGGTGCCGACGCTGATTCCTGAGGGCAATGAAGTTGAGGTGCCGTCAGTGGGCGACCGGCCGTCACGCATGATGCCGCAGCGCCTGGCCGGCGAAATATTGGAGCCGCGCGCCCGCGAGCTTTTTGAATTGCTGCGCGAGAACCTGCGCCACGCTGGCGTGCTGGAGCACTGCATCGCTGGATTTGTGCTCAGCGGTGGAGCTTCGCGGCTGCCGGGAATTCTCGACGTGGCGGAATCGGTGCTGCGCAAGGCGACGCGCCTGGCGTGGCCGGTGCCGATGCCGAAGATGCCATCGTTCCTGGCGGAGCCGGAGTTTGCGACCGTGCTGGGCATGGCATATTACGGGCATCGCGCTCGGCTGGCGCGCGGTTTGCAGGAGCCCAGTTTTGGTTCGCGTATGAAGGCGTTGTTCGCAGGAAAGGGCGCATGAGTGTGGTGGATTCTTTTTCGGGGGAATGGCAAATCTTCGACAAGGGTTTGGATCTTACTGATAGCTGACAACTGATTTCACGAGGTGACTTATGACGGACGATAACGGACTCCGGATTTGCTTTCATGAAGAAGCGCGCAATGACGCCCGCATCAAGGTGATCGGGGTTGGCGGCGGTGGTAACAACGCGGTCAACCGCATGATCGACTCCGGGATGGAACACATTGAATTCATCGTGGCCAACACCGACCTGCAGGCGTTGCGCATGTCGCGCGCGGCGACCAAGATTCAGCTTGGGGTGAAGCTGACGAATGGTCTCGGGGCGGGCGCAAATCCCGAGATTGGGCGGAAAGCGGCGCTTGAGGATTCCGACAAAATCATCGAAGTGCTCGAAGGCGCGGACATGATTTTTGTTACGGCGGGACTGGGCGGCGGCACGGGAACCGGCGCGGCTCCGATTATCGCTTCGCTCGCCAGCGAAATGGGCGCGCTCACGGTCGCGGTCGTCACCAAGCCATTTGCGTTTGAGGGCAAACGACGCATGCAGCAGGCGGAGCGCGGCATTGCGGAATTGATGGAGTCGGTCGATACGACCATCGTGATTCCGAACGAAAAGTTATTGGCCGTCGCGGAGAATGCGGGCTTCTTCGAGTCGTTCCGCATTGCCGACGATATTCTTCGTCAGGGCGTGCAGGGTATATCGGACATCATCACGATTCCCGGCATCATCAATCGCGACTTTGCCGACGTGAAGGCGATCATGGCGGGCATGGGCTATGCCGTTATGGGTACGGCGACGGCTGCGGGCGAGGGGCGGACGGTGGAGGCGGCGCAGCGTGCGATTGCGTCTCCGCTGCTGGAGGCGGGTGCGATTGACGGGGCGCGCGGCATCCTGATCAACATCACCGGATCAAATTCGCTGAAACTGGCGGAGGTGCAGCAGGCGTGCACGATTATTCAGGGTGCGGCTCACGAAGACGCGAATATTATTTTTGGCGCGGTGCTGGACGAGAAGATGAAAGACTCGGTGAAGATCACGGTGATTGCCACCGGATTTAAAGAGTCGGACATGCGGCGTGCACGGCATCATGAAAATTATGATCCGGTCATCATTTCGCGCGAGGCGTCTCGGCACGGTTCGCGGCAGATTTCGCAGGATCGTGATCCTTTCGATGAGCCGACGAGGGTAGCTGATCCTGAACCGGTATTTGTGCCCGAGGCTAGCTTCGAGCCCGAGTCCACGCCAGTGGCGTTTCAAGAATCGGAGTCGGGCAGAGGGATGCATGCTGATGTGATCTCTCTCGACGCGATGCGGACTGCTGCTCCGAGTTACCTGGCGGAGGATCTTGACGTTCCGGCGTTTTTGCGGAAGCGCAGCGAAGTGATGTAGGAACCGCAGGCTTCAAGCTTTCAGAGTTTCCAGGGTCCCGCTGGACGCGGCGGCTTCTTTGAAACTCTGAAACCTTTTTTGCTTCATTTCGTCTCACTAATCCACTCGTTGATTTTCGCCTCCAACAAATCCAACGGGAGTGGGCCCTGATCGAGTACCGCGTCGTGGAAGGCCCTGATGTCGAATTTCTGGCCTAACTCTTTTTGTGCCCGCTGGCGCAATTCTAGAATCTTCGTTTGCCCCATTTTGTAGGAGAGCGCCTGCGCTGGCCAGGCGATGTAGCGATCCACTTCCGTGTTGATGTTCTCGTCGTCCATGGCGGTGTGGGCGTGGAAGAAGTCGACCATCTGTTGTCGCGTCCAGTGCTGGGAATGCACTCCTGTATCGACGACCCAGCGGACGGCGCGCCATATTTCATTCTGCAGTCGACCGTACTCGCTGTAGGGATCCTGGTAAAAGCCGACTTCTTTTCCCAGACGCTCGGAGTAGAACGCCCATCCCTCGGTGTAGGCATTCAGATCGAGATTGAACTTGCGGAAGGGCGGCAAGCCGGTGAGTTCCTGGGCAATCGAAAATTGCAGGTGATGTCCCGGGACGCCTTCATGGTAGGCGATCGCTTCCACGTTGAGCAGCAAGCGCTTCTCGGGCGCGTATTCGTTAACGTTGATGCGGCCGGGGCGCGAACCGTCTCCGGCGCCGATCGAATAATCGGCGGGCGGCGCGGAGGCGGCGCGGAACTCTTCCATCTTCACCACGTCGAGCTTGTTCTTCGGCAGGCGGCCGAATAGTTGCGGCAACTTGCCATACATCTGATCGCGATAATGCGTGTAGAGATCGAATAACTGCTGGCCGGACTTCGCGTGCAGGTTGGGATCGTGCTGGATGTGATCGTTGAATGACTTCAGATCGGCGAATCCCTGCGCCTTGGCGATCGCAAGCATCTGGGTTTCAATCTCTGCGACGCTCTTCAGGCCGAGTTCGTGAATTCGGTCGGGGGTGAAATCGGTGGTGGTCTGGTGGCGGACGGCGAAGCGATAGCGCGCTTCTCCGTCAGGCAATGCCCAGACGCCAGGATCGACGCGGCCGTGAGGGGCGTAAACTTCGCGCACGAATTTCGCGAATTTCGCGTACGCGGGCGCGACTTCGTTCTTTACGGCGCCTTCAATCTGGTCGCGCAGTTTCTTCCGCTCGTTCTCAGAAATGGCGGCAGGAAATTTGCGCAACGGTTCGGTGAAGGGACTCTTGTCGAGCGAATCGTCAGCGATCCCCTGCGCTTGGTCGGAGACCTTTTCGAGTAGAAACTTCGGCGGTACGAGATGATCGCGCAGGCCGTCGCGCATGTGTCCCATGGCTTGATCGAGCACGCGCGGAATCTGGTGCAGGCGGGAGATGTAGTCCTCGTAATCCTTGACGTTGCGGAACGGCGAATCGTAAGGCAGCGATGCGTAGCCGAGGTGAATGCCGCCAAATTGCGTTGCGGGCATCTCCCAGTCTTTGAACTGCGCGCTATCAAGCGCTTCGCGAAGGCTGCGCAGCATGAGCGCGTGGTTTAGGCGCTCCTGTTCCGGGAAGCCGGCGACGTCGAGCGCTTCGAAACGCGCCAACGCGACGCGCGTGTGTTCGAGGTCGTCGGCGATGGCCTTATCGGAGAAATCGCTGAGGCGATCGTTGTAGCGATCGTCTCCGACCTGTGTGGCGAGCTCGGGCTGCGTGCGCAGCGTGTACTCCCACTCGCCGGCGAGCAGGCGATTGAGTTCGGCGCGGCGGGCATCGAGAGTTTGTTCGGCGGCGTGAGCGAGTGGAACGAGAGCGAGAGCGAAAGAGAAAATCGCGAGAAATGTTCGCAAGTTGCAGGCCTCGGCAGAATCGTCCGCAAAATTGGCTTGAGCGGTCGTGACGGATTCTAACCCAGAATTGCGTCGGGTAGGAGGGTGGAGCAGCGCAGCCGCCCGCGCATCCTCCGCCGCAAGCGTTGCTTGAAATTGCGGCCGCCCGAGTCGAAGGCGCCGCGAATGTACGTAACCGCAGGTGTATGTACAATGATTAATGCTGGTCCGCCGATGTGCAAACTCTTGCAGCTGGGGACGCGCTCAAGGTAACAGATTGGAAGGGTTACCAAAGCTGTGTGTCCTCCCCGCGAAAACAAATTAAAGGCAATTTATTCAGATAGTTATGGGCTAGATTCCGATCGGATGAACTTTGCACTTTGATGTTGCGTCAAAACGCGTAAATCGCCTACTATCGGGTAGTTGCATTGAGGTCACGCCTTTCCGCTGGAATTGGCGAGATTCTTGCATCTTAATCAACAGGCCAACACATGCCCATAACTCAGTAGGCAAGGGATTGGCCGGTGTACGACCGGGGATGGTGAAGTGAAGTACAGCGCCTGTTTTCTTCGTCTCGCAATTTTCTTAGGATTGGCAATGTTGCTGGAAGCGACGAGTATCGCGGCCAGCGTTAATCCCAGCACGGTCGCGCCGCACAAAAAAAATCACAACCTCACGGAAAACCAGCATGCGAAGCGACGCATGCGGACGCTGGCGCGTAGCCGCGCTCGGCGCTCGCACTTCGCCGCGACCGCGACTATCGGCACGCATTCTTTGAGTTCGGGCGCACCGGGCCGCCATCATTATTACGAGCGTTTCCACACCAGCTCGTTCGCGTCCGAGATCACGGAAGGCGATATGACGGCGGGGGAAGATCCGGTTGTTCGCCAGGCTGCGATCGACGCGCTCGGCAATATGAACGGTACGGTGGTCGCGATCGAACCGACCAGCGGACGGATTCTGGCGATGGTCAACCAGCGATTGGCGCTTTCGAGCGGCGCGCAACCGTGTTCGACCATTAAACTTTCTGTCGCTTTGGCGGCGCTTAGCGAAGGCGTGATCGATGAGCAAACGGAAGTTGCACTTGGCGGCCGCAGTCGCATGAATCTTACGGAAGCGCTGGCGCATTCGAACAACGCCTACTTCGAAGCGGTCGGACGCAGGCTTGGCTTCGAGAAGGTGCAGTACTACGCGCATCAGTTCGGGCTCGGCGAACTTGCGGGGTATCACATTCCAGGCGAGCAGTTGGGGACTTATCCAGAAGAAGAAATTTCTGCGAAGCTCGGCGGAGTCAGCAAGATGTGCTCGTTTGGTGAGGGGATTTCGATGACTCCTCTGCAACTGGGCGCACTGGTCACGGCGATTTCGAATGGCGGGACACTTTATTATTTGCAACATCCAACGGACCCTGAGGCGGTCGCGAATTTTCAGCCGCGCGTGAAGCGGCATCTCGATATCGAGCCGGTGATCCCTGAGCTCTCCGATGGCATGGCGGGTGCGGTGGCTTACGGCACGGCGCGCAGCGTGCGCTTGAATTTTAACGAGGGATCGATTCTCGGCAAGACGGGCACCTGTTCGCACGCGGGCACGCGCTTTGGATGGTTCGCCTCGTACGCCAACACCGAAGTTGGACGAATTGTCACGGTAGTCTTTTTGCAGGGCGGACGTCCGACGTTCGGGCCCAAAGCGGCGGAGATCGCGGGGCGCATGTATCGCAATCTTTACGACCACAACTTCTTTGTGGCGGGAGCGTCGGGAATTGCTCCATCGGAAGCAATGCAGAAGGCGAGCAACGCAAGCACGCAGCAGTAGTAATCCCTCCCGAGAGACTGCTCGTTGTTGAGGTTTGACGGGCACGGCTGCCCGCCTACCGCTGTCCGAAGCAACTTCCGAAATTGACTTGGCCAGATCCCTTTGCGGACCAACCCCCTCCGATTCCCGGTGACCATCGGGTAATTCTGCCGCCTTTCCGTAACTTGCGGGTCTTAGGCCACGCGGGTTCTACTCTGACTTATGGACGAGCAGGCTCTAGCTCAATTCTTGCAGATAGCGGGCCACATCGGACATCCGGATAGAGTGGCTGCGGTTGCGTTCGCCATCGCCGCATCTGTTTTCGCGCTTGCGCTTCGCGCAAAAAGGCCTGTGGTTGGCGGCTTCGCGGCGGTGGTAGTCATCGTTCTCGGAGTGACGCCGTTCGCCGCCTACTCGTTTCTCCAATCGCGCGGCGTTTATCACGTTCAGGTTGTTCTGCTGCGGCCGGATCGGTCGGTTGAGGATATTGCCCAGGTGAAAGCTTCGACCGGCGGGGAACTGAAGATGGTCGCGGGGGGATGGGAGCTCGATGTTCCGCAGCAAGCGCGGCCGGCCGACGGCAAAGTGAGACTCTCCGCCATCGCCAAGGATGAGTTTATGAAGGGTGAGGCGATGATCGTCCTGGCGCACGATTATTACCCTACCGCCACGATTCCATTGGTCGCCGAAACCTCCGCGATGGTTCGCGGAGTTGTGGTGGATGAAGACCTTGGAGTGGTAGCCGGAGCAAGAGTTACGGTTGGCGATCATCCGGAGGTGGCCGTGACCAACGCGAGAGGCAATTTCGTTCTGCCGGCGCACGCGGGCCAAGGGCAGATGGTCGAAATACACGCACAGAAAAATAATGTAACGGGGCATCTCTCGGCGCCAGCTGGGAAAACGGTCGAAGTAGTACTAGGTCGCGAGTGAGCGTTTTCCGGCCGCGGACGACTGACAACAAAGGTCGAGCGGCCTAGCGGCCTTCCTTCACTTCATCCTTGGCAACCACGCCGTCTTTTATGTAGATGATGCGGTGCGCGTATTCGGCGATGTCGTGCTCGTGGGTGACGAGGACGATAGTGTTGCCTTCGGAATGCAGGCGGTCGAACAGGGCCATGATCTCGTTGCCGGTTTGCGAATCGAGATTGCCGGTCGGCTCGTCGGCGAGAATGATGGCGGGCTTGTTGACGAGGGCACGCGCGATAGCGACGCGCTGCCGCTGTCCGCCGGAGAGTTCGTTCGGCTTGTGATTCATGCGTGATTCCATGCCGACCGAGGTGAGTGCAGCCTTGGCGCGCTCGGAGCGCTCGTCGGATGGAACTCCAGCATAGATTAGCGGGAGCTCAACGTTGTGCAGCGACGTGGCGCGGGCGAGCAGGTTGAAGGTCTGGAAGACGAATCCGATTTCCTTGTTGCGGATGCGGGCGAGTTCATCGTCGTCGAGTTCGCTGACCAGTTGCCCGTTGAGCCAGTACTGGCCTTTGGAGGGCGAGTCGAGGCAGCCGATCAGATTCATCAGCGTCGATTTGCCGGAGCCGGACGGTCCCATGATCGCGACGTATTCGTTGCGCTGGATTTGCAGGTTAATACCGCGCAGCGCGTGCACTTGCTCCGAGCCCATGTCGTAGGTCTTCCACAGATCTTCAGTGGAGATCATGTAGGAGTTGGGCGCAGCCCAATTCGCGGGCTTATCGATTGGGTATACTTCTGCAGTCGCCATCTTGCTCTCCTTATGCGCTTCGGGCTCGGGCACGCACGCTCCTATAGCCGTTCTATCTTGGACGTTCTAAATGGTCAGAGGTTAGGTGCGCAGCCCCTAACTGGGCATTCCTCATGACGCTTTTCGGCATCGCTAAAGCGATACCCTGACACAAAACTAGCTGCTCTCATCTTCTTTTTTCGGAACCGAGTTGTCTATTTTGACGCTCGTTCCGGGCTTCAGCGTACGCAAAACTTTATAGCTGCCGGTGATGACTTCGTCACCATCTCGCAACCCTTTGAGAACCTCGATATCGGTGGTACCGCTGATGCCGGTATCGACCGGAACGAATTCGGCTTTCTTGTTCCGGATGACGAACACACCCTGCACTTCTTCCTTCTGCTTGGCGGCGTCGACAGGCGCGCTGGTCGCGGCCTGCACATTATTGTTGCCTTTCGCATCCTTGGGCGCGAGATCGGCTTGCGTGCGGACGGTCAACGCCTGAATGGGAATGCTGAGCACGGTGCTGCGAACCGCGGTCGTAATCTTGGCGGTCGAAGAGAGGCCGGGGCGCAGATCGGGCGGCGGATCGCTAAGCGTGACGACAACCTTGAAGTCTTTCGCTTCTTCGCTGGTAGAAGTAGCCTGCGATGTGGCCACTCCGGTCGAGCGCACTATGGCGTTGTCGCCAATTTCGCTGACCATGCCGTGAAAAACTTTGTGCGGGATGGCGTCGATGGTCACGTCGGCCGGTTGGCCAAGACGAACGTTAACGATGTCGGTCTCGTCCACTTTAACTTCAGATGTGATAACCGACATGTCGGCTAACGTCATCAGCGTGCTGCCCGGAGAATTCTGAATTCCGATAACCACCGTCTCACCCTCGCGCACTGGAAGATTCGTGATCACGCCATCGAACGGTGCTTCATACGTGGTCTTTTGCAGCACGTCGGAAACTCGCGTTAGGTTGGCCTGATTCTGCGAGATGTGTTTATCGGCCGAATCTTTCTGCGCCTTGGCTTGCGCGACCTTTGCGTCGGCTTGGGCCAATCCGGCTTCGGCCGTTTCCCATGCGGCCTTCTTGATGTCGAAATCCTGCTTGGCGATCAGAGCCGCATTGAAGAGGCCCTGGGCGCGCTCCCAGTCGAGCCTGGCGTGGACGGCGTCAGACTTGGCGCGATTCAAATCCGCGAGCGAGGTGTTGAGGGCGGCATCGGCGGCCGCGGCATCGGTCTCGGCAGCCTGCACCGACGCGCGCGTGGCGTTGACGTCGGCTGAGGACTGCACGTTCTCGAGCTGCGCCAGCAATTGGCCCTTTTTCACGCGGTCGCCTTCCTTGACATGAAGCCTGATGATTTTGCCGAAAGCGTTGGCTCCGATGTTCACGTAAGTCTTGGGCTTGATTTCGCCCGAAGCGCTCACGATCGACGCCAGATTCTGCTTCTCAACTTTTCCGGTCTGCACTGTCACCAGATTCTTGCGGCTCTGGTAGACGGTGACGGAGACGATCACGACCAGCACCAGGGCTGCGCCAACGCCAATCAACACTTTCTTCCAGGTCTTCATGATGACGATTAAATTCCCTTATCGAAGCAGCGCTAGGTTTCCCGGAAGCCTCATCTCCTGATTTTCGCCTCGTGTTCTGCTTGCAGAACCGCGAGAACGCACCGTGATTGCGCATCACTAGCTACGCTCAAGCGAGGAGGAAAGTTCCCAAGATTCCGCGAAACAGGCCTATCCCAGGTTGCTCCGGTCGGAGTATGACAGGGAGACCCGTGGCCAATTCATTATAGCTTGCCCCGCGGTTAGCTGGCTCGGGGGCGTGTTAAGGCATTTTCGTTTGCCCGCGGCGCCTGAGATCCCAGCAATGGTTGCGGTGCGTTCGGTGCAAGGTGCGGATTCTTAAGGGATTTACTGTCTTGCCTCAGGATAAGAAATCTTTTTTCGGCAGGCCACTTCTGCTTGCCTTGTTGTATCCAATGAACATAGAATCAAGCAACTGCTGTTTCTCGCGAGGTTGGCCTTCCTATGTTCTCTGCAGGTTTCTGGAATCGGTGCTCGGCAATGGCGTTGGCGGGTGCAATGTCGGTGGGCTTTGCCGCAGCGTCTCAAGCGCAGGACAAGGACGCNAAGGAACCGGACAACAATGGTGCGGCGGCCCAGGGAAGCCAGGTCGATCCGCTCAAGCGACCGATCCCGGATAAACAGAGAAAGGCCAACGCCAAGGCGCTCAGGATCGAGTTAAGCAAGACCTATCGCAAATGGCTCGACGAGGATGTGCGGTGGATCATCACCGACCAGGAAAAGTCTGCGTTCATGCAACTCTCGAATGACGAAGAGCGCGACCAGTTCATAGAGGCCTTCTGGCAGCGCCGCGATCCCACACCCGATACCGAAGAAAACGAGTTCAAAGAAGAGCACTACCGCCGCATCGCTTATGCCAACGAGCACTTTGCCGCAGGCGTGCCGGGTTGGAAGACCGATCGCGGTCGCATGTACATCGTGTTCGGACCGGCGGATGAGATTGATTCTCATCCCTCTGGCGGCACCTACGAGCGGCCCATGGAGGAAGGCGGTGGCGAGACCTCCACTTTCCCGTTTGAAACCTGGCGCTATCGCTACATCGAGGGGATCGGGCAAGAAGTGATGATTGAGTTCGTCGACACCTGCATGTGCGGCGACTATCACATGACGCTCGATCGTTCAGAAAAAGACGCCTTAAAGCAAACTCCAAACGCAGGCCTAACCTTGTACGAGCAAATGGGCATGGCGAACAAGTCGAGTCGCTTTACCAGTGGCGGATTAGAACAACTGGGCGCCGGACCTTTCAATCAGGATTTGCAGTCGAAGCAATTCGACCGCCTGGAACAGTTTGCCAAAATACAGGCCGCTCCGGCAGTGAAGTTCAAAGATCTGGAAGAAGTGGTTAGCCACAAGATAAGCGTTAACCTTATGCCCTTTGATGTACGGGCAGACTTCGTGAGGGTTACTGGGGACACGGTGTTGGTTCCGGTGACGATTCAGATCAAGAATCGCGACATTACTTTCCAGAACAAAGAGGGAATTGAGCGCGGCACGGTCAATATCTTTGGACGCGTGACGACGCTTACCGGCAAGATTGTGCAGACCTTTGAAGACACGGTGCAGGTCGACGTGCCGGTGGAACTGCTCCCCAAGACCGCGGAAAATTCTTCGGTGTACTGGAAGGCTTTACCGTTGCGCATGAGTCAGAATCGCTACCGTCTGGACATTGTGGTGAAGGATGTGAACGGCGACCGCACAGGGAGTTGGGAGCGCGCGATCGTGATTCCCGACTTTAGCGAAGACAAGTTGAGCAGCTCAACTCTTATCATCGCCGATCAGATGGAACCGGTCGCGACGAAGAATGTGGGCACGGGCAACTTCGTGATCGGGACAACGAAAGTGCGGCCGCGCGTGGCTTCTTCCGACGGCAAGCCAATCCTATTCAAGCGCAATCAAAAGTTGAATTTCTGGATGCAGGTCTACAATCTCAGCGTGGACGAAAAGACCCATAAACCTTCGGCCACGATCGAGTACAATGTCACGGATGCCAGCAACAAGGCAGTCATCCATACCGTAGAGTCGACTGACACTATGGGAAACGTGGGTGACCAGGTTACGCTGCAAAAGACACTTTCCGCCGCGAACCTGCATCCGGGTTTGTACAAGATCGAGATTAAGGTGAACGACAAGCTATCCAAGCAGACAGTGGATCCGACAGCCACTTTCGCTGTCGAGTAGCGGCTGCCTGGTTCCCAGAGGTGGTGGGCGAGAATGTTTCATAAGCTCGGGTTTCGCATCATCGTGGCCGTTGTGGTTGTTGTGCCGGCCTTGTGCGGAACTGCCTTCGGCGCGATGTCGGGTGCGATATCCGGATATGTTCGCGACGGCAGCGGCGCGCCGCAAATGGGCGCGGTGGTGGAAGTTCTCGGTTCGACCGCTCAGGCGCTCAAAGTTTTCAAAGTTTTTACCAACGACCGTGGCTTCTATTCCGTTTCGAGCCTGCTTCCCGGAACTTATAGCGTCAAAGTGAGCGCGCCGTCTTTCCTGCCCACCTTGCGCGAAAAAATCGGGGTGCGTGCGGGCGCGAAGCTCATGGTAAACGTTACTTTGACCACGCTTTTCGAGGCGATCCAGTTAGTGCCGCTGCGCGGTCCGGTGGACGATGACGATTGGAAATGGACGTTGCGTTCTGTCGCCAATCGGCCCATCCTGCGGGTGCTTCCGGATGGTACGACTGTGGTTGAGCAGAGCGGGAACGGGCAGCACGGTTTGAAGGGTGCCGTCACGCTTCTCGGCGGTTCCCCAAGCCAGGGTTTCGGCAGCCCCTCTGACATGACGGCTGGATTCGCGGTAGAGCGCTCGCTCTTATCGACGGGTACTCTGCAGCTCAATGGCAATCTCGGCTATGACGCGGACGGCCAGAGCATTCCCTCGGCGGTTCTGCGAACCACATATACCAATCGCTTCAACGGCGTCTTCGAGCCGTCGGTGGCGATTACGGCTCTGCGGCTGAATTCGCCGGACGCCAACGACATGCCGGACGAGTCGCTGCAAGCGCTGTCGGTGACAAGTTCCGATAGGGTCGTCCTCGGCGATCGGCTGGAGATGAAGCTTGGAAGCGAATTGCAGACCATACAGTTCATGGGCCGTGTGCGTGCCTTTAAGCCCTTCGGTTCGGCCGATCTGCATATCACGCCTAACACCGTTGTCGAATATCAATATGCCAGCTCCGTTCCAAATATGGGAGTGGAGAATCATTTGGACGATGGCATCGAGTCGGCTTCAGGGGATTTGAGCGAGACTGCGCCGCGCATGAGCATCACCAGCTTTACTCCCGCGGTCGAGAAAGCCCATCACCAGGAAGTATCGCTCTCGCAGCGCGTCGGCAACACCAGCATGCAGGTGGCAGTATATTCGGATCACATTGTCGACCCGGTGCTGACCGGAGTGGGCGAAATGCCGGTCGCGGAAAGCACTGCCGAATTGGGCGATGTGCTGCCCGATGTTTACTCCGGAACGTTCAGCTATCAGGGAAATGACTTTGCGACGAATGGTATGCGCGCGGTGTTGCAGCGGAAGATCTACTCCGATCTGGCGGCAACGTTAGAGTATTCCTATGGAAGCGTGCTCGACCTGTCGCGCCCGGATGTTCAGTTGGACGACGCGCGCGAATGGATTCACGCGGAGCGGCGGCAGGCTATGTCGGCTAAGTTCAGCGGATCGATTCCTAAGTCGAAGACGCGTTGGACGGTTTCTTATCGCCATACCGGCGGTCGCGTTTTGACGCCGGTCGATCTCTTCGATACATCGCCGGGCCAATCCTATCCTTATTTGAACGTCTGCCTGCGACAACCGATTCCCGCCAGATTTTTTGCCGGGCACCTGGAGATTCTCATGGACCTGCGCAACCTTCTCGCGCAGGGCTATGTGCCGGTCATGGGCCGCGATGGACAGACTCTTTATCTGGTGCAGTCAGCGCGCTCGGCTCGCGGCGGCGTGGCTTTCAGCTTTTAGCGTTCGCGCGAATCGGATTTTTCCTGCCGATCCTTCCCCATCCTTCTTTTATTTCTTTGCGTGAAGTTGAACACTGACCTTTCGCCAGTACTCGTTTATAATTCCGCGATCTTATAGAAATCTTTTTTCGTCGTCGCACAGCGGAGGTTTGCTCCGCTCTCCGCGACGACACGCGCTGAAGGAGATGAAGCAATGAAACTGCGAAAGATGTTGCTGGTGATATTCCTGTCGGCCGGGGTTGCGTTGGGGCAGAGCTTCCGCGGCGGAATTCTGGGAACAATCACCGACTCTACTGGCGCTGCCGTCGCCGGGGCCAAAGTTACGGCCACCAATACCGAGACGGGACTGGTTCGCGAAAGCATCACCGACGCGGACGGCAACTATAGTTTTAGCGAGTTGCAGTTGGGCAATTACTCGATCACCGCCACCAAGGAAGGTTTCCGCAGAGAGATGGCGACCAACATCGTGGTGGCAGTTGAGGGTCCGCAGCGCGCAAACCTAACGATGACGCCGGGACGAGTCGACGAGACCGTACAGGTGCAGGCCGACGTGCCGCTGGTCGAGACCAGCAGCAACACGCTTGGGGGCACGTTGCAGGCAGAAGATTTCAAGGATCTGCCAGTCAATGGACGCGATTTCATGAAGATGTTGACGGCGGTACCAGGCGCGAATGCCGATCCCAGTTCGGTCAATGACTCTCCCGGCTCCTTCGGAGTTTTTTCAGTGAACGGCAATCGCGGCCGGTCGAATAACTTTCTGCTCGACGGCACCGACATGAACGACGGTTTCCGCAATGACAACGCCATCAATGAAGGCGGCGTATTCGGAATTCCTGCCACGCTCCTGCCGGTGGATGCGATCCAGGAAATGGCGATTCTGAATAACACCGAAGCCGAGTATGGAAGAAACTCAGGCTCGATCGTCAACATCGTGACGAAGTCTGGAACGAATAGCCTGCATGGATCGGTGTTTGAATACTTCCGCAACAACGCGTTGGATGCGCGCAATTACTTCAATGCCAGTCCCGCGCCGCAGAATGCATTCCACAACAATCAGTTCGGCGGTTCGCTCGGCGGCCCGATCATCAAAGATAAGACTTTCTTCCTCTTCTCCTATGAAGGTCAGCGCGAAATCGTGGGTTTTCCGTCGCCGGCGACGATTCCGTCGCAGGCAGAAATCAACACGGCGGCTGCGCTCGTCGGCGGCATCAATCCGATTATTCAAAACATTCTGAACACGAATCCATGGGGCGTTCTGCCCGCAACCGGCAACAATGCTGATGGCTCCTTCACCGAGGAGGTGAATGCGCCATCCACTAACCGACTCGACAGCTTGATCACGAAGATCGATCAGCATATCGGGAGCAATGACCTGCTCACCGGTCGCTATTATTTTGGCGACAGCAGTCAGAGCGCTCCGCTGGCTATTGTTGGCGGAGACGTCCTTCCCGGGTTTAACACGGTTGTCCCGACACGGGTTCAAGTCGTTTCTCTCTCTTACACGCATGTGATCACACCCCGGCTGTTATCGGAGATTCGTGGTGGATGGAATCGTTTCGCAGAATCATTTTCCGCGCAGGACAGCAGCCTCAACCCCGCCAGCCTTGGCTTGAACACCACGAACGCGGATTTCACCAGCGTCGACAATGGATTGCCGGTGATCAACGTCGGGAATCCCAATGGCTTCTCCACTGACAATTCATTTGCTGGTCTGGGTTCGAGTAAGTCCGACCCTCGCGGGCGCGTCGACAGCAACGTGCACTATCTAAGTAATTTTGCCTACAACCGAGGCTCGCACAATTGGAAGTTTGGCTATGAATTTCGCCGCACTACGGTCAATCAGTACTTTGATCTGAATCATCGTGGTATTTTGGACTTCAGCGACACCGAGATAATCCAGCCGCCGCCGGCTCAACCTATTGTGACTAGCGGACTGGAAAACTTTCTCCTGGGCAACGTCACCGGCGGCGGTAGCCAGACCGCTGGCTCCTCACATCGCCACACCTACCAGAACAGCTTTGCCTTCTATCTCCAGGACAACTTTCGCTTGTCCCATCGACTCACCTTGAATTACGGATTGCGTTGGGACTACTACGGGGTGATTGGAGAGAAAAACGATCTTTTCAGTGTCCTGAACTCTTCGTACAACCTGGTGGAGATTGGGACGAGCGGTGCCCCGAGCAGCCTCTATCCGAAGGACTACCATAATTTTTCCCCGCGGTTCGGCGTCGCCTACGACGCGTTCGGTACCGGGAAAACCGTTTTCCGGCTTGGTTACGGGTTCGCCTATGACGCCTTCTCGCAGGATTTTTTCGCGGGCCAGATCCCGTATGTTTCCTCGAATGCCGGCCCGTTGTTTAACGACGTAGGACCGAGCCCGATTAGTTATGGTTCACCCGCAGCCAACGTCTTGCAGCCGGAGGCGTGCGGTGGCTACGGTGCTATTCCGGTACCCAACAGCAGTTTGTGCACCGGGCCGATTTTTGGCGGATTCGGACCGGTCGACGTTTTTACGGTTGACCAGGGTCTACGCACGCCCTACGTGCAGAACTACAATCTGAATATTGAGCAGCAGGTGAATTCGAAGACTGCGGTCTCGATTGCCTATGTGGGATCATCCGGCCGCAAGCTGTTTCGCTTTATCGATCTCAACCAGGGAAACCCCGCCACCGGCGTCCGGCCACTTAGTAACTTAGGGCTGCCCTACGGCTATGTTCTCGATTTCCAATCGTCTGCGATTTCCAACTATAACTCTCTGCAAATGCGGCTGAAAGTTCGCGATCTTCATGGATTCACGTCGACCGCGAACTACACCTACAGCCATTCGATTGATACTGCCAGCGACGGACAGGATTACACGCCTTTCCAGGCGCAGCCGCAAAACAGTTTTAACCCTCGCGGCGATCGCAGCAATTCCGGATTCGATGTGCGGCAGCGATTCAGTTGGCTCTGGGACTACAGAATTCCCGAGGCGCACTCGATGCATTTGGTGAGTGGCGGATGGAGCATCAGCGGCGTTGTTTCGTTGGTCACGGGAATGCCGTTCAGCGTGCTCGACTACGACAATTTTAATAACACGGGCGAGTTTTACGAACGGCCTGATTTGGTGGGAAATCCTTTCGCTGGTAGCAGCGGTCCCGCGAACTACCTCAACTTGAGCGCGTTCGCGGCGTCGTGTAACTGGAACGCAACGGTGATCGGATGCGACCCGACCACACCGAATTATCATTTCGGCAGTTCGGCGCGCAACGGATTCTACGGGCCGCACTACCGAAATCTCGATTTTTCGTTAAACAAGGACACCCAGCTGACCGAGCGCGTCAGCATGCAACTACGGGCCGATTTCTTTAATCTTTTTAACCATCCCGATTTCGCCAATCCTGTTCTACCCAGCTTCAATGTGCTATGGAACAACAACGGCATCAATCCGAATACAGGCCAAGGCACCGGCTTCTTTCCGCTGACCGTTACCCCCGATGTCGGGGCGCAGAATCCGTTTCTTGGCGGCGGCGGACCGCGCGATATTCAGGTGGCCGTGCGCTTTTCTTTCTAGCATTGATCCATCGGTCAGAAAAATTTTCTTCCCCGGCTCCTCTGGCGAATTTTTGCGGGAGGAGCATTTTTTTCTTCGCGAGTCTTCCCGTTCACGATAAGTTCCACGGATTTGGGGTACACTTCCACACATCATGACGGAAAAAACTACGCCGACTCATTCCGAATCGCCGACGTCCCCGACACCCGATGAAAGGCGTTCGCGCCACCGCGTGCCCGTCCGCGTCCCTGTCAAGGTTCGTCTCGACGGGCAAGAGCACGGAGGTTTGACCCGCGATCTGAGTTCATCGGGAGTTTTTGTCTACTCGGAGTCAGCCATGAAGCCGGGATCGAAGCTGGAGTTGGTGATCATGCTGCCGCCTGACCTCGGGCTCGGCCCCGGCGGCTGGACGGTGTGCGAGGCTTCGGTGGTTCGCGTGGAGAAATCCGAGGGCAAAAACGTGGGCATCGCGGCCACTCTCGACCGCATCGCGCTTTTGCCCGAAATCAGCTAACCGGTGGCAGACGCATTTTAGGCGAGGGCGCGGTATTCTGCCCACTTTTCTCAACTTGAAACAGTAACGCAAATAATTTGTACTCAAAGATAAAAAGATTGCTTCCCAATGTCCATTCGCGGTGCAATAATGGCCCACTTTGAAACTGTGGGGTTTGGTAGCTTTTCCAGGTGGGTAGGACATGTGGATTGAAAAACTTGCCGATGGCATTTTGGAGCTCGACACGCCCATCGGTCCGCGATATATACAGCCGAATTTCGTGCAACGGGCTTATCTGCTGTGGACGTTCCGAAATTTTTTCTCGCTACCGCAGCAAGTGCTGCGTCCGTGGCAGCTCCGCTTGATCGATCGTTTGTTGAACGAGAACAGATTCGTGTCGCTGTCGGTAGTGGGCACGCACGACCGGCCGGTCATCGGAAGAATCGAGCGGCGCGCGACGGCTCAGGCGGAGGTGCTGCCGTTTCGCAAACCGGCCTCGGCTGTGCAATCCGCTGCGGCGGAGCCAAGCCGCGAAGCCGCCTCGGCGTGATCTTGAGATTGTGCGAACATCCGCGCGATCTCGGCTACAGTCGTATCGATCGTCAGCTCTAAATTGAGTCTGATCAGAATTCAAAAGTGAGAGTGTTCTAAACGCGCGGCGGCGGCGTGCGCCTTGAAGTGGGCGCACGGAAACCGGATGATATAATCGAAGCTTGTCCCCCACTCCGCCGTTCGCAGCGGGCGCGTAGCTCAATTGGCAGAGCAACTGACTCTTAATCAGTAGGTTGTAGGTTCGATTCCTACCGCG
>JGI12635J15846_10000728_pt1 | contig 28529 bp, 24 predicted proteins | sample BlaSpr_A8_OM2_M2_FD_15846 | JGI IMG/M metagenome (IMG submission 15846)
GGTTCGTCGCCGCATGGCGGCGTACTGGTCGTGGCGGGCGACGATCACGGTTGCGTGTCGTCGTCCATGCCGCATCAGTCCGATCAGACGATGATCGCCTGGCACATGCCCGTGGTGAATCCATCGAATATCGCCGATATGCTCGAGTTCGGGCTTTACGGCTGGGCGTTGTCGCGTTTTTCGGGCGCGTGGGTGGGTTACAAGGCGATATCGGAGACGGTGGAATCGGGGTCGACGGTGGACCTCGATGCGTTGCAGACGGTCTGGCCTGCGCCGGAAGGTTTCGTCGCACCCGAAGGCGGTTTGCATAATCGCTGGCCCGATTTGCCGAGCTTGACGATTGAAGCGCGGCTTGCCGCCAAGCTCGACGCTGTGCGGTACTTTTCCAAAACGAATTCCATCGATAAATGGATCGCGCCGAGTCGGCATGCGAACGTCGGCATTGTTACGTGTGGCAAGGCGCATCTGGATTTGATGGAAACGCTGCGTCGGCTGGATCTGACTGTAGATGATCTCGATGCCGCCGGCGTGCGCATCTATAAAGTGGGCTTGTCGTTTCCTCTCGAAATCACGCGGCTCGATACCTTCGTGGAAGGTCTCTCGGAAGTCCTCGTGATCGAAGAAAAAGGGCCGGTGATCGAGCAGCAGATCAAGGACCATTTGTATAACCGGACGCAAGGCGCGCGGCCGATCGTGGTCGGCAAGAACGCGCAGGATGGCGCGATGCTATTGAGCGCGCTTGGCGAATTGCGTCCGTCACGCGTGCTGCCCGTGTTCGCGGACTGGCTCGCGCGGCACAAACCATCGCTTGATCGTCGCGATAAAGTCGTCGATCTCGTTGCGCCGCAAATCCTGTCGAACGCCGCCGATGCCGTCAAACGCACGCCCTACTTTTGCTCGGGCTGTCCGCACAATACATCGACGAAAGTACCCGACGGATCGATCGCGCAGGCGGGGATCGGTTGTCATTTCATGGCTTCGTGGATGGAGCGCGATACAACGGGCTTGATCCAGATGGGCGGTGAAGGCGTGGATTGGGCCTCGCACTCCATGTTCACGAAAACGCCGCACGTGTTCCAGAATCTCGGCGATGGCACCTATTTTCATTCAGGAATCCTGGCCATTCGCCAAGCGGTTGCGGCGGAGGCCAACATCACGTACAAAATCTTGTACAACGACGCCGTCGCGATGACCGGTGGCCAGCCCGTCGACGGCAGCATTTCCGTGCCGCAAGTCGCGCGGCAAGTTGAAGCGGAAGGCATCGCCACGCTGGTTGTGGTCAGCGATGAACCCGAGAAATACGACGGGCATCACGATCAATTTCCGAAAGGCACGACGTTTCATCATCGGCGCGAACTCGACGATGTTCAACGCCGGTTGCGCGATATCAAAGGCGTCACCGTACTTATCTACGATCAAACCTGCGCAGCGGAAAAACGTCGTCGCCGCAAGAAAGGCGAGTTTCCTGACCCTGACAAGCGGCTCTTCATCAACGAAGCCGTGTGCGAAGGATGTGGCGATTGCGGCGTGCAGAGCAATTGTTTATCGGTGGAACCGGTGGAAACCGAACTCGGGCGCAAGCGCCGCATCGACCAGTCGTCGTGCAACAAGGACTACTCGTGCGTGAACGGTTTCTGCCCAAGCTTCGTCACGCTGGAAGGCGCGAAGCTCAAGAAAGCGGCCGGTAACGTATTCGATCCCGACGCGCTCGCGGCTCGCGTCGACGCGTTACAAGAACCCAAGCTCGAACTCGATAACGCGCCGTACGACATTTTGATTACCGGCGTCGGCGGTACAGGCGTGGTGACGGTCGGTGCGCTGATCAGCATGGCCGCGCATCTTGAAGGCAAGAGCGCGTCCGTGCTCGACTTCATGGGCTTTGCGCAGAAAGGCGGCGCGGTACTGTCGTTCGTGCGCTTCGCCGCCACCGATGCATTGCTGAACCAGGTGCGTATCGATACCCAGCAGGCCGACGTGCTGCTCGCTTGCGACATGGTTGTCGGTGCGAGCGCCGATGCGTTGCAAACGGTGCGGCATGGGCGCACGCGCATTGTCGTGAACACGCACGCGATTCCGAACGCGACTTTTGTGCAGAACCCCGATGCGAATCTCCATGCTGGAGAGCTGCTGGAAAAGATGGAACACGCTGCGGGCGCGGAGCGTATGAACACGTGCGATGCGCAGGCTCTGGCGACACGTTTTCTCGGCGATACCATCGGCGCGAATATTTTGATGCTGGGTTATGCGTGGCAACTTGGGCTTGTGCCGGTGTCGCACGCGGCGTTGATGCGGGCTATCGAGTTGAACAACGTCGCTGTGCCAATGAACAAGCTGGCGTTTGCTATCGGCCGGTTGGCTGCAGCGGATATTGATGCTTTGGAAGCGCTGCGGAAGGCCAAGGTTACGCCGCGAGTCGAGATGGCCGCGATGCCGCTCGATGCATTGATCGCGGATCGTGAAGCGCGGTTGTTGGCGTATGGCGGTGCGGGTTATGTGACGCGGTACCGCGCGCTGGTTTCGGCGGCGGCAGTTATGAACATAGAGGCCGTGACGCGTGCGGTGGCTTCGACGTTTTATCGGCTGCTGGCGGTGAAGGACGAATACGAAGTCGCGCGGCTTCACACCGATCCGGCGTTCCGGGCTGCGCTGGAATCGCAATTCGAAGGTACGGCGGGGCACGATTTCACGGTGAAATTCAATATGGCGCCGCCGGTTTTATCGAAGGCTAAGAATGGTGGCCAGCCGCGGAAGATGACGATCGGGCAGTGGTTATGGCCGGTGCTTGGGGTGCTGTCCAGAGTTCGTGGACTGCGCGGCACGGTCATCGATCCGTTCTGCAAATCGCTTGAGCGGAAGATGGAACGCGAACTCCCCGGCGATTACGAAATCACCATTCGACGCGCGCTTGAAGTGCTGACGCCGGACAATGCGAAGGATGTCGAAACGCTCGCGCTGCTGCACGAACGCATTCGCGGTTATGGACACGTGAAGCTGGCGAATCTATCGATGGTGAAGCGGCGCGAACGGGATTTAGGGGCGAAATTGGGGATCGCGGTGGAGACGGGGCGGTATGTAAAGGCTTCGCTCGATGAGGTGAAGGGCGCCGGCGCGTTGAGGGGAATTCCGGTGGTGGTGGCGAAGTAAGAACCCTACCCCTCGGTTCCGAGCTGCCCGGCATCGGTAGATATACAGCCGACGCGTAGAGGGTGTCCCGCAAAAAATGAAAAAGCCCGCAAGCGATTCGCGGGCTTTTTCGTGATGCGATGCAACCCCTACTCTTCCTCCTCCGCAATCCAGTCAATATCCCCACACAGCACACACCGTTGCCCACCCATCCGCGTCTCCACCGATAACGTCACGCACGGCAGCGCTTCATTAATTGATAAATACGGCTTCGTCACATGCACCCTATCCGGGTCGCCCAACGCCGCCCGGAAATACGGCCGCCTTAACCAGTTCGCCCCTTGCGCATCGATAAGCGGCAACAACCGCGCTTCATGCGCCGCGCGATCGGCTCGAAGCACCACATTACGCCCTGCCTGCCGGCCGTTGGCATCGAGGAGAAAACACCGCGCTGCGTTATCCAGCGACAGGAAATTCCAGCACACCTCTTCCAGCGCTTCCCCCGCCGCAAGCCGTTCCGCCGCGCGCTCAAAAGCACGCACGTACGGCTGCAACCGCGTCGCGACGCGCCGTTCCTTCGCCTCCGTCTGCAACCGGAAACGCTCGGTCAATTCGCTCATCAACGTGTGCGCTTGAGAGGCATCGGCGAGACCCGGATTCGGCCGGCCGAAGAAAAAACCCTGCACGAAGTCCGCACCGCTCGAGAGCGCCAGTTGCGCCTCGTGCTCCGTCTCCACGCCTTCGATCAGCACCAGCTTGCCCGCCTCGTGCAGCAACGACACCACGCCGGACAGAATCGCCTCCATGTTCCGCCGATGCTTCAAATGGCTCGTGCCGTGAACGGAATGCGCCGAGTGCGCGGCATGCGACAGCATCACGCGATCCAGCTTGACGATATCGGGATCGAGCTGCCAGATCCGTTCAATATTGGAGTGCCCTGCGCCGAAATCATCGAGTGCGATCAGGAAGCCGTGCTCGCGAAAATGCTGCACGGCGTCCGCGAGCGTTTCTACGTCATCAGCGCGTTGCTCCAGCACCTCCAGCACCACGCGACGCGGCTCGATCTGCAAACGCTTGAGATTCGCCAGCAACGCGGCCATGTGATACGGCTCGGTCAGCGCCCCCGGATGCACGTTGAGAAACAGCCATTCGTTCTCCGCGCCGAGCACCTTGAAATTCTCGAGATGCAGCGCCTGCGACAGCCGGTCGACCTGCATCGCCTCGCCCACGCGCGCGGCCTGGCCGAATACATCGAGCGGCGACACCACGCGATCAAGCGCATCGTGCGCACGCAGCAAACCTTCGTAGCCGACCGCCCGCATATGTGACAGGCTGAACACCGGCTGAAACACGCTCGACAGCGTCCAGCCGCCGTGTTCGACCGAATACCGGTCGAATCCCGACGTCACGCTCAGTTCGAATGTCCGCGGCGAGACCGGCTTCACCTTGTCAGGATNCGCTATTGCCATCTTGCCTTCCCCAACCGGATGCCCGCATTTGATCCGCGTTCGTGCACCCGTTCATATTCCATAACCGCAGTCGATTGCGCTCGACGTCGCGCAACCGGCGCCCTCAGTCCTGATTTCATAAAGCCCTCATTTATCTTCAAGCGGAATCTACCCGTCCCGTCCCCTTCGATAAAGCAAGCTCCGTGCTCACGCAAGTCCACGCGTTTTCTGACCGTCCGCCCGCATGTGCACCGCCGCGAGACGCCGGGTTCACGGCTCAGCGTGCGAGCGCACCAACACAGTGCACACCGTGGACCGCTCCCGGATTCCTCATAAAACCCCCAACGCCTGTCCAAGCTAAACTTTGGCCCTTCTTCGCTAAAAGGGGGCGTCGATATCGACTAACCGCGCTCCTGCCGAACCCGNAAATCCATGGAAATCGTTTTCACTGTCTTGATTCTGATGCTGGCAGTNGCGCTGTCGGGCTTGGCCACCAGCCTGTTGCCCACCGCGTTGCCCTTCACGCTGCCGTTACCGCTGATCCAGATCGCGATTGGCGCGTGTCTCGCGTGGCCTGGATTCGGCCTGCATGTCACGTTCGATCCCGAGCTTTTCATGATGCTCTTCATCCCGCCACTTTTGTTCGCCGATGGCTGGCGCATCCCGAAACGCGAGTTTTTCATGCAGCGCCGCGCGATCCTCCTGCTCGCGCTGGGCCTCGTATTCATGACGGTCGGCGCGCTCGGCTGGTTCCTGCACGCGATGATTCCCGCCATGCCGCTGCCGGTCGCGTTCGCGCTTGCCGCCGTGTTATCGCCGACGGACGCCGTCGCGCTCAGCGGCATCGCCGGCAAGGGGCGCATTCCGGCGAACCTGATGCACATCCTGGAAGGCGAGGCGCTGATGAACGACGCGTCTGGCCTCGTTGCGCTGAAATTCGCCATCGCGGCGGCGCTCACGGGCGTGTTCTCGTTGCGCGCGGCGGCGATAAGTTTCGTGCTCATCGCCGTGGGCGGGATCCTGATCGGCGCGGCGATCAGCTGGCTGGTGACATCGATTCCAGGGCGGATCGTGAAGCTGTCCGAAGACGACGATCCCGCCGCCGGCGTGATCCTTACGCTGCTGATTCCGTTCGCGGCGTATCTGATCGCCGAACGGTTCGGCTGCTCGGGCATTCTCGCGGCGGTGTCGGCCGGGATGATGATGAACTTCCAGAGCCTGCGCGAAGGTATCCCCACGGCGGCGCGAATCCGCATGACCAGCACGTGGACGATGATCGAATTCGTGTTCAACGGCATGGTGTTTATCCTGCTCGGACTGCAGTTTCCGCACATCATTGGACGCGCGTTGATCGAGGCGCATCACGACGGTCTCCAGCAGGTCGGCTTGCTGCTCGGTTATGTGGCGGCCGTGGTGGTCGCGCTGTACGGGCTGCGCTTCGCGTGGGTCTGGGTGTTGCGCTGGGTCGCGAGCCGCGGGGCCGCGAAACACGGCGTGGCAAACGCGGTGCCGGGCGTGCGCACGGTCGCAATGACCACCATCGGCGGCGTGCGCGGCGCGATTACGCTGGCGGGCGTGTTGTCGTTGCCCGAAGTGCTGCCGAATGGGTCGGAACTGCCCGGACGCGATCTCGCGGTCTTCATTGCATCGGCGACAATTCTGATGTCGTTGCTGATCGGGGTGATCGGCTTGCCGATGCTGCTGAACGGCCTGAAACGCCGCGGCGACCCGCACGCAGCCGAGGAACGAATTGCGCGCCGGCATGCGGCGCAGGCTGCAATCCGCGCCATCGATTCAACAAAGGAAAATCTCAGCGAGCAGATGGACGAAGCGGCGTCGGCGCGCTGCACGGATACGGCAGCGCGGGTGATGAGTTTGTATCGGCGGCGTCTTGAAGGACTTGGCGAAGACGAGGAACCACGTCGAGCTGCGCGTCAGGGCGAGATGGTCGAGACGAAGCTGAGAATGGCAGCATTGAGAGCGGAGCGCTCGGAGCTGCTCAAGATGCGCACGCGGCAGGCAATCAACGATGAAACCCTGAACAAGCTGATGCGCGAAATCGATTTGTCGGAGACGGCGATCGTGAACCGGAAGAAAGGTGTGAGCGCTTAAGCGAAGTGTCCTGTTTGGTACTACGTAGCGATTCCGTAGCGGCTAAGGGGCCTCGCGACATGTCCGTTTCAGCCTTCGATTCAAAACACGCGAGCGAATCGAAAGGCTGAACTTTTAAGAGTTTTCGTATTCGCCGCCGATGCCCACCGTCGCATACCTCATCTCATGCGCAATCCATGAATGTGCATGATGTCGTTGTAACTCTCCGATCTTGTCCGCTCACCGCCCCTGGCTCTGAGCGGTTTTTTTGGGGAATCGCGAACAGAGGCGGCCATCGATACTTCGCCTTCGACAGTCAGTCGCTCGATGGCAGCAGGAACGCTTAAGTACTCCGTTTTCGCAAGGGAGAATTGCGTCCGGTCAAGGCGTCGAGCTGGTCGATGTCTCATTGGCCGAGAGACAAAAAAGCCCGCCGCAGCTTACGCTGCGCGGGCTTTTAAACATCATGTCGACCGTCGTGAAACCTAACCGTGGTGGAGAGGAGGAGGATCGAACTCCCGACCTTCGCATTGCGAACGCGACGCTCTCCCAGCTGAGCTACCCCCCCAACGTCTCACGATTCTAGCACAGCCTCAATACCCTCTGACAAGGGTCAAGCGCCGCCAGCGCAGGCCTTATTTCGACGGCGCGCCAGCAAGAATCCAGCCGACAACCTTCCTGATATCCGCCCCATCCATTGAGGGATGCGACGGCATCGGCAAGACGCCCCAGACTCCGCTGCCGCCGTTCCTCACCTTCGTTTCGAGCCGGGCTGGCGCCTGCGCGTCGCCCTTGTACTTCCCCGCGATTTGCTGGAACGACGGTCCGACCAGCTTGCGGTCCAATGCGTGACACCCCATGCAGGCATTCTTGCGCGCGATGCTCATGGCATCGGCGGGAGAAGAAGCGGGGGGCGCGTCAGCAGCGAGCGCGCCCTCACCGGCCGCGGTGGTGATCGCCAATGCGAGCACCGTCACGGTCATGGAAAACCACCGCTTCATTTCGCGACGGGCGCAGGATTACCCGGATGCACGTCGGAGTTCTTGACCGGTGCGGGCGCCTGCACTCCCAGCGGCGTCGAACTCACGGACGAATCCGGCACTGCACCGACCGTCGCATCCTCACTTGCCGATGCTGCCGCCGGCGCGCTCGCGCCCGATGCGGCCGCTGCCGACAACGCCTGAGCCTCTTCCGGCTTGATGTACTGGAACACTTTGACCACCTGTTCGACGCCCGGCACCTGCGCCGCGACATTCGCGCCGGCCGTGCCTTCTTCTCGCGTGACCAGACCCATCAAATACACCGTGCCGCGCTCGCTCACCACCTTGTAGTAGTTCGCCCGCATATCCTTCTCACCGACCATCGCACCCTTCACGCGGCTCTCGAGATAGGCATCGTTAGTACGCGATGACAACGAACTCGCCCCTTGAATAGCGAGCTCGTTCACAATGCTGTTCACATTGTTGATGTTGCGCACCACCTCTTCGGCCTTCTGCTTCCATTGGTCCGACGGCACTTCGCCGGTCAGCAGCACGCGCCGGTTGAACACGGTCACGCTGACGTGCGCCTGGTCAGGCAGACTTTCGTCGATGCGCGACTTGGCTTTCACCTGGATCTCGCGGTCCTCGGTTTGCGCGCCGAGCGTACGCCGGTCGGTTGCGACGAGCGTGCCGCCGCCCACCGCACCGCCCATTGCGCCGATGACCACAAGCGGGCAACCCTGCAAGGTCAGCGCAACACCCGACAACAGGCTCACCAGCAGCGCGGCTCTGGCTAGCGTCGACCTGACGCGTGTCTTGTTCATCAACTCGTTCCCCTTAAGAATCATTCGTCGCCCAGCAGCATCGCGTCGATGCCATCGCACAGGCAGTGAATGGTTAACAGATGGACTTCCTGGATTCGCGCCGGCCGTTCGGACGGCACGCAGATATGAATGTCGGTATCGGCGAGCACTTCGCTGATCACGCCGCCGCCCGCGCCCGTCAGCGCGATCACGAACATCTCGCGCTCATGCGCGGCCTGGATCGCGGCTAACAGGTTGACCGAGTTGCCCGACGTGGAGATGACGACCAAAACGTCGCCGGCTTGCCCGAGCGCGCGGATCTGCTTCGAATAGATCTCTTCGAAAGCCGAGTTATTGCCAATGCCCGTGATCGTCAAGACATTCGCGTCCAGTGCAATGGCCGGCAAGCCGGGCCGCTCGCGCTCGAAATGTCCTACTAACGTAGACGCGAGCCGCTGCGAGTGGGCGGCCGACCCGCCGTTGCCGCACGTGAGAATTCGCGAGCCGTTCGCGAGTGCGCCGAACAGCACGTCGATGGCTGCGGCGACGGGAAAAGCAAGCGTGTCGAGTGCTTCGCGATGGACGGCCGCGTTTTCGCGGAAATGTTGCTGGATACGTTCGACGGACATCGACTCTCGGTTATCGGCCGCGCCATGCGCGGTAGTTTATTGATAGGCTGCTTCGATGGTTTGCTTCGATAGGTCGCCAAGCCGATGCTTCACCACTTCAATACTTCGGCTCCGGTGTCTCTGCGCAACCGCGGCTCAGGCGCAGCCCAAGACATGGGCTCACCCGGCGCCCAAGCTCCGCGCAGTTTACCGCACTCGCTGTCCGCGTCACTTAAGATGCGCGCGCTTTCACGACGTATCTGCGCGAAAAGCATCGCGTAACCATACGATACGGCCCGCATCGAACGCGATCACGTCGAAGCGGCACACAGGCAGCGCACCACGCCACGTCATCAGATAGTGCTGCGCCGCGAGAACGAGCCGCCGTTGCTTATGCGCGCCGATACTCGCCGCAGCCGCCGCGAACTGCCGGCTGCGCCGCGCGCGCACCTCGACGAATACCAGTGCACGCTGGCTGCCTATCTCACGCATCACAAGATCGATTTCGCCGCCGCGACACGCGAAATTACGCGCGACAAAACGCAGGCGTTGCCGCTGCAGATATTCCAGCGCGCGTTGCTCGAACGCGTTTCCGATCGTTTTCGACACCCAGTTCCCCAAAAAGTTGTCCCTCTTCGCATGGCACAATGACGTCCTCCGCATGCCACCCGCCCTCATGACTCCACTCTCCGAATTGGCCCTTGGCCAGCAGTTTCCGGCTGGCGCGCTCTATATAGTCGCGACGCCCATCGGCAATGTCGCGGACATCACGGTGCGCGCGCTGCATGTGCTCGGACTCGTCGACCGGGTGGCTGCCGAGGACACTCGCAACACGTCCCAACTGCTGTCGCGCTATGGCATTTCGAAGCCGACCATTGCCGTGCACGAACACAACGAGCGCAGCGCCGCCGAGCACGTGATCGCACATCTGCGTAATGGCGAGCGCATTGCCTGCGTCTCGGATGCGGGCACGCCGGGCATATCGGATCCGGGCGCCAAGCTCGTCGATGCAGTGCGCGAAGCCGGCTTTCCCGTCATCCCGCTGCCGGGCGCGAGCGCGCTCACCACCGCGCTCAGCGTGGCTGGCGCATGGGTTCACACGTTTTCGTTCATCGGCTTTCTTGCCACCAAGCCGAAGCAGCGCGACACTCAGTTGCAGTCGCTGCTCACGCACACGCCAGCGCTCGTTTTCTACGAAGCGCCGCATCGGATTGTGGAAACGGTGCAGGCGCTAGGGCGCGCGTTCGGCGGCGAGCGGCGATTGCTGATTGCTCGTGAGCTGACCAAGTTACATGAGAGCATCCATTGCTGCACCCTGGCCGAAGGGCCAACGTGGCTCGCGGGCGATGCAAACCGGCAACGCGGCGAATTCGTTCTGGTGGTGGAAGGCGCGCCGCAGCAAGAAGCCGCCGACGACGCTCATGACGCCTTGCTCGCGACTTTGCTGGAGGAGTTATCGGTGAGCAGCGCCGCGAGATTGGCGGCGACGTTGACGGGGACATCGCGCAATGCGCTGTACACAAGGGCGCTGGCAATGGATAAGGCGCGCGGAGAAAAGGAGCGCGAATAACGCGGGGCAATAGCGGGACAATAAAAAACGGGCCGTCGAAACGGCCCGTTTTTTTGCTGCGCAATAAGCTGACGATGATCAGTCGGCAGGCGTGATCGATGCCAGCGATTGCTCTTGCTCTTGTGCCGCTCGCGCTTCCTGCTGCGTCAAGCCTTCGATCTTCACCTTTCCGACACCTGCGCTACGCATGCCCAGCACGGCGGCAGCGGCATAGGAAAGATCAATCACACGGCCGCGCGCGTACGGGCCACGGTCGTTGATCTTGACGACCACCGATTTGTTATTCGCCTGATTGGTCACGCGAACCCACGAAGCGAGCGGCAACGTGCGATGCGCTGCGGTGAGCGCATGCATGTCATAGCGTTCGCCGCTGGCCGTCTTGCGACCATGGAAACCCCGGCCATACCAGGAGGCGCGGCCCTGCTGCTCGAAGTCGCCAATATTCGGACCGGCAGTGATGGGCGCCGCGTTCGCCAGCGAGGATGTGTCGGACGAATTGCTGGCCGACGAGGGCAATGCATTCAGCCGGGAGTCGTAAGCGAGCGGTGCAGCAAGACGCCCCGACCCGCGGCCCGGGTTCGCGGCGTTTGCGCTAGATAACTGCGTGCCGGTTTTCAGCGCGCTGGCCTGATCGCCGCCGCTTGGCGGCATCGCGCAACCCGTGAGGATCGCAAAGACCAAAAGACTCCCGAGATGTCGGGTTAGTCGTAGATTCATAGACGTGTAATCAACGGTTCGAGCCGCCTCAACCGTCCGACAAAACGCGGACGTGCGTAGGCAGCTCAAGGCTTTTCCGCGCACAGGTACGCACCGCTCGAAAATTCGAACGGCGAGCCAGTGCTCGGGTGCGGCGTACCTCGCCGCAAATGCCCGGTTAGTTTTCACGTCTGGCGCAACCTGTCCCCGGCAGCCTGACCAGACCCCACATGCCGCCATCGAACGTGGATCACACGTTCTTGCGCGCTCAATTGCGCAGGAACGGCGGCGTAGGCCCCATCCAGCATGACGGCAGCTAAGGCCGTTGGCAGGCGCATCGCACCTGGCTGGACAAGACGTGCACATCGGTCGAAACCGATGCTTGATTGCGATTTCGAAGCACTGCTGCTCCGAACTGCGTACTTGATGACAATTGTAAAAACGCGCTATTCGCGTCTCTCATTGCCCATTGATTGCACGGTCAAACCATGCACAACTGGCCCGATTATACCTAAACGCATAGTCGGACCGGCCATTGATGCACAAAATGTTACTCATTTTCTCTGTAAGCGTAAAAATTGCGGATTTTGCCTTCTTTTTAGGCAAATTTCGACCGTTCGGCTAACGCTTGGCGCGCCGCCGCAGCGCCGGTTTTCGCCCGTTACAATGGACGTTTTTACGCGTCCGGTCGCTTAGCCATGAAGGTCACCCTTATTCCCGTGACACCGTTTCAGCAAAATTGTTCAATCGTCGTGTGCGAAGCGACGGGCCGCGCGGTCGTCGTCGATCCGGGCGGTGAAGCCGAGCGGATCATCAGCGCGGTCGAGCAACTCGAGGTGTCCGTCGACAAAGTGCTGCTCACGCACGGGCATCTCGATCATTGCGGCGGCGCGAAGGCGGTTGCTGACCACTACGGCGTGGAGATCCACGGACCACACACCGAAGACGCGTTCTGGATCGAACAGTTGCCGGAGCAAAGCAAACGCTTCGGCTTCGGCGACGCGCAAGTTTTCACGCCTCACCGGTGGCTGCAAGAGGGCGATTCGGTTCAGTTCGGCGACGAAACCATGGAGGTTTATCACTGCCCCGGGCATACGCCGGGCCATGTGATTTTCTTCAGCCGGGCGAACCGCCTGGCTTTGGTCGGCGACGTACTGTTCGCGGGGTCGATCGGCCGTACGGACTTTCCGCGCGGCAACCACTCGGACCTCGTGCGCTCCGTGCAGGAAAAGCTTTGGCCACTGGGTGATGACGTGACGTTCGTACCGGGCCACGGTCCCGCGTCCACGTTCGGTCATGAACGCCGCACCAACCCGTTCGTCGGCGACCGGATGAGCGCATGAGCACCGCTATTCCAGAAATCTATGTAAGCACGGACGTCGAAGCTGATGGACCCATCCCCGGGCCGCACTCCATGCTGAGTTTTGCATCGGCGGCCTACACGGAGCACAAGGAACTGATCGGCACGTTCTCCGCCAATCTCGAAACGCTGGAGGGCGCGGCACCTCACCCGATTCAGGCCGCCTGGTGGAAGACTCAACCTGAAGCATGGGCCGCATGCCGTAAGGACTTGCAGCAGCCGCTCACTGCATTGCGTGCTTACGTTGAATGGGTGGAGGCGTTGCCCGGCAAACCTGTGTTCGTCGCTTATCCGGCCGGTTTCGACTTCACGTATATGTTCTGGTACATGATGCGTTTCGCCGAACGCTGCCCGTTCTCATGGTCTGCGCTCGACATCAAGACGCTCGCGTTCGCGCTGACCGATCTGCCGTACCGGAAAGCCATCAAACCGCGTTTGCCGAAACACTGGTTCGACGAACTTCCGCACACGCACGTCGCACTCGATGACGCCGTCGAACAAGGCGCCCTTTTCTGCAACATGCTGGCCGAATTACGGACTCAACGGGCGCTGCTGGCATCGTTAAAAGCGTCCGGCGAAACGCAGGACGACAAAGACGCCGAAGGACAAAACGCGCAGTCTGGGCATTGAGTTAGGCAATATTGCTCACGGCAGGCGTTTGACATTGCGCTTCCTTTCTGCCACCTCTACTATTGGAGTTGGTAGCGACCGAAAGGAGGCGCAGTTGACTCTCGACACGTTTTCACAAAAAATCCTGCGACTTCTGCAGCTGGACGCCCGCCGTTCAGTTCAGGAGATATCCGACCAAGTCGGGCTCTCCAGCACCCCGTGCTGGCGGCGCATCAAGGATATGGAGCAATCGGGCGTGATTCAGCGGTACACCGCGTTGCTCGATCGCGAAAAACTCGGCTTGCATGTCTGCGCGCTCGCTCATATTCATCTCACGCGTCACACAGAAGGCGGCGTCGAACAATTCGAACGCGAGATCACCACGTGCCCGGAAGTCACCGAGTGTTACAGCACCACGGGCGAGGCCGATTACATCCTGAAAATTGTCGCGCCGGACATCAAGTCGTATGACGCTTTTCTCCACGACCGTATCTTCAAGATTCCGGCGGTCGCGCAAGTCCGGACCAGCGTGGTGCTGCGCGAAATCAAATTCGATACGCAATTGCCGCTTTGAAATGGCTTTCAACCGCCTGAATTTAATCTGACATCTTAATTGATGCGAGAAGCGGTAGCCTGTTCAGTAATCACAACCCCAGGTGGATTTCGCACAGTTCGGGCAAGCCGAATTTCGCGCGCGCCGAGTTTCCGCTTGAGCGCATCAAAATCGACATGCTCCAGGCTGCCCGGTTGTTCGTCGCTTAAACCGGCGGGAAGCGTCACGTCGATATCGAAGCCGCTGCTTAGATAATGCAGGTTCAGATTGTCGTACGTCAGACCGTGAGCACCCAATACGGCGCTTACGGCATCGCTCACAGCCGAACGCGTAGGCATTCTGCCCGGAGGCGGATTGAGTTCGTCATTTTCCGGATCGACGTGAATCAATGCGTCGACGACACGGGTATTTGTCAACAAGCTCGCTCGCGCCGATTCTGCGATGTAATGACCCTCTGAAACTGAAATACGGGGATCGACGAGAATATGTGCGTCGACGATAGCGAGATCGCCCATTTTCCGCGTGCGCAATTCATGCACGTCGCGAACGCCTGGGGTGCCGATCAACAACATGCGCAGCTTTTCCGTTTCGGCATGATCCAATGCGCGATCCGACAAATCCTGTAGCGCATCCCATCCGAAAGTCCATCCCATCCGCGCGACCATAAAACCGACAATGGCAGCCGCGATAGGATCCAGCAACCGCCAGCCGGCCATACTGCCAATAATGCCGATGGCGACCACAAGTGACGATGCCGCGTCCGAACGAGCGTGCCACGCATTTGCGATCAGGAGTGCCGATCTCACGCGTTCGGCAGCGCGGAGCATATAGCGAAACAATAATTCCTTTGAAATCAGGACGATCACCGCGACTACCAATGCACTCGCGTGAACTGCCGGAATGTCCTGAAGATTCGTAATACGTTCACCCGCTCGCCATAACATCCCGACACCGACGGCGATTAACAACGCGCCGAGAAATAATGAAGCGACTGTTTCATAACGGCTATGACCGTAGTTGTGGTCGTCGTCGGGGGCGGCATTGCTATGCCGGTTGGCCAATAGCACGATGAAGTCCGACACCAGGTCGGCCAGTGAATGAATGCCGTCGGCAATCAAAGCCTGGGAATGCGCAAACACGCCGACAACGATCTGAGCCGCCATCAGCACCGAATTCAGCGCAATACTTGCAAAGGTTGTTTTGCGGGCTACGTCCTGCTTTTCCACCGCGCGCGCTGTTGATAGCGACATGTCATCACTCGAAGTCATTGAGTGACGAATTTTACCAAGCCGCGCTGAACCGCACTCGCCTAAAAACGATAAACCCTATAAAAATCATCCATTTACATTAAACACGACGCGTTCTCAGTCGTGCCTCGAATGCGGTCTAAACTCGGCAGAGCCCGTCGCTTTCAGCAATCCCGGACGAGTCGGAGCGGTACGCAGGCAAAAAAAGCCGCACCGTTTTAATGGTGCGGCTTTTTCAATCAGACTAAAACTCACTTCTGGATCAGGAAGTTGTCGCGCTCCTGGCCGGCAATCCACTTTGGCGGTTTGCCGCGGCCCGACCATGTGCTGCCGCTGTCCGGATCACGATACTTCGGCGCAACGCCTGCACGCGGACGCGATGCGTTTTTCAAACTCTTACCACCGCGACCACCTGCCAATTCAGCAAGCGTGATCCCGTAGTCAGCCATTTTTTGCTTGATTTCATTGAGAACTTCAGCATATTCCCGCGACTTCGCTTCTTCAATCTGTCGTTCGAGATTTTCGCGCTGCGCGAGAAGTTCCTTGTAAGACGGCATGATGATTTCCTTGTGGTTTGCAGTGTACGAGTCGTTGCCCGTTCCGGTTATAAGGTAAAGCCTCTCGATGGATCGCAGATTAACACAACTAGGATTTTGCGCACGTTTCTGCACTGCCGATTTAAATCAAATCAGTCGAACGGGGGGCCGTAACAATTGGTGCGATTCGGTGAACGTTGCCAAAACTCCGCATTCATCTTACTTACATCGTTAAATTAACCTACGAAATCTTTCATCAAATGAAAATAAATCTATACATACCTCTTAAAACTTCCATCTCGTGCGAGCTTTTCCAAAATTTGCTTCATCGCCGTAACGCTATCCCGTAATTTTGCGACACAAAGACACAAGTTGTGAGTTGGAAAATTCAGACAATCACCTATGCCGTTCAATACAATCGATCAACGCGGCATTCAGTTCGGCGCGAGTTTGTTTCGGTTTATCAAAGGTGAAACGATTGCGAGCTCCCGGAGTCCGCAGATCGCAACCATATTTGTCGATACCCATTAGTTCGAGGTCCGCCGGTCGAGCGGAAGAATCGGCAAATAATGCCAGGAGCTGAAGCTCATTCTGCTCGGATAGCGGTTCAAGTGGATCAAGCGCCGCCGCGTCCAGCCAGCCCATTGCGCCAAAGCCGCCTATATAGCGCATGCGTTCGAGCGACATGACCCAAAACGTGAAGTCGCCTAGTTCGAGATAACGCGCGGCATCCGGGTGATATCGGAGATAACGGCGCGCCAGTTCATCGGCGGATTCAGGCGGCGCCGGAGAAAACGAGCCGAGCATCGTAAGGCGCTGGCCTTCGAGAATGGCATCGCTGGCCGTTTGGGTAATCAGAAAACCAGCGCGCGCGTCCGCTTGCAGATTACGGGTGTGTTCGGCCAGATGGCTAATGAGCACCATAGGCACGTGACGGGCAGTTGGCGCGAACGGTAATGCGGTCGGGTAGGGGAAGCCGCGCGGCTCGCGCGAGTGCGTGGCAAGTGTGCCGTGCGGCACTTGATGCAATAAATGCAACGGAGCATGCGAGGGGATATTCAAAGCGAACCTCACGAGAGAATTCAAAAGCGAACCTGTAACCGAACACATAAGGGAAACGAGTGACCTTTACGATCTTAAAGCACTCAAACCAGGCATGTCCGCAACCCGATAGAATTGAAAGCTTCGCCGGTCAATGAAAGGACCGGCTGTCAAAAACGAAGAAAGCAAAGAGAGCGATTCCCGTGTCCGAATCTGTTTGTAGCGCCCGTGCAATCGGGCACGACACCCCAAACGCCGTACATCGGCGGCTTCCTGCGGCAAGACGCGAGCGTGCACGCTACGCGACCATGGCCGTGTTTTTCATCGCGGGCATGTTGTACGCCTCGTGGGGCGTTCATGTGCCCACCGTACGCGACAAATTTCACCTGAGCCCTGGCTCGCTGTCCTTTGCGCTGCTGGCGGTCGCCGCCGGCTCGATCTTCGCGATGCTCATTAACGGCCCGTGGATCGCGCGCGTCGGAACGCGCCGCGCGTGCCTCGCGGGCGGTATCGGCATGTCGGCTTGCGGGGCGCTGATCCTGGCCGCCCCGTTCTACTGGCTGCTGCTCGCGGTGCTGGCGCTGTTCGGCTTCAGCATGGCCACGCTCGATGTCGCGATGAACGCCGAAGCCAGCGCCGTAGAAGAAGCGCTCGACCGGCCGATCATGTCGTCGCTGCACGGCATGTTCAGTATCGGCGGGATGGCCGGTGCGGCAGCCGGCGGCGCGATGCTCGCGCACGGCATGCCGCCGGTCGCGCATCTCGTGCTGGCAGCAGTGGTGAGTTTGATCGTGGTCCTGGTATCGATGCCCGCCGTGCTGCCGCACGTCCCTCACGTGGACGATGACCATGCGGGAAGGTCGTCGTCGAATCGCTGGCGCTCCAGGGCGTTGTGGGCGCTCGGCGGCATGGCGTTGATCGCGTTGATCGCCGAAGGGGCCATGTACGACTGGGCGACGGTTTATATGCGCGACGTTGTGCTGTCCTCGCCCGCGTTGTCGAGCGCGGCCTACGCGGCGTTCACCGGCGGCATGGCGGCCGGGCGTTTCGGCGGCGATGCAGTGCGCGCCCGTTTTGGCGCGCCGCAGCTCGTCTTCGCGAGCGCGGCGCTGGCGTTTGTCGGCATGGTGGCGGCGCTGTTATTGCCGAATGCGGTGGTCACGCTGGCGGGTTTCACGCTGATGGGACTCGGCCTCGCGAACATGATGCCGGTGCTGTTCGCTGCGGCGGCGCGCGTGGAGGGCGTAAGCCCGGCCGAAGGCCTGGCGCACGTCGCCGGGCTCGCTTACTTCGGCTTGCTGTTCGGGCCGGTGCTCATAGGCGGTGTGGCGCAGGTGAGCACGCTGCCGATCGGCTTGTCGGTAGTTGCGGCTTGTGCGGCGCTGATCGCGCTCGTGGGACCGCGCATCATGAAGCAGTTGAAGCTCTGAGCGGATAGAGAGGGTAGTCGGCGGCCGTTACGCGTCATCTCATCGGCAAGCCAACCAATAGACCCTGGACATCGGCTCACCAAACGCCACGCAAAAAAAACGCGCTGACCGAAATCAGCGCGTTTTTTAATCATGAAAATCGTCGAAGGCGGTCTTGCCCATAAGCCTGACCGCCCGCGAAATTTACATCTTGACCACGTCCAGCAGCGTCTTCTTGCCTGCCTTGTAGTTGTACAGCGAGATCACGCCGTGCTTCAGGTCGCCCTTCGAGTCAAAGGTCGTTTCGCCGATCACACCCTTGTAATCCGTACCCGGCATTGCTGCCAGGATCTTCGCCGGATCGGTGGAATTCGAGCGCTTCATTGCATCGACGATGATATACACGGCGTCATACGTGAACGGCGCGTAAATCTGGATCGGCTGGCCGAAACGCTTCTGGAACTTGGCCGAGAACGCTGCGCCGCCCGCCATCTTCTCGAGTGCCATACCAGCTTCCGAGCAGACGATGTTGTCGGTTGCGTCGCCGGCAAGAGACGACAACTGGTCGGTACAGACACCGTCGCCCGCCAGAACGCGTGCGCGCAGGCCAAGTTGCTTGGCTTGCTTAGCGAACGGGCCGCCGGTCGCGTCCATGCCGCCGTACATGATTGCGTCGGGGTTTTCGCCCTTGATCTTCGTCAAAATCGCGCGGAAGTCGACAGCCTTGTCGTTGGTCGCATCATGCGACATCACGTTCATGCCGAGCGACTTGGCGGTCTTTTCGAACTCGTTCGCGAGACCTTGGCCGTAAGCGGTCGAGTCGTCGACAATCGCGACGCTCTTCAGCTTCAAGTCCTTGGACGCATAGTTAGCGAGTGCCGGACCTTGTTGTGCATCGGTCGCCACGACGCGATATGTCGTCTTGAAACCTTGTTGCGTGTACACCGGGTTCGTTGCCGACGGCGAAATCTGCACGATGCCCGCATCGCTATAGATCTTCGAAGCCGGGATCGAGGTGCCCGAATTCAGGTGGCCAACCACGGCGACGACCTTATCGTCGACGAGCTTCTGCGCCACTTGAGTAGCCGTACGGGGGTCAGCCGCGTCGTCTTGCGCGTCGAGTTCAAGCGTGATCTTCTGGCCGCCGATCGTCAGACCCTTGGCATTGATTTCTTCAACTGCGAGGCGCGCGCCGTTTTCGTTGTCCTTGCCCAGGTGGGCAATACCACCGGTCAACGGTGCAACGTGACCGATCTTGACGACCTCGTCGGCCGTAGCGGTTGTTGCCATGGCGGCGAACAGTAGCGCTGCAGCGCTGATAGGCAACAGTTTGTGAAGCTTGGTGTTCATGTAAGTCTCCAGTTTCGGTCCCAAAAACAACGGTGTCGCCCTGTGCTCCGTCTTCATCACGATCGCTCAGCCCCGTGGACGACCACGCCGGATGCATCGTCATGCACTTGGCTAGTCCTTCAGCCGGCCGTTTTTGGCAGCCGCCATCCGCACTGCGCGCAAGTGTAGAGTTGTCAAATTAATTTGGGGAAGTTTTTTAGGATAGTGGTGCGACTACCAATAAGAGATGTGTTGAGAAGCCATTGAAAGTGTGCTGGTGCAATGCGGAAAGCGCCTGTTCATGCGGTTCTTCAGCGGATTGGCACTTCTGCCGACGGCGCCGTTCGCGGCATTCTAGAGGTGTCGCTTTAGTTTTAGCGGGCCATGCCGTTATTATCCGGTCCGTTTGTTTCGAGTCAATTGTTCGGGTTAAGAAGTCGGGTTAAAGACTAGGGAAGGAGTATTAACTAGCCGCCGCTTTAAGGCCTCATGGAATACGCGTACACGGCCGGGAAAACACCCATGAAGAGACGCGCCGTTGGGTGTGTTTCCTACAGCCACTTTACAGCCTGCGCCCTTGCCAGCAAGGCGGTTCGAATGGTGGCACACTAACCCGCTGCTTTTTCGCCCCCTCTCATTTCGGCCCCATCATTCAGGCATCAGCCAGGAGCTTCATCATGACCGTGACATCACGTTGGATCGACATTCCAGCAAACGGCGACACCTTCCAGGGCTATCTCGCGCTGCCGAAGGCAGGCAAAGGTCCGGGAGTCGTCATCATCCAGGAAATATTCGGCGTGAATTCGCACATCCGCGCCGTGGCCGACCAGTACGCCGCCGATGGTTACGTCGCGCTCGCGCCGGATATTTTCTGGCGCGTCCAGCCGCGCGTGGAACTCGGCTATGCCGGTGCAGACCGCGAGAAGGCGATGGAAATCTACGGCAAGCTCGACGTGACGCTGGCCGTCGCCGATGTCACCGCCACCGCCGCCGCGCTGCGCGCGTTGCCGGAAGTCACGGGCAAGGTCGCGGGTATCGGCTATTGCCTCGGCGGCCGGCTTGCTTATCTGTCGGCGGCGCAGGGTGCGTTCGATATCGCCGTGGCCTACTACGGCGGCGGCATCCAGAACGAGCTCGACAAGGCCGACGGGATCAAGGTGCCGATGCAATTCCACTACGGCGCACTCGACGCACATATTCCGTCCGCCGCGGTCGATTCAGTGAAGCAGCGCTTCGCGGGCAAGGACGCACAGGTCCACGTATACCCGGGCGCCGATCATGGCTTCAATTGCTCTGACCGCGCATCGTACAATCAAGCCGCGTCGGCACTGGCGCACGGCCGCACGCTCACGTTCCTCGGCGAGCATTCGTAACCCGGCGGACTGCGCCGCGGACTGCACGGTTGCCTGCCTGAGAAGACGGGACACAACCGCATCAGACAAGGGGGAACCGTGCAGTCCGAGTATCTCGACTACGACGCGATCGGCCTGGCCGAGCTCGTGCGCAGCGGCCAGGTCAGCGCGCGGGAACTGATCGATACGGCAATCACGCGCGCCGAAGCTGTCGATCCCGCGCTCAACGCCATCGTGCTGAAGGACTATCAGGCGGCTCGCAATCGCGCGAGCCGTGGCGGCCGCGATGGCTCCGGCACCCTCGGCGACGGTCCGCTCGCGGGCGTTCCCTACCTCATCAAGGATCTGGGTGCGCCAGTCGCGGGTTTGCGGATGTCGATGGGCTGCCGTCACTTCCAGCACTACACGCCCACAGAAGACTCGCTGATCATTGCGCGCTCGAAGCAGGCCGGGCTCAACATTTTCGGCAAGACCAACACGCCGGAAATGGGCCAGATGCCGTACACCGAACCCGAGTTGTTCGGGCCGACGCGCAACCCATGGGGACTCGACTACACCACGGGTGGTTCCAGCGGCGGCGCAGCCGCGGCCGTTGCGGGCGGCGTTGTGCCGCTGGCACACGCGGCGGACGGCGGTGGTTCGATCCGCATTCCGGCGTCGTGTTGCGGTTTGTTCGGCTACAAGCCATCCAACGATGTCCAGCCGCAACCGCTGCCGTCACCCGGCGATTTATCGGTGGATCACGCCGTGTCGCGCAGCGTCCGCGATAGCGCCCTGCTGCTCGACCTCACATCGACTGGACAGCCGGGCGCATTCTTCCGTGCCGTCGGGGAGCCGTGCGCGCCGTTGCGCATCGGCTATATGGTTGAGCCGCAGCTTGCGGGGGAATTGTCGGCGGACGTGAAAGCCGCTCTCGACGATGCCGCCAGGCTCGCTGAATCGCTGGGTCATCGTGTGGAGCCGGCGTCGTTTGGGCTCGACTTCGACGCCATCGCTCATGCGTTCCTTGTGATGTGGTCGGTGCTCGCAGAGGAGATTGTGTTGCACGCCGATCGCATCAGCGGCCTGAAGCCGAAGCGCGGCGATTTCGAGATTGCAACCTGGGCGATGGCGCATGTCGGCCGGAAGATTGGCGAGCGGGATCTGCCGGCGGCGCTCGAGATGCAGCGTCAGGTCACGGCAAAGATGGCTGCGTTGATGACGCGATACGACGTGTTGTTGACGCCCACGCTTGCTGCCGCGCCGTTCAAGATTGGCGCCAAGCAGCCGACGCAATTCGAGCGTTTGCAGATGCACGTGCTGACTGCGCTTCCTGTTGAACCGTTGATGCGGCGGATGTTGTCGGTATCGGCAAAAAAGGCGTTCGACTGGGCCGGTTGCACGGAGCTTTTCAACTTCACCGGTCAGCCGGCGATGTCCGTGCCGCTGTACTGGAATGCCCGCGGCATGCCGATTGGCGTGCAGTTCGCCGGACGCTTGAACGATGACACCACGTTGTTCCGGCTCGCGGCACAACTAGAGGCCGCGAGGCCGTGGTTTGCCCGGCGGCCGGCGTTGATGGTGGCAAGGTGAGCGGGTTCGACGAAGACGCGAGCGATACCTTTCAGTTAGCGGGAACGCTTGGAAAACCGGTAATGCGCAACGCCCCACTCATTGCCCCCGGCGTAGCCGAACAACTCGGCCACTGCCATATAAAACATGCGCCAGCGCTGAAACCAGACAGGGGCGTTGGCGGCGCCGTAAGTCTGGACCATGAGCGGCATCAACTCGCTACGTGCCGCGTCCAGATTCTCAAGCCATTGATTCGCCGTCTTTTCATAATGCGCGCCGCTCACCCACCACTGACGGTCGATCTTGAGATCGTCCTGAAAATGCAGCAGCAAGGCCTCCGACGGCATCGTCCCGCCCGTGAAAAAGTACTTCGACATCCAGTCGCTGCCGTCCTTCACCTCGAAGTGGTAAGCGAGCGTGCGATGCGCAAACACATGCACAAAAAGCTTGGCGTCCTCGCGCATCCAACCCGAAATCTTGTTCAGCAACAACCGATAGTTCTTCATGTGCTCGAACATTTCGATCGACAAAACACGGTCGAAACCATCGCCGAGCAGCGCCGGTTCGAATTGATGATCGACGATATTCCCCGTCACCACGCTCAGATTCGCGATGCCGCGCTCAGCCGCCTGCGCTTCGATAAACTCACGCTGTCCCCGCGAATTCGATAACGCCACAATCTGCGAGCGCGGATAGGTTTCCGCCAGCCACAACGAGAGCGAACCCCAGCCGCAACCGAGATCGAGGATGCGCTGGCCATCGGTGAGTTGCGCGCGGACTGCGTACTCCTCGAGCATCGCGCGCTCGGCCTGATCGAGCGTTTCCGCCCCCGTCCGATACAAGCAGCACGAATACTTCAGATGCTCGCCGAGATGCGCATGAAAAAACGCCGCCGGCACCTCGTAGTGCTGCGTGTTCGCGGCTTGCGTTTCGATCGCGATCGGACTTGCGCGCAGTTCATCGACGAGGCGATTGAAGCGCTTCGAACGCACTTCGCCATTGTCGACACCTTCATCGCGCAGCCGCTGTTTCATCAGCCGGCGCATCCCCAGGCGCACGAGCGAGTCCGGAATCCGGCCGCGCTCGCACCAGTCGATCAGCCAGCTGTCCCGCGGGACTTCTTTTTCTTGTGGTTGTGACATAACCGCTTGCGATGGCAGCTCGCTCATGTGAAAACTCCTCGCTATTATTATTTAAGGATGACGCGGCGGCCATGGAATCAATGCGCTGGTCGTACGCATATAGTCGGCATATCCGGGGCGTTTTTTAGCCGATTCCGCTTCGACCATCGGTACGCCCGAGACTTTCATCAGCAGCCACGCCATGAGGATGGGCGGCAGCAGCATCGCGACAATCCACCCGCCAATACCAATCGCGAGCGGAATGTACGCGACCCAATGCACGCATTCGAAGAAGTAGTTCGGATGCCGCGAGTAACGCCACAGGCCCGCGCGACACACCTTGCCGCGATTCGATGGATCCGCTTTGAACACGCGCAGTTGATGATCCGCGAGCGCTTCGCCTGCAATCGAGATCACCCAGATCACCGTGGCTAACGCAACCCAGCCGGCGCCGGGTGGCGTCGTGCGATACGCCGGCACGAAAAACGCGAGCGATAGCAGCATCGAAATCACGACTTGCAACTGGAAGAACCAGAACATTTTCTTGTTGGCATCGGCGGCCCATTGCTCGCGGAACTTGTGATATCTCGGATCTTCGGCGTGACCGGCATTTCGTTTCCACAGATGCACGCCAAGCCGCGTGCCCCAGACGAACCCGCCAATTCCCACAATGACCCGCGTGTGCAGATCGCCTTGTCCGAGCACTGCAATCAGCAACGCGACCACACCGAGCGACATCGCCCAGATGGGATCGATCATGCCGGCATTCTTCGATTTAACCTGCCACGCCCAGACCGTCGTGAAAACAACGATGAGCGCGATAAAAGCAATAACGGCAACAATGAGCGGCGGCATTAAGTCCTCGATGTCGATTTTTTTTGCATTGAATATCGGTTGGCATCGACTGGTGGAGCGATTGGGACTAGTTACGCATGCTGCCATCTGGCGGATGCGCCAGCGAGAAGGAATTGGAAGCGGTAATACAAAGACGTCGACGTTCGGAACGAACGTGAGCGTAGGACATTCCCGAGGATGAACGGCAACGCAGGAACGGCGCGTTTGTCGCGCCCCGTTCCTGTCCAGCAGGCGTGGAAATCGAGCCCACTCGGGCCGCCGCGCCAATCAGCCCATCGGACTGCTAAACCAGTGCCGGCAATCCTTCCACCAGCAAAAAAGCAACCAGCACGCCGAGCAGCGCACCGAATACACGTAGGGTGTTTTTCCGGAATTGCGTGGCGCATGGTACGGCGCCGAGGAAGAGAATGCCTGCAAGCGCCATCGGGATGATCAGGATGAAGTCGCCGATCGTGAAGTAGGTGGTCATACACGTCTCCCATCGTCCGTGCTCAGCGTCCACCTGACTGCGTGAGACGTCGCACTGTCGATTTGAGTATAGGACGTGGATTACGCTTTATTTGTGCTGCTTTGCGCAAACGCCAGCGAACAACAGACGAAACGCCTTATACGGCGGGTTTTTTCCGCCCGCATGCTTTAAGCGGATACAGAAAAACCCTCATTTGTTGGAGGTTACAGAAAACTTTCGTTACGTTCGCGCATGAATCTAAGCTAAGCGATCTAAGCTAGCCGCGTGCCAGTAGGCGCGCGATCCGCATTCGAGGTACGGCGAGGGATCGGGGGAAAGCGAAGAGGACGAAGCTGACCGGGACGGCGCCGGCGGTGAAGTCACAAGTGGATCTCCGGTGGCGAAGGCCATAACGATACCGTGATCACTAGGGATTCGCCGGACGGTGCGCCGGGCGCTTTCAATCGACTTTCGAGACATCTTCGAATGCGCTTGCGTTGTTTTAATACGATGCGAGATTTCGACCCGAGGCGAATTGATGCGCTAAAGTAGAACATCGTTTCAGCCGAAATCATCTGGATACGCTGCAATTTGCAGGCGTTCGAGGAATTTACGCGCGGCACTTCGATCTCGTGCACAGGGGATCAATCTCCTGTGCTTTATCCAGAACCGACCGGCACGCGCACTGTTCTGCCGGCACACTTCGGGGAGTCATCATGCAAATCGGTTCAATCGTTCGCTCCGTCCATATCGCTGTGCCACAGGGCGCACGCGGCATTGTCATGCGCATTCTCGGCGACATGGCCATGGTCGCCTGGTACGCCGACGAGCCCGGCACGTCGGAACTGCTCAACACGGAACCGTTCTTCCTAGAAGATCTCATCGATACCGGCGAACTCGTTCGCCCGACCAACGCGCTAATGCATTGAGGATTGAGCGCGTTTGAAGACACTATTTGCTGTAATCGCGCATCGCTGATGCTTCCCCCCGCGATGCGCGTCACAATGCAGGGATGAACTCGAACCATTCCGATGCATCGCGCCCGCCCGCGGACGGCCTCTCNTCCTCCGCCGACGACGCAAATCTCCCGGCTCCGCCATTCGCAGATCTCACGCCCGAGCGNGTGCTCGATGCGCTCGACAGCGTCCTGATGCCGCTTGGCGAACGCACCGACGGCGGCATGCTCGCGCTCAACAGCTACGAAAATCGTGTGTATCAGGTTGGCATGGAAGACGGGCCGCCCATGGTCGCGAAGTTCTACCGGCCGTTGCGCTGGTCCGACGATGCCATTCTCGAAGAGCACGCTTTCGTTTCCACGCTTTACGAGCGTGAAATTCCCGCGGTGCCGGCGCGAGTGCTGAACGGCACGACGCTCCATAGCTTCGAGGGTTTTCGCTTCTCCATCTTCGAACGGCGCGGCGGGCGCGCGCCGGATATCGACCGGCCGGAGACGCTGGAATGGCTCGGGCGGTTTATCGGCCGGATCCACGCGGTCGGGCAGATCAAGCCATATGTGGAACGGCCGGCGCTCGATATCCAGACCTTCGGCTACGAACCGCGCGAGTTTTTGCTCACGCACGGGTTTGTACCGCAGGACGTTCGCGAAGCGTATGAAACTGTGGTGAAGATGGCGCTGGAAGGCGTCGAGCGCTGCTACGAGCGCGCCGGCGATGTGAAAAGCATCCGGCTGCACGGCGATTGTCATCCGAGCAACGTGCTCTGGACGGATGCGGGTCCGCATTTCGTCGATTTCGACGATAGCCGCATGGCGCCCGCCATCCAGGATTTGTGGCTGCTGCTGCCGGGCGACCGCCCGGAGGCATCGCGTGCGCTGGGCGATCTGCTGGCCGGCTACGAGGATTTCTGCGATTTCGAGCCGCGCGAACTGCATCTGGTCGAAGCGCTGCGTACGCTGCGGTTGATTCACTACGCGGCGTGGCTAGCGCGTCGCTGGAACGATCCCGCGTTTCCCGCCGCGTTTCCGTGGTTCAACACGCAGCGGTATTGGGAAGACCGCATTCTCGAGTTGCGCGAGCAGGTCGGCGCGATGGAAGAAGGGCCGCTCTGGCCGGTTTAAGTCGATTTCCTCGATAGCTGCGGCCGCTCACGCGGCTATTGAAGAAATTTGATAATCATGTAATGATAACCATTATCATTTGAAAGCTTTGCTCAGCCGATGCGCTTTTTTGGCCGTATCGGTGAGAAATCCATCTGCAACACACCCCTTTCGCTGCGCCCATATGGAGAGACGCGTGAACGCGCCTGAAACTTTTGAACCCGCGTCCAACGTGGCCGCGATGCCGTACGCGCCACGCGGCGGCCGGCTTATTGACGATGCTGAACAAATCGCTCGCAAACAGCGCTCGCGGCGCGCGACGTTTATCAAGTGGCTGCGCAAGGTGCATGGCTGGGTAGGTTTGTGGGGTGCCGTGCTTGGGCTGCTATTCGGTACGACGGGTTTTCTGCTGAATCACCGCGCCGGTCCGCTGAAGATTTCCAGCGGCGAACCGCAGGTATCGCAGATGCAAATGGGCTTGCCCGCACAAAGTCTCAAGTCGCCGATGGAACTCGGTAAATGGCTCAAGCAAGAACTCAAGCTCGACGGCGTTATCGGTCGAGGGAAACGTGAACCCGCGCATGCGGTGGGCTGGGGCGATCAGAAGACGATGCAGCCGGAGTTGTGGACGGTGGCGGTGGCGTCGCCGAGTGGGGCGGTATCGGCGGAATACTGGGTGGGGAACGGGTTTGTATCGGTGAAGAAAAGCGAGAACGGTTTTCTCGCGACGATGAACAATCTGCACAAAGGCACGGGATTGAGCGTGGGTTGGGTGCTGCTCATCGATACGCTGGCCGGCAGCATTATTCTGCTGTCGTTGACAGGCGTGTTGTTGTGGACCGAGTTGAATAAGCGCAAGACCACGGGGGCGGTGATTGTGGTGGCATCGATTGTCGCGATGGTTTGGATGGGGTTGATGTGAGGGTCGGGGCCGTCGATCGCTCTATTGTTTGAATGTGGACCCCGCGAAAACGCGGGGTTTTTGTTTTGTCGCCGGATTCGAACTGCACGAGCGAAATTCATCATTCCGGCAAGTTCAATCTGAAAGAATTTCGATGCATCAAATTGTTACCTTCAACCCGGATTTTTAAGTTGCCGGTGCGCTTAAGATCGTGATCGCNCGAAGGACCGTATTCATTTTTCAGACAACTTACGCAGTAGTCCGATGAATCGGATCTTGCGTAGCGTATTAAATCGTCTTCTTGCACGGCAATTGCACAACACCTTAGAGCAACCCTTCAGCTGACCAGCGTTGCCCGAATATTGCCTGATCTGAAACATTCTGAAGATCCTTTGCATCGCTAACTTTTTAACAATCCCGGCTGTAGCGCTGCTCATCCCATAAGCGCAAACTCGATCACCCCCATACGGACACCCCCATGCCCTCCCACCACATCCTGATATGCCTGCCCACCTACAGCGAAGAAGTCCACATCAATTTCGCTTTCTCACTGCTTGACCTGACGCGTGCATTAACCGATTCCGGCTCGACCTACGAAACCTTGCACGTTGCGTCGTCCCATATCATTCGCGCACGCAACTTCTTCGCCAATTATTTCCTGAGCCGCCCGGAATTCACGCATCTGCTTTTCCTCGATACCGACATGAAGTTTCCCGCCGAAGCCGTCCTCAAGCTTTTGGCGGCGAACAAAACTCTCTCGGGCGTTGCCTATCCGTTCAGACGCTTCGATCTGGATCGCTCGATAGCCCCCGCCGATAGCGGTTTAACCCTGCGCGAGTGGC
>JGI12635J15846_10000729_pt1 | contig 28518 bp, 29 predicted proteins | sample BlaSpr_A8_OM2_M2_FD_15846 | JGI IMG/M metagenome (IMG submission 15846)
GTTCGTCCCTCGTGAGCGCGAAATGGGCGACGCCACCCGGCTCAGTATAGAAGCTGCCAGGCGGTAGCGGCTTTACGGCCGCTTCGGTCGCGAGCGTGCCGTAGCCGAAGTACCACGTGCCCGACATCACCACGGCGGAGCGGTTGTCGCGATGCGTGTGCGCACGGATTGTCGTGTTGGCGGGAATGGTCAGACGAATGGTGTAAAGTCCGGGCTTGCTCGGATCGCCCAGTAGGATTGTCGTTCGAATCCCGGCCACACCCGACGTGCCCGCGCCGGCACCCTGGACGTCTTTAGCCGCGATTTCGGCGGGCGTCATCCGCATTTGATCGAGCGGCGCTGCGAAAACCGCCTGCATCGTCCCGAAGAGGCCCACGAGCAATGCTATTGCTCCAATAGTTCTTTGCATTGTAATTCCTTGTTCATCGCCCACTACTTTCCCAAAAATTCAACGATTAAATCGATAGTCGCTTTCGGGTTTTCCTCCATGATCCAGTGACCGGAATTAGGCACAATTCCGGCGGCGACGCTCGTCGCCACCAGCCGCATGATTTCGGCTTGAGCCGCCCCGAACGACTTCTCAGCTCCGAGCGCCAGCACCGGCATGGTCAACTTGCCGTTATTGGCCAGCATCTCCTTGTTGTCGATCGCGTCTTGATTAAACGCACCAAATTGTTCAAACGCGTCATGCATCGCATGCGGCCGCGCGTACAGCGCGGCATAGTGTTGCCGCGTCGCTTGATCGATTTTGCGCGGGTCGGCGGACAGTTCGTTATAGAACCGGTCGAGATAAATGCGTTCCCGCCCGGCCACGAGCCGCTCCTCGTCCGGACCGCGGAAGTTGAAATGCCAGAGCAGCGGGCTTTGTTTGATTTCGTCCCAGTTGCCGATTCCCGGCAGCGGCGCGTCGATCACCACCCATTTGGTGATCCGCGCCGGGTACTGCGCCGCGAGCGCATAACCGACCATGTTGCCGATATCGTGCGTCACCAAATCGGCCGTCTGGATTTTCAGGGCATCCATTACGCCGGCGATATCCACCGCCTGGTTCTTCTTGGTATAGCCAGTGTCAGGGTGCGCCGAGAGGCCCATGCCGCGAAGGTCCGGAACGACGACAGTATGCGTTCGCGCCAGCACTGCCGCAGCCGGCGCCCACATGTCGCCGGTATCGGCAAAGCCGTGCAGCATAACGACCGCTGGGCCACTGCCGCCGACGCGGACATACAGCGTCGTCCCGTTGGTCTTGATCTCTTGGGTGCGGAAGCTGGATGGAAACGGCTCGACCGCAAAAGCCGAAACCGCCGTCAGTAGCGTGACAAAAACAATAACGGCAAAGCGCAGCATCGATCGCTCTCGAACAAGGCCCCATGGTGGCCGAACCGCGGCGTTCGGTCTAGATTGCGATTGCCGGAACAAGCTTCCGATAAAAGCGAACAATGCTGAAGCTTGAACACCTCCTTGCTTTCGTCACTGCCGCCGAAGCCAATTCCATCACCGAAGCGGCGAGGCGCTTACAGATATCGAAATCGGTCGCCAGCGAGCGCGCCGAGCTGGAACGCAATATCGGCGCTACGCTGATGCACCGATCCACGCGCAGATTGGCACTGACCGAAGACGGGACCGCTTTTCTCGCACGAGCAAAGCGCATCTTACGCGAGGCGTCCGATGCAACCGCCGAAGTTGCGGAACGGCGCGGCGAGCTAACGGGACCGCTGCGGATTTCCGCACCCGTGAGCTTTGGAATTCTTCACCTCGGCCCGGCGCTGAATTCATTTCTGAAAAAGCATCCGCGTATCGATTTGTCGGTCGAATTGGACGACCGTTTCGTCGGCGCGGCGGATGGCTTCGACGCCGTCATTCGTCATGGCCCGTTGCCCGATAACCGATGGATCGCAAAGCGATTTGGCACGAGCCGGCGTATGCTGGTGGCGTCGCCTGAATATTTGAAGCGGAACGGCACGCCGCGGACCGTCGCCGATCTCGAGCAGCATCGCGGTATCATCTATTCCATTCGCGGCGTGTCGGATTGGCGTTTTCGGCAATCCAGCCGCTGGCGGATCGTGCGGCCGCGCGCCGTCATGCGCGTAAATAATGGAATTATCATGCGCGAGGCCGCGCGCCAGGGTCTGGGTATCACCCTGCTCGCGACGTTTGTGTTTCACGATTTAGTCGCGGCGAGGAAACTACGTATCGTCGACGTCGACGCTGAGGCCGAATCCGCCACCATTATCATCGCCTATCCGAGCGACCGCCGCGCCTCCGCGAAGGTTACGGCGCTGATTGCTCATCTGCGCGCGAGCTTCGGATCGCCGCCGTATTGGGACGGAAGACTCGATGGACGTTGAGCGCGGTGTCGGGCGGTAGCTGCAACTCAAACCCGAACGTTCAGGCTGGTGCCCAGGAGAGGACTCGAACCTCCACGCCTCGCGGCGCTAGTACCTGAAACTAGTGCGTCTACCAATTCCGCCACCTGGGCTTAAGCGGCGATAGGTAGGCAGGCGTTTTGCGCTTGTCAATCAACTGCGCCCGGCCACAACCGCCGCGCGGTTTCGCATGCCGCGGCGCGGCTATAGACTCTTTGATGCCTTTGAGTCGCGTTTTCCTTGGATCGGGGGACGACCATGACGCTTCCTCAATCGGCGCCAAAACCTTACCAAATCGCCGCGGCCGTTATCGGCAACGCCCTCGAGTGGTACGACTTCATCGTTTTCGGCTTTTTTGCCGTCATTATTTCGCGGCTGTTTTTCCCGGCCGAAAGCCAATACGCCTCGCTTCTCTTCACCACCGCGACATTCGGCGTCGGCTTTTTCATGCGGCCGGTCGGAGGCATCCTTCTCGGCATTTACGCCGATCGCCGCGGCCGCAAGGCCGCGCTGCTCGTTGTCATCGCCTCGATGACGGCGGCCATCGGGCTGATCGCATTTGCGCCGACTTACGCCGCCATCGGCATCGGCGCTCCGCTCATCATTGTGGTGGCGCGGCTGCTGCAGGGTTTTTCCGCCGGCGGAGAATTTGCCAGCGCCACCGCCTTTCTGATCGAAACTGCGCCGGCCGGCCGGCGCGGCTTTTATGGCTCCTGGCAAATGGTCGGCCAGGGGCTCGCGGTACTCATCGGCGCGATTTTGGGAGCGGTGTTGACCAAGACGCTTTCGCCCGAGGCGATCGACGGCTGGGGCTGGCGTATTCCGTTCCTGTTTGGACTCGTCATCGGCCCGGTCGGACTCTACATCCGCAGCAGCCTGTCCGAGACGCAAGCCTTCCTTCGATCCGATCAAGCATCGCAGAGCCGGGGGGCTGCAGGCCGCGCGCTGACCTCTCACATCAAGCAAATCCTGGTCTGCTTTGGCATCGTCGTGTCCGGCACGATCTCGTTTTATGTGATCCTCGTCTACATTCCGACATTCGCGCGCACGCAATTGCAGCTGCCGCTCGATCAGGCCTTCCTCGCGCAAGCGATCGGCTTGGCTTGCGAGGTGGCGGTGATACCGATCTGTGGCGCGTTATCCGATCGCATCGGGCGCAAGCCGGTGATGATCGCTTCGCTTCTGCTCAGTCTCTTGGTCACCTATCCGCTATTCGTCTGGGTGAGTTCCAGTCCGTCATTCTCGAGCCTGCTTATCATGCAGGTTGTGCTGTGCGGCTTGTTCGGCATTGGCAACGGCCCGGTATCGACGGCGCTCGGCGAGCAATTTCCAACACGCGTACGCTCGACCGCACTCGCCATCGGCTACAACGTCGCGGTCATGCTGTTTGGCGGCTTCGCCCAGTTTTTCGTCACGTGGCTGATCCATGCGACCGGCACCCCGATCGCGCCGGCGTTTTATTTGATGTTCGGTTCGGCAGTCGGCCTGTTCGCGGTGCTGTTTTTGACGGAACGAGCCGGCGAACCGCAACTTGCCGTCCTCGACATCGTGGAGCCGCACGCCGCTTAGGCGCCGTGGGCATGGCCGCCGTCATATCCCCTAAATCCCCGTGCCCTATACAGCGCGCCGGTGATCCTGTATTTCCCCGCCGGTCATGGCTTTGAAAAACACTTCCGACATGCTGGTGACGGTGTTCGGCGGCTCGGGCTTTCTCGGCCGCCACGTGGTGCGCGCGCTCGCTAATCGCGGCTACCGCATCCGCGTCGCCGTGCGCCGGCCGGAATTGACCGGGTATCTGCAACCGCTCGGCCGGGTCGGACAGATCCAGCCGGTGCAGGCAAATGTGCGTGTTGCTCCCTCGGTTGAAGCGGCGGTCCGCGACTGCGATGCCGTTATCAATCTGGTCGGGATCCTGTTCGAGCGGGGCCGGCAGCGTTTTGACGCCGTGCAAGCGCAAGGCGCGGAAAACGTGGCCCGCGCCGCCGCCACGGCTCGCGCTCGCCTTGTTCATATCTCGGCGATCGGCGCCGACGAGAACTCACCGTCGGAATATGCGCAATCGAAGGCGGACGGCGAACGCCGCGTGCTCGCCGCAGACCCGCAAGCCACTATCATGCGGCCCTCGATCGTGTTCGGTCCCGAGGACCAATTCTTCAACCGCTTCGCCGCGCTCGCCCGCTTATTTCCAGCACTGCCGCTGCCCGGCGGCGGCCATACCCGCTTTCAGCCGGTCTTCGCCGGGGACGTCGCCGAAGCTATCGCGCTTGCCGTCGACGGCAAAACCAGGGCGGGCGCGACTTACGAGCTCGGCGGCCCCGACATAAAGAGATTNAAAGAGCTGATGGAGTTCATGCTCGCAACCATCGAACGCCGGCGCCTGTTGCTGCCGATCCCGTTCNAGCTGATGAAATTGCAAGCGATGGTTCTNCAATTCCTGCCGAATCCTCCGCTAACGCCCGACCAGGTCGAGCTACTCAAATCCGACAACGTCGTCTCGGCCGCGGCCCACGACCAAGGCCGCACGCTCGAAGCGCTCGGCATTGTGCCGAATTCAGCCGCGGCCATTGTGCCCGACTATCTGTGGCGCTTCCGCAAGGCTGGGCAGTTCAGCAGCCGCACGGCCTGACCTCGGGGCTCAACATGAATTGCCGCCGATGTCCGGCACTTGTATCCGCCGGTCATGCCGTAAAAGTCACGCCTCGTATTTGAACGATAGCGCGACACGGGTGCGGAAGGCGGTCACCTTGCCGTCGTCGACCTTCAAATCCATCTTGGTGACCTCGGCGACGCGCAGGTCCCGCAGCGAGCCGGCAGCCGTTTCTACGGCAATGCGCCCGGCATCTTCCCAGGATTTTTCGCTGACGCCGACGACGTCGATGATCCGATAGACGCTATCCGATTTTTTCTTCGCCATAGTATCAATCCTTTCGCGATCAAAATTACGGACGCGATCGAAGGCCCCGTCCGAGGCCTCAAGCTTAGATCAAGGCGGGCGGCACCGTCGACGGCCAACGGACGATCCTCGTCGGCTTTACTCACAGCGGGAAACCAGGGAAGCTTGACCCCGGGCACGGTGGGCAAGCGGGAAGAGGCGAGGTCATGCCGGGCAAGCGCGTGCAATTCGACGAAGCGACGTGGCGGCAGATCGATCTTCTCGGCCACGATCAGATGAAGGACTTTCAAGAACTCGCGGACGAAGCGTTTCGCGACCTGCTGAAGAAGCATGACCGGCCGGTCGACCTGAAGGACGCGCTGCGCCGCAGCGCCGGCGTGTCCGCGACCATTCATCAATTGCGGCCCGGCAAGGGGAAAACGCCGCGACGCCGAACATAACAAACAAAGCCATAACCGGACCGCGACGGCGCAAAGTTCTGCGCTAAGGAATCATCAACATTAGGCGAGCGTCGGCGGGACTTTTCGCCATTCGGCAGCGCTTCTACATGCGAAAATTGGTATTGCCGCCTGCCGTCCCGAAGTTCCGCCGACAGTATTTAATGGAACCTGAAAGCGGCTAAAGCGCGTGGCGATAAACCGAATTTTCAGGGCTGATCGCTACAACCTTTCACCAAACGACGTACAAAAGTGAAGGGTCGCCGTTATGCGCGTGACTCAATTTTCGTGGAGCGAGAACGCCGGCTGGGCTGCCCCATCGAGTAACGGCACCGACAGCGACCTCGTCTTTTTCTTCGGCAATCGCCAAGTGTTGGCGTGCGGAGCCCGTTATCACGAGCTGCGCGCCAAGTTTCCGCACGCGCACATTGTCGGTTGCAGCACCGGCGGCCAAATTCGTAATGACGACGTGACCGATGACGAGATTGCGGCCGTCGCGCTCAATTTCGATGCGACGACACTGCGGGTCGCCTGCGAGCCGGCATCGGCCGCCGATCGCTCGCGCGCGTGCGGAGAAGCGATCGGCCGGGCGCTCGCGGCGCCCGGTCTTGCCGGAGTTTTTGTGCTGTCCGACGGACTCAACGTCAATGGCAGCGAACTCGTCGCCGGAATAGCCAGCGTGACGGGGGAAAATGTCTCGATCACCGGCGGTCTGGCGGGCGATGGCGCGGACTTTCACGAGACGCTGGTCAGCGCCAATTGTGTTCCGCGCAAACACTTGGTCGCGGGTGTCGGATTCTACGGTCCGGCAATTCGGATCGGTCACGGCAGCGCCGGTGGCTGGGACGAATTTGGACCGCGGCGCTGCATAACCAAGTCGCGCGGCAACGTGCTGTTCGAATTTGACGGCGAACCTGCGCTGGATCTCTATGAGCGGTATCTCGGCGAAGACGAAGCCAAAGGATTGCCCGGATCCGGTTTGTTGTTTCCACTGCGGATCTTCGATCCCGAACGGCCACAGCACGACATTGTCCGCACCATTCTCGCCGTCGACCGCGAGGCGCGATCGATGACTTTCGCCGGCGACGTTCCGCAGGATTGGACCGCGCAACTCATGCGCGGCCATTTCGACCGCCTCGCGGCGGGTGCTGCACAAGCCGCGCGCCAGGCCGTCGATGGCCTCGGCGAAGCCCATTCCGGCGACAGCGTCGCCATTCTTGTCAGCTGCATCGGCCGCCGGTTGCTGATGGGTCAGCACACGGCCGACGAACTCGAGGCGACGAGCGCCGAATTCGGTCCGCGAATTCCGCAGCTCGGTTTTTATTCGTACGGCGAAATCTCGCCGCATCGCGTATCCGGCGTCTGCGAACTGCACAACCAGACCATGACCGTTACGACGATTGCGGAGTCGGCGGGCGGCCCGCGTGCATAAGCTTCTCGCCAGACAGCTTGCCAAGGCGGCAAAAGCCTCGGGCGAGGTGGACCTGCAAGCCCTCCTGGCGCTCGTCGCCGCGGCGTACGAGCAATCGGACGCCGACCGCCAGCGCACCGATCGCTCGATGTCGCTGATGATCGGCGAGCTCGAACAGCTCAATCACGGACTCGATCAGCTGGTGCGGGAGCGGACCGCGGAATTGCGCGAACGGGAGTTCGAATTGCAGGCGCAGAACCTGCGATTTGACGCCGCGCTCGAGAATATGCCGCAAGGCCTGTGCATGTTCGACCGCAACGAGCGGCTGATCGTTTGCAACGAACGCTATGGCGAGATGTACGGCCTGTCTCCCGTGCAAACCAAACCGGGAGTGACGCTGCGCTCGATTCTCGAAGCCCGTGTCCAGCGCGGCTACCATCCCGACGAACCGGGGCTGTATGTCGAGAACATTCTGGCGAAAGTGCGCAACAGCCAGCCGTACTACACCGAATATCCTATGAGCGATGGGCGCATCTTCGCCATCCATCACCGGCCGATGGCCGGCGGCGGATGGGTTGCCATCCATCAGAACATCACCGCGCAAAAACAGGCGGAGACGCAGATCGCGTTCATGGCGCGCCACGATGGCCTGACCGGCCTAACCAATCGCTCGGTACTGCTCGAAAAAATGGAAGAAGCGCTTGCACGGCTGCGCCGCCACGGCAGCCCGTTCACGGTGTTCATGCTCGATCTCGATTTGTTCAAAATCGTGAACGATTCTCTTGGTCATCCCGTTGGCGACGAGCTGCTCAAAGTCGTCGCTGCCCGGCTGTTGGCATGCACCCGCGAAACCGACACCGTAGCGCGGCTTGGCGGCGACGAGTTCGCCATTCTGGCGACGGCGGACGACAATCAGCAAGGCGCCGCGATCGCCACCGCCAATCGGCTGTTGGCGGCCATATCCACGCCTTTCGATCTCGACGGCAATGTCATCAATGTCGGAACCAGCATCGGCATCGTGCTGGCGCCCACACATGGCGCGAACGTCGAGCAACTCATCAAGAACGCCGACCTCGCGCTCTACAAGGCCAAGGCCGAAGGCCGCGACTCCTATCGGTTTTTCGAACGGTCCATGGGGCTTGAGGCCATCACGCGCCGCACCCACCAAAGCGAGCTCCGCAACGCGCTCACCAACGGCGAGTTCGTTCTGCACTATCACCCGATCGTCGACGTCCATACGCGTGAGCCCGCCAGCATCGAGGCGCTGATCCGCTGGATGCATCCGCAACGGGGCATGATCTCGCCGCTCGAATTTATCCCCTTGGCCGAGGAAACCGGCCTGATCAACCCGATCGGCGAATGGGTCTTGCGCAAGGCTTGCGCCGACGCCGCGGAATGGCCGGCAAACGTCAAGGTTAGCGTCAATCTGTCGGCAGTGCAGTTTCGTCGCCTGTGTCCGCTAGACAATTTCCGCAACGTACTCGACGAAACCGGACTGCCGGCTGAGCGCCTCGAGCTCGAGATCACGGAAACGGTGTTGCTGCAAGGAAACGAAGAAAACGTCGAGACGCTGCATCAGCTGCGCGCTATGGGCATTTCCATCGTACTCGACGACTTCGGCACCGGATATTCGTCGCTCAGCTATTTGCGCATGTTTCCCTTCGATAAGATCAAAATCGACCGCTCATTCGTCCACGAGCTCGCGAAGAACGAGCATAGCGCGTCAATCGTATCGGCGGTGGCTGGCCTTGGCCGCAATTTGCGCATCGGCACCGTCGCCGAGGGCGTCGAAACCGAAGACCAGCTGGTGCTCGTCCGCGCCGCCGGCTGCACGCACGCGCAAGGTTATCTGTTTGGCAAACCGTGCCCAGTCGCCGAATTGAATTTTCGGCGACTGGGCCAGCGAAAGCAAAAAAGCAAAGTCGCTTGACGCGCCGGCACTAATCCGCAGCTGCTTGCGGCTTAAGCGAACCGCGCCCTCGCTCGTTCCCGCGCCTTCACCGCTTCAACCTCGCGGTTGCGCGACGGGCTTGCCGTCTCCAGTGATGCCAATAGCCGCCGCGCCGTCGCAGAAACTTCTTCAACAGCCCGCTCGAAGGCCGCCTCGTTGGCGTGCGACGGCTTGGCAAACCCGCTGAGCTTGCGGACAAACTGCAGGGCGGACGCGCGGATTTCGTCCTCGGTTGCCGGCGGCTCGAAATTGAACAGCGTGCGGATGTTGCGGCACATGATTACCTCCTCCACTAGTGGTCCGATTCTAACATTCGCATTCCGGTGCGGCGGGCTATCATGCGAATGATGTTAGAATCAAAGGACCACTAGCAAAATATTAGTCCGAGTGGNGCTTTGGATTTGACATTCGCTTCACGAAATAGCGGGTTGGGGATAGCGAAATAGCGGCTTGGGGATAGCGAATGTCAAATCCGCTCCACTAGCCAAACTGTACCTTAATACTCCGCGCCCATGCCGGATCAATCCGCCAAACTCGCTGCGACACCCGTCAGCATTACCGACGAGCGCAGCGTCCACGTCTCGGGACTGCTGCAAGTGCCATCCAGCCCGCGCGCTTGTTACGTCTTTGCTCATAGCGCCGGCGCCGGCATGACGCATCCATTCATGGCCGCAATTGCCGAAGGCCTTGCGGCACGTGGCATTGCCACGCTGCGCTACCAATTTCCCTACATGGAGCGCGGCACGAAGCGGCCCGATCCGCCGCAACTCGCGCACGCCACCGTCCGCGCCGCCGTCGCACGGGCGGCCCGCGCCTTGCCCGATCTCCCGCTTATCGCCGGCGGCAAATCCTTCGGCGGGCGCATGACCTCGCAAGCTCAGGCCATCACGCCGCTTCCCGGGATCCGCGGGCTCGCGTTCCTCGGCTTTCCGCTGCATCCGGCCGGCAAGCCATCAAGCGAGCGCGCCGCTCACCTTTCTGCCGTGCATATTCCCATGCTGTTTCTGCAAGGGACCCGGGATCCGCTCGCCGCTCTCGAACTCATCGAGCCGCTCTGCCGCGCGCTGGGCGAGCGGGCAACCTTGCAGCTCTTTGCCGATGCGGATCACTCGTTCCACGTGCCGGCGCGCAGCGGCCGCACCGACGTTGACGTGCGCGAGGCCTTGCTGGATGCGCTTTCAGCTTGGATCGCGACCGCGATCACCGCCCCATGGCCAGGGCAATGAGGCCGAGCAAGCCGACCACCACGCGCCACCATACGAACAGCGAAAATCCGTGGCGCGAGACGTAGCCGAGAAAGGTCTTCACTACGAACCAGGCGCAGGCAAAAGACACAATGAAGCCGACGGCGATGAGCGCAATGTTGGAGTGGGTCAATTGCCCATGCTCTTTGTAGAGATCGTAGGCGAACGCGCCCGCCATGGTCGGCATGGCGAGCCAGAACGAGAATTCCGCGGCCGCGCGGCGGTCGGCGCCCAGCAGCATGGCGGCGACGATGGTCGCGCCCGAACGCGAAACGCCGGGGATCATCGATACGCACTGCGCGAGCCCGATGTAGAAATACATCGGCAGAGTGAACCTCGTCGCCTCGTGAAAACGGGGTTTCAGGTCGAGCTGATCAACCCAGAGCAGAACCGCGCCGCCGGCAATCAGCGAAAAGCAGACGATCCATGGATTGAACAGCACGTCCTTGATGATTTTGTAAGCCAACGCGCCGATCACGGCTGCAGGCAAAAAGGCGATCAACACGCCGATCACGAATCGTCTCGCCTGCGGATCGGTGAAAAAGCCGGTCGCCAAATGCGACAGCCGCCCCGCATAGATCGACAGCAGCGCCAGGATCGCGCCGAACTGGATGAGAACCGCAAAGCTCTTGCCAAAATCCTCGTCGCTAAAACCGAAGAACCGCTGCATCAGGAGGAGATGCCCGGTCGAAGAGACCGGAATGAACTCGGTCAGTCCTTCCACCACGCCGAGGATGATCGCTTTGAGGAAATCGAACGTCATCGGCGGATACTCCGCGGCGGGGCGCGTCGGATGACGCGTGGCAAAAGGGGCTGGCAGCGTCCTTTGCCCGACTTGTGACCGAGGGCGGCGATTGTGGCAACCGTTACGACGGCAGGCAATCGCGGCTGTGCAAACCGCCCGCTCTTTGTTGCCTGGGGATTCGCTTCCCGTATAAGGGAACTTGGAGGAGCGGCCCCGCTTCTTCGCGTTTTGTTCAATCACAGCTCTATGCGCCAGGAATGGCATGCTGACGCTGTTTCATTATCCGCTGTGCCCGCATTCCCGCTTTGTGCGCCTTGCGCTCGAGGAACTCGGCGCGTCACCGCGGCTGGTGGAGGAAAGGACGTGGGAGCGGCGGGAGGAATTCCTCCGCCTTAATCCGGCTGACACGACCCCGGTCCTGATCGAAGAAGGCGCCCCGCCGGTCCCCGGCGCGGCTGTCATCGTCGAGTATCTCGAAGAAACGCGCGGCAATGCGGCCCCGGCTCATCTGATGCCGCAGCAGCCGACGGATCGCGTCGAAGTCCGCCGGCTCATGAGCTGGTTCAACGACAAATTCTTCGCCGAAGCGAGCGGGGCGCTGGTGAACGAGCGCGTCTATAAACGCTTCATCCCAAGCGACAGCGGCGGCGGGGCGCCTGATACCGAGGTCATGCGGGCGGCGCGAAGCAACATTAAATACCATTTGCGCTATATCGGCTGGCTCGTCCGCAAGCGCGACTGGCTTGCAGGAACGAGCCTGACCTATGCTGACCTGGCCGCGGCGGCGCATTTGTCCGCGGTCGATTATCTGGGCGATGTGCCGTGGGCCGAAGACGAGAGCTGCAAAGCCTGGTACGCGAGAATAAAGTCGCGTCCATCATTTCGCCCCCTATTGCGCGAGACACTTCCGGGCCTGACGCCGGCGGCCAATTACGCCGACCTCGACTTTTGACCGGTGGCGGCGAAGCCATAAAAGCGGCCCTCGCAGCCGAGGCGCGGGGGGAAGGATTCGATGCGTTCGGCGTCACCCGGCCGGACGCCATCCCGCAAGCCGCCGGACGGCTGCGCGGCTTTCTTGCCGGCGGCGCCCATGGCGACATGGACTGGATGGAGCGCAGCGCCGATCGCCGCAGCGATCCACGACTGATTTGGCGCGATGGGCGGTCAATCGTCATGCTGGGCGTCAACTACGGGCCGGACGAAAATCCGCTCGCGGTGCTCCAACGGCGGATGCAGGGTGCCGTCTCCGTATACGCACGCGGCGACGATTATCACGAGGTGATCAAGCCGCGGCTTAAGAAGCTTGGGCGCTGGCTCATCGACAACGCCGGTGGTGAGATCAAAGTCTTTGTCGACACGGCGCCGGTCATGGAAAAGCCGCTCGCCGAAGCCGCAGGTCTCGGCTGGCAGGGTAAGCATACTAATCTCGTTTCGCGCGAGCACGGTTCGTGGCTGTTCCTGGGCGCGATTTTCACAAGCCTCGACTTGCCGGTGGACGCTGCCGAGCACGACCATTGCGGCACTTGCCGCGCCTGCCTCGACGTCTGTCCGACGGCGGCGTTTCCGGCGCCCTACCAGCTCGATGCGCGGCGCTGCATTTCCTATCTCACCATCGAGCATAAGGGTCCGATCTCGCGCGCACTGCGCCCGCTGATCGGGAATCGCATTTACGGCTGCGACGATTGTCTCGCGGTATGTCCGTGGAACAAGTTCGCGCAGTCGGGACGCGAAGCTAGGCTCGCCGCCCGCGCCGCCTTACAGGCACCGCAGCTCAGCGATCTCGCGCGGCTCGACGATGCCGGCTTCCGCGCCTTGTTCGCGAAAAGTCCGGTCAAGCGCGTTGGGCGGGCGCGCTTCTTGCGCAATGTGCTGGTCGCAATCGGCAATTCGGGCAGCGCCAAGCTCGCGGACGAGGCGGAGCGGCTCCTGGAAGATTCTTCGGCGCTGGTGCGCGGCACGGCGGTCTGGGCGCTCGGCCGGCTGGATCGCGGCCGGCTTGCGCGATGCGCGCAGACACAGCGAAACGCCGAAACCGATCCGCAAGTGATCGACGAATGGGCGGCTGCGCTTGAGTGAGCAGCTATGCCGACGCTGATGTGCTTCGGACTTGGCTATACGGCCGAACATTTCATCGCCGCCTTCGGCGACGGCTTTGACCGGATTATCGGAACGGTACGCGGCATCGAGCGCGCTACCGACCTCAATGCGCGATTTGCCGGGCGGGTGGAGGTTCTTGCGTTCGACGGCAAGTCGGCGAGTGCGGAAGCGAAAAAAGCCGCCGCGGATGCGGACGCGGCGCTCATCTCTGTCCCGCAGAGCGAAACCGGCGACCCGGTGCTTGCGGCTTTCGGTGAAGAATTGGCGCGCGCGCCGCGCCTACGCGCCATCGTCTATCTATCAACGGTCGGCGTATATGGCGACCACGCCGGCGCCTGGGTGGACGAGACGACAGCGCCGCGCGCCGACTCGATCCGCGGCCAAAAGCGGCTCGCCGCCGAGAACGCCTGGCTCGAGTTCGGCGCGCGTTCCGGTGCCGGCGTCGCCATTCTCCGCCTCGCCGGCATTTACGGACCCGGCCGCAATGCGCTCATTCAGATCGCCCGCGGTGAAGCGCGCCGCATTACCAAACCAGGCCAGGTTTTCAATCGCATCCACGTGGCCGACATCGCACAGGCGATCGATGCGGCGTTTGCAAACGCTTCGCGCGGCGTCTTCAACGTCGCCGACGACGAGCCCTCGCCGCCGGCCGATCCGATCGTGTTTGCCGCGCAATTGCTCGGCCGCGAGCCGCCGCCGGAGATTGCGTTCACCGAGGCGGCGCCGTCACTCTCGCCGATGGCGCTAAGTTTTTGGCAGGATTGCCGGCGAGTGAGAAACGACAAGCTCAAGCGAGAGCTCGGCGTGAAATTGCGGTTTGCGACTTATCGTGAAGGGTTGCGGGCATTGTTCGCCGCCGACCGGCATGCTTTCGCAAACCTGTGAGTTCACGGCGAAAGCACCGATCTACCGGTTGATGGCAATTGGTCGCTCTCGTAGGTTGCACCGACGACGACCTTGCCGGGTGGAGCAGCGAGGCATGGACGACAATCGGCTCGACCGGATTGAGCGAAAAATAAACCGGATCGGAACGCTCGCCGTATGGACCGCGGGATTCATTATTTGCTCCATCGCGATCGCGGTATTTGTTTGGTTCGGAAGCGTCTCCGTCTCAATCGTGAATGTTGAAGCGGCTTCAATCATCGTCATCCTGGTTGCCGGAGGCTTATGGTATTATTGGCGCCCGTTTCGCAGTTAGGCACAGTGGGCGCGCGGCCACTACGCACGCACGGCCGCTGCAACGGCGTTGCTCCGGCTAGTGTCCCGATTTCGAAGTTCGCATGACCAAGCGGCAATCCCGTGTGAGAAGTTCGGAATCAAAGGGACCCCGGTTCCGAAGTTCGCATGACCAGGCGGCAATCCCATGTGCGAAGTTCGGAATCAAAGGGACACTAGCAAACTTATGGATCTAGTGTGGCTTTGGTTCAGAAGTCCGCATGACGAGATGCCGGCAAAAATGATGCGGACTACTGAACCGCCCCACTAATGCAGGCTCGGCCCTTTGAGAAAGCGGTCTCGCTCACCCGATTTGACGCGCACCTCCGAAGTCTCACCATCGCGATAGATCGTGATCGGCACCTCGACGCCCGCTTGGCCTTGAGCCCAGACTCGGCGGAACAGCCCGGCGAGATCGCTGACCTCTTTTCCAGCCACCGCGAGTACAATATCGCCAACCCGCAAGTCGGCGCGCTTGGCCGGCCCGCGATCGGCAAGCCCGACCACCACCAGGCGGTCCTCCACTTCGGTCGCGTAAAAGCCGAGCCACGGCCTCGGCGGCGCATTGCGCCTTCCGAACTTCATGAGGTCGTCGAAAATCGGCTGCAAAAGATCGATCGGCACCATCATGTTGATATTCTGCGCCGCCTCGTTATCGACGGCCTGCTGCAGCTGCAGCGAACCGATGCCGAGAAGATCGCCCGCCGGACCGATCAAGGCGGTCCCTCCCCAATTGGGATGCGCCGGTGCGGTAAAAATCGCTTCATCGAGCACGTATTCCCAGTAGCCGGCGAATTCCTGCTTGGCGACAATGCGCGCCGCGACCGAGCGCGGCCGGCCGCCGGCGCCGCCGACAACGACGCGTTCGCCGAGGGAGGCCGCCGCAGACCGGCCGATCTCGAGCGCCGGCATGTCGAGCTTGGCGAGCGCCTGTATCAGGCCGAAACCGGTTTCCTGGTCATAGCCGAGCAAGTGACCCGGCACCGAACGGCCGTCGTTCAGCGTAAGCCAGATCGTGTCCGCCTCGGTCACCAAATAACCGATGGTCAGGATCAAGCCGTTGCTGCGAATAATGACGCCATTGCCGGCGCGCTCGGTTCCGAGCGTCTCCGCCGTGAACGCATCCCCGGGCACTGTCGCGCGCAGCGCCACGATGGAAGCCAGCGCCAAGTCGAGATCGTAGGAATAGTCGTCGGGTTTCGGTTGCGCCGAGTTCGGCACTTTCCAGTCGCTCACCGATGCCATCCAACTTTCCTTAGCCGCCTTACGATAGCATTGTCACGCGCCAATTTGCTGACCGATCTTTGGTCATCAGCCGATCAACAGACGCGCGCCGCACGATCGCGTGCCGTCGGCTGGCGGGGCCGGACCCGGGCTCTTTTTTGTGCTGATCGAGTTTGTCCGCGGATTAAAAAAACTTCTTCAATCAGCAACAGCGTAGCACAAAATCATCCACGCCATCGCCGGGTGTTTGCATCCATTGTCCGCCGCGGCGCAGTCCGGCCGGCGCGAATTGCGCGAAGCTATGGCCTGCCGGTTCAAGCTCTTGCCTTGTTCCCGCCCCATCCTTTCCGCAAAACGTGTCGGCTGCGTCGACGGACCGGGGAACTAGTGGTCCGATTTTAACATTCGCATCCCGTCTCGGCCCGCTTTGATGCGAATGTTAAAATCAAAGGATCGCTAGCAAATATTAGTCCTAGGGGAGCCTTGGATTTGACATTCGCTGTACGAAATAGCGGTTGGGCGGGTAGCGAATGTCAAATCCGCTCCACAAGCTTGCGTTTCATTCTTAGCTTGGCTGTTCTTTGTCTCGCGGCTGCGGGCATGTGCGCGAGCGCCGCTGCGCAGCAGCCTTATCCTCCACCGCCGCCCGGCTATTACCCGCCGCCACCTGGCTATTACGCGCCGCCTCCGGGCTACGCCTCGCCGGCGCCCTATACACCGGCACCGCCACGGCCCTACAGCGACGAACCTTTGCCGCCAGGCGATGTTCCTGCGGCTGCCAGACCTCCCGGTTACGACCGCGACGTCACCGGCGGCCCGGTCCAGCCATATGATCCTTATCGCCAAGGCGCGGGCAATCCGCCGCCAGGCTATTATCCGCCGCCCGGCGCACCGCAGCGTAGTACGGCGATCGAAGGCCTGCCGCCGGAGGACCAACCCGAACAAGGCCCTCGCAAGGAATTGCCGCCGCAGCTTCAACGGCAGCTCGTCGATTACGTGACATCCGAGCCCGCAGGCACGATCATCATCGATACGCCGCACACGTTTCTTTATTTGGTGCGCGGCGGCGGCAAGGCGGTTCGCTACGGAATCGGCGTCGGCCGCGAAGGCTTTACCTGGACCGGAACCGAGCGCGTCAGCCGCATGACCGAGTGGCCCGACTGGCATCCGCCGAAGGAGATGATCGAGCGGCAGCCGTATCTGCCGCGCTTCATGGCTGGCGGCGAAGGCAACCCGCTGGGCGCCCGCGCGCTTTATCTCGGCAACACGCTCTATCGTATTCACGGCACCAATCAGCCATCGACCATCGGCCACTTCGTGTCATCGGGCTGCATTCGTTTGACCAACGACGACATTGCAGATCTCTACAGCCGGGTGAATTTGGGCACCCGGGTCGTGGTTTTGCCGGGCGCGGATGCGGCGTCGCCGCAGCGGGCGGTCGCGCGTTAACCCAAAACCGCCGCGGCCAGACTGCGGGTGGGGAACTTTATCGCGCCATTCTCGGCAAATTGTTTTCGGCAATACGTTTTTTGGCAATTTCCGATGTGGATTTTCGCCGACTCATTTAATGTCGCGCGTGCATGATTAGCCTGTGGACACATGCGTGATGTTTGGCCGAAACAATCGCGGCTTATGCGAGAATAATCTCGGGATGTAGCCGCAGCGGCGTTTGGGTAGTTTCGCAGTCTTGCCGGCGCTCGAGAGGTCGCATGTTCCCCAATGTCCGCCTAATGGCCGCTTCGACCCTCGCTTCGGTGATGGCGTTGTTTTTCGCATTCGGTGTCTATGCGTCGTTACGCGTGAGCCACGCACCGCTCGCACGATCATCGCGGGCCGCACCGCTGCAGCTTGTCGGCTTTAACGTCGCCATGCTGCCGGTCACCGTGCTTGAGCCGTTCGCTGACCCGCATCCCGCGCCGGCCGCCGCCGACAATAGTGCGGCCTTGGCGTATTCCGCCGCGCAAGCGGCAGCGCCACAAACAGCGTTGCCCGCCGCCGTCACGCCCGATGCGCATGCGGATAACGCGGCGGCCGATGAGCCAGCGGAAAATAGCGACGTAACACAAATGCAGATTACCGGGGCGCTCGAAACCGCGCGGGAGCCGAAGGCGCCCGACGCGTCTCCACAGGAGAGCGCTGAGCCGGCCCAGAGCATGGAGCAAAGCAGGGCTGATGCCGCGCCGCCGCCGGCTTCGCCCGCCGTCGTTGCGCCCACTGCTCCGGCTCCGCCGCAAATTCCGCTAGCCGAACGAACGGCCGCGATCGAGACAATACCGGCCGCCGTCGCAGAGCCCGCGGCCGCTACAGACGACTGGGCAGACGACACAGACATCGTTCCGAAAAAGAAGAAAAGAAAGCACATCGCCCGGCGTCACTTCTACCGGATGCCGCTTCGCGCCGTTGCCCAGACGACTCCGGCGCCGCAGCAGCAGTCATCGATCTGGCCGGCCGGAATCGGTGGCCCGCTGGTCACTTCGCCCAAACGCTAGGCTAGGCTGGACTGGCCTTACGGGACCGGCCGCGGCAACCCATTTGACGGGGCGGCCGCTTCCTCTTCTTAAAAGCAGTACACGCTTGATTCCGCTGTCCGTCCTCGATCTGTCGCCGGTGACGAGCGCCACGCCCGGGGCGGCCGCGCTGCGAAATTCGCTCGATCTCGCGCGGCTTGCCGATGACCTCGGCTACACGCGCTATTGGCTCGCCGAGCATCATAATCTCGCGAGCATCGCCAGTTCCGCGCCCGAGATCATGATCGGTCAGGTCGCCGCCGCGACGAAGCACATTCGTGTCGGGTCTGGCGGCATCATGCTGGTCAACCACGCGCCGCTCATGGTGGCCGAACGCTTCAAGGTCCTTGAGGCTTTGTTTCCCGGCCGCATCGATCTCGGCCTTGGCCGCGCGCCGGGAACGGACCAGGTCACCTCCTATGCCTTACGCCGGCGGCAAGACCCGCGGGAAGGCGATGAATTTCTCGAACGCTTTCAGGAGTTAATTCTCCTCGAGCGCAACAGCTTCCCTGAAGGCCATCCTTTCCGCAGCGTGCACGCCATTCCCGCCGACGTCGCGTTGCCGCCGATCTGGCTTCTCGGGTCGAGCGGCTATAGCGCCGAGCTTGCCGCCGCCGCCGGCATGGGATTCGCCTTCGCGCACCATTTCGCCGCGCACGATGCGGCGAGCGCGATGCTGACCTATCGCGAGAATTTCAAGCCGTCGGCCTCCCTCCCTGAGCCCTACGCGATCCTCGCCACTGCCGCGATCGCCGCCGACTCCGGCGAAGAAGCGGAGCGCATTGCCGCCAGCGCCGATCTTAATTTTGTGTTTCGGGCCAAGGGCGAGCATCCACCGTTTCAATCGCCGCAAGACGCCGCCGCCTATCCATACACCCCCGTCGATCGCGACCGCATTGCGCGGCACCGTCAGCAGCTTGCCGTCGGCGCCGTCGACGATGTGCGTAACCGCCTCATCGCGCTTGCCGAAACGACCCGCGCCGATGAATTGATGATCACCACGATGGTCTTCGACCACGCCGCGCGGCGGCGGTCGTATGAGCTATTGGCGAAAGCATTCGCCCTGACGCCTACCGCCTGAGCGGGCTTACGTCGGGTTAGAACATTCTTAAATTCGTCGCCCATTAGCCATAATCCCCAGCGGCGATGGGCGTAAGTGACAAGGCCGTGGCGAAACCCCATCGACTCCACTAAGATTTTGCGGTTGGGTCGCGTCTCTCCTTCGACTTGGGCTGGATCGATTTGGGCTGGATCGATTGAGTAGCTATCGCGCGAGCAGAAGCGTTTTATCGCCGTTGCCTCGGCTGCCGATGCGCATGGGCGTCGGCGTGGCCTGCGCCATGGCGTGCGCGTTTTTTACTGCGCCGCCGGCGTCCGCCGAGGTCAGGACCGGAATCCGCGTGGCAAGCCGTCCTGTCGCCGAGGTCAGGACCGGAATCCGCGTGACAAACCGGCCGGCCGCCGCACCAGCGGCAAAGCTGCCGTTCGGCAATATCCCTAAAGGGCCGATGCAGATTTTCATCTCTATCAATCAGCAGAAGCTGCACCTTTACAGCAACGGTGAAAAAGTCGCCGAGACACTGGTGGCAACCGGCGTTCCGCAACATCCGACGCCGCTCGGCGCGTTCAGTATCGTTCAGAAGCAGCTCCTTCACCACTCCAACATCTACAGCGGCGCGCCCATGCCCTACATGGAGCGCATCACCTGGTCCGGCGTGGCCCTGCATGAGGGTTTGAATTTGGGCCATCCGGCGTCGCACGGCTGCATTCGCATGTCGCACGATTTCGCGGTGCGCTTGTATGCGGTGAGCAAACTCGGCACCGAAGTATTCATCACGAATTCCGAGCTTGCGCCCCAGGAATTCGCCGACCCGCACCTGTTCGTGCGTAAGGACCCCTCGCCACCGGTCCCGGTCTTGGCCGCAGCCTCGGTCACGCTGCCGTCGGCGCTCGCGCAAGATCTCCGGACGGCGACTGATGCCGCCGCCGTCGAGACGACGCATGACGGCAAGCCGGCTGCCGACAACGCAAGTCAGACAGACATCGCACACGACGACAAGCCGGTTGCGGACAACATCACCGCTGCCGATACGGCGCACGACGACAAACCGGCTGCGGACAGCGCCACCGCAGCGGATACCGCCCACCACACCGAGGTGACTCCCGAAGTTTCGTCCGTGCCCGGCATCAGCGATCCGCCGCTACCCACTCCCGCACCAAAACGCCCGGCGTGGGCCGCGAGCGTCGCGCCGATGCCACCGCGTTTAGCCACGGCGAACCCGGATGCAACGCCGGGACCAGCGCCGCCCGTTGCCGCCGTGACGCATATGAGCAAATCGCCGATCGCGATTTTCGTCAGCCGAAAGACAGCAAAAATTTACGTCCGTCAGGATTTTGATCCGGTGTTCAGCGCGCCGATCACGGTTGAGCAACCCGACCAGCCGCTGGGCACTTTTGTCTTCACTGCCCTGGAATATCTGCCGGACCGATCGGGTTTCGTTTGGAACGTCGTTTCAATGCCGGCCGAACGGGCAAAGCCAAAGCCAGTTGGCAAATACCCCCTGCGCGCGAGCCGTAACGACACTGCGGTGGAGGACGCAATCACTCCGCCGCCGCAAAATCCGGCAGAAGCGCTGGCGCGCATCGAGATCCCACAAGAGGCCATCGACCGGATTTCGCAAATGATCGTGCCCGGCTCTTCCCTCATCCTCTCCGATCAGGGGCTCGGTGACGAAACCGGCGAAGGCACCAATTTCGTCGTTGTCATGCATTAATGCCGCTATGCGACCGACTGACGGATTTCGTCATGACGAAGCGGCCGGCGCCTCGACGAGCGTGTTCGAGTTATCGACGCTGTCATAAACCGACACCTGCACGACCGGATATTTCTTTTTGATCACCAAAGCCGCCGCCTGAGCAAGCTCAGAGGTCTGATAGGAAGCTTTCGTTTGCCGGTCGACTTGCAGCAAATATCGGCCACGCTCGGGCCGCTTGCGCTGCGAGAACACCTCCTCGGCGTCTTCTTCGGTTTTTTCCTTTACTGGCATCTTGATTTGGCGCGTCGCCATTCGCTGTTCCTTTTTGGTCTTGCGGGGGATGCCTGTATGTAGCGGTTACCTAGCCCGGCCGCCAGTCGTGTCCCGGCGGCGGCCTATCGTGGAACATAACGGTCACTCGGCTGGTCCACGAAGTTCGCCTGAGAGTTCCGGCAACGGGGAAGCCGGGGTCCGTCAATGCTTGCGCGCGTCGACGCGATAGCCGACGATGGTTCTCTCGCCAAGCGCCTTAGCCGCTTCCAGGCGGTGCAAGCCCTCGACCAGCACGAAGCGGGCGCCGTCGGGCCGCACCAGGATTGGCATCTGCTGCCCATTTTCGAGCATGCTGGCGGCGAGTTCATCGACGCGGTTCTGCTCGAGGGTGGCGCGGCGCTTGACCGGCACGTAAATGTCTGTGAGGGCGAAAATCTCGCGCTTCATCTGGCTCCAGGGCCGAAGGTCAGGAGCCGAAGATTAGCAGGTTTGCAAACCGCCGCCACCCGCCGCGACGCCCAGGGCATTCAAGCGGCGCTTGCCGCGGTGTATGGTAACACCCGCCGCAGGGTAAGGGCATTTTACACTTGAAGGAGGATCTCTTGGGTAAGCATTTCTCGTTGACCGCCGCCGATAGTTTCAAGCTCGGCGCCTATCGCGCCGATCCGAGCGGCGCGGCCAAAGGCGGCGTCGTCGTCATTCAGGAAATATTCGGCGTCAACCATCACATTCGCGCCGTGTGCGATCGCATCGCCGCGCAAGGTTATGCNGCCATCGCGCCGGCTTTATTCGACCGGCAATCACCAAACTTCGAGAGCGGCTATTCGCCGGACGAGATCGCCAATGCGCGCAAGTACGTCGCCAATCCCGATTGGGGAGCGATGATGCGCGACACGCAAGCCGCCATTGACGAAGCGCGCAAGGTCGGTCCGGCGGCCATCGTCGGCTTCTGCATGGGCGGCACTATTGCATTCCTCGCAGCCGCGAAGTTGAACGGATTGTCGGCGGCCATCGGCTGGTACGGCGGCCAGATCGCCAAGAACGCCGACGAGAAGCCGAAAGTACCGGTGCAACTACACTTCGGCGAAAAGGACGCGGCGATCCCGATGAGCGACGTCGAATTGATCAAGCAGAAGCGCGGCGGCGATTGCGAGATTTATGTCTATGCCGGCGCCGATCACGGCTTTAATTGCGAGGAGCGCGGCAGCTATAACGAAGCCGCCGCCAAGCTTGCCCGCGAGCGTTCCATCGCGTTCTTGGACAAACATGTGAAGCGGTAAAGAATTTTTCGCTGAAAATTTCCTCATGGCCGGGCTTTGTCCCGGCCATGATGCTTTTTTGCCGGGACGTGATTGTAGGGCGCCGGCCACGGAAGATGGGGAATTCAGCCATCCTGCCGAGATAACTGCGCGCTCTGGCACGATTTTTGTGTCATCGTGGCCGGGGCAATTTTTCGGGGGTGGTCAAATGGCGCAGAACGCTCACCCGGTCGATGAATTTCTACCGGTACCAAAACTGCTGACGCTCGGGCTTCAGCACGTGCTCGTCATGTATGCCGGCGCCGTCGCCGTCCCGCTGATCCTCGGCCGCGCCTTGAAGCTTCCGCCGCAGGATGTCGCGTTTTTGATCAGCGCCGACCTTTTCGCCTGCGGACTTGCCACGCTGGTGCAGTGTATCGGCTTTCCCGGCGTCGGCATCCGCCTGCCGGTGATGATGGGCGTGACCTTCGCGTCCGTGGGTCCGATGCTGTCGATGGCGGCAGCGCCGGATGTCGGGCTTCTCGGCATCTATGGATCGGTCATTGCCGCCGGCATATTCGGCGTCATCGTGGCGCCCTTCATGGGGCAGATGCTGCGGCTGTTCCCGCCGGTCGTCACCGGCACCGTCATTTTGGTGATCGGTATTTCGCTGATGCGGGTCGGCATCAATTGGGCAGGCGGCGGCTTGCCGACGCTCACCAAAGTGGTCGACGGCGTGCCGGGCGCGTTTCCCAATCCTGGCTATGGCCAGCTCGAAGGGCTCGCCATCGCGCTGTTCGTGCTCGTCGTCATCCTCGGCCTGATCCGCTGGGGCGCGGGCTTTATCGCCAATGTTGCGGTGCTGCTCGGCATCATTGCCGGCGCGGTACTCGCTGCGCTGCTCGGCGTCATGCATTTCGAGCGGGTGGTCGCCGCACCATGGGCCGATTTGGTCGTGCCCTTCCGCTTCGGTTGGCCGAGTTTTCAGCTCGTGCCCATCATCACGATGTGCATTGTCATGATCGTTGTGATGATCGAATCGACCGGAATGTTTCTCGCGCTCGGCGAAATGACCGGCCGCAATATCGACAAGGCGGCGATCGCGCGCGGACTGCGCGCCGACGGCGTCGGCACTATCCTCGGCGGCATTTTCAATACCTTTCCTTACACGTCATTCTCGCAAAATGTCGGCCTGGTCGGCGTCACCGGCATCAGGTCGCGCTGGGTGACGGCGACCGGCGGCGTTATCATGCTGGTGCTCGGATTGCTGCCGAAACTGTCGGCGCTGGTCGAAGCGGTGCCGGTCGTGGTGTTGGGCGGCGCCGGCATTGTGATGTTCGGCATGGTGGCGGCGACCGGCGCGCGCATTCTCACCAACGTCGACTTCAAGACCAACCGTTACAACCTGTTTACTGTCGCGATTTCGGTCGGCTTCGGCATGATCCCTTTGGTCGCGCCCGGCTTCTTCCGCTACACGCCGGACGTCCTGCATCCGCTCCTTGAGTCCGGCATCCTACTCGCGGCGATCGTTGCCGTCCTGCTGAACGTGTTCTTCAATGGTTTGGGCGGCGCAGAAGCCGCGCAGCACGAAACCTCAATGGTCGCGGCGACCCAGGAGCATGCGTGAGGTTCGGGGATCGGGGATCGGAAATTTTTGTCTGATTACTGACTACCGATTACTGATTCCTGATCAGAACCAGCGTTCCTGGACGTTGACGGTATCGCCCGGCCGCAGCGGAAAATTGAGCGGCACGGTCATGCGCGTCGCGACGCCTTCCGCCGTCCGCGAGACAACGAGATCTCTGCGGAAGGCGCGCGGCGTGAACCCGCCGGCAATGGCGATCGCAGTTTCGGCGGTCATGTTGGCGACATAGGGATATTGGCCCGGCTGCGCGACTTCGCCGAGGATGAAGAACGGCCGATAGGCTTCGATCTCGACCGCGACATGCGGCTCGCGGATGTAGCCGTCACGGAGCTTGGCGCCGATTCGGCCCGCCAGCTGCTCGCTGGTCGCTCCCCGCGCCACGACGGCGCCGATCAGGGGCATGTCGATTTGGCCGGTGGCGCTGACCAGATACGAGTTGGTCAATCCTTCCTGCCCGAACACGACGACGCGCAGCCGGTCACCCGCGTCGAGCGTGTAGTGATTCAAGGCTGGCGCCGGCGTGACAGGCGGCACGGAGCCCCAAAGCACGGGGCCAGGTTGCGGGCCCCACGTATCGACAATGGGCGCTGCGACCATCGGTGGCGGCGGGCCGGGAAGCGGCGCGGCTTGCGCGAAAATCAAACCGCGGGACGGTGCCGACGGAACTCCCGCTATTTCCGGCGGCCCCCCTGGCCCCAATGACCCTGTCGTAGCTGGAGCGCCTTGCCCCTCAATCAGACCGCGGGACGGTGCAGGACCCGGCGTGGCTTGCATATACATCCGAGGAGGTGACTCACCAGCGGCCGGCGCGCCTTGTGCGAAAATCAGGCCACGAGGTTGCGGCGTCGTTTGTGCAGTTGCGCTCGCCGAGGAAGGCGCCGGAGTCGGTCCATAGACGACGTTGTCGACGCCCGATGTCGATAGCGCGCCGGTGCTGCCGTCATAGGCCAGGCGCTGTTGCGCGCACCCCGCCGCGGCCATCGACAGACAAAGGATGAGTGCGAAAGAGCAGTATGACCGCATACGCGAAATCCGGGCCCCGGGCGGAAAAGCGCCGAGCCCGATTAACGCCAAGTATGGTTAACAATCCCTCACCACGGCCGCGTCCGGGACTGTTTCGCCGCTGCGTATTCGTCCCTCAGCCAGGGTTACACAAGCGATTACGCCGCAACCCCGGTGCCGATCTGACAGGCAACCCCGGTGCCGCCGAGACCGCAATAGCCGTGCGGGTTCTTCGCCAGGTATTGCTGGTGATAGTCCTCGGCGAAATAGAACGGCGGCGCGTCCTCTATGTCTGTGGTGATGGCGGGCAAGCCCTGCGCGGCCAGCGCCTTGGCGTAGCTTGCGCGCGAGGCTTCGGCGGCGGCGCGCTGCTCCGGCGTGAACACATAGATGCCGGACCGGTATTGCGTACCGACATCGTTGCCCTGACGCATGCCCTGGGTCGGGTCGTGGCTTTCCCAAAAAGTTTTGAGCAGGCGCTCATAGGAGATTTTCTTCGGATCGTAGACCACGAGCACCACCTCGTTATGGCCAGTGCGCCCGCTGCACACCTCCTCGTAGGTCGGGTTCGGCGTAAAGCCACCGGCGTAGCCGACCGCGGTCACGTAAACGCCGTCGCCGAGCTCCCAGAATTTGCGCTCGGCGCCCCAGAAGCAGCCAAGCCCGAACATCGCCATGGCGAACCCCTCGGGATAGGGCCCCTTGAGCGGCTTGCCATTGACGAAGTGCTGCCGCGCCGTCGGGACCGCGGTCGGACGGCCCGGTAGCGCTTCCTTTGCATCAGGCATTTGCGTTTTCTTGGCGAACCCAAACATGGCGGCGTCTCCCTATAAGCCGAGCGAACATACCCAAATATAAGATGCGTCAGCGCCGGGCGCAGCCGTTTTCCGATCACGTTTCGGCAAACGACCGTCTGCTCACCCCCGCAAATGCGGGGGTTCAGTCGTTGCTCGGCGAGATAAGATACTGCGTGGATTCCTTTTCCGCGGGGATGAGCGGACGTGGCGCAAGCGGCTTCCACCGAGCGCGTTTGCCGCTTATTGTTCCGCTCGGGGCGAATCGTTTCAAAAGGTGCCGGAGAGAGCAAGATGCAGTGGAAGCTCGTGCGCTGCGTATTGGCCGCGTTTGTCGTTATGGCCGGTTCGGCCTCCGCCCAGCAGCCCTCGACGCCGCCTTACGGGCTCGCGATCACACTCGATGACGCCAAGCGCGCCATGGCCGCGGCCGAACTCGAAGCAACGAAAAATTCCTGGCAGGTCGCCATCACCATTCTCGACAGCGGCGGCAACCTGGTGATGTTCCATAAGGGCGACAACGCCCAGCTCGCCGCCATTAGCGCGTCCGAAGGCAAGGCGCGCACCGCACTCACGTTCAAGCGGGCGAGCAAGGCGCTGGACGACGCCATCGCCGCCGGCGGGGCCGGCCTTCGCCTCCTCGCCGTGAAAGACATCACCCCGCTCGAAGGGGGTTTGCCGATCGTGGTGGACGGCAAGATCGTTGGCGCCATCGGTGTTTCCGGCGCGCTGTCGTCGCAGGACTCCCAAGTCGCTAAAGTCGGCGCCGACGCGCTGGCGAAGTAGCCTTTCATTTGTCTGCGTCAGCGCGGCAACATCCCTTCTCCCGTGTGTGCCAGAAAAGATCGGGATAACGGGCTGACACCTTCGCGCAGCCATCGGGCGATCAAAGGCAGGAAGCGATATGGACTGTGACATCCTGCAAAAGATCGAGCTTTTGCATGCCGCCGGAACTCAGTTCAATCCGCCGAATGCCAGGGAGGTCATAAAGACCCTCTACGACATTCTGACCATTCTCGACGGCAAGGGATTAGCGCTGCTCGCGTTTGACGGCATCATCGTCGCCGCAACCACCTTCGCGGCAGAAAAGGCCAACGTCTTCCACAAGCGCGGATCGGCGCGATGGCTCGCGATTCTCATCATCGTTGTCTCGCTTGCCGGCGCCGCTCTGTGCCTCGGCGTTGCAGAGATTTCCTATCCGTTCCTGCATTACGTCGGATGCAGCACCGACAAGCTGGATTACAGCGTCGAGATCGCTCACCTGACGACTTTGGTGACCTGGCGCACCGCGTACTACCAGATCGCCTGGTCGCTTTCGGTTGCCGCGATTCCGCTATTCTTGGCGATGTTCTGGGTCTCGCTGAACTGGAAGCGGCCAAGCGGCCCGTGAAATCATCGCCGCGTGCCACGGACGAGCCGCAGCGCGGAGTTGATTCCGGCTGGGCGGCGCAGCGAACACCGAGATCAGGGGTTTGGTCCGGCTGACCGCGCCGCGTTCGCTGCTCGACTGCTTTCTGGCGCAGCGTCTCGGCGCCTTGCACGAGCGGCATCCCGGAATCGATCTCGAGCTCGTCGGCGATTCGCGCGTGCGCTCGCTCGCGCGGCGGGATGCCGACATCGCGTTACGCATGGGATCGCCGAAAGATAGCGACCTGATCGCCCGACGCCTTGGGACTGTTCGCTACGGCCTCTATGCGTCGCCGGCCTATGCCCGCAAGATCGCAAATGGCGAGGCTGTGGCCGTCATCGGCTACGATCCGGAGAGCGATTTCAACACCGATGCCGTGTGGATGGTGCGGCGGTTTCCGGATCAGCGATTCGCCTTCCGCAGCAACAGCCAAACATCTCAGGCCGCTGCGGCACGCGCCGCCTTTAGCGTAGCGCTGGCGCCGGATTTCATCGCCGCGGACGATCCGGGCCTTGAACGGGTATTCCCGGAGGAAGGCGTACCGGAGCCGGACCTCTGGCTCTTGATGCGCCGCGATCTGGCGAAGCTGCCGCGCATCCGCGCCGTCGCGGACTATCTGATCGAGCTTTTCCAGAGCGAGCGGAAATACTTTCCTGCTTAAGGCCGCCGCATAAATTGCTTGATTGCCGCAGCGAAATAGCCACCTTGACTATATGTGCAATCGCTTCCGCTCGATCGAGGAATGGTCGGAGATCCCGCGCGATCTCTACAGTGGCCCGCGGCTTAATTTTGAATACAATCCCAACGTGGCGCCGACCGAGACCGTGCCGGCGCTGATTGCCGGCAACGGCGCGGTGATCGCACGGTTCGGCATCAATCGGCTGCTTCCCGGCGGCAAACCGCGGCCGCCACTCCTCAACGTTCGCACCGACGGCCTGCGCAAAGGCCAGTTCCGGATGCACCTGAAACAGCAACGCTGCGTCATTCCGGCCGCAGGCTTTTACGAATGGCGCGAGGAAGGCGGCAAGCAGCCGTATTATTTCGCCCGGAAGGACGGAAAACCGCTGATGCTCGCCGGCATCTGGGAAGAGGCGGAATACAAGGGCGACCGGCGCATCGCGTTTGCGATTTTGACCGAGGAGCCGAACGACCTCGTCGCACCGTATCACGACCGCATGCCGCTGGCGCTCGCCGACGACAAGATCGCGCGATGGCTCGATCTCGCGCAAGCCACGCCGCTCGATCACGAGCTTCTTCTCGATTTAGCGGAATTCGCGGTGCGTCCAATGGGCCGGGCCATGAACAATGTGCGGGA
>JGI12635J15846_10000730_pt1 | contig 28509 bp, 17 predicted proteins | sample BlaSpr_A8_OM2_M2_FD_15846 | JGI IMG/M metagenome (IMG submission 15846)
CCGAGCCGCAAGCCGTACGATCAAGATCGGCTTCATCGGCCCGCGCACCGGCGCTCTCGCCCGCTTCGGCGAAAGCAACGACTTCGTCCTCGCCGGAATCCGCAAAGTGGTTGCCAACGGTATACCGATCAACGGCGTAACTTATCTCGTCGAGATTCTCGAAAGAGACAGCCAGTCCGATCAGAAGCACGCGGCCGAAATCGCCTCCGACTTGATCAAATCCGACCACGTCGACCTGATGGTCGCCTCCAGCACCGGCGCTACCGTCAATCCCGTCAGCGACCAGTGCGAAAAGAACGGCGTTCCCTGCATCACCACCGACGCCCCATGGCAATCCTATTTCTTCGGCCGCGGCGGCACTCCCGAAAAAGGCTTTGACTGGACCTATCACTTTTTCTGGGGACTCGAAGACCTCATTGCCGTCTTCACCGCCATGTGGAGCTCCATCCCCACCAACAAAGTCGTCGGCGCGCTCTGGCCCAGCGATCCCGAAGGCGTCGCCTACTCCGACGCCAAGTTCGGCTTTCCCCCGGCGCTACAGGCCAAAGGATTCAAGCTCGTCGATCCCGGCCGCTTCGAAACTTCCAGCGCCGATTATTCCGCGCACATCGCCGCCTTCAAGAAAGCCAACGTTGAAATCCTCTCCGGCGTGCTCCCTCCGCCGGCGTTTGCCGCCTTCTGGAAGCAAGCGGGCGAGCAAGGCTTCAAGCCGAAAATCGCCAGCGTCGCAAAGGGCATTCTCTTCCCCACCGCTGTCGAAGCATTGGGCGATCGCGGCACCGGCTTGACCACGGAAGTCTGGTGGTCGCCAAGTTTCCCTTTCAGCTCCGGCCTCACCGGAAAAAACTCCGCCGAACTCTGCGCCGCCTACGAAGATGAAACCAAAAAGCAGTGGACCCAGCCGCTCGGCTACCTCCACGCCTTGTTCGAGGTCGCTCTCGACGTCCTCAAACGCACAAAAGATATCAATTCCCCCGCCGCCATTCGCGACGCCATTCTCTCCACCAATTACAACTCCATCGTCGGCCCCATCGCCTGGCACGGCCAGCCCGTCAAGAACGTCACCAAGACTCCGCTCGTCGGCGGCCAGTGGATTCCCGGCTCCCAGTTCAAAGGCGGAGTCGGCGGCCAGCAATTCAAAAACGATTTGGTCATCGTCAACAACGAACACGATTCCACCATCGGTCTCCAACGCAAACTCGTGCCGCTCTCCTAACTGTAGCGGCCACCTTCAGGTGGCCCCGTGTTTGTATTCCTTGCCTTTGTAGGGCCCGTCCGCCGCGGCGGACGGGCCACTCTCGCTTTTCTGTTTTCTATTTTCCCCGTTCCCTCATCTCCGCTCTTCTCTGCGCCCTCAACGGTCTCAGCGTTAAGATTTCTTGCCTCTCTGTTGCCCCCCAGTCCTATTTACTTCCTCATTCCCGTTAGCTAACCTCTCCTTCTCCGGCGTACTCCTACCCAGCCCGGTGCAACTTGCCGGCAAGGAGCCAACCATGTCCACGCGTGCCGTCAGCAAGACCAATCACTCTTCCGCAAAATCGCAAACGAAATCGCCGATTCGCATCGTTCCACTTCATCCTCACGTTCGCGATGCCGCCGCACCTGCGCCGCACCTCACCTATCGCAACGGTCCTCTTCTCACCAACGTCGAAGTCTTCACGCTCTTCTGGGGCGCGGCCTGGCAGGATCCCGCCAACACGCAGCTCAGCCAGCAGATGAACTCCTTCTTCGATTTCATCCTCACCAGCCAGCTTCTCGATCAGCTCGCCGAATACAGCGTCCCCGGAAAATCCATCGGCCACGGCAAGCGCATCGGCACAAAAATCCTTACCACTTCCGAACCCGGCAAATCCGTTCAAGATTCCGCCATTCAATCCCTGCTCCAGTCCGAACTCGCGAGCGGCACGATTCCTCCCGCCAACGCCAACTCGCTCTACTTCGTCTTTCTCCCGCCCGGCACCCAGGTGAAACTTGGTGGCTCTGCAAGCTGCAAGGATTTCTGCGGCTACCACGACGCCACGCCCGACGGCGTCTTCTACGCCGCCATGCCCTTCCCAAGCTGTGCAGGCTGCCTCGGCGGCATCGCGCTTCTCCCCGCGCTCACTTCCACTTCTTCCCACGAACTCTGCGAAGCCATCACCGATCCCGTCCCCGGCCAGGGATGGTACGACGACAGCAACGGCGAAATCGGCGACATCTGCGCCTGGAAAACCAAACAGCTAGGCGCTTACACCATTCAACTCGAATGGTCCAACGCCGCCGGCGCCTGCATCTAGCCATCCTTGTATGTAGGGCCCGTCCGCCGCGGCGGACGGGCCGCTCTTCCTTTGGAGCGCGGTAGCTCTACTACCGCTTTTACGCATTCAAATCCATCGTCCAAATTTTCCTTCTACCTCTCCTCCGCCCAAAAATCTTTCACTTTGCCCCCGCAAAAACTCCGGGTGTATCATCTCCCCGGCTCCGCCTTAGAGGAGACTCTCTCAGCCAACGTTCCATCCCAACAGGAGACACACGATGAAGATTTCGCGAGCAACACTCGGCGCAACGCTGCTCACCGCCTCCGCAGTATTCGCAGCCACCCGCCCCGCTCCCTCCCAGGACGTCGTCAAGGTCGCTGGCGACAGCCACCAGGTCATCTTCGAGAACGACCGCGTTCGCGTGCTCGCTGTGCACTTCAAGCCCGGCCAGGTCGCGCCGATGCATTCGCATCCCGACAATGTCTCTTATTTTCTGACCGATGGAAAATTGAAGATCACTCTGCCGGACGGCAAAGTGATCGAACGCAGTCCCAAAGCCGGCACCGCCGGCTGGAGCGACGCCACCACCCACGCCGCCGAAAACATCGGCACCACCGACTTCCAGCAAGTCCAGGTCGAACTAAAAGCCCCGGCGGCAAAGTAGGGCGCCGACATAAACTGGAACGCCCAGCACGCGCCGACGCCGCCCAAAACAAATTGTTAGTCTGTGGGGATAACTTACGGACTGTCGGTGAAGGGCCCAACCTCGATTGCTTTTTGCAGCAGACTCGGATCTTTGCGACCCTCGCCAACTACGGGAAGAACTCTCATGGCCTTGATGCCGATCTGCTTTCGGGAGGCTGGGTGTCGCCGATCAGCAGACCCATTGCACGGCGGAGGCTAACCGCCTGGGGAGGTGAGGCCCGACCTTTGACATACACAACCGGGCTACACGCCACGCGATTGTCGGTACATCCAGCCGTACGCCAATCGTGGGAGGATAGGACACATAGCGCGACAATGGCGGCCCCGTGTCGCCCCAGATCACCAGTTCTTTCAGCCCCTGCCGGATCAGATGCTCGATGAGATAGGCACGCAGCACAATGGAGAGCGAATCGGCGTCGAAGTCGCGATCGTGATTGCACTGGAAGTTCAACACAGCCCCACCAGGCCTATACCATCCTCCGAGGACACTAAGCCATTTTCCGTCGCGATGCTTCAGGCCGACAGCAAGCGGCCGGCTTGTTGCTGTCACCATGTTCAAAGATCTTTCAAAGTCCGGCAGTTGCGACTGTGCGCTAAATTTGCATTTGGGGCGTAGTTCGAGCGCCACGGAACGTAATTCGTCCGTCGACAGGCGCTCTATAAACTTATTTCCGGATGCCTCGAAACGCCGCCGATAATAGCGAAAATTGTGCCGCGTTGTGCTGCCCAAGCCCTCGAGAAACTGTTCATAGGAATCAGGCAAATGCAAATGAGCGTGATATAGCCAGAGGGGGAAATCTTTGCGCCCTATGGGGGAACACTGGCCTTCCACAGACCTGGAAGCGATCAGCTGACTGATGGCGTCAAATTCCCCGCCAAATTGCAGGATCCTTAGCCGCGCACCCCGTATTCCTGGAGACGCAAGCAACAGCTCCATCGCAACGCGGAACACACTCTGGTGATGCACGGGATTCGAGAGCAGGATGCCGCCCAGACCTCCGTCGCCATATACAATTCCGGTGGGAATGCCGGAGATGACCCTTTCTTTTGTATACATGATTCCGACCACATCACCCGCACTATAAACGGCCACCACTTTTGGCCCCCACCCCTTGGTTATCGAGGCGAGAAAAAACTCCGGGTCCAGCGTTGCATCCTCTTCCTGAATCAACGGTCTCGCCACCTCTCTTAATCGGCGAATTTCCGCGTTGGAGGACAATACAACTCCGGAGAAGTTGTTCGGGGCGGAATTAGTGGAACCGCCAGCAAACGAAGTGTTCATGGTTTCAACCCCAGAATTTACGCTTAAGCTTGGCGGGCAGCTACTACTACACACGTGTTAGGTCTTCCGCGCTGTCCGATTTGGGACACCCAACCGCGCCGCCCCGATGGCCGCCGAAAGAGCCAATTTTACTTCTCACCCACTGGGTGTCTACACCTCCCGAACTGTTCCTTGTGCCCTATGCACACGTGAATATTGGCAAAGCGTCCCTTTTCCACCCTTGTCACCCATTTGCCAATAGGACATTTGGGTTAGCCTCCGCGTGGCTCATCCCGGTGGCCAGCATATCCAACACTTCATAGACTGTGGCACGCAGTCCACGGATGCACGGCTTCCCGCCGCGCTATCCTGGCTCAATCGTGAGGATGTCGTCGTATTTCGTGGCCGTACCCTAAGCCGAATCCATCGCTCTGGCAATGCACAACGCTTGCGCGACGCAACATGCGGTTGTCCGCAGCCCCTACGGATCAAACCAGAATTTGATCGTCACCGTCACCTTTGACGCCACCGGCTTCCCGCCCTGCGTCGCCGGCGCGTACTCATACTGCCTCAGCGCGTCCATCGCCACCTGCCGGAACTGTGCCGGGCCCAACAAAATCTTCATCCCCCCGATGCGCCCCTGCTTGTCCACTTCCGCTTCGATTCGCACGTCACCCGTGATGTAACTCCTCATCGCATCCGGCGGATAGATCGGCTGCACCGCCCTCAGCAATTTCGCCGGCACAATCGGTTGATCGGAAACGGAAACCTCCGGCGCAATCGGCACTGGCGCCGATTGCGCGCTCGTCTGCGCCTTTCCATGATTCTTTCCTGATTTCTCCGCCGCTGCATTTTTCGAAACGGATTTCGCTGAACCAGCCGCGCCCGTCTTTGGCTTCTCTGCCAACACGGCTCTCCCCGCAGGCGATTCGACGTCAGGCGATACAACGGAAGCAATCACCGGCGGCACCGCCGACGGATTAGGCGTCGCGCCCGCCGCCGCAGGCCGCGCGGCGTCCGGCCAGGAACTCGCTCCGCTCGGTGTGGAATTTCCTGCCGTCTGTGCACTCCCACCGCTCGCATTTGCCGCGCCGTTCGATTCACCATTCCCGGCATTCGTTCCGCTTGCCGTGCTCACCGATTTCTCTGGATTGCCGGCACTCGCCACCATGCTCGCCTTCGGCGCCCGATGCAAGAAGGGCAGCAAATTCTCGTACCACGCACCCACACCGGCAACGAGCAGCACCAACACCACAACCGCGCCGGCCGCAATCTCCCGCTTGCCCGCCCCCTTCGGCTCCGGCCGGTAAATATTAAATGGATCGTTCGGATCCACATGTTTCGGCACCTGCGAAAAATCCAGCGCCGGCTTTGGCAGCAAATCCTCCAGCGGATCAATCTCTTCTTTGTGTGCCGGAGCCGCCTCGTCGTGCGCCCCTGGCGGGGGTGCCGCAGGTGTCTCCGGACCCGCGCCCGCGCTTGGCAGCCTCATCCCAATCGTCGCCGGCGCGCTTTCGCTTTCCACTTTCGCAGGTTCTGCCTTCTTGAGCGCCTCTTCTTCCGCTTTCCGCGCGGCCTCGATTTCCGCAGCCGACCAGGGCACCGCTTCCGTTTTCGCGCGCTCCGCCTTCTTGCGCCCCGATTCCTCCGCTTTCTGTTTCGCCTCTGTTTCCGCCGCGGACCGCGCCGCCGCTTCCGCCTCCGCCAATTTCCGCGCCATCACTCCCTTGTCTTCTGACCCTTGCTTCCCCTGCAATTCCAGCAACTGCGCCTTGAGGGCCGCCACTTCATCCTTCAACTGCGCCACGTCCTGGCTCTTCGGCGCGGCCAACGGCTCGCTCCGGTCGTCTTCTGTCGTCTCTTCCGCTTCCACCGCTTCCGCCACGGGAGGAAGCTGCGCGCTATCCTCCTGCGCTGGAAACGAGACGCCCCAGAAATCGTCTTCGGGCTCCGTGAACTCCAACTCCACAAAACACGACGTTGGCCGGTGGCTCCGCTTGTGCACCACCTGGCAAACCACTTCCTTCTTCGATCTTTTTTCCGTGAGAAACAACAATTGTCCGACGGCCACCGCAGCGGAAAGTTGAATCACCGCTCCGTCTTTAAACACCAGCACCGTGGTGGTTTCTTCCGTGAAAAGCTCCCGGTTGTCCTTCGACGCCACCGGCCGCGCCCCGGCCACGCTCACGGGCACTTCCAGCGCAACGGGATTCGGCCGCATCGACCTCTGCGGCACCTCCCCGTTCGCCTTTTTCCCTTTCTTCGCGTTCACGTCCGTTGCGGATGACACTCGGCTCGTCCCCTGCTCCTGCTTCCCTCAAGGTTTACTGCGCCACGCGAGCACACAATCTATGCACACGTAAACTCCGCCACTCCGCTGGACGGACTTCTCCGCCTGCGCAAGGGTCCACGCCTCTTCAGTTTTTCAAGAGAATTTGTCTTTCGCTATAGTACCCGCCCCCCGGTCGGTGCCCAATCAGTAGCGTCTCCCTCTCGGCACTTTTCCACCTTCCGCCGGCCGCCTTACGGGTCCACCGTCCACGCCGAGTGTTCTTCTCCCAGTTGCACGTCGAAAAATCCTTCCGCCGGCAGCACGTCAATGGGCAATCCGCCGTGCCACAACGCCACTCCCACCGTGAACTTCGTCAATCCTTTCAACTCCAGAACGTCGCGGTTCACCGCCAGTTCCAGATGCCGCTGGTACGCCGTCTCCACCAGTTCCTTCGGATTCAACAGGCACACCCTGCCCTTCTCCACCGCATATTCCTTCACCCGCCCGCGGTCCGTCTTCACCACCACCGCCACTTCTTCTTTCGCCCCGATTACAATCCGAAACTCCGCGTCTTCCAGCTCGGCGATGGTTTCCGGGAAGCAATCCACGCGCAGCACAAAACGCTCTTCCTCGAACCCATACCGCAGCTCTTTCAGGAAAAATACCCGCCCGTGCATCGAGCCGCCGCGCCGCTCCGGCGAATACACTCCTGCGCCCAGCCACTCGAAATAGCTCGAATCCACTCCATCCACTTTCACGTTCAAGTAAGTCGATGGGTACAAGTGGTATGCCCGCTCCGGCGTACGCTTGATCGGTTTCGCCAGCTCTTCCGGCGCGGCCTGCCCCAGCGCCAGATAAATTCCCGTCAGGTGCTTCCGGTAGAGCGCGTCGAACTCCGCGTCATTGGCCGTGCTGTGCTCAGGCCCGTACCACCAGCACCAGTCGCTTCCCTCCGCGGTAAGCAAAGATTCCTGCGCCTCCTTCAAAGCCTCTTTCGTCGGCGCGTTTTCCCGTCCCTTTTCCAGCGCGTCCACCGCTTTCCCGTACGCTTCGCGCGCGTCCCACAACAAATCCCACGCCGCCACATCTTCCTGGTGCCCGATCCACACGTCGAAATTCGCGTTGATCCACGAAGCTGGGAAAATCGTGCTGGTCGCGGAAATGTCTCCCGCCGCCGCGATCGCCTCGCTCGCCGTCAACGCGCGGAAATCCGCGTCTCCCGCAATCCTTTGATAAAACTCGCGCAAAAACTCCCGCCCGTTCCCCGGGTAATATTCCCACGCGTTTTCCCCGTCCAGAAAGATGCACACCGTCAGCGGCTTCTCACTCTTCACATTGTCGCCGATGTACCGCAGCCTGCTGTGCAGGTCCGCCGCCGCCGCTTTGCTGTCCATCCGGCTGTAGACGAATCCCACCAGGTCCGAAATGTGGTGGTCGCGGAAGAGTCCCGTGATTCCCTTGTTGGCCATCTGCAATCGCCACGGCTGGTACAACCGGTCCGCGCTCGCCGCAATCCCCGAAGAATCGCGGAAAAATCCGACGTTCAGTGTCCTGCCCAGCACGCCCTCATCGGTTCCGAACCACTGAAACCCTTCCTCCGCCGCGATCGCCATCGCCTGGTCGGACACTGAACCCTCGCTCGGCCACAATCCCACCGGCTTCGCCCCGAACACCCGCTCGTGGTATTCCTTCGCCCGCCGCAACTGCTCTCGCGCATCTTCCGGATGCCGGTACGCCCGCCTCGGCAGCGGCGTCCCCGGATTCGCCACGCGCGCAATGTCCGAATCGCACACCAGCGGCAGGATCGGGTGGTAGTAAGGCGTGGTGCTGAGTTCGATCTGCCCGCGCGCCGCCGCTTCGCGGTACGCCGGCAACACTAGTCCCAGGATCTCCAGTTGCTTGGCCTTCAATTCCGTCTTGTCTTTTTCGGTGAAATCTTTTCCGCGGTTCGCCAGCCGGCTCACCACGGGATCCTTTGTGAACCACGCCTCGTCCATCCACGCCAGTTGCGAAAGCACCTGCACATCCCGCCAGTCCCGCGCGCGGAAAGTGATCAGCGCCTGCCCGCCGCTTGCCGCCCGTGACCAATCGTACAGTTCCAGAAATCTCGGCCATCGCGTCAGCAGCCGCTCGTGATTCACCTGGAAGGCCCGCGCCAGAATCTCCCATTTGTCTTCCCGCGTCAGCTCGTCCGCGTGCTTGAACGCCAGCTCAAACCACGGCTCCTTGAAATTTCCGCTCGCGTACTCTTCCAGTTGCATGCACAGCGAAGGCACCATGTTGAACGTCGCATGGAAACCCGGCACGTCCTCCATCATCTTCACCATGCCGTAGTAATCCTTCGTCGCATGCAGCCGCGTCCACGGCAGCACGTACTGCCCCGTCTCCGGATCGCGATATTGCGGCTGATGCATGTGCCACAGCACCACCAAATGAATCCGATTCATCCTCTCGCAGCTCCTGCCTTTGTAGGGCCCGTCCGCCGCGGCGGACGGGCCGTTCCTACTTTGGAGTGCGGAAGCTCAGCTTCCGCTTTTACGGCCTAAACCCAACCACCAAATGTTTTAACGATCGAGTCTCGCCCCTCTTCGCTTCCTGCTATCTGCGCGCTGCTATCTGATCGCCTCTTACTGATAACTGAATACTGATCACTGCCACCCAACTCCCCGCCCAGGAAATCTCCTTCGCGCCTTCCCCATGTTACACTGCCCCTTCTCGTCATGCGCATCCTCGATCGCTACATTGTTCGTGAAATCGTTCGCCACGCATTTCTTGGCCTCCTCATCTTCACCTTCGTCCTCTTCGTCCCCAAGCTTGTCCGCCTCATGGAACTTTTCGTTCGCCACTCCGGTTCCGGCTCGCAAATTCTCGCTCTCTTCCTCTGCATCGTCCCCGGCATCCTCGTTTTCACCATCCCCATGGCCGTGCTCATCGGCGTTCTCCTCGGTCTCGGCCGCATGTCCATGGACAGCGAAATCATCGCGCTCACTTCCCTCGGTATCAGCCGCAAACGCATCCTCCTCCCCGTCGGCCTTCTCGCCGTTGTCGGCGCGATTCTCACCCTCCTCATGACCGTCGTGCTCGCCCCGCGCAGCCTCCGCGCCTTCCGCGACATCGAAGCCGGCCTCATCGCTTCCCAAATCTCTTTCCAGGTGCAGCCGCGGGTTTTCGACGAGCGTTTTCCCCACATGATCCTCTATATCAACGACGTCTCCGCCAGCGGCACCCACTGGCATGGCGTTTTCCTCTTCGAGGCCGGAGCGGAAAGCGGCTCGCGCATCACCCTTGCCGAAGGCGCCATCGTCATCGCCGAACCCGCGCAGGGCAAACTCGAACTCCATCTCAACAGCGGCACCACTCACGAATTCCAGCGCGAAAATCCCGATCAATATTCCGTCACCGCCTTTGAACGCAGCGACTGGCCCATCGAATTCACCTCGTTGGATTCAGGAAAGGTCCGCGCCCTCAGCAATCCCGAACGTTCGCTCAGCGATCTGTGGCACGATCGCGGCCCCCGCTGGCGCGATGCCCGCGTTGAACTCTACCAGCGCTTCGCCTTTCCCTTCGCCTGCTTTGCTTTCGCACTGATCGCCGTGCCCCTCGGCGCGCAACCTCGCCGCGGGGGACGCGCCGCCGGCACGCTTCTCTCCGTCCTCATCATCGCCGGCTACTATCTGCTGTTCATCATGGGCGCCGGACTGGCGCGCCAGGGCGTCGTTCTGCCGGCCGTTGGCATGTGGGCCGCCAACGTCATACTCATCCTCACCGGCCTCGCGCTTTTGCCTCGTATGGAACGCTATTGGAGCGAGCCTTCTCCGCTTTCCTTCGTCGCGCGTTTCATGGCCTGGCGCCGACTGGTTCGCCAGCGCCGCACCCGCAGCAAGGCTCGCCAAACCGTTCGCAAGGAAAATGGCGAAGCCTTTCACGAGCCCTTTCCGCTCACTTCCTCCAACTTTCCTTCCATCATTGACATCTATATGCTCCGCCGCTTCTCCTACTATTTCCTCCTGGTCCTCGGCGCTTTCATCCTGCTCTTTGAAACCTTCACCTTTTTCGAACTCCTCGACGACATCGCTCGCCACCGCATCGCCTTCCTGATCGTCGTCGACTATTTCCGTTTCCTGATTCCTTATCTCGTCTACCAGCTTTCGCCGCTCGCCGCTCTCGTCGCCACCCTCGTCACCCTCGGCGTTCTCAGCAAAAACAACGAAATCGTCGCCTTCAAGGCCAGCGGCATCAGCCTCTACCGCCTCGCCCTCCCGCTGCTTCTCTCCGGCCTGGTCCTTGCCGCCACGCTTCTCGTTCTCGACGACACCTATCTCCCCTACGCCAACCAGCGCCAGGACGCGCTTCGTAACCAGATCAAGGGAAAGCCCGCGCAAACCTACACCCGCCCGCAGCGCTGGATTTTCGGCGAAAATTCCAAGGTCTACAATTACGACATCTTCGAGCCCGCGCAAAAACTTTTCGGCGGCCTCAGCGTCATCGAACTCGATCCCGTCACCTTCCAGATGAAGCGCCGCATCTTTGCCAATCGCGCCCAGTGGCTCGACACCGAAAAAACCTGGGCACTCGAATCCGGCTGGGTCCGCGACTTCTCCGGCGGCACCGTTGAAAAATACACGCCCTTCACGGTAACTTCGCTGCCCGAACTCGTCGAGCCTCCCTCCTATTTCAATCGTGAAGTGATTCAGGCGTTCCAGATGAGCTGGCGCGACCTTCGCCGCTACATTTTCGGCCTGCAGAGCGCCGGGTTCGACGTCTCTTCCCTCACCGTTCAGTGGCACAAAAAAATTGCTTACCCTCTCATCGCTCCCGTCAGCATGCTGCTCGCGATTCCCTTCGCCATTCTCGTCGGCAGCCGCGGCGCCCTCGGCGGCGTCGCACTCGGCGTAGCCATCGGCATTTGCTACTGGGCCGTCGCCGCTCTCCTCGAAGCCATGGGCGGCATCGGCCAGCTCCCTCCCATGCTCGCTGCCTGGTCGCCCGACCTGGTCTTCTTTTTCCTCGGCATCTACTTCTTCCTCAAAATGCCCACCTGATTTACATACTCCCACGGGACAACTCCGAAAGTTGTCATCCTGAGCACATCCGACAAGGATGAGCGAAGGACCTCAACCTCCACATCAACGGTATCCACCATTTGGAGTGGGGAAGTAAAGCTTCCGCTTTTACGCACTAAACCAATTCGACCAATTCCGTTCTTATTGCTGGCACCCGCCCAATCAATCTCCCCCCGTCATTCTTTGGCCACGTTCCATCACTCGCATCGTTGCTCCGCAGTTTGTCTCGCCACTATGCTAGCTACATTGTGGCCATGTCTCCGAAAATCAAAGTAACCATTCTGTTCTCCGGCCTGGCATTGCCGTACATCATCTTCGTACTCTTTTTCGCCCTAAGAGCCGCTCCCGGCTCGACAAATCCATTTCCTTCGTGGTTCCCCTGGGTTGCTCTAACCTACATGCTGAGCAGCATCGTATTGGCTTCCCTTCTCACGCCCAGATTCTTTCGCAATGCCCCGCCTCCCCCCGAAGCCGAAGCGCGCCAGTACCTCAAGCGTGCAACAGGCCAAACGTTGTCGCTGATTTTGCTCTGGGCTTGCCTGTTTATCTACGGCGCTTACAAGACATTAAAAGGCGATGTGCCCCTCGAACGTGCCATACCTGGAGGTGGATTTCTCCTTGCTTTCATTGGTCTCTTTGCCTGGTCGCTGCGTCGAACAAAAGCCGCGAGCGGTCAGGCCAAGCCCTCCTCGCCTCCTGATCGCTGATCGCTGTTACCTGCTCGCGTCTTTCTGATTACTGATTAGCAGTTTCCTACTCCTGCTCCAGCTTCCACAATATCTTCCTCACCATCCCCAACAACACTTCCGCGTCCGCCGCCTCCATCGAAAATCGCCGCAGCATCCGCCGCAGTTTTTCTTCCGCCTTCGCCTCTCCACGCGGAGCAATGTATCCGCTCTTCCGCAACGCCTCCAACAGAGCCTCCCCAATCCGCTCCACCGTCTCCATCTCCGCAAACTCTTCCTTACCTTTGTTCTTCGGTGTAGCGCTGGCTTTTAAGCCGGCCCTCTTGGGTTTCTCTGTCCCTCTTCTCCGCGTCCTCTGGAGACCCTCTGCTGCCTCTGCGGTAATTCTTTCTCTCCGCACCAACTCATACATCACCACCGCCGCCGCCTGCCCCAAATTCATCGACCGGTGCTCCACCCGCGTCGGTATCCGCATCAACCAATGGCAATAGCTCAAATCCTCGTTCGACAATCCCCATTTCTCCGATCCGAAGAGCACCGCTACGCGCCCCGTCTCCATCCGCTTCCCGATCAACCTCGCCGCCTCTTCCAATCCCCGCAACGGATGCTTCATCTCCCGATTTCCCACCGCCGTCGTTCCCACCACCAGCGCGCAATCGGCCACCGCCTCCGCCAGCGTCGGGAACTCCTTCGCCTGCGCCAACAATTCCCCCGCGCCCACCGCGGACTTCGCCTCTCTCCAAGCCTTCTCGTACGGCCGCACCGCGCGCAGCTCCATCGCCCCAAAATTGCTCATCGCCCGCGCCACCGCCCCCACATTCAGCGGGTTCCGCGTCCCCACCAGCACCACGCACAAATTTTTCATATCCCCGCTCACGGCTCCGCAGTCTAAGCCATCCTCGCCGTCAAAACCACACCCACCGACAAACCTCGCCCCTTGCGCCGCCGCGCTCCATTTGGAGTGCGGCTTGCCCTGAGCCTGCCGAAGGGTGGTTCTGCCCCCCCTTTTACGCATTCAACTCAGCCAACCAACCGTCAGCTCCCAGCACACCCGTCCTTGAAAGGCGCTGTCACAGTCCTTCAAAAATTGCTCTTCTCAAATTGTCAATGGAATGAAACTGCCCGGCCATCATCGCAAACCGCAAATTCGCCCGCTACGTGTTTCCTGTTATCGGATCGCTGTTATCTGCTCGCTCTCTTACCTCACCACGCTCTTCGCCACAAACACCCTCTTCATCGGCCTCGCTCCCGCCACTGGAAACGACATGCTCCAGAAATTACCCTCCGGACAATGCAGTTCAAACGCTCCGTGCAGCTTTCCGTCCTTGCTCCCGCGCACCGACACGATCCGGCACGTCGCCGTCCGCCGGTTGAATTCATTCAACAGCTCGAATCTGTGCCCCACCGGCAGCGGAAACTCCAGCAGGATCACTCCGCCATGCGCGCTCACCGACACCGTGCGTGTCGAATAATTGAATTGTCCCTTAGCCTCAGTCACGCCGGTGATTTCCATCTGGATACTCACCACGGCGCGCGCCGTCCTCCGTCTTTCAATGCTCCGGCAGTGCATAATTGCCATGGCCTGTCCTCCACGTGTCTTTCCGGTTCGTGAATTCGACTTCCCGCCGCTGCGCGAGACCCCTGAATCGACACCTCTGGCACGAACCACTTCCAATCTCTTATGAATCTTACCGATTCCCCTCGCTGACGCGAATAGCAGAGCGGTACCAATTCTGCCTCGCGTTTCTAGTACTTTTCTACCAGCACCTCTGGCCCCCTTTTTCGCCGCTGCTTTGGTAGCTTATTAGCCCCCAATCGCTAGCCCTACCCCTGCTAACGTGGCGCAATCTCTGAGGATTGACACTCGCTCCCCTGTGTCCTACCTTATCCCCGCATCGCCCCATATGCCTCCCCCGCAGCATTACGACGCCATCGTCATCGGCTCCGGCCAGGGCGGCACCCCCCTTTGCCAGGCCCTTGCCAACGCCGGCCTGCACACCGCTCTCATCGAAAAAATCCACGTCGGCGGCACCTGCATCAACGAAGGCTGCACGCCCACCAAGACCATGGTCGCCAGCGGCCGGGTCGCTTATCTCGCCCGCCGCGGCCCCGACTATGGCGTCCATACCGGCGCCCTGCGCATCGCCATGGAGCGTGTGCGCAAACGCAAGCGCGACATCGTCATTTCATTCCGCTCCGGCAATGAACGCCGCATCGCCAAAACCAAAAACCTCGATCTCCTCTACGGCCAGGCTTCCTTCACCGGCCCCAAATCCATCGCCGTTCGCTCACCCAGGCGCGGTGAACTCACCTTCACCGCCGACCGTTTCTTCCTCAACGCCGGATGCCGCCCCGCCGTCCCCAATATTCCCGGCCTTCCTGACGTTCCCTTCCTCAACAGCACCTCCATCATGGAACTCGCCAAAGTTCCCGCCCATCTCCTGGTTCTCGGCGGCGGTTACGTTGGCCTGGAATTCGCGCAACTCTTTCGCCGACTCGGCAGCCGCGTCACGATTCTCCAAAGCGCCGCGCAGCTCCTCGGCCACGAAGACAAAGACGTCGCCGAAGCGGTCGCCTCCATCCTCCGGGAAGACGGCATCCAGATCCATCTCAAGGCCGCCGTCGAAAAAATCTCTCGCTCCCGCAATCGCATTACCGTGAAATTCCGCGCCGCCGGAAAATCGCGCAAGCTCGAAGCCACGCATCTCCTCGTCGCCACCGGCCGCGTTCCCAATTCCGACACGCTGAATCTTCCCGCTGCCGCAATCGCCGCCGACGCCCGCGGATTTATCCGCGTCAACGAAAAACTCGAAACCTCCGCCAAGGACATCTACGCCCTCGGCGACATCAAGGGCGGCCCCGCCTTCACCCACATCGCTTACGACGATTTCCGCATCCTCCGCGCCAACCTCCTCGAAAATGGCATCGCCTCCACCGCCAATCGCCTTGTTCCCTACACCGTCTTCATCGATCCGCAACTCGGCCGCATTGGCCTCTCTGAAACGGAAGCTCGCGAGCAAAATCGCTCCATCCGCGTCGCCAAAATGCCCATGAATTACGTCGCCCGCGCCCTCGAAGTCGACGAATCCCGCGGCTTCATGAAAGCAATCGTCGACACCACCACCAACCAGATCCTCGGCGCCGCCGTCCTCGGCCTCGAAGGCGGCGAAATCATGGCCCAACTCCAGATCGCCATGCTGGGCCAACTCCCCTACACCACTCTCCGCGACGCCGTCTTCGCACACCCCACCCTCGCCGAATCCCTAAACAACCTTTTCACAAAGTTCCAGGATTGATTTGCCGGAGCGTTATCGGCGTTAGGCCTCTACGGCTTCTCTCGAGTCTGATCGGTTATCCAGTTCGTCTCCCACGTTTTTCCGCCGTCGGTAGAAAACGCCTGTTCGAAGTGTGGCGAATTCGTGTTGACGCCTGACCAAATGAATCGGACGTAGATCGCTCTACCCTCATAAACTTGCTGGTTATAAAATTCCCCGCGTCCGTTGATAAACTCCCCGACCATGGGATTTTGCTCCATGATTCCATCGGCTCCGTTGACCCAGTAAATGCTCCATTGATGGGCTTCCGGGTTGTAAAGTCGCAACGCCATTCCTTGGATGCGGGTGTGCTTGTTCGTGCTTTCGACATTCATTTCTTCTACCTCCACACGGCCATCCAAAACCTTCCGGCAGACCGTGGTTCCGTCGAATTCCACCCATTCCGTGGAGCCGGCTAATCGCCGATTCAATCGTTTCAGGTGGAATTTCCAGGTGCCGACGAGGAAGTCAAAGTCGTGTTGCCCATCTCGCTTGCCGGAAACTCCCTGTTGAGTACTAACCGTCTCGTTCTGTGCCCGCGCCCTTGCAGTGAGGAAAACGAGCAGCAGGGCAATCAAACCAAAAACGAGCATGGATTTCCGTCGTGTCATTCGTGACCTCGCTGTGAAATCTTTGTTTTTCACTTTGCTGCTCACTACCAAATCCTCACGCGCTCCGCCGGCGACAGATACAGCTTCTCCCCTTCCTTCACCTGAAACGCCGCATACCACGCGTCAATATTCCGCACCGTGTCCGTCCGGTACTCCGACGGCGCGTGCGGATCCGTCATCACCTGCTGCCGCAGCGAGCCTTCCCGCGGCTTGTTCGCGCGCGTCTGCCCGTACGCCAGGAAAAATTGCTGGTCGCCGTTGAAGCCCGCCTGTTCCGGCGGTGTCTTCCCTGCCAGCGCCGCGTGGTACGCGTCATACGACGCCGCGATTCCCGCCACATCCGCAAGATTTTCCGCCAGCGTCTGCTTGCCGTTCACCGCCAGGTCCGGAAACGGTTTGTAGGTGTCGTACTGCTCCGCCAATTTCTGCGTCGACGCCTCAAAATGCGCCAGGTCCGCCGGCGTCCACCAGTTCCGCACTTTGCCCTTCGAGTCGAAAGCCGCTCCCTCGGTATCAAACGTGTGGCTCACCTCGTGCCCGATCACCGCGCCGATCGCGCCATAATTAAACGCGTCCGACGCCTTTGCATCGAAAAAGGGCGGCTCCAGAATCGCCGCCGGAAAACTCAGCGCGTTCTGCAGCGGCAAATTCACCGCATTCACCGTCTGCGGCGTCATTGTCCATTCCTCGCGATCCACCGGCTTCCCCAGGCGGCCGACTTCCCGCTGATACACGAACGAACTTCCGCGCCACAAATTTCCGAAAATGTCGTCCGCCTTTATTTCGTACGCGGAATAATCCTGCCAGTGCTCCGTGTACCCGATGCCCACATACAGCGTGTTCAGCTTCGCCTGCGCTTCCGCCTTCGTTGCGGGATCCATCCACGTCAGCGCGTCAATCCGCTGGCGGAACGCCGCCTCGATGTTCGCCACCATCTTTTCCACCCGCGCCTTCGATTCCGGCGGAAAATACTGCTTCGCATACATCTGCCCGACGGCGTCGCCGAGCCACTGGTTCACCGTCGCCACCGCGCGCTGCCAGCGCGGCCGCTGCTCCGTCGTTCCCTGCAGCGCCTTGCCGAAAAACGCGAAACGTTCATCCGCAAACGCCTTCGGCAGCACGCCGCCATACGCTTCAATCACGTGATACGCCAGCAGGTCCTTCCACGTCTCTAGCGGCTCCGAAGCCACCAGCGCCGATTCGCCCGCAAACGCGCCCGGCTGCCACACGATGAAACTCTCCTGCTTCTCGAGTCCTGCGCCGCGGAAATATTCCCCCCAATCAAGGCCCGGCGCCTTCGCCGCAAACTCCGTCCGCTTCCACGGATTGTTTGCGTCGTGCACGTTTTCATTTTCCGCCAGGGTCCGGTGCTTCTCCGCAATCGCGTGCTCCAGGGCCACAATTTTCGCCGCACGGGCATCCGCATACGAAAATCCCGCCAGCTTCAGCATCGCCGCCACGTGCGCCGCATACGCCGTGCGCAAATTCTTCATCCGTTCGCTCTGCCCCGTGTAGTATTCGCGGTCCGGCAATTGCAATCCGCCCTGCATCAGATACGCCGTGTAGTGCTCCGAATCGTTGAAGCCCGGCGCCACCCACAGGCCGAATATATTTGCCGTGTGAAAATTCGTGTTGTTCAGCGCGTCCACATCGGCGCGCAAAGTCTTTCCCAGCGCAAACGCCAGCGCCTTCTCGTCCTTGATCGCCGCAAGCTCCTGCAAGTACGGCTGCAGCGGCGCCATTCCCTTCGCTTCAATCCCCGCATCGTCCATGAACGATTTGTAGAGGTCCGCGATCTTCCGCGTGTTTGTTCCCGCCGGCGCATTCGCCGCCACCGCCTCGTCAATCAAGCCCCGCACCCGCTGGCTGCTCTTGTCCACCAGCGTCGCAAACATGCTCACGCTCGGCCGGTCCGCGGGAATCTCCGTCTTCGCGAGCCACGCCCCATTGCAATACCGGAAAAAATCATCCCCCGGCTTCACCGCCGGGTCCATGTTTCCCACCACAACTCCATGCGACTGCTCCGCCGCCTGCTGCCCTCGCGCCGGCTGCCAGCCCATCGCCAGCGCACACGCGCCCGCCGCCAGCCACACTCCACTCCCCACCACCCGCACAGCTTTCCGCGAAATCTGCATCTGCGCCTCTTTCTGTCGTGTCTTGATTAGTCCTGCCCCGGCCGAGAACACACACCCATTCTTTCTTAAACGCCAAAACCCCAGAAAGGGTAGCACGCGCGCTCGGCAAATTCCGCTCCCAATGAATCCCAACAACAATTGGCTTGAAACCAATTTGACGTAGGGCTATATACACGTTCCCAAGAGCACTCTAAATGTGGAACGGGTCCGCTGGACCGCCCATACCTCGATTAGGACAATCGCCAGCCAGATTTGCTCGAACGGTTTCAGTGCGCCTCAACTTCGTTTTCTTGGGAGCTATTATGCGAATCAAGGTCCTCGCGTTCGCTGCTTCACTTCTTTTGATTTCTAGCTCTTCCGCAGTGGCACGCTCGGCTCTGGAACCTACACCTATGACGGAAACGGATTGCGTGTAAAAAAGGTTTCGGGCAGCACGACGACGGTGTATATTTTTTCAGGTTCCAAAGTGATCGCCGAATATGACAATGGGGCTGCGCCGACTACTCCGTCAAGGGAATACATTTACGGAGGCGGCACGCTGCTCGCCAAAATCGATTCCAGTGGCACCAAGTATTATCATCAGGACCACCTCTCGAATCGGTTGGTCACCAGTTCCACAGGTACGACGCTCGAACAGATGGGCCACTTTCCGTTCGGCGATCCCTGGTACAACGCGACGAACGACAAGCTCTATTTCACGAGCTACGAGCGCGATGCCGAATCCGGCAACGACTATGCAATGGCACGCTACTATGTCTGGCGGGTTGGCCGGTTCTTAACCCCTGATCCGGCGGGTCTCGCTGCCTTCGATCCAGCGAATCCGCAGACTTCAAATCAATACGAATACGTGTTGAACGATCCAATCGATTTAGAAGACCCACTCGGACTCTACCCAGTTTGTAAGGGTGGGGGGCTTTATGATCAGGTTGATTACTATGTCGATGGTGTATTTCAGGGATCAGATTTAATTTTCACGGGAAACCCATGTGGACATGGCACCCCATTTGTCCCCAATGCCGGTTATTCAGGTGGTGGTGGCGGCGGTGACGTTGGCAGAGGGGGCGGCAATAGCCGGTGCGGTATCCCTCCTTTCCTTCCATGCGGCAATACCAGCAGCCCTTCGATTCCAACGCCAGCTGAGGCTGCCACAAAGTTTTGCGAGGATCAGGGTCAAATTAGCCGCGTGGTACGAGGGACAGGTGGCACTGTCCCAACTACTCTCAGCGCAAGTTTTACTATTGGTCCCATCAACTACAACACAAAGAATGAGATCACTCCGGTTATTCCCGCCATTCCGTGGCCGGAGTGGCTCTCGTTTGGGGCAGGATTGGACTTTAGCTTCAACGCTCCAAAAGGGTCGGCGCCAACTGTGAATTTTGGACTTGGCAGGAACCTGGGTGTGTCCTTGTACAGGAACGCTCAGGGCAAGACAACAGGAATCAACATAAACCTCGGTCCTAGCATCGGTCCTCCCGTAAGCGTGTCACCTGGGTCAGCTAATGCTTGCGGGCTTAGAGCAGGAGGATAGGTAAAGGGATATGGCAATGACACAGAATGCGCATCTGGAAAATGACGCAATACACCGAATTTTCAAGGCGTCGAGAGTCTGGGAGTCCAATGTTTGGGGGGCCACAGTTGCTGGTATTGGCGGCGGCTTAGTTCTATCGATAGTCGCTGGGATTCTCCTGTTTGACTCTGCAGGGCCCAGCGGAACGAGGGCTGGTGCGGTCCTATTTCTGACTATGGCAGCCACGTTCCTGGTAATGTTCCCCGGAAACATGATCGCGGCCGTGCCGATTGCGGTTGAACTTGTAGGAGGGAAGGGGCTGCGCCTGATTGCGCCGCTGAAAAAAATTTACATACCATTCGAAGAAGTACAGGGGGTTCGGGATTCGACGGCATGGCAGATATTCCAGCAAGGAATCGTCGTCAAGCTAAACAAGCGACACGGTTTGATGAAAAGTTTCATTATCCACTGGGCTTTTGGCGCAGAGGGCAGACAACTCGCCCGTGCCATCGAAGCCGAAATTGGCAGGATAGCGAATAGATAATCTGTCCACTCCGAGAATGTCTGCTACCCGGCGGGTGGCCCGGGCACAAACCAGAAGGCTCAAGTCGGGTGACCCACCCTCGGGGTGAGAGGGCGGGTCTTGGTTTTCTCCTTCCTCTTCTTCATTCCGGGATGATATCGATTCCCACAAGCCCCGGCTCTCCCATTGCGTAGCATGGCCAACTGCTCCACTGACATGCTCCCCTCAATCCGCGGGAAAGTGCATATGATTTTGGAATGCGGATCACCCTGGACCGAGAAAATCTCCTTGGTCTGACTTCTAGTACTGCTGAAGGTCATAAGCCGTGAGTTTCATTTTGGGCTGGAGCCTGAACTCAATTTGCATTACAGTTTGGGTGTCCCCTATTCCGCAGAGGAAATACATGGCTTCCACCCCGTTCCAGCCCCATATCCGGAAGTCACTCACGCTTAGCCTCACCTGGCTTCTCACTACCGCGCTGTGTGTAGTTACGATCGAAAATATCTGGCTGGACCCCTGGCTCAGGAGCCGCTTCCCCGACTTTCCTTCGCTTGCCCCGCAGCCTCCCAGCATTCTCTGGATTATCACCTTTGGAGCGATCGGCATCGTCTGCGTGGTGCTGATGGTCGGTCAGGTTTTGCTGATGCGCCGCGCCGGCGTCTCGCGCAACGCCAAAATCATCGCTGGCGTTTCCGTCGTCGTGGCATTGCTGCTCTCGGTGACATGGTTCCTCGTCACCAGCGGCATCACTCCCGCGCCGCGGCTGTAATCGTTCGCCGGGGCGGGCCGCTCCTCCTTTGGAGTGCGGAAGCGAAGCTTCCGCTTTTACGCATTCACCGCCGCCGACCAGCAAAGCCGCCACCGCTCAGGCCAACACTCGTCCCGCCGCCTCGGCTACCGCCGCCCCAGAAACCGCAATCGTCCGGTGAAGGCGCGGCCCTGCCCACCGGAAAAATTCAGAAACGCGGGCGTGACGCCAACGGCATCAATATTGTTCACCACCACATTCGGATTCTGCCGGCCCGTGAGATTAATCACTGTGCCGCGCACCGCGAAGAGATATTTGCGGAAGCGGAATTTCTTTTCGAGGCTGATGTTCAGGCTCGCGTAGTCCGGAAAGCGCAGGCTGTTCGGCGCGCCAATCAGGAATTGCTGCTGGTTCACCACGCTGAAGGGATATCCCGTGCGGTATTCAAAGAGATAGGCGAAGTCGATGCCCCAGAACGGCGTCGGCACCGTGCCCCAGGAGAGCGCGCGGTTCGGCGCGTCCCAGGAAAGCGGCGCGCCCTGCTGTGGCGCAAAAAACAACGCTCCAAGCAACGGATCCAGCGCCTGGTCGGTGTTCGCCCGCGAGCGCGTGTAACTGCCAAACAACACCGCGCCCTTTTCAAACGTGTGCCGCGCGGCCAGCGTCGCGCCGCGATATTTGTCGCGCCGCGTGGATTGCAGCAGAAATACGCCGCCGATCTGCCCTGGGTTCGACGTCTCGAACGCGAGTTCGCGGTGGCCGTTGCGCGCCAGCAATTCCACGGAAACGATCGTTTTTTTCCAGATGCGCTCCTGCCACCCGGCGCTGGTGATATCGAAAAACGGTTGGTGTAATCCGTGCGTGGGCATCGTAAAGGTGCTGGTCGCCGGGCCCGCGATCACCGCACCGGTGGCCGGATTGTAGAGCGTGTCCACCTGCTGCTGGTCCTGCGTTTGCCCGAGCACGGAAAGACTCAGCGGGATGTTGTAAATGCCCCAGCCGAGGGAAAATTTCCCCCGGCCATCCGCAAACGGCAGGTAATTCACGGCGGCGCGCGGCTGCACCATTGTCGAGCGCACAAACTGGTCCCAGTCGCCGCGAAGACCAACCTGCGCTACCCAGCGCGGACTGAGGCTCCAGTTGTCCTGCACGAAGGCACCCGCAAGTGTGTTGTCCACATCGACGCTTGCGTTTCCCGTGAATGTCGTCCGCCGCACCAGTTGCTGCGACGCGTTGAATGCTTGGATTTCCCCGCGCGTGCTCGATTGATTCAGCGCCACCAGCGAAATATTTGTGCCCGCGGAAATGGTGTGCAATCCGTGCCAGTGAAAACCGGGGCGGATGGCGTCGGCAAAAAACTGGTGGCGGCGGGTCGACTGGTCCGAACGTTGAAAGAAATTTCCCTGCGCGCCATTCACGAACAAGAGATAAGGCCCGTTGCCTTGCGGATCGAAATCGCGGACGGTCCGGTCTTCGGCAAAGCCCACTTCAAACAGCGTGTGGTTCCACCACAACTGGTTTTTGATCGAAGCGAACAGCCGGTTGCTAGGCTCGTCCAGTGTGGTCGATTGCGGATGCAGCGAATCCAGTCCCACGCTCGTATCACTCTCGTTGTTGTAGAGAAAGGTGAAATGCAGGCTGTCGTTCGGCGCGGCGTGCCACAGCAGGCGCGAAAAGGTGTCGCCGATCCACTGCTCGCTGGTGTTGTTGCCCTTTGCGATGTCCCGCTCGATACTCAGGGTATGGTCGAAACTGAAGGACTGCAAAAACCAGAGTTTCCCCGCCAAGATCGGCCCGGAAAACGTGATCCGCGGATAATAATTCCCAAGCCGCACGCCCTGCTGGGATCTGAGGCTTGGAATGAAGTCCGTGGCGTTGAATCGCCAGTGGTCGTCGCCATCCGGCGTCTCGAATTTCAGGATGGCCGCTCCGGGATGCGCGTACTCCGCGCCAAATCTCCCGGTTTCCACTTCGGCGGTGCGCAGGGCATCCACGATGAGGGGAATCGTCAACGCTCCGCTCACTGCGTCGCCAACCTCGAAGCCATCCATTAGATACTGCGCCTGCGTCTCCCGGGCGCCCGCCACATGCAGCAACCCTTGGTTATCGCGAACGATCTGCGGCAGAGCGATCAGGCTTTGCCGGAAATCATGGGAGCTGGGCACCGGAATGTAGAAAAATTCGGTGGAGGTGAGTGTGGCGGATTGCGTGGTTTCCGTGGGCTCGATGCGATTCGGATCCGCCATCACGTCCACTTTTTCGCGCACTTCCTGGATGTGATTCAGCGTGAACGAAAATTCCGAGCTTGCCGCGGATACCTGGATGGCCTGCCCGCGCAAAACGAAGAAGTCGACCTTCTCCATCTGCACGGTGTATTCGCCCGGAGCGAGATTTGGAACGGCGAAATAGCCGGCGTCGTCTGTCAACGCGGAAAATTTGGACTTCCCCAAACCTTCAAGTTTTACTTGAACCCCGGCGACGGGCAGTCCATCCTCGTCCAGCACTCTGCCGCGCAGGGTAACCGCGGAGTCGGCGGCTCCAAAACTCCCAGCGAGCAGGAGCGCCACCGTTGCAGCCGCAACTCGCAGACCATGGAGCACGTGGAAACCTTTTTGAGTGCGGAGGCGAAGCCTCCGCTTTTACGGTTTAAACTTCGAGACCAACTTAACATTTAGTCTACAAGTATCAACCGTAAAAGCGGCAGCTCCGCCTGCCTGCGGCAAGCAGGCTGCCGCACTCAAAAGTGCTACTTGCGCCTGCTCTTTGCGGCCTTCTTCTCTTCCACAACCGCCTGAGCCGCCGCCAACCGCGCGATCGGCACGCGGAACGGCGAAGCGCTGACGTAGTCCATGCCGACTTGATGGCAGAACTTCACGCTTTCCGCATCGCCGCCGTGCTCACCGCAGATGCCGATCTTCAGTTTTGGCCGTGTTTTGCGGCCTTTTTCTATGCCCATGCGAACCATCATTCCCACACCCTTGATGTCGAGCGTCTGGAACGGATCGCCGGGGAAAATGCCGGCCTTCTTTTCGTCCACGTAGTCGGGGAGGAAGCGTCCCGCGTCATCGCGCGAGAGTCCCATCACGGTTTGCGTCAGGTCGTTGGTGCCGAAGCTGAAGAATTCGGCAACCTCGGCGATTTCGTCGGCGAGCAAAACGGCGCGCGGCAACTCGACCATGGTGCCGACCGTGTAAGGAATTTTTACGCCGGCGGCCTTGATCAGTGCATCCGCAACGTGGCGCGTCGCCTGCTCAAGAATCCACATCTCTTTCTTATCGAGCGTCAGCGGAATCATGATCTCAGGTATTACTTTAACCTTTTGTTTGTGGCACTCGATCGCCGCTTCGATGATGGCGCGCACCTGCATCTCCAGAATTTCCGGATAGGTGATCGCCAGGCGGCAGCCGCGATGACCGAGCATGGGGTTCGCTTCGTGCAACTGCTCCACGCGGCGCGCCACGGTCTCGACGGGAATGCCCAATTCCTTTGCTAGTTCGGCCTGTTTCTCGCGGTCGTGCGGCACGAATTCGTGCAGCGGCGGATCGATCAAGCGGATCGTGACCGGAAGACCGTCCATCGCCTTGAAGATGCCGATGAAATCGCGCCGCTGGAACGGCAGCAACTTGTCGAGCGCCTTCACGCGCGCTTCCTTGTTTTCCGCGACGATCATTTCCTGAATCGCGCGCTGCCGCTCGTGGCTCTTCTCCGGAAATTCGAAGTCGTTGAAGAACATGTGCTCCGTGCGGCACAGGCCGATGCCTTCCGCGCCGAACTCGAGGGCCTTGCGCGCGTCCTGCGGCGTATCCGCGTTGGTGCGCACGCCGATTTTGCGAATTTCGTCGGCCCACTTCATGATCGTCTGGTAGGCTTTCGGGAATTCCGGCGTCACCAGCGGCAATTTGTCGGCGTAAACCACGCCTTCGCTGCCGTCGAGCGTGAGCCATTCGCCTTCTTTGACGACCTTGCCGCTCTTGCCGTCCTTCATTGTTTTGGTTTTGTAATCGATGTCGAGCGTTTCCGCGCCGACGATGCAACACTTGCCCCAGCCGCGCGCGACCACAGCGGCGTGAGAAGTCTTGCCTCCAGTTGCGGTGAGGATTCCCTGCGCCACGGCCATGCCGCCGACGTCTTCGGGACTGGTTTCGCGGCGGACGAGAATTACTTTCTCGCCCTTGGCGGCCCACTCTTCCGCTTCGTTCGCGGAGAAGCAGACCTTGCCGACGGCCGCTCCGGGCACGGCATCGATGCCGTGCGCCACGATTTTGCTGCTGAGTGTTTTCTTGTCCACCTTGGAATCGATCACCGGGTAGAAGAGCCGGTCGATATCTTCCGGCTTGATGCGAAGGACCGCTTCCTCTTTACTGATGAGCTTCTCGTTGGCCATGTCCATGGCGATCTTGAAGGCAGCGGAGGGCGTGCGCTTGCCGGTGCGCGTCTGCAGCATGTAGAGTTTGCCCTCTTCGATGGTGAACTCCATGTCCTGCATGTCTTTGTAATGACCTTCAAGTTTTACTCGAACCTTTTCAAGTTGCGCGTAGGCCTTCGGCATGATCTTTTTCAACTCGGTCAGGTGTACCGGAGTGCGGATTCCCGCCACAACGTCTTCGCCCTGGGCGTTGGTCAGGTAGTCGCCGTAGAAAATCTTTTCGCCGGAGCTCGGGTCGCGCGTGAAGCAGACGCCCGTGCCGGAACTATCGCCGGTGTTTCCGAACACCATCTGCACGACGTTGACGGCGGTGCCGAGGAGCCCGGTGATTTTTTCGACGCGGCGGTAGGTGACGGCCTTCTCCGCCATCCACGAACCGAACACGGCGCCGATCGCGCCCCACAACTGCTCCATCGGGTCGTCGGGAAACGGCTGGCCGGACTTTTCCTTGAAGTATTGCTTGTACTCGGCGACGAGTTCTTTCCAGCCGCTCGCGGGAACCGCGGTGTCTTCCTTCACGCCGAGGCGTTGCTTCATGGCGCGCAGGCGGTGCTCCAGGTCTTCCTTGGACATGCCCATCACCACGGTTGAATACATCTGCACGAAGCGGCGATAGCCGTCATAGGCGAAGCGTTCGTTGCCCGTGGCTCCGGCAAGACCCGCAACGGACTCGTCATTAAGTCCAAGATTGAGAATCGTTTCCATCATGCCGGGCATGGAGCGCGCCGAACCGGAGCGCACGCTGACGAGCAGCGGGCTCTTCGGGTCACCGAGTTTCTTGCCGGTGACCTTCTCGAGTTTCTTGACGTTGTCCACCACTTGCTTCTTCAGCTCGGAGGGAAACTTCTTGTTGTTCTTATAGAAGTAATCGCAGGTTTCCGTGGAGATGGTGAAACCCGCGGGAACGGGGAGCCCGATGCGCGTCATCTCCGCGAGTCCCGCGCCCTTTCCGCCCAGGAGATCCCGCCATTCGCCGTCGCCTTCTGATTTGCCTGCACCAAAGAAATAGATCCACTTTTTCACGTTAACCCTCGCTTAGATTGTTGACCGCATGTACTGGCGGCAGAGGCTGCGCTCGATTGGGATTGGAGCGCAGCGCTCAACGCGCCGAAAGAAGATCTTCATTCCTTGTAGGTGCTGGGCTTTAGCCCAGCCGGGCTACGGTGAAATTCTCATTGCTCCTATCACGACCCTAAGGTCTGCCGGGCTAAAGCCCGGTGCCTACATACCCTCCCTGCCCAAAATGTCGGCGCGCCGACATTTAAAGTAATACTTGAAGGTTTTATTTTGAGTGCGGAGGCGCAGCCTCCGCTTTTGAGGGGCTGGCCCCGGTTCCAAAGTTTGATTTTGGCGCCGCTCCCTACACCTCAAAAGCGGCAGCTTCGCTGTCGCACTCAAAAAGTTCTACACTTCGCCGCCGAGCTCGGAGAAGTCGGCGATGGTGGTGAACTCGCGCAGGATTTCCGCGAGCAGGGCCAGGCGATTCTTGCGGACTGCTTCGTCTTCGGCCATCACCATTACTTCCTCGAAGAAACCGTCCACCGCTTTGCGGAGGCCCGCGATCTCTTCGAGGGCTTCCTGATACTTCCCCATTCTCTTGTCCACGACGACGCTGGCCGCGGCTTTGCGGACCGCCGCGTACAGATTCCGCTCGGCGTCTTTCTCGAAGAGTTGCGTGTTGACGGGCTGCACGTCGCCGGCCGGTAGATTCGCCTTCTCGAGAATCTTGCGGATGCGCTTGAAGGAGACGGCTAGCGGTTCAAAGTTGCGCGTCTTGCGGATGGCTTTGAGCGCCTTGAGGCGTTTCTCGACGTCCACCAGGTCGTCCGCGCCCGCGCGAAAGACCGCGCTGACTTCGTCGTAGGCGTATCCGGTCTTTTCCTTGAGGACAAACTTGGCGCGGTCGTAGAGGAAGTCGAGCACCTGTTGCTCCTGCGCTGGCGTGACCGTCTTCTTCGGCGGGTTGGTGAGCAACGCCTTCGAAGCCGCACCCACGGCAAGCGAGAGCGAGACCGGGAGCTTCTGGTCGAGGATGATTTTTACGATGCCGAGGGCGGCGCGGCGAAGTGCATAGGGATCGCTCGAACCCGTGGGGATTACGCCCACGCTGAAGCAGCCGACGACCGAGTCGAGCTTGTCGGCCAGCGCAACGGCGCAGCCGGTGAGATTCCGAGGGATGGGATCGTCGAGGCCCACGGGGCGGTAGTGGTCGTAGACCGCGTCGGCAACGACTTCCGGTTCGCCTTGCGCGCGGGCGTAGAGGCCACCGACGATGCCTTGCAGTTCCGTGAACTCGCGGACCATCTCCGTTGCCAGGTCGCACTTGGCGAGTTCCGCGGCGCGGTCGGCATCGGCGACGTGCGCCTGGATCATGCCGAGGTTAAACCATTGCTCGGCGAGCCAGCGGGCAATCGCGCGGATGCGTTCGACCTTGGCGTGGTAGCTGCCGAGACGGGATTCGTAGGTGATCTTGTCGAGCTTCGGAAGGATGTCCGCGAGGCGGACTTTCTGGTCGGACTCCCAGAAGAAGCGGGCATCGGCGAAGCGCGCGCGTAGGACGCGTTCGTGGCCAGCGCGGACGAGGCCTTGCGAATCCTTCGCGAGATTGATGACCGCGAGGAAATGCGGCGCCAGTTCCCCGCTGCGCTTTTCGACGGCGAAATATTTCTGGTGGCCGCGCATCACGGTGATCAGGATTTCATCGGGAAGTTCGAGGAACGCGGGATCGAAGCTGCCTTCGATGACGTGCGGGAACTCGTTAAGGTAGGTGACGAGTTGCAGCAGGTCGGGATCCGGGTGGACGTGGAAGCCGGTGCGCTTCACGTAGGTGGCGAGTTCGCGTTCGATCTTTTCGCGGCGCTCGGCGGGACGGACGATGACGCCGTTGGCGCGAAGTTTCTTTTCATAGTCGGCGAAATTCTTGACGCGAATCTGGGCGGCGCCGAGGAATCGGTGGCCGACGGTAACATCTCCGGCGGTGACGCCTCCGAAAGAGAATTTTAGGGGCTTGCCTGCCGCGGC